>Ga0153915_10007354_pt1 | contig 10386 bp, 11 predicted proteins | sample Opewatmetagenome_2_FD_107003 | JGI IMG/M metagenome (GOLD analysis project Ga0153915, IMG submission 107003) | Freshwater wetland microbial communities from Ohio, USA - Open water 3 Core 3 Depth 3 metaG | ecosystem: Environmental > Aquatic > Freshwater > Wetlands | place: USA: Ohio, Lake Erie... | reverse complement strand
TGGTCCGGAATCCCGGACGTGCCGACATACCGTAGGACGTGTTCATGAAGGCAGCAGCGCTTGCGGCATTTTATAGCAGGGGAAGGAAAGCGACAAAGGTTCCGGTTACCTATACCCGTGCACGGTTCGTAAAAAAACCTAAGGGGGCGAAACCGGGGCTCGTGACGCTTGCGACGCGAAATACGGTCATGGTCGTCCCGGAAGAAACATGAGCTATGCTCCTTGACAATTAATATAGGCGTACTTATAATGCAAGCACATGTTTTTATTAGCCCCAAACCATATGCGCAAGGACCATGATGGACAACCTGGAGCTTATACAGAAATCGGTGCTCTTCAAGGGCAGCAGCTTGGAAGAGATTGATCTTGCCGCAGGGTTGTTCCAGGAGCGCGAGATCAAGCAGAATACGACCATCTTTACCGAAAAAATGCCAGCCGAGGCCCTCTATATCATAAAAAGCGGAAAGGTAAGGATCAGCATCATGGCGGGAGAGGGAGAGGAAAAATCCCTCCTTCTGCTTGGCCCGGGCGAGTTTTTCGGCGAGCTCGCGCTGTTGCAGGAAGAGAGCCGTCTGGTTTCGGCGAGGGCCGACACGCACGTAGAACTCCTCCTGCTGACGAGAAATGATTTTCAGGCATTGGTCGAACTTGTCCCGAGGACCGGAGCGCGGGTTGCAATGAGGATCGCAAAACTGCTCGCCATGCGAGTGAAGGCCTATAGCGCCAGGCTTAGGAACATACTGATCGAATGATCCTTGCGGGGATTGATATAGGCACGAATACCCTCCGTCTGCTTGTGGCTGAAACGGGACCCGATACTTTCAAAGAGCTTTGCTCTGAGAGAAGAATCACCCGTCTGGGAAAGGACCTCGACCGTACGGGCATGCTCTCAAGCGATGCACGGCAACGATCCATAAGAGCTCTCCTCGATTTTCGAGAAGAAATCCGTCGACATGATGTACTCCACACAGCAGCGATAGGCACGAGCGCTCTCAGGAAAGCTTCAAATACCGATAAATTCGTCGACGATGTAAAAAAAGGAACCGGCCTCGATATCCGCGTCATCACGGGCCAGGAAGAGGCACGACTCACGCTCCTCGGCGTATCGCGCATGCTGAGAGGCGCTCACAGCGCCACAGGTGACAAACGACTAAGATCCTACCTCGTCATAGACATCGGTGGCGGCAGCACAGAGATCATTATGACCCGCCCCGACGCAGAGCCGGAGATGGTCAGTCTTGCGCTGGGTGCGGTATATCTTACGGAACGTTTCATAGAACACGACCCTCCATCTCGTGAAGAACTCGAACTGCTCAGGCGCGCGGTCAGAGCCGAACTCAGCATGCATGATAAGGTATTAGGACAGGAGCCTGCAGGAGTTCTCGTCGGTACCGCCGGCACAGTCACAACACTTGCCGCCATGGAACAGAAATTGACAGAATATGATCCTGAGAAGATCAACCGATTCATCATGACGCGTAAAGCAATAGATGGTATCGTTACGGTCCTCAGCAGGAGCATGCTCAAGGAGCGGAAGAATATTCCCGGTCTCGAGTCTGGCCGCGAGGATATCATTTTAGCCGGGGCAATGGTCGCACAGGAGATCATGGAACGATACGGTTATACCAAGATGATCGTAAGCGATTGGGGATTGAGAGAAGGGATTATTACCGACCTGTATGACAAAGTGAACAGGGAACAGAGGGTATAGAGCACAGAGTGTAGACAAGATACCTCGGTCTAATGCGCAATTCGTGTTATGCCCTTGTTTGGCGAAAACTGTATGATGTATTTATCTCTCAAGAGGTAACAAGAAACATATGCAAGAATCACGAATACTCATCATGGACGATGAAGTGCAGGAGAGGCGTAGGATCGGAGATTTCCTGCTCCAGAAGGGGTACGATGTCCTGGCAGTGGGAAACGTACAGGATGCCATGGAGGCGATCAAACGTGAGCGGTTTGATGTCTTTCTCACCGACTGCAATATACCTGGAGTGGACGCGCTCCGGACCTCGGATGAAGCGCACAAAATCAATCCAGATATGGCCGTAATCATCATGACTGCTTTTGGCACTATTGAGACCGCGGTGAAGGCCATCAAGGCAGGAGCCTACGATTATCTCCCGAAGCCCATCGATAGGGAACAGCTAGTGCTCCTCATCGAGCGGATATCGGAGAGGCAGAACCTGATCCGGGAGAATACCGAGCTTAAAGAACGATTACGAGAACGATACAAATTTGACGAGATCGTGAGCACGAGCCATGCCTTGGAAGAGGTCCTGAACCAAGCAGGCCGTGTGGCGGCGAGCAATGCGACGGTCTTGCTCCGCGGCGAGAGCGGTACCGGCAAGGAACTCGTTGCTAAGGCGATCCATTACAACAGCCCACGGGCGAACTTCCCTCTCATTAAAGTAAATTGCTCGGCGCTGCCTGAGACCTTGCTCGAGAGCGAGCTCTTCGGCCACGAAAAGGGCGCATTCACCGGCGCGATGGCAAGGAGGATCGGCAGGTTCGAAGCTGCGGACAAAGGGACTCTGTTCCTAGACGAGATCGGAGAGCTGACGCCCGGGATGCAGGTAAAGCTCCTCCGCGTGATACAGGAACGGGAGTTCGAACGGCTCGGGGGAAACCAGACGATCAAGGTTGATGTCCGCGTTATTACAGCAACTAACCGTGATATCGAACAGGCGCTCAAGGAAGGGAAATTTCGAGAAGACCTGTATTACCGGCTGAATGTCGTGTCGTTGGTCATACCGCCCCTCCGCGAACGCAAGGAAGACATCCCCGCGCTCCTGGACCATTTCATCAAAAAGTACGGAGAGGAGAACAAAAAACAGATCGTAGGTGTGACCGCAGAGGCCCGGGATCTGCTCATGCGCTATTCCTATCCCGGTAATGTGCGCGAACTAGAAAATGTCATCGAGCGTGCCATTGTGCTCACGAAAAAGGGCATCATTACTACTGCAGATCTCCCCATCCATGTGAGAACTGGTACGAGCGAAGGCGAACTACCTGCTCAAGCGTTGAAAGGGTCACTGAACGAGACGCTCGATACCGTTGAACGCGGCCTGATCATCGAGGCGCTCAAAGAGTCAGGTGGGATACAGACACGGGCTGCGGAAAAGCTTGGGATCAGTGAACGAGTACTGCGGTATAAGCTGAAGAAATATGACATCAGAGAACGATAAATGGAATTTCATGGCCCTAATATCATACTGATTACTTCCTTCCCCGCATCTATGGATTTGTTCTACAAGGTCGGATATTTCACATCGTAATTTAAACTCCATCGGTGTGAGAACCTATGGCTATAGCCTGTTGTTGCGATATTCATACAATAACGACATGATAAATGAGTTCCCAGTATCCTGTAATCTCTGTTGCAGCGGGGGGCTCAACTCCGTCTATTCTCCACGTTATCGTTTTTATCACCTCTTTCCCATTCCGTATCCGAAATCAGTACTCCGCACTTATACAATGCTCCTCTTGACCCCGGACCTGCATTTCTGTATGATTGATATACTCCGTATACACTAATGGTGTTACCATGATGATAGACAAATCAATATTCGGTCTCCGCTTTCGGTCGAACGCTGATCTCCAACCGACGCAGAAGGAACTCAGCGATTTCCTTGAAAGCATGAAAAAGGATGGCAGGCGGGAACCACACAGCAACGACCTAAAAACATATCGTGAATTACTCAACGATGTTCAGGCATTCGAGAACCATCAGCTGCAAGACAGGGCGCGACAGGACTTCCGGGGCAAAATGTTCTATGGTGTGCTTAGCCACTCCCACTTTGTCAATCCCGTCCTCAAATCGGCGGTGGAGGAATACAAATATTTCTTACGAGCGCTTATAGAGCTCGATTTCAAGAAGCCCGCGGTCTTCATCAGGTCAGCCGAAAAGGAGATAAGCACGCTCAATCCGAATAATCAAGATCACGCGGTCAGGCTGGCCAGACTTCGGGAAATGGTCGACGCGCGGAAAGAGAAGCTCTTAACGCTCAAGAGGCAATGGGCAGCGTTGGCCGAAGAGCTAAGCAACATTGCGCTGTACATCAGGGATAATCTGGTCAAGATCGAAAAACTCTGTGAAACATCCATCGTTGTTCTCGTGGACTTCCAGATCAAGCGAAAGGAAGAGAGCCAGCTTATCGAGGAGATTAAAACATACTTCAAGGAGCATCTCAAGGATTCCCTGCACCACGGTCCGATCACCAAGCAATACCTCGAAACCATTAAAAATGATGTCGCCATACTCTCGAAGGAGATATCGGCCATCGTCAGGGAAGACGTTTATGCCCTGACAGGATTATACGAAGCCATCCACGATCACGTGAAGAAGATCTCCAACGAGATCGATATCCTGATGACAAAGATCAAGAGTAAGAAGAGCATAAGCTTCGAGGATGACAGGGAACTCTTGGCGCAGGTTGAGCAGGCCCTTGTTTCACTCATTTCAGATTGTCATTTCGAGTTGAAGGCGACAGAATATCGTACCGAAACGGCGCATGAAGATATCCTCTTGGAAAAAAGGAAGGAGATGCTCGATCACCTCTTTGAATTGTTGCATAAAGAACGCAGGTCTCGCAGCAATCGAAGAACTGGTGAAGATCGAAGGAAATCCAATGACCCAAGCTACGATGGTCCTGAGCGAAGAAGTGGAAAGGACAGAAGATCCAAGATAAACCGAAGAAAATCATTAAATCTTTCTTCATAAGACCTTAATGGCCACAGAAACATTAAACAAAGCATTTCTTTCAGAGAGTTTTGATTAATGTTAAATCGGCACAGCAAAGTCGGGATAATTATAAAATGACTAGCCTGATTGAAGAACTAAAAAACGAACACAAAATCATACTTGATATTCTCAAACAGGTTAAGACATTGGGAATTTCATCAATAACTGGACAGGAGAAACTTCTTTCAGCAAGAGATTTGTTAATATCACATATGAATAAGGAGGATGAGAAATATTATCCTGCTTTCACAAAAGCCGCAGCTAACAATAAAGATTTAAAGATTATGCTAGATTATTTTGTTAAAGATATGGAGGTTGTCAGTAAAAAGGCAATGGATCTATTTAATAAATATTCTCACGGTGGAGAAGAATCGGAGTTTGTGGGAGATTTCAAATTGCTTTATATGACACTCAAAGACAGGATACGAATAGAGGAGGAGACTCTTTTTAAGAAATTCAATCAGATAAGCGATTCATAGCAAACACTCACCTCTTAATTAGCCTGACTACGCGTGTTTAGCGACAGGCACAGGCGTTCAGTTCTTCCTTGAATCTGCACCAATGGCATGATGTGTCGAATTACTTTTTTGACTAGTAATATATAGTTGAAACAGATTCTCTACTCAGAGGGGCGTCAAGGGAAAGATGGAACAAAACGTCGCCAAGTCTATAGTCAGGAATATCATGATTGAATTTGCCAATCTGACTGGACTGTTGTCGGCCATTGAAGTGCCGCGACGCTACTTATGGACTGACGCTTTTGCAGTCTGCAACTTCCTGGAGCTCTATCGCCAGACGTGTGATGAGCAATATAAGCAGCTCGCGCTGCACCTCGTAGATCAGGTCCATAAAGTACTCGGACGACACCATGACGATGACCCGCGTACTGGCTGGATCAGTGGTCTCGATGAACAGGAGGGACAATTGCACCCCACAAGAGGGGGGTTAAGAATCGGGAAGCGGATGAATGAACGCAGACCTAATGATCCTTATGATGAACGGTTAGAATGGGATCGTGATGGACAGTACTATCATTACCTGACGAAATGGATGCATGCTCTCAATCGTGTAAGCCGATTCACTGGAGATCCAATCTACAATAGATGGGCGATTGAGCTTGCAAAAACGGCACATGCCAGGTTTACCTATGTTCCATCGTCCGGTGATCGGAAACGCATGTACTGGAAAATGAGCATTGATCTCTCGTATCCGCTTGTATCGACGATGGGGCATCACGATCCTCTCGACGGATTCATCACATACCTCCAGCTTCAGGCGACTGCAGCGAAAGATTCAACGAAATCAACACCGTACGACCTCAGCGCAGAGATTATAGAAATGGCCAATATTTGTGAGGGAAAAAATTGGGCAACAGATGACCCCCTTGGCATTGGCGAGCTCCTAAGTACCGCATACAAACTGGCTCAATTAATAATAACCGAAGGTTTTGAACAAGCTGACCTTCTGAACGTTCTATTAGATTCCTCCCTGCTTGGCTTGCAAACCTATGAGAGAATGAATACTCTGAAGCTTCCAGCTAATTACCGGCTTGCATTCCGTGAGTTAGGATTGTCTGTTGGATTACGCGCAAGTGAGAAGTTGATGGGGCTGATTAAGCAAACTTCGCGCGATTTCAACAGGAAACATCGTCTGCGTTCGCGGACTGAAAGCCTGATGCAGTATGTGCCTCTCAGTGACATTATTGAAACTTATTGGCTTGAACCCACAAACAGACAGTCGACCGAGTGGATGGCACATCGTGATATAAACATGGTGATGTTGGCAACCAGTCTGGCCCCTGATGGATATCTTTCACTTTGATGAGTGGGGGGAACCGCAACCTCTTCTTTTCTAACCTCTTTTTTCTCTCCTAAATCCGAGATCAGCACTCCGCAATTATGGAACGCTTCTCTTGACCTCGGACCTGCATTTCTGTATGATTTATACACACTATATCCACTACTATTATTCCCATGAAGATAAACAAATCCATATTCGGTCTTCGTTTTGAGTCGCATGCTGAAATTCATCCATCGCAGGAGGAGCTCAGTGTTTTTCTCGAGAGCATGAAAAAGACGGGTGGACAAGAACTGCACGGTAGCGACCTGGCAAAGTATCGTGAGATGCTCGAAGACATGCAGCAAGACTTCAGAGCTAAAATGTTCTACGGCGTACTCAGCCATTCCCGATTTGTAAATCCTGCTCTCAAGTCGGCAGTGGAACAGTACAAATATCTCTTGCATGTACTCATAACGCTCGATCTCAAGAAACCGAGGGTGTACATTAGACGCTGGGCAGCGTTGGCCGAAGAGCTGAAAAACATTGCACTGTACATCAGGGACAATCTGGTCAAGGTCGAAAGACTCTGCGAAGCGTCCATCGATATTCTCGTGGATTTCCAGATTGAAAGAAAGTTTGAGAACCAGATGATTGAGGGGATTAAAACACACTTCAAGGAGCATCTTAAGGATTCCCTGCGCCACGGTCCGATCGCCAAGCAGCATCTCGAAACCGTTAAAAAAGATGTCGCCATGCTCTCGAAGGAGATATCGGCCATTCTCAGGGAAGACGTTTTCGCCCTGACAGGGTTATACGAGGCCATCCACGATCACACGAAGAAGATCGCCCACGAGATCGATACCCTGATGGATAAGATGAAGAGCAATAAGAACAAAAGCTTCGAGGATGACAAGGAACTCTTTGCGCAGGTTGAACAGGTCCTTGTCTCGCTCATTTCAGAATATCACTTCGAGTTAACGGTGAAAGAAATTCGCACCGGAACGGCGCATGAAGACATCCTCTTGGAAAAAAGGAAGGAGATGCTCGATCACCTCTTTGAACTGCTTCATAAGGAACGCAGATCTCGCGGCAATAGAAGAACAGGTAAAGATCGAAGGAGATCCAATGACCCTAACCATAATGGTCCTGAGAGAAGGAGCGAAAAGGACAGAAGATCCAAGAAAAACCGGAGAATATAATTAAATCTTTATTCATGAGATCTTACACGACCTTGTAAATATCTTCTCGTAATCTACGGCATGGCACGCCTTTCGATCGGATGAGCGCGCAGCTTTTTTTAATCGCGCTGATGCGTGATCAGCGCACTTGCCGCACATGCGCGCCCCATTGCATACATAAAATTATGTTTCTTGAAGTCTCGACTGAAAATCAAATAGAAATCGTCGAATCACTGGCTAGGGAAATTTGGACCGAGCATTACATACCTATGATCGGCAAAGAGCAGGTGGACTATATGCTCGACAGGTTCCAGTCCAAACAAGCCATCACAGAGCAGATCAGGATCGGCGTCCTCTACTTTTTAATGAAGGAAGACAATGAATTCATTGGCTATATTGCTGTCCAGCCGAAGGGCGTTGAGCTGTTTTTGAGTAAGATCTATGTGAAATCCTCAAGACGCGCCAAAGGATACGGGAAGAAGGCTGTTCAATTTGCTGAAACATTTGCGCAAGAAAGAGGATTACGGAAAATTGTGCTCACGGTAAACAAGAGTAATGTTAATTCAATCAAGGCATATGAAAAGATTGGTTTTAGAAACATCGGTTCCCTCGTGCAGGACATTGGTAATAATTTTGTCATGGACGACTATCAAATGGAGAAAGCTGTCCGGCAGCCTGATAAGTAGGGTTTCGCTATTCTCAAACCAATTTCATTTCGCTTTCTTCACATGATCATGGTTCATGATGTGGTCCTTGCAGTATCCCAGACCACCGCATTCTGAGCAGTACCGGAACTCCATCTGGGGATGGGACAGGTCGGTAATGCCGCAGATGGAGCATTTGTGAAAAGGTTCCTTCGTAGCAGAATACCCTTGGACCTGCACAGCCATGCGTCGGCTTCCAGTCTTCATCCTCCAGAAGATGTCCTTTCCAAAGAACAGAAAGAAGTTTGTTATCGAAGCGAGCACGAGCAGACGAATACTCCATGAGCCGACAAGAAGCTCATAGGCGTATCCGATCCAGGTAATGATTGCCAGCCATCTGATCTTTACCGGAATAATGAAGAATATGTAGAGTTGAAAATCAGGATACAGGAATGCGAAGGCCAAAAACACTGAACCGCCAATGAACAGGTTTGTCGCCGGATATAGGGGCATGATGAACGATACCGCAACGGTAAAAACATAGCCGATGAGGAGAAAGAGGTTGTACCTGAACGCACCCCAATGACCTTCAAGAGCGCTCCCCATAAGGTAGAACAAGTACCAGGCGAAGAAGGCGAAGATCGGGTTCGTTAGGGGAGGAATGAACAGGAACGTGATGAGCCGCCACCACTCGCCCATTATAACGCGGTCGGGGATTAGAACGACGCGTTCGAGGACGAACCTACCCGATATGGCGAATAGGAAAAATAATGCTTGTCCGATTATAAGATACAAAGTCACATTCGGAACCGCATATCGCCGTAATTTTCTCTCCAGTTTGTTAAGCAGACTCATGGAACACTCCATTCACAATTGGTCTTGATAGCGACATTAGGTGCTGATCATTTCTCCGTTCAGCAATGTTAGACGGCTGGAATCGTCAAATTCAGCGCTCAGCTGCTCTCGAGATCCAAGTTCACAGGTTACCGTCGACTCCGTTTCAACAGGTGACAGGCCCTTCATGCGAAAATAAGAAAGGAGGGCATTCCGGTGGTTGAACTCGTATAGGGATATCAGGTCTGATAATTTGCGGGACAGGCCCGCTAGGTCGAATGGCGGCTGAGCATCGATGCTCTTGTCAAAGAGCAGCAAATAGATCGCGCCTCCCTCATAAGGGTCGTGGTAATAACAGCTCGCTTTGCAGACCTCAGAAGCAATCAGGGAAATTAATTGTCCATCGGCTCTGTTAAGGTCTATGGATGGAGAGCAGAATTCCTGAACATCGTGTTTTTCACCCCAGTCTTTCAGTTGAAACGCCGATGTGAGGAGATGGTCGGGTATATCCGGCTGCTCGTCGGACCATGCCCAAAGCCACGTGAGTGTATTCCCCGATTCAGTTCCCAGCGTCTGGAAGGGAACTGCAAGTCCGTTACTAAAGCGAATTGTGCCGGTGTCAACATCCAACTCCATGGTGTGCTCGCCGATCAGCTGATCGAACTTCTCCTGCTTTTCGAGCGAAATGAGCGCGTAGAGCTCAAGGTATTCCGTAATCTTTGTCATTACTGCCTCATGCGGTGGATAGAGCGAGTAACTATACTGTCAAAAGGTCCCGCTTGTCAAGAATAACGGGCACACACCGGACTTGCGGATTGCAGCAAGGTCTACAACGAGAAGAATGTTAGCCTTTGCCATTTATCGTCCATGACCGAATAGAAAGAATAATATCATCATGAATTATGTCACAAGGCCGTTAGTATTTCAATGTTTTTTAATTTTGGCCAGACAATTGCGTTTATCGTACGAACAAAAGAGATGCGAGGGGTAGTGGTTTCCGGGGGCAGTATAAAAAAGGAAGGCGGAAGTCAATGAGCTGTCATCCGTAGACGTGGCCCGCGATTTGCCAGTGAAGGAACTGCTGGATCTCATCAGCCGCGGATTTAGCCAGTATCTTTACATATTCGTCTTGATCATGAAGCGCCGACTCTAGGATTGGCCTAACTTTATCTTCATCCAGCGCGCGGAATCGACGGGCGAGATG
>Ga0153915_10007352_pt1 | contig 10386 bp, 12 predicted proteins | sample Opewatmetagenome_2_FD_107003 | JGI IMG/M metagenome (GOLD analysis project Ga0153915, IMG submission 107003) | Freshwater wetland microbial communities from Ohio, USA - Open water 3 Core 3 Depth 3 metaG | ecosystem: Environmental > Aquatic > Freshwater > Wetlands | place: USA: Ohio, Lake Erie... | reverse complement strand
CGCGCGACATTTCGGAAGTCCGCCTGGAAAATGAATTTCACGCGCTGCATCGGGAAATCTGGAGCGTGCTGAAGGACGAGGTGATGAAGGGTTACGCGCAATCGGCGGCCGGATAACGCCATGCGTGGGCCGCCAACAAGACCAAATGGAGATGTCATGGCTTTACGTGGCTGGGTTCTGGCCGTCGCCGTCGCGCTGGCCGCCTTGTGCGGTTCTCGCGCTTCATTCGCGCAAGGGGTGTTCACGCTGTCGTCGCCCGACTTCAGGGACGGCGAGCGGCTCGCCTTGAAAAACGCCGGCAACAACAAGGCCAATCCGAATTGCGCCGGCGACAACGTTTCGCCGACGCTGTCCTGGGCGAACCCGCCCGCGGGCACCAAGAGCTACGCGCTCCTGATGGTCGATCCCGAGGGCCGTCCGCCCGGCGGCGTCATCCACTGGGTGGCCTACGGCATTCCGGCCTCGGTCACCGGCTTTGCCGAGGGCGAGGTGTCAAAACCGAGCGAAAAGTATGTCGGCGGCATCGGCACCAACAAGTTCTCCCATTACACCGGCCCGTGCACGCCGGCCGGCCCGCCGCATCATTACGTCTTCACGCTGATGGCGACCGATCTCGAGCCTTCGGCGCTTCCGCCCGGACTGACCCGCGACGAGTTGATCAAGGCGCTGGAGGGCCACGCCAGGAGTGCGACCGGCTTGATCGGTACGTTCTCGAAACCTTAAACGCCCGGGGATGGACGGTCGCGTGAACATGGGAGAGGTCTAGGCGTGTCGAGGATCGGACTGCTTGCGCTGCAATTGCTCGTCGCTGTCGTGGCGCTTGGACTGTGGCAATTGCTAGCCACCGTGCCGGTGTTCGGGCATCTCTTGCTGCCGCCGTTCTTCTTTTCCAATCCGCTCGACGTCGGCAGCCAGATCCTGGACTGGTTCCGGACCGGGGTGATCTGGAAGCATCTCCTGATCACGCTCTGGGAATCGATCCTCGCCTTCGCGATCGGCTCGCTTGGCGGTGTCCTGATCGGCTTCTGGTTCGCGCGCCAGCCACTCGTCGCCGCCGTGTTCGATCCCTATGTGAAAATGGCCAACGCGCTGCCGCGCGTCGTGCTTGCGCCGATCTTCACGCTGTGGCTCGGGCTCGGCATCTGGTCGAAGGTCGCGCTCGGCGTCACGCTGGTGTTCTTCATCGTGTTCTTCAACGTCTATCAGGGCGTCAGAGAGGTCAGCACGACCGTGCTGGCCAATGGCCGCATGCTCGGCATGAGCGAGCGGCAGCTGATGCGGCACGTGTATTGGCCCTCCGCGCTGTCCTGGATGTTCTCCTCGCTGCATACCTCGGTCGGCTTCGCCGTGGTCGGCGCCGTGGTCGGCGAATATCTCGGCTCGGCGGCCGGGCTCGGCTATCTGATCCAGCAGGCCGAAGGCGTGTTCGACGTCGCCGGCGTGTTCGCCGGCATGTTCGTGCTGTCCGCCTTCGTCATCCTGATCGACCTCGCCGTGACGGCGGTCGAGCGGCGGCTTCTGGTCTGGCGGCCGGACGCGGTGGAGGGGCGGGGGTAGCGTCTTTCCGGCGCGCACCAACGGCCGCGCATTCGCGCGACCCGTTGGCTATGACCGTGAGGGGGCTGACGCCGCTTCAGTTCAGCATCTTGATGTCGTCGGGCGCCTGCGGCGGCGTCTTGATGGCGATGGCCTTCAGCGGGCGCCCATCGGGCTTGGTGCCGCCATGCGCGGTGCCCTTGGGAATGACGACGAGATCGCCGGGTTTCACCTGTACTTCCTTGTCACCGAGCCAGATCGTTCCGGTGCCTTCCAGGATGTACTGGATTTCGTTGGTGTTGGGATGCATGTGTTTGCCGACATTGCCGTCCTGAATCGAGATGGTGGCGCCGTCGGCCGAAACATACATCTTGGAGTGCATGCCGCCGGCGTTGGCCGGGCCGAGCGCGTCCCCGGAAAAATCCTGGGTATGAATGATCTGCGCGGTGATGTTTTCGGTGGCGGCGCGGGCAGGTTGCAGCAGGTGCGTCACGCCGCAGCCGGCGGCGAAGGTGGCAAAGATCGATATCGTGGCAGTCAGGCGGTTCATGGATATTCCTCCCCATTTGCAGATTTTTTTGTCAGCGGATGCTAATTCGCCTAAAGGCCATAGACCAGAGCTCGCCAGCCTCCTTCTCAACAGGCGTGCGCTGCTTTATCGTGCGCTTAAACCAATAAATGGCATGGAGGATAGGATGATGACGATTGTTGGCAGGCTGGCCGCGGCGCTTGTGGCGTTGGTAATGACGTCGGGTCTCGCCGCAGCGCAAAACAAGATCACCGTCGCCGTCGGGGGCGGCGCCTGCCTGTGCTATCTGCCGACCGTGCTGGCCAAGCAGCTCGGCGAATTCGACAAGGCGGGACTAGCCGTGGATCTGGTCGATCTCAAGGGGGGCTCGGACGCGCTCAAGGCCGTGCTCGGCGGCAGCGCCGACGTGGTTTCCGGCTATTTCGATCACTGCGTCAATCTCGCCGCCAAGAAGCAGGAACTGCAGGCGTTCGTGGTCTATGACCGCTATCCCGGGCTCGTCCTGGTCGTCTCGCCCTCGCACACCAGCGAAATCAAATCGATCAAGGATCTCGCCGGCAAGAAAGTCGGCGTCAGCGCGCCGGGTTCCTCGACCGATTTCTTTCTCAAATATCTGCTGAAGAAGAACGGCCTCGATCCGGCGGGCACCTCCGTGATCGGCGTCGGTCTCGGCGCGACCGCGGTCGCGGCGATGGAGCAGGGCCAGATCGACGCCGCCGTGATGCTGGATCCGTCGGTCACCGTGCTGCAGGGCAGCCATCCGGATCTGCGCATCCTGTCTGATACCCGCACGCAGAAGGATACGCTCGCCGTGTTCGGCGGCGAATATCCGGGCGGCGCGCTCTACTCTACCGCCGCATGGGTCGCTTCCCATGAGAAGGACGTGCAGGCCCTGACCAACGCGATCGTCAGCACGCTGGCCTGGATTCATTCGCATTCGGCCGAGGACATCATGGCGAAGATGCCGCCGGAAATGGTCGGCAAGAACAAGGAGCTCTATCTCGCCGCGCTCAAGAACACGATCCCGATGTATTCGGAAACCGGCAAGATGGATCCCAAGGGCGCCGACGCCGTGCTGGCCGTGTTCAGCGAGAGCTCGCCTGAAGTGGCAAAGGCCAATGTCGACGTCAGCAAGACCTTCACCAACAAATTTGTCGACCAGGCCAAGAAGACGACGGGAATGAATGCCAAATAAATCCGGCCGGGCGGCATGACGCAGCCGGTCATTCATCGCGTCACGACGCTCGATCTGGGTTTTAAGCCCCGGCCGTGGCCGTTCGCAGACGAGCGGCGCGCCGAGATATCAGCGCATTTCGCGGTCAAGCAGCGCGAGAAGCCGATCTGGAACGGCCGGGTCCTTTTGGCGCGCGATCCGGTCTTCACCGCCGGGCGCTTCAGCGCGAGCTTCTTCGAGGCCGATTTCGCAAGCTTCCTGGCGTGGCGCGACTGGGGTTTTCCCGACGCGCGCGTGTTCAACGGCTTCGGGATGGGCGCGCTGCGCAGCGCCGACGGCGCGTTCATCCTCGGCGAAATGGGCCAGCACACGTCGAATGCCGGGCGCATCTACTTTCCTTCGGGCACGCCCGACCTCGACGATATCAGGGGTGAGGCGGTCGACATCTCCGGCAGCGTCGCCCGGGAAGTCCTGGAGGAAACCGGTTTGACTGCAGCCGACTATCGCGCCGGCGCACATTGGGATTGCGTGGTCTCCGGCGCCGCTATCGCGATGATCCGGATACTGGAAGTCGATCTCACGGGCGAAGCGTTGCGCGCCAGGATCGAAGCCAATCTCGCCCGGCAGCGTCAGCCCGAACTTTCCGCGATCCATCTGGTGCGCGAGACGGCCGATCTCACGGCGGCGATGCCGCGCTTTGTCGCTGCGTTTGTCGAAGCGCAGATGCGTCGCTAGATGTCCGCCAAGGGGAAGAAAGGGTGCCGCCTGTCATGAGCAAGAAGCCTTTGCAATCCCTCAGCACCGAGTTGACGCCCTTTGTCGCGCCGTTCCGCTTCGACGGATCGGGCAAGTTCCGTCTCAGGTCGCACAAGACCGATGAGAAGGGCGGCCTCGACAAGGACAGGGCTGAAAAGATCCTCGAAGCCAACCGGCAGCGGCTGAGCGATTTTCAGGAACGGCTCTACGCGCAGGATCGCTGGTCGCTGCTCGTGATTCTCCAGGGCATGGACGCGGCGGGCAAGGACAGCGCCATCAAGAGCATCTTCGAAGGCGTCAATCCGCAGGGCTGCGAGGTCTATTCGTTCAAGCAGCCAACATCGCACGAACTCGACCACGATTTCATGTGGCGCAGCATGATAGCGCTGCCGGAGCGCGGCCGCATCGGCATCTTCAACCGTTCCTATTACGAGGAATGCCTGGTGACGCGGGTGCATCCGGAATTCCTCGCACAGGAGAAGATTCCGCACCGTTTGGTGAGCAAGAACATCTGGCGCGAGCGGTTTGGGGACATCTCCGCGATCGAGCGCTACCTCGCGCGCAACGGCACCGTGATCCTGAAATTCTTTCTCAACATCTCCAAAAAGGAGCAGCGCGAGCGATTCCTCGACCGGCTGGAGCAGCCTGCAAAGAACTGGAAATTCTCGATGAACGACATCGCCGAGCGCGCGCTGTGGCCGAGATACATGGCCGTGTATCAGGACATCGTCCGCCACACTTCGACGGCGGTGGCGCCATGGTACGTGGTGCCGGCCGATCACAAATGGTTCGCTCGCGTAGTGATCGGCTCCGCGATCGTCAGCGCGCTGGAGAGCCTCGATCTGCACTTTCCGCGCGCCGACAAGGCGTCGCTGCGGGAATTCAAGCGGGTGCGCGAGGCGCTGGAGAACGAAGGCAAGGGGCGGACGAAGCGGGTTTTGAAGCTTGCGAAGCGGGTGGGGAAGGGCGGCTAAGGGCGGCGATGCCGCCGATGGTCATACTCCGCTACCGGATCGGGCCTTTGCCATCAGCGTTTTCCTGATGGAGCGGCGGTATCATTTGGGGTCAAATTGGCCAAATTCGGCGCGACGGATGAAAGCAGCGGTACCGAGACGCCGCGACGCAAGCGAACACAAAAATGCCCCCGAGTTCAGGCCGACTGCTCCGCGGTTCGTGGTAAATTGGACAAGTATGTTGTCCTTTAAAAACTGTGATAATTTGCAATTCGTCAATTTGTAGTCTTTAGGAGAAGGGACACCTCGGCGGAGGCGAATCTGTATCCCTGATACGGAGCGACCTGATGCCAGTCGCGCTGATTGCTGTGTCGATGTTGGTCGTGTTGGTGGTGGCGACACCGGCCGACGCCTCGCCGTCTTGCAGGAGCAAGGCCGAGGCGCGTCAGCATTTTGGTTCAGTGCACATCTATTGGCATGGCCGGGATCATTGCTGGGACGCGACGCCGACGCGTCGTTTCACTCGGATCCACAGCGTTCAGCGAAGACTTCGGAACCATGAAGTTCAGCGAAACGTCGATAAGCCCAAATGGCATGAATCGATGTCCGAGATGTTGCTTGATGCGGAGCCCGTGGAGACGCCTGCGGCGACGCCTCCGCAGACGTCTCCGCAGACGCCATGGACAAGTCGCTGGGTGGATATCGAACCGTCGACACCCTCGCTCGACGCGCGCTGGGTCGATATTGCCCAGGTCAAGCCGCCCTCCATCATCGAACGCAAACCCGGGTCGACGGTCTCGCCACACGTCGTGCTGTTGGTGTTCATCACCTTCGCGATTGTACTGACACTTGCCAGTATCGAGTTTCTGTTCCGCAGAACGATCTATTAGCCGGCGGGATGAGCTGAGCGCGGAAGAGTCCGGCCGTATCCGAAGACGCGAACCCACCGCAGCGACGCTGTGACGGCACCGGAAAATCCTGGCGTGATTGCGCGAAGCCTTTACATGGTCGGCTATCCATGTGCCGGCCGATTATCGCCAACGGGGAATAAGGAGGGTAAGAAGAAAGGCAGTTTTATTGGAGGACTGATGGAGATGCCCTCAGATCCGAATGCAAAGGCGCGCGTACGAACAGCCTTCGTTTTTCTATTTGTTTTGATGATTGCTCTCCCGATTGGGGCATATTTCACCAACCAGAACTTGTTCAACCTGGACAAGGTGCAGGAAACTATTGCCGCCCGTGAAGGTCAGACGGCGTTGCAAGGCATTACCGATCCCGGGCAAATAGACGAGGTGCTCAGGCGACATCCGTCAAATAAATTCCTGGCGACCTTGGCGATGGCAACCAACGCAGCGAATGAAACCAGCGCTGCCATGGAAACGCTGTCAAACGAGATTGAGCCGTCGTCCCTTTCAAAGGATGTCAGTCTGGGTTCAGCCAGCCGCGGTGACCTCGAGGCGCTTCGCCGCGATTTGAAAACGGCAGAAGCCAATGCGGGGACATTCATGCCGCGCTACGTCGCTCTCATGAAAACCGAGCGCGACAAGGTGGAGGCCTACGCTCTCTCACATCTGGAAAAAGACACCGTCAGGAGGTTGTTGGACTTCCTCGACAAGCGGCAGGCAGAAACCGCGGCCTTGGTTTCCAGGACGTTATTGGCGCGCGCCGAGTTTTATCGCGCTTACGAAAACTATGTCGCGGTTCTGGCCAGGGAATTCGGCACCTACAAGGTAGCGAATGGTCAATTCATCTTCCCGTTTCAGCTCACGGTGGAGCGCTACAATGCCGCGGCCAACGCAATGACGGCTGCCGCAAAGCGGGTCTCTGAACTGGAAGAAGAAAGAAAAGCGCTCATGCGCTCGCAACTTGGGGGATGGATGCAGTTCGTCAACGGCAAATGACGGGATCAATCGTTGGGGCAGCCTGTCCGGGCCGGTCTTCGCCCCTGCGACCGATCTGATAAACTATAGGCGCGCACCAAGGCAATTGAACGCTTCTGGCGCTTGGCCTGCGTCGGTGTTCTGGCCTTTTCCGCCTTGCGCCGGAAGCGAACAATCCCACGAAGTCAGCTCCATGAGGACGGCTGCGATACTTTCGGAGACCACGATGAGGTGTCTACGCATCTATGCGACGGCGGATGGCGAGTCCCATTTCGACGAGATCGATATTCCAATGACCAAGCGGCCGGTTTCCCCCGAGATAGCACCGTTCAAGCTTTCTGCCCAATACCCGGCGTCACGTATCCGCTTTACTCGGATCCCCGCGGCCATGCACGAGGTCGGTTACCATACCGTGCCGGAGCGGGTGCTCACCGTGAGGCTGGACGGCGCCGTGGAGTACGAGACGAGCGATGGAGAGGTGCGGCATGTTCAGGCCGGCAGCTTTGTCCTGGTGGAGGATACGCACGGAAAGGGCCACATCTCCCGCCATTCCGCAGAGGAGCAGACCGTTATCTGGATTGCGCTGCCAAACGGCCTCGATCTGCCAGCCGGTTAATCGGCTCGCCGCCCTGTCGGGACGTCGAGAAGATGTTCTGGCCGCAGTGTCTACGTCGATGGAGTTGCGAACGCGCCTCTTTCGTCGCCATGGAGTTGGTCATCAACCTGAAAACCGCCGGGGCTCTCGGCTTGCCCGTACCGCAAGCGTTCCTTGCCGGCGCCAGCGAGGTGATCGAATAGCGTCGCCTGAGGCCTGATGCCGGTGGCAGCATGGGGTTGGCGGCAGCCCACGGGGCTGCCGCCGATGGTTCAGCTGCCGGGCGGGGTGTATGCGGCTCGAAGCTTATTTGCCTTTTGCCGAACCTGCATCACCTCCTCCTGCGTCAGCAGACGAGTGAGCTTTACATTGTGGAGGGTGCCGGCGGCGACAACAACACCGACAATCGCCGGTGCTGCACTGGGATCAGGCACATCGAAGATGGTCAGAACGCCGGGGCCATCGGCCGGGGTGCTGTACATCGAAATCAATTTGCCACCAGCGGCTTCGATCAGTTTTTTGGCCGCTTCGTAGCGGTTGGTCGTGGGGTTCTCCATGATATTGTTGAGAGCTCGCGGCGTGTATTGTCCCGTCAGACAGAAATGCATGGCGATCTCCTCCAGTCGATGAGTGTTCATTCAACCAGGCGCACGCCCGCTTTCGACTTGATCGAAATGGGTTCGTCATAAGCGTGGGAAAAAAGAAACAGCAAAGCCCGCCGTGGGCACAGACGCCGCCGGTAATTCGCGGGACTTCGGCACGTCCCGCTGGCGGCTCTTCAATCACGCTACATCAGATGCCCGTCCTGTAAAAGGGCGCTGAGGTCTGCAATCGGCGCTGGCGCGTCTTCGTGAATGTTCGCTTTGCGCCGCCAGAACCGGGCATTCCCGAGAAGTCAGCCTTCGACCCCACCTCTGAAGTCGCGCTATTTTGATCGCTATTCCCGGTACTGGGCTTGGAGATGAATAAGCATACCATCCAGCGCGGATGGTGCGGGTGTCGGCCACCAGGTTTTCGGGGTCAGATCAGCCCGCCGCCATCGATCGCTTTTTTTGCAAGCTCGACAGCCTTCTCGGCTGTGAGCGCGTCGGCTGAGGTTGTGGTTTGGTCAAGCACCGAGGGCGGGACGGCAACCCGAATTTTCTTGCCGTCCGATCTGCGGATGGTCGCGCGCCATCTATCCGTATCGCGCTGGAAGGCGTCGATAACATAGGCCTTGTAGGTGACGCCGCTCATGGGAGGTTGCTTCACCGCGCGATTGTGATGCGGGAGCAGTTCGTTCGCGACATCGCGAACGGACTCGATGATCTCCTGAACGATATCTCCGCGCGCGCTGACGGCTGCATCCTTGAGCAGATACCTGACCGCCGCTCCGATCCCCGCCTTGGCGTCGTCGTGGCCCGCGAAATCCCGATCGATCTGATCTAGCATGATAATTGGGCGGCTCCGGGCGCGTAATGCGGTTGCAGACAGGGTGCAGGATAAGCGCCGTTCCGTTAAAGTGTGATTATCGGAAAAGTTTTCATTTTATGGGTTTCCCCGGGCTGGAGTCGAACCAGCGATCATTCGATCGGGTATGAAGGGCTCGCCTCGTCGACGATTCAACGATCGTTTGCTCCCGCATTATTTGGCGCCCGGCGCGTCGGCCTTGCGCCCTCGAGGCCGCCAAAGGAAAAGCCGCGATGTCTCCGGCGCCAGAAGCGGTCATCGTTTCTGACAAGACGGTCTCACTCATAGTCGAACCCTGCACCAAGTCCGCTCGTGGCTCGCCACGTGAGCCGACTTCAAGCCGACTTGGTTGGAAGGGTGTTGGTTGCGTGGCTTGGTCCCGGACCGTTCCACGCTGTTGGAGCGACCAAAGACGCGCTCGCTATCACCCCGCCAGCGCCGGCCGCACACATATTTTTGTCGTGACCGGCCGCGATTTGTGACAGAATTGCTACGGCCAAACATCGGTTCGGTTACACGCGGAGCGGTCCATGAGTTTGGAATGGCGGGCGCGGTCAAATTCCCTGGCCTGGTCAAATCCCCTGGCCTGGTGGTGGGGTCTGTTGACCCTGGTCAGCGGCGCAAATATCGCCATTTGGTTCTTGCTTTACCGTCAGCTCCACGAACAGCCGACTGGCAGTCTCGGCAGCACGTCCGGCGTCGAGCTCATGCTTCTCCGGACTGGCAGTCCCGGCAGCGCGTCCAGCATGGAGCTCATGCTTCTCCTCTGTGGGGCCTATGTTTTTGGCTGCGCATTCAGGTCGTTCCTTCCGCGCGCGGATGTTCAGCGGATCTGCTTGTTCGACACGTGGCTGTCGAGCGTTGTCGTCGGCCGGTCGGTAGCAACCGTGGCCGAGATCTGCTTCGCGGCGCAGTGGGCAATTATCCTGCACCAGCTGGGCACGATGACGGGAGCGGACACCACCCTGAACGCCGCGTGGGTGATCGTGCCGTTGATCCTTATCGCGGAATGCTTCTCATGGTATGCGGTGCTGACCACCCACTATTTGGGCAACGCCATCGAAAATTCGATATGGGCCGTTGCCTTCTTCGTAGTTGGGATTGGCCTTTGCCGGTTGCTACCGGAGTTCGATGGTCCGGTTCGCGTGGTCCTCGCCATCGCGATCGTCGGGATTGCTGGCTATCTGGCGTTTCTCATGACCATCGACGTCCCGATGTACCTGAGCCGATGGCGAGCGGAGGTTGCCGATGGCGGCAAGCTTCTGAGCCCGCTCGAGGGCCTCCGTGACGTGTGCACACGTCGGGTCGTGACGCACGACCTTGCTGAGTGGAAGGACGAGATTGCCTGGATGTCGCTTTATTTCAGTGCGGCGGTCTGGGCCAGCCTCGCACTGTGTGTTTCCTGCTCGCTCGAGCATCAGCTCCCGCACTATCGAACGGAAGCCACAGTTGCAAGCCGGTCGCCGGACGCGTTGGCAGTAGTTGGCAAGCAGCACCCGGTAATGGCGCGCCAT
>Ga0153915_10007351_pt1 | contig 10387 bp, 10 predicted proteins | sample Opewatmetagenome_2_FD_107003 | JGI IMG/M metagenome (GOLD analysis project Ga0153915, IMG submission 107003) | Freshwater wetland microbial communities from Ohio, USA - Open water 3 Core 3 Depth 3 metaG | ecosystem: Environmental > Aquatic > Freshwater > Wetlands | place: USA: Ohio, Lake Erie... | reverse complement strand
TCCGCTGGTGCGTGCCGGCGGTCGCCGGGCGATCGCCGGCAGTATCGCCCATCATGCCGCGGTTCTCGCCGGCGCGGTGGGCCACCCGGGAGGGGTGACCCACCGCGACGAGGTCAGTCTCTGCGCGGCGGGAGCCCGTCGGCGTCGGTGAGCTCCGGGTGCCAGCGGCGGAAGTGCTCGTGGTGCTGGTGGGTGAGCGCCCCCGGCGGGTAGTGCTCGGCATAGAAGTCCGGGTCGACGTGCTGCGCCTGGCAGGTGAGCCGCTGGTACACCGGGTCGATGTAGGCGGGGAACCGGCCGTAGGTGTCGTAGACGTACTGGCAGTAGTCCTTCACGAGCTCGATCGTCTCCGCGTCGGGCCGTTGGATGTGCTGGACGATCTGGTCCGGGGCGGTATAGGCCTTCGGTTTGTCCGGCTCGTACTGCGACCACTTCACCTCGAGGAACGCGTCGACCGCCTCCCGCATGTCCCGGTAGTACGGCGGGCAGAACGCCTCGAAGACGCCGTCTCTGCCGACCGGGACGCTCGGCCCGCGCTTCGCGTCGGCGAACCGGAACCCGAGGCCCGGAACGTCCATGCCTCCGAGGACGAAGCGCGCGATGTAGCCGGTGAACGTCCAGCCGCCCAGGCCGAGGCACTGCAGCGCGAGGTTCAGGTTGTGGCAGATGAACGCCTGTTCGACGACCTGCATCGACAGGACGCGCTGCTCCAGGTCGATCATCCCCATCTGCCGGGTCGGGTCGACGCGGCCGGCGTCGATCCACCGCTCGAGGCCGGCCGAGGCGTACCCGACCTGCTCGTCGACGATCGAGAACCGGTACTCGGGGGAGAGATAGATGAACAGGAGGTTGATGTACTCGAGCGTCATGTTCGACACCGGCAGGAACAGCGTCGTGCCGGGCTTGTTCGCGTTCCAGTGGTTGAACACGAACAGCCCGGGCAGGCCCGACGGCAGCTCCGCCCGGCCCGGGGACAGCTCGACCTTCGCGCGGCCGGTGATCTCGAGGACCTTCTCGACCTGCTGCTCGATCGGCTTCCCGGACAGGGTGGACAGCTCGCCCGGCTCAGGCATGAGCCGCCACATGTCGAGGAAGTAGGTGCCGTCGTCGTTCGTGAAGAACAGCTCCGTGCCGTGGTTCGAGCACGAGGACGGCCATGTACGGGCGGTCCACTGCACGAGCGCGTCGGCACCCTGCGTGGGGTCGATGTCACCGAGGTTCAGGCCGTTGAGCCCGGTCGCGGCCATGAGCAGCAGCGCTTCCTCGACGTCGGACAGCGGGACCGGCGCATATGGGCTGGTGTACGAAAGCGGCCCGGTCGCGATCTCCATCCCGAGGGCGACGCGGCGGCTCTTGCGGTCCCACACCGCCTGGAAGAACGGGTAGTTGAGGCCGTCGACGACCCCCTCGGGGCTCGGCACGAGTTCGCGCAGCCCCCGGTGCGGGAGGGGTGGGTTCACAACCCGAGCTCGCGCCCGATGATGAGCTGCTGGATCTCGCTCGTGCCCTCGGTGATCGACGCGAGCTTCGCGTCGCGGTAGTAGCGCTCGACGGGGTATTCCACGATGTACCCGTACCCACCGTGGATCTGCACGGCCTCGCGGGTGACGTAATCGGCGACCTCGGCTGAGTAGAACTTCGCCATGGATGCCTCCTTCACGCACGGCCGGCCGGTGGAGTACAGCCACGCGGCCTTGTAGGCAAGGGTCTTCGCCGCCTCGATCCGAGTCGCCATGTCGGCGAGCTTGAACCGGATCACCTGGTGCTTGGACAGCGTCCGCCCGAACGTCTCGCGCTCCTGCGAGTACTTCAACGCGGCCTCGAACGCCGCCTCGGCGATCGCAGCGGATTTCACGCCATGGCTGACGCGGCCGGTGATGAGCGCCTCCATCAGCGCTCCGAACGAACCCTCCTTGCCGCCGAGGAGCGCCTCCTCCGGGACCTCGCAGTCCTCGAACACGAGCTCGGCGGTGTCCGACGAACGGTGGCCCATCTTCTCGAGCTTGCGGGTCACCTCGAACCCGGGGGTGTCCCGGTCGACGATGAACACGCTGATGCCCTCGCCGCGCTTGGTCTTGTCGGTGTAGGCGGCGACGAGGCAGTAGTCGCAGATGGTGCCGTTGGTGATGAAGTTCTTGCGGCCGTTGATCACGTAGCCGTTCGCGGTCTTCTCCGCGCGGCTCAGGAGACCGGCTGCGTCGGAGCCGGTTCCCGGCTCGGTGATCGCGTACGCGCCGATGATCTCGCCGGCGATGGACTTCGGCAGGTACTTCTCCTTCTGCGCATCGGTCCCGAACTTGTAGATCGGAAACGCGGAGAGGTCCGCGTGGGCGTTGACGCTCGCGGCGATCCCGGCGCAGACCTTCGCCATCTCCTCGACGAAGATGCATTCGGTGATCTTGTCGGCCCCGATCCCGCCGTACTCCTCGGGGAACACGATCCCGAGCAGGCCGAGCTCGCCGAGCATCGGCAGGAGCTGGACGGGGAACTTCTCTTCGCGCTCTGCGCCCTCGACCAGCGGAAGCACTTCCGCCTGGGCAAATTCGCGGACCATTGCGCGCAGGTCTTCCTGCTCCTCCGTGAAGGCATAACTCAGCAAAGCGGACCCCCTGGACGGCTCTCTTCTGAACGGTGCGGGAAGTCTAGATGGCTCGTCAGAAGTGGATAAGCTCCGGCCATGGCCGATGTTCTTCGCCTCGACGGGCGTGTTGTCATCGTCACCGGCGCATCCCGGGGAATCGGGGCCGCCGTGGCGCGCATCGCCGCCGGTCAGGGTGCGTATGTCGTGGGGGTCGCGCGGTCGGGTGATGCCGTCCGGCGCGTCCTGGCGGAGCTTCCGACCGAGTCGCGCGCGGTTGTGGGCGACGTCGCCGACCCGGCGGTCGCATCGGAGGCGGTACGCGCGGCCGGGGAGCTCGGCCGGCTCTGGGCGCTGGTGAACAACGCCGGCGTCTCGGCTGCCGGCTACCACGCGTTGACGGACACACCGCTGGCCGAATGGGACGAGGTGGTGCGCGTCAACCTGCTTGGGGCCGCATCGTTCGCCGGGGCTGTCGGAGCCGCGCTGGCGTCGGCCGGCGACGGCGGGCGGATCGTGAACATCAGCTCGATCGGGGGGCTCACCGGGCTGCCGAACATCGGGCCGTACAACGCGACGAAGGCGGCGATGGACGCGATGACCCGCACGATGGCCGTCGAGCTCGGCCCTGCGGGGATCTGCTGCAACTCCGTCGCGCCGGGCACCATCGCGACGGAGATGGTCGACGAGCTGCTCGCCGCGAACCCGGCGCTCAAGGAGCGGTTCGTCGCGAAGACCCCGCTCGGACGGGTCGGCGAGACCGACGAGTCGGCATGGCCGATCGTGTTCCTGCTGACCGACGCCGCCGCGTTCCTGACCGGTCAGACGATCGTCGTCGACGGCGGCCGCCTCGCCGCCGGGTAGGACGCCATGCGGGTCGTGATCGCAGGGGCCGGCACCGCCGGCTGTGTCCTCGCCGCGCGCCTCACGGAGCACCCGGGGATCGAAGTCGTCCTGCTCGAGGCGGGCCCGTACTACCCACCCGGCGGCTGGCCGGCGGAGCTCGCGCATTCGCACCGGATCATCAAGGAGACGCACGACTGGGGGTTCCTCGCCCAGGCGGGGGCGTCGCCGCGGCTCGTGCACGTTCCGCGCGGCAGGGTCGTCGGCGGGTCATCGATCACGAACGCGACGATCGCGCTTCGCGGCCTGCCGGAGCACTACGACGAGTGGGATCGACACGTCGACGGGTATGGCTGGGAGACGTGGCTGCCGTGGTTTCGGAAGATCGAACGCGACATGCAGTTCCCGGATGCCCCCTGGCACGGGGATGCCGGCCCGATCCCGATCAACCGGTACCCGCGGCCGGAGTGGTTTCCGCTCATGGAACGGTTCGCGCAGGCGGCAGCCGCCCGCGGGCACGTGTGGGTCGACGACCACAACGCGCCCGGCGCGGTCGGCATCGGCCCGGCGCCGCTCAACATGGTCGGCGGGGTGCGCCAGACCCCTGCCGACCACTATCTCGCGCCCGCGCTTGCGCGGAAGAACCTCACCCTCGTCGCCGGGGTCACCGTCGACCGCGTCGTCCTCGACGCCGACCGTGCCGTCGCCGTCGAGGTCCTCGGCGCCGCGGGCGCGCGGCAGCGCGTCGATGCGGACGAGGTGATCGTCGCGCTCGGCACCTATGTCAGCCCGGCGTGCCTCATCCGCTCCGGCATCGGCCCGCCGGACGAACTTACCCGCCACGGCATCCCCGTCGCGCACGAACTCGGTGCGGTGGGGAGGGGGATGCAGGATCACCCGAAGGTCAGCTACCGCTTCTGGATCGACACCGACGCCCCGCGGTGGCCGGCGCCGTGGATCCAGGCGCTGCTCACGGCATATGCGGAGGTCGACGGGGACGAGCGCCTGTTCCAGGTGATGCCGTACTCCGGGACCGTCGACGGCGGCCACCGGTTCACCGACTTGAACGTCCAGGTCGCAGACGCCCGCGGCCGCCGCGGCACCGTCACGATCCAGGGCCAGGATCCGCGGCTGCAGCCGGTGCTGCGCATGGGGTGGCTCGAATCGGACGGCGATCGTGACGTCGCCGTCGCCGCCGGCCGCGAGTTGATGGCGCTCGCACGGACCTCCCCGCTCGCCGACGTGCTGCACACGTGGCCGAACCAGGACGACCCGGATCAGCCGCTTCGCACCGTGGAGACGTTCCACCACCCCGTCGGGACCTGCCGGATGGGTCGCGCGGGAGATCCGGAGGCGGTTGTCGACGGGGCCGGCCGGATCTTCGGGCTGCGGGGGGTGTCGGTGATCGACGCGTCGATCATCCCGCGGGTCCCGTCCGCGAACACGCATCTGTGCGTCATCGCGTTGGCGGAGCGCCTCGCGCAGGATTTCTCGCGCCGGGCAGCGGGGTGACCGCGCCGCCCGGCCCGGCACCTCCGACACGACATAAGTCTGGTTTGCGTGCGCTGGAGGTGGGCGGCGTCACGACCAGGTACGGTGCCGCCCGAGTGGCGGCGAGCACGGACATTCCGGTCGGGGGGCGCCGCCTGGTCGGGGGCGTCATCGACCGCGTCCGGCTGGCGCATCTGTTCCTGACGCGACTTCGTCTCGGCGACAGCGGCGTCGTGACCCCGCAGCGGTTCTCGCGGGCCCTGGTGGTGTTCCCGCTGGTCGGGGTCACCGTCGGCGCCGTCGGTGGCGTCGTGCGCCTCGCCGCCGACCCGCTCGGCGCGACCTTCGCCTGCATCGCGGCGGTCGCCGCCACCGTCCTCGTCACCGGGGCCCTCCACGAGGACGGGCTCGCCGACACCGCCGACGCGCTCGGACCGCACGACCGGGAACGACGACTCGACGCGATGCGCGACTCGCACCTCGGCGCGTTCGGGGTGCTCGCGCTCGTCCTCGCGGTGGCGGCGAGGGTGTCGCTCCTCTCCCAGCTGACGGCGGCGGACTGCGCGCTCGTGCTCGTCGCCGGGCACGTCCTCGGCAGGTGGTCCACGCTCCCGCTCGCCGCGCGGTGCGGACCGGCCCGTCAGGACGGGTCCGCGTATCTCGCGCGCATCTCCACATCCCAGGCCGTCGCCGGCTCCACCCTCGCCGGCGGTCTCGCCCTGCCCGTGCTCTTCATGATCGCCCCAGCGGCACTGGGCGCCGTCGCGGTGGCCGCAGCCGTCACCGCTGCGAGCGCCGTCGTCTGGCGGCGTGCGTTCGGCGGGGTCACGGGCGACACATACGGCGCCACGAACCAGTTCGTCGAGATCGGTGTCTACATCACCGTGGTGGTGCTCTCCTGACCCGGGCGCGGACCGCGCGAGCCCCCTGCCGGCCCGGGTGTAGTAGCGTCACCCACACGCCGCACCTGCCGGCGTCAGAACGTCACACGAACCGCTGGGGGTGCCGCGTCGCGGCTGAGAGCCCCGCCCGTTGAGGGGCGACCCCAGGAACCTGATCTCGGTAATGCGAGCGGAGGGAAGCGGAGATGATCGCGGAGATCCAGGTGCTGCCGGCCCCACCCGGGGCGGCGGGAGATCGTTGGTCGCACGTCGACGCCGCGATCGCCGTCGTCGTTCGCAGCGGCCTCACCCATGAGGTCGGGCCGCTCGGCACCACCTTCGAGGGGTCGCCGGACGCGGTGTGGGCGACGCTTCGCGCGGCCCATGAGGCAACCCTTGCGGACGGCGCCGAGTCGGTGGTGAGCGTCGTCAAGATCCTCCAGGGCGGGGACGCGTCACCGACGATGCACGAGCTGACGGCGGCGCACCGACCCGCGCGGGGCTGAGCGCATGGGCATCCACCGTCGCATCCTCCGCGGCGTCGGCCCGCCCGCCGTGCTCCTGGCCGCGCTCGTGGCCATCTGGGAGGCGTGGGTCCGTCTCGCCGGCGTGGACCCCTCGGTGCTCGCGCCACCCAGCCGCGTCGCGCAGGCGATCGCGGGCAACACCGGGCCGCTCTTGCATCACGCCGCGACGACGCTCGGCGAGACCGCGGTCGGGCTGGTCCTCGGCGCGGTGTTCGGCGTCGTCGTCGCCGTGTTGATCGCCGCTGTCCCGCTCGCGCGGCGGGCTGTGGAGCCGCTCCTCGTCACACTCCAGACCGTCCCGCCCATCGTGCTCGCCCCCATCCTCGTCCTGGCGCTGGGATTCGGATGGGCGCCACGCATCGTGGTGGTCGTGCTGATCGTGTTCTTCCCTGTTGCGATCGCCACCGCAGGCGCGTTCCTCACCGCCGACCCTGACCGCGTCGACCTCATCCGGTCGTTCGGGGGGTCTGAGATCCAGGTCTTCCGCCATGTCCGGCTGCCCGGCGCAATCCCCGCCCTGTTCGACGGGCTTCGCATCAGCGCCGCGTACTCCGTCGCCGGTGCGGCGATCGCCGAGCAGATCGGCGGTGCCCGATCGGGCCTCGGCCTCTTCATCGCACGGTCCCAGCGCAGCTTCCGTCCCGACCAGGTCATCGCCGGGGTCGTCGTGATCGCCGCGCTGTCGCTCGTCGTCTATGCACTCGTCAGCCTCATCGCCCGGTTCGCCACGCCGTGGCGGCAAGTCTCGTTCAAGGAGCCGTCATGACCGCCCGCCAGCGCCGCTCGTTCGTCGCGCTCGCCGCCGCCGTCCTCACCGCCGGGTTCCTCACCGCGTGCGGTTCGGAGACCCCCAGCGCATCACCCCAGAAGGTCACGGTCGTCCTCGACTGGACCCCGAACACCAACCACAGCGGCGTCTACCTCGCCAAGCGGGACGGGCTGTACGCGACGGCGGGCCTCGACGTCGAGATCATCGAGCCGGACGAGGGTGGTGGACTTCCACAGCTCGCCGCCGGGCGAGCACAGTTCGCGTTCTCCTATGCGGAGCAGCTCCTGCCGGCGCGCGCGCAGGGAACACCGGTCGTGTCGATCGCGACGGTGCTCACGACCAACACCTCGTCCCTGGTCGCTCCCGCCGACCGCGCGATCCACCGGCCGAGGGACCTCGTCGGGAAGACCTACGGCACGTTCGGCGGGCAGATCGAACGGCCCTTGATCGAGGCGCTCGTCCGCTGCGACGGTGGCGACCCGACCAAGGTGAAGTTCCTCGACGTCGGCAACGCCGACTACAGGGTCGGCTTTCGCAAGCATGCGTATGACGTGGTGTGGGTGTTCGACGGGTGGGACGTCATTCGCCTGCGCGACATCGAGCACATGGCCGTGACGACGATCCCCTTCCGCGACTACCTCCGCTGCATCCCCGACTGGTACACCCCGATCATCACCACCACGGAGCGGCTCGCGCGAGACAGGCCCGACCTCGTCCGGTCATTTCTCTCCGCCACAGCGGAGGGGTACCGGCGAGCCGCGGCCGACCCGCAGGCGGCGGCGGACGCCCTCGATGCCGCGGTCCCCGAGTCGGACCGGGCGCTCGTTCGGGCGTCTGCGGCGTTCCTCGCGCCGTTCTATGCGACCGCCCCTCACGCCTGGGGCGTCCAGGACCCGCGTGTGTGGGCCCGCTTCGACACGTTCCTGCGCGACAACAAGATCCTGACCGGCGGGCCGCCGGTGACCACCGCGTTCACGAACGATTTTCTCCCGTCCGGCCCGTGAGCGACGCCGTCGGGGTCGCGGGGCTCACCCACCGCTACGGCGATGTCTCCGTGCTCGAGGACATCTCGTTCACCGTCGGCGCTGGGGCCCTCGCGGCGCTCGTCGGCCCCACCGGCTGCGGCAAGTCGACGGTGCTTCGGATCCTCGCCGGACTGGTCCAGCCGACCGCCGGAGCGATCACGGTCGCCGACGGGAAGTCGCGCTCGGGATCCCATGGGGCGGCGTACATGCCCCAGGGCGACACGCTCCTTCCGTGGCGGACCGCCCTGGGGAACGCGACGCTGGGCGCCGAGGTCGGCGGGATCGACCGTCGCGTCGCCGAGCGGCGCGCACGGGAGTTGTTCGAGCGATTCGGGCTCGCGGGGTTCGAGGCGGCGTGGCCAGCGACCCTCTCCGGTGGAATGCGCCAGCGGGTCGCGCTGCTTCGGACCGTCCTGACCGATCGCCCGGTACTGCTCCTCGACGAGCCGTTCGGTGCGCTCGACGCGATCACCAGGACGGATCTGCAGGGGTGGCTCGGGGATCTCCTGCGCGCCGAGGCGCGAACCGCGCTGCTCGTGACCCACGACATCGACGAGGCGCTGCGGCTGGCGGACGACGTGCTGGTGCTCTCGTCGCGGCCCGGCCGGGTCATCGACCGGATTGCGCTGGCCGAACCACGGCCACGCTCGGCCGAACGGGTTACGGAACCGGATTTCGCAATGTTGAAACGCCGGGTCCTGCGGCTCCTCGCGGACCGGTAGGCGGTAGTCTCCACGCAGTGTCGACTGTCGCCTATTCGTGGGAGTTCACACTCCTTCGCCGCCTCAACACGGGCGGGAACGCCCGCGTAGCAGGACGACTCGTCATTCAGGCGGCGAGCGCGGCAGAGGCGCGCCGCGCGGCGCTCGCGGAGCTCGCGAAACACGGCGACCGCGAGTCCCGCTGGTCCCTGGGGGTCCTGAAGCCCCTCACCCCGCAGGCGCCGGGAACGAGCATGTTCCGTGTGACGTTCGCGATTTGGGAGGCCACGGACGACCGGTTCGTCCGCCACGACGTCCACACCCTCGACGTCTGGGCCGAGGATGCCGCCGCCGCCCGGCGGATCGCCCAGCAGGACATCCAGCTCGTCGACGGCTACCAGCCGGCGTGGCGCGTCCGGGAGGTCGCCCGCGGGACGAAGCGCAGGCGGCAGCGCAGCTGAGCGACCCGCTCGTCTGCCCCCTCGTCCTCGGCGGTCAGCGGGAGGCCACGCCGGACCGCCTCGAAGTGCGCGCCCCGCGTGATGGGCGGCTCATCGGGGTCATCGCGGACGCGGATGCCGCCGCGGTCGACCGCGCGGCGCGTGCCGCCCACGAGGCGCTGCCGGGGTGGCGCGCCACGCCGCCGCTCGCTCGCGCCGACGCGATCGCCCGCTATGGGCGCCTGCTCGACCAGTTCGCCGACCGGCTCGCCGAGCTCGTCGCGGACGAGGTCGGCAAGCCCGTCGCCGAGGCGCACGCCGAGGTTGCCCGCGCGATCGAGGTCGTCCACCACTTCGCGGCAGAGGCGGCCCGGCACTGGAGTGCGCACCTCCCGGCCGACTCGCTCGTCACCGGAAGCACCGTCCGTCCCGACCCGGTCGGGGTCGTCGCGGCGATCACCCCTTGGAACTTCCCCGTCGCGCTCGTGTTGTGGAAGCTCGCCCCGGCGCTCGCTGCAGGCTGCACCGTCATCGTCAAACCGGCGCAGGAGGCACCGCTCGCGGCGTGGACGCTCGTGGACCTCGCCCAGCAGGCGGGCCTCCCGCCTGGGGTCGTGAACGTCGTCACCGGCGACGGCCCGACCGTCGGTGAGGCATTGGCGACGCACCCGCTGATCGCGAAGGTGGCCTTCACCGGGTCCCGGCGCGTCGCGGAGCAGATCGCCGGGTGGGCTGCGCCGCGCCTCAAGCACCTGAGCCTGGAGCTCGGCGGTCACGGGGCGCTCGTGGTGCTGCCCGACGCCGACCTCGACACCGCCGTCGACGTCGCGATCAGCCAGGGGTACGTCAACACGGGCCAGGCCTGCTACGCGGTGAACCGGGTCTTGCTCACGCCGGGTTCCGTCGGCCCGTTCCTCGAGCGCTTCCGGGACCGGTTCGGTCAGCTGCAGCCCGGGGTCATGACGACGTCTCGGGGCCTCGCGCGGCATGTCGCGCTGCTCGACGACGCCCGCGGCGCGGGCGCGACCGTGGTGGGCGGGGAGGTCACCGACGGGCGGTGGGTCCACCCGGCGCTCGTGACGGGAGCCGGGCCGGGGGTGCGGTTGGTCGATGAGGAGCCGTTCACGCCGGT
>Ga0153915_10007350_pt1 | contig 10387 bp, 14 predicted proteins | sample Opewatmetagenome_2_FD_107003 | JGI IMG/M metagenome (GOLD analysis project Ga0153915, IMG submission 107003) | Freshwater wetland microbial communities from Ohio, USA - Open water 3 Core 3 Depth 3 metaG | ecosystem: Environmental > Aquatic > Freshwater > Wetlands | place: USA: Ohio, Lake Erie... | reverse complement strand
TTCGTCAGCCGGGTTTATCCGGCCTTGAACCTTACGGACGACGGGAATAACTTCTATGTCCGGGCAGAGCTTCCTGGAGTCGTCTCCGAAAGTTTGGACATTTCCGTGGTGGAGGGTCAGCTTTTGATTCGGGGTGAAAGAAAAATTGAACCGGAAGAGCAAAAAACAAGTTATCATCGCAGGGAACGTGAGGCCGGTTTTTTCCGGAGGACCATTGCTTTACCCGCAAAGGTTGATCCGGGGAAAGTCGCTGCCAGCATAAAAAATGGGGTTTTAACAGTGGCTTTGCCTCGGTCAGAAGAAGCCAAGCCGCGAAAAATTACTGTAAAGACGACTTAAGGAAGAAGGAGGTGTTTGAGATGAAGGATCAGGAGCTGGAACTCAAAGAGAAGAAGGAGACTAAAAAAGTAGCCGGAGAGGGAACAAGGCCAGGTCCAGTATTTATTCCTGCCGTGGACATTCTCGAAAATGCCAATGAGATCATTATCCTGGCAGATATGCCCGGTGTAGAAAGCAAGAATGTGGACATTGATATAAAAGATAATCAACTCCAGATCGCGGGTCGGATCGACCCAATGGAAAAAGAAAAGGAAGTTTCTCTTTACAAAGAATTCAACTGGGGGGATTATTTACGCCAGTTCACCCTTTCAAATGTGATTGATCAGGGAAAGATCTCGGCCAAGATGGAGAACGGAGTTCTCCGGCTCTTCCTCCCTAAAGTTGAAAAGGTGAAACCTCAAAAGATTAAGGTCATCGCAGGTTAATTTGGATTTGGGAGTGACCGATGAGAGGCCACTCCCATTATTATTAAGGATCTAAGTTGAAAAAGAATTTTTACAAGATCCTGGGCGTTAATCAAAAGGCAGACCCGGAAAAGATTAAAAGCGCCTATCGACGAGCTGCCAAACGTTACCATCCTGATGTCTCACCCAAAAACGAAGAGAGATTTAAGGAAGTTCAAGAAGCCTACGAAACCCTGTCCGATCCAAACAAGAAAGCCGTTTATGACCAAATGGTTTTAGAAAAACCTAACTCCAAAATGAGACACGATCACCCTCGCTATTCCCCTCCAATATTTTCTCCATTGAATATATTCAATGACATGGATGAATTTTTTGCTGGGGTTGAACACTCTTGGAGTAACGATATTTTCAGTGAAAAAGAAGAAGAACAAAGTGATTTTTTTATTGAAATGATCTTAAGTCCAGAAGAAGCCAGAATCGGATGTGAACTCCTCTTAAAGATCCCACTCTGGGTGATTTGCAGAAGATGTAAAGGCACTGGAAACATCGGGGATTTGATCTGCGGACTTTGCCGAGGTCGGGGAGAGGTGAAATTAGAAAAGAAGATAAAGATTACCATTCCTTCTGGTGTAAAGGATGGAATGAAGATCAGGATTCCCTTAAAGGATTCGGATTTAAGAAGAACCTACTTCATCACAGCCACCCTAAGAGTTTACCGATAAGTCCCGCATACCATTTCTTTCTACCCTTGAAATGATAAATGGGTGAATGGAAGGATAATATCTTACAATTTTCTAAATTTAATTCCGAAGGGGATGGTGAATATAAAGACTGTCTTCATCAACTTGAGATCGTCCCAACACAGGATGTCTATTCAACTTAGCTACCAGCTGATAAAAAGCAAAAAGAGGAGAAAGACAATTTCCCTCCAGATCAACGAAGGTGGAAAGATCGTTGTTCACGCTCCTTATAACACGCCGGGATGGGAGATAGAGAAATTTATCAGGGAGAAACAGTTATGGATCGTTGAAAAAATATCGGAAAAAGAAAAACAGTCAAAGGCAATAGAAAAGAAATTTCTACCAGGAGAAAGATTTTTTTATTTAGGAGAAGGGTACCCATTGGAACTCCATGATTCTTATTGCGAACCTCCTCTGAAACTATCTTTTGGTCATTTTATCCTCAATAAGAATCATATTGAGGAGGCCAGAGATCTTTTTACCCGGTGGTATAAACAAGAGGCGAAAGAGAAGATAGTCGAAAGAGTCCATTATTACAGCAATAGGCTTCAATTGTTTCCAAAAGGAATAAAAATAACAAGTGCTATGTCCCGTTGGGGCTCCTGCTCGCAAGGGAATCGATTATCTTTTAGCTGGAGAATCATCATGGCTTCCTTGACCATCATCGATTACATACTGATTCATGAGCTTGTCCATATCAGAGAAAAAAGTCACTCCAGGAGATTCTGGACGCTCTTGGAATCCATTCTCCCTGACTACAAAAAACATAGACTTTGGTTAAAGGAGAACGGGCATTTATTACAACTCTAATACGGATGGGAGTTGATCGGGGACAAGAATGATTCTTGACATCATAATAAGATTGGTTCACGATGTTTGAAGATGGGAAAACCGGAGCTTAACCGATGAAGAGAGTGAGTCGAAGAGATTTCTTAAAGTATGCCGGAGCAGCTGGAAGTACTTTATTTTTAGGGATGGATGGAGGTGGAGCGATGTCAAGCAAAATGAGTCTTGTTTCATTGGTGAAGACAGATGATCGGAAAAACGGGGTAAGGACATCTTTGAGGACCCTTCAGGTTAATCCTGTCAATGGAAAGGATGTCTTGATCAAACCTAATTTCAACACCGCAGATATTACGCCGGGCTCCACGCATAACGACACATTAGTAGCATTGGTCGAAGAGATCTGGGAAATGGGGGCAAAAACGATCTGTCTCGGGGAAAGAAGCTATCCGCCTACCCGAGAGGTTATGGAGAAAAAGGGGATCTTCCCAATCCTGGATAAATTGAATGTAAAGGTCATTGACTTTGACGATCTTGATAAGAAGGATTGGGTGTTATTCAAACCGAAAAAGAGCCACTGGACGAATGGGTTTAGGATTGCGCGGGCTATTCTTGAAGCGGAGTGTCTCATCTCTACGTGCTGTCTGAAAACCCATCAATTTGGAGGGATCTTCACCCTATCACTAAAGCTCCACGTCGGAGTCGCTCCTACCTTTAGACATGGATATGAATATATGGGGGAACTTCATGGTTCTCCTCATCAACGAAAGATGATCGCAGAGATCAATGAACCCTTTAAGCCTGCTTTGATTGTCCTTGACGGGATTGATACCTTCTTAGATGGCGGCCCCATGACCGGAAAGCCTGCAAAAGGGGAAGTCTTCCTCGCCGCGATGGATCGGGTTGCTATCGATGCTGTGGGGGTAGCCATTTTAAAATATCTTGGAAGTAATGAAAGCATCATGAAACCAAAGATATTTGAACAAGAACAGATTGCCAGGGCAGCCGAGCTTGGTTTAGGAGCAACATCTCCCTCAGAGATCGAGGTGATACCTGGCGATAGGAATAGCCAGGAATATCGGAATCAAGTTGTGGAGATATTGAAAAGAGGGTAGGGTTAAGTGGAAGGATTATATAAACCATGGTTATTTCCCAAAAACCATTTGATTCTTTAATTGTATATTTTTCTTATTTTACTTTAGCACAATAAATATTTTTTTTATAACATACAATAATTAATAATCTTAGTAAGTTATGCCATATTTAAGAATCTTAATACAAAATATGTATATTTAATATATTCATTTATACCTCAAAAAATCCTCAGAAGAAATCTCAGCTTTTATAAAATTCAATAATTTTAGCTACTTAAATTACAATTTTCCTTTGGCATGTTAAATGCAGATTAAGAGGGTGAACTTCAAAGAAAGGAGAAACGACAATGGAAAAAAAGATGAAAGGACTAAAGACAGGGTTAATGGTTGGGTTGATGACTTTGATGGCTTCTCCAGCATTTGCACGGTCCATCAGTTTCAAGGATGCCGGGACAGCTCTCTGGATCTTCATTATTATTGGAGCGATTATTGTCCTTCTCCAGTTGATTCCAGCGGCGATTCTCTTCTTCAGCTTCATTGGTACTGCAACCACCATGGCTTTAAAGAAAGAGAAGAAGGTTGAAGAGGAAGTCGTTCTTCCAGGGGTAGAACCTGTAGCGGTCAAAAAGTAAAGGAGAACAGTATAAGGGAGATAAACACCATGTCTGCAAAGATGAAAAAGATTTTAGCAATTCTGGGTCTGGTTCTGATCATGTCGATCACCTTGTTCTCTCTTGGGATTGCTTACAAGGGAGGAATCAGGGGGATAGGACTTTTAGGAATTATGTTCTTCTTCACCTTTGGGGTCATTGTGGTTCTGGCTCAATTGATCCCAGCGGGTATTCTCCTCTCCACGATTATCGGAACCGCTGTATCTCCTACAAGGAGGTCTGAGGTATCCGTTCGTGTGGCATAGGAAGAATGGAATAGAGGGAGATGATCATGAAATCAAAGACGATCCTCATAGCATATCAGGATGATAGTTGGACCCGGTCGCTCTCCACTTTTTTCCACGGCTTGGGATATAAAGTGGAAACAACGAAGGTGGTAGGCGAAATGATTCGAAGGATTCGAAAAGGGAATGTTCACGTCATTCTCATCGACGATGAGATCGAAGGGGTGAAAGCTTGTGATGTCGTCCCCTTGCTGAAGAATATCAATTCAAAGATTCAGATTATTGTCATATCATCAGAGGAATCAATCGGCTTAGCGAAGCGTCTTCGGGGAGCGGGAATCTTTTATCAGGCCATGAAACCCGTGGATTTAGGAGAGATTAAGTCAGCCGTGGAATGTGCTTTTGGAAAGATTGAACGGGAGAGTGCTAAAGAAGGTTTCTTTTCCTTTCTCGCCCCGGAGATGGTTACGGCATAAAGGACGAACGGATCCCAATTTCTTGCCAATTCATGATGGAACTCAAGTCTACAACAATCACACTCCATACAAAGAGCGTTCTCTTCGCTTCCTTCCTCCCCGAGTTTAACCCGAGTACTGAAACAATTCGGACATTTCAGGTTGGCCAACATTTCCTGAATAGGGCACTAATGTGCACATGATAGTTTCTTAGTTCTCAACCTTTTGGATAGAGATCAGAAGCATATTGCGATAGCTACTTACGCCAGACCCGATTCTCCAAAATCACTTGGTCCACAATCTCTCCGCAATAGATGCATCTCCAACCAAAAAAATGTTCATGGGGACCATAAAATTTTTCAAACGCCATGACACCCTGGCAACGTGGACAGTTCATTTGAGCCTCCTATAAGAATTTTAAAACCTCAATCTATCTTATAAAAGACCTAAAAATAGTGAATAAGGTAAACCCTGTATTTCAATATGAAAAATAATGTATTTTTTCTCCTTTTTTAACCCAATCCGTGCACCAAAAACCTGCCGGGTATTTGGAAAAATAAGCTTCATTGATGACAAATGCTAATGGCATTCCACTATAAGTGAAACCACCATATGACTGCTGAAAATCCCGGGATGCCGAGGAGAGGAAGGAAATGGGAAACCGGTAATTTTGGAAGTCGAAAGGGTAGGTCATCACGAAAGCCTCTTGCAGCAAGGGCAAGGGTGACGTCTTCTGCCCGGGAAAATGAGCGGCGAAGAAGAGGGAGTGCAATAAATTTAGCTCTACGAAAAGGATTTCTGTTCTGGTCGCCCAAACGTGCCTTGTGGGCCAAGCGGACCTCTTCAGCTTGATCCAAAATGATTGAGAAGAACCGGAGGGTAAGGGAAACCATAAGTCCGATCCGACGTCCCGGAAGAAACGGGAGGGGTTTTAGAATCCAAATGAGTGTATTTTGGATTTCCCGGGGGCGAGTGATAGCCGTAAAAAGAACTGAATAACCGAGGATAAGGCCAAGACGCCAGCATGTGAATATTCCAAGGCGGAGTCCATCTTGGCTGATAGGAAGCCATGAGAAAGTAGATACGCGTGGTCCTGGTGTAAAAAAAACTTGAAAAAGAAAGAGGGCAAAGAGGAAGATTGCCCAAATACGAAAATCACGGAAAAATTGTCTGAGAGGTAACCTTGAAAGAATAAGAAGACCAAAAAGGAGAATGGAATCGAAGGTAAGCCATGCGAATTTAGATGATAGAAGAGTTGCGGTGATCATCAGAAGTCCGAAAAATTTGCATCGGGCATCCCAACGATGAAGAGAAGAATTCCCAGGATAGTAGTGAAGAGCTAATCGCTGAGCCAAGAAACTCTTTCCCTTCCAAGAAGCGCATAACAAGGAGGCCGGACCCCAAATTGCGAGAGCTTCATCATAAGCTCCTCTGGAGGTCCTGCCATTTTGAGTTCACCCTCATGGATAATTGCAGTTCGATCCACGTGTGCAATCACCTTTTCCACATCGTGGGTGGTCACCACCAAAGTATGTCCTTCTCGATGTAGGTTGACCATATGTTTCAGGACTTCTTGAATGCCGGGATAGTCTAAGAAGGAAAAAGGTTCATCAAAAAGAATGACTTGAGGCCTCATGGCAAGCACACCGGCAATGGCAAGGCGTCTCTTTTCCCCTCCTGAAAGAAGGTAACAGGGTTTTTCTGAATGCTCTTTAAGTCCCATCACCCGAAGCGCCCAATCCACCCGTTCCATAATCTCTTTAACCGGGAGTCCCAGGTTTTCGGGACCAAAGGCAATATCTTCTTTTACTGTTTCTCCAACGATTTGACTATCAGGGTCTTGAAAGACCATACCCACTAGACGTCGTACCTCCCGGGAATTTTTTATGGGATCAAAACCATTTATCTGAACAGATCCAGCAGTGGGGTTTAAGAGACCGCTGACAAGCCGAATCAGTGTGGTTTTACCACTTCCATTGGGACCGCAGAGGAGAAGGAATTCGCCGTCAGAGATAGTGAGGTCGATACCCTTTAAGGCACGGGTTCCGTCAGGATAACGATGCTGAAGGTCTTTAATTTTGATCATGTTCTATTTACCCATTTTGTCATTCCTGCGAAAGCAGGAATCTACCACTTTTCACAAAGTCTGGATTCCCGTTTTCATGGGAATGACAGAGCCGGGGGTAGCGAAATCTAATTTCAAATTAAGGGGAGGATTGCAATTGTCGCTTTAAAACAGGCCGAATGGCTCGAGCCAGAATCAGAGCCACAGAAGCCTTGACAGCGTCACCGATGAGAAAAGGGACCATGCCCATGATCAATGCTTTTGGCCACGACATTTGAGTAACCATTTTAAGCCAAGGAACTCCCAGGCAATAGATTACAAGTGAACCAATGATGACAGAAAGGATATCTAACATGATTAGACCCCGTGAATGTTCTGAAATAAGACCAGTGATCCATGAAGCAAGGGCATAACCGAAAAGATATCCCCCTGTAGGGCCGAAAAAATGGGCAAATCCTCCTTTACCGCCAGCAAAAACAGGTATGCCGATAGCTCCCACCAGAAGGTATAGACCCATGCTCGCCAGCCCCCAGCGACTTCCCAGAAGAAGTCCCGAAAGAAGGACAAAGAGGGTGGAGAGGACGATCGGTACAGGTCCTATGGGAACATAGATATAAGCCCCGACGGCTGTCAATGCTGCCATAAGGGAGGCCAGGACCATCCATCGCAGCTTATCTATAGACATAAATACCCCCTGTAAATAGTCTTTAGGAATCGTAATTCAAAAGCTTCGACCTCGGAATAATTGTCAACCAAATCAAGAAGCTAAGTTAACAAATTACAATATTCCTGTCAATGGGGAATCAAAAAATTCATGCGGAAAAGAATTGATTCTGAGAGTGGATGTGACCTATACTAAAAATAAAGAGCTCTATTCCTAAAGGAGGAACCATGTTCTTCATCGTTCGTTTAATCATTAATATGGTGGCTATCCTGATCATCTCTTATCTTTTCCCGAAGATCATCAAGGTGGATGGGTTTTTAGCGGCTCTGGTAGCTGCCTTTCTCCTAGGAATCGTCAATACCATACTTCGGCCCATCTTGGTCTTGCTTACCCTTCCCCTCACCCTGTTAACCCTCGGGCTTTTCCTCTTGGTTATTAATGGATTGATGCTCTGGTTGGTCTCAGCCTTAGTGGGTGGATTTCATGTCAGTGGTTTTTGGGGCGCGGTGTTGGGTTCGATTTTGATCAGCATCGTGAGCTGGATATTGTCCAGATTCTTACCTTAAACCCGTCATCCCTTACATGACCGTTGTCCTCATGTCTCCCGGAGATTGATTAAGATAATCTTTGAGAAGCCAGGCGAAAATAGCCAGGGATTCTGTGTCTAAATATTTTTTTGCCCCGATTATTCTCCATCCAGCGTATGGTGTTCCAACTTTCGATACCAAGAGGCAGGGTCGATGAAATATTCTTCCGTGTCCTTGAGAGAGAGGTAGTGCTCATTTTCCATCTTGGACAGAAGATCAAAGAATTCCTTCTCTTTAGAATTAGAAATGCTATCCCGCAACTCGGCATAAAATTTGGCTCCCTTTGCCTCGAAATCGATAGCAGTTCGGACAGCCTCCAAGTCATCCGAATCTCCCTTGGCTGTCATATCAACCTTTTCGATAAATTCAAGCAGGACATCCTTCACGATCGTATCTTTCACTTTGAGAGGAACCGTGTCAGGCCATTTTTCCTGTTGAACCCACTTTTGGTGGAGCTGCCTCAGCCGTTCGTAATGTTCAAGTTCATCGTCACCGATCTGCTGGAACATTTTTTTACCAAGAGGATTTTTCGTCCTTTTAGCATTTTTAAGGTAGAATTCCCGTTCTCTCATTTCGTTGTTGAGGGCTACTTCCAAGGCATTCAGACGCTCTTTCTCGTTCATTTTCATTCCTCCCTCCAGACCTCTCTTTAACGCGTGTTCTTGTGATTAAGGAAGACTTGAAGCAAATTTCTTTACCTGATTTTCCCATTCCTGAGTTACAAGATTGATACGAGTCTTGCCCTCTTCTGGACAGAGGGTAGCGGTGACATGGCCGCCTCCGCCCTCAAAGGTAAGACATTGGGGGGCTTCTTCGGTGACATCCAGGCCTAAGCCTCCCTTTCCAAAAAACTTTTTCAATCGTTTCACCACCTCTTCTTGGGAAACTTTTGTCTTCACATCTAAATTCAGCATTTCCAATCTCCTTTCAAATTTATCTTATCCCAGTTCTTTCAATCTATCAATCAGCCTGTGAAAGGATGTTAGCTCTTTAGCGGATGGGTAGAACCTCGTGCCCCTACTTATTGCCTGCCAATGGTAGGCTGGGGGGGACGAAAAATCATTTTGCCGACAGGAATGGCGACACTACCTTCTTGAGTTTTTTGTCTAATTTGAAGGACAGTTTAACGTTAATGAGAATAGGTGTCGATCTAAATCTTTCAACAATGGACTTCTCATTCCATACCTGCTTCTTTCAGATTAGCTACGACAACGAGGATCGTGTTTTTCGGGTGAAGATATTTTTTTGCAACACGGAGAACTTCTTCCCGGGTGATGGATCGGATGAGAGTAGGATATTTTTCAGGGTAATCAGGACCCAACCCATAAAATTCCACCTGGGTGAGAAAATTAGCCAGCTTCCCCTGGGTATCGAGCCGCATAGGAAAACTTCCGATAAGATACTTTTTGGCTCCTTCTAACTCTTTCTCTGAAACAAGCTCTTCTCGAATCCGCTCCATCTCTTGAAAGGAGAGGGCGATCGCCTCACGAGCGGAGGAATTTTTTGTCTGGAGAGCGATCTGAAAAGAACCGGGGTATTTTCCAGGATCAAAGAAACTGGCTACAGAATAAGCGAGTCCTCTCCTGTTTCGAATGGTTTCTACCAGCCTGGAGGAAAAGCCTCCGCCTCCAAGAATATAGTTCATAACCGTGAGGGCATAGTAGTCTGGGTTGTCTCGGCTTACTCCTGCGTGGCCAAGGATAATATTGGCCTGGGTGATTCCCCGTTCTATTTTCACAGTTTTTGGCTCTTTTGCAAAGGAGATGTTAAATGGAATTTTAGGAATCTCGACCATCGGCCATGTTGCAAGACGAGGAGAAAGTTTCGTTTTTACTTCATCACCCGAAATATCCCCCACGACCGTGAGAATGGCGTTATTAGGGTGGTAATAAGTGCGGTAGAATTGAGCAATCGCCTCCCGTGTAATTCGAGGAAGTGATTCCTTTGTCCCTTCGACAGGATGGCCATAGGGGCCGTTCATGAAAAGGTCTTTCTGAAATGCTTTTTCAGCAACCTCATCGGGCTGATCTTCTTCGGATTGAATGGCAGCCAGCGTCTTTTCAATTTCTCTCTTGATTTCCTCCTCAGGAAAAGTGGGCTGTGTGAGGACATCCATGAAAAGGTCGAGTCCTTTTTCCAAATCCTTTTTTAAAACCCGAAGGCTTAAGGTGGCATAATCTCTACCCGAAGAAGAAGACAGGGAAGCACCCATGAAATCCAGTTCTTCATGGATAGCCGTGACCGTACGCTTCGAAGTTCCCAGAAGAAGACCTCTGGCTGTCAGATGAGATAAACCCTCTTCTTCAGGAGGATCTTTCCAAGCCCCCGAGTCTATGAGAAGTTGGAAGGTAACAAATGGAA
>Ga0153915_10007349_pt1 | contig 10387 bp, 9 predicted proteins | sample Opewatmetagenome_2_FD_107003 | JGI IMG/M metagenome (GOLD analysis project Ga0153915, IMG submission 107003) | Freshwater wetland microbial communities from Ohio, USA - Open water 3 Core 3 Depth 3 metaG | ecosystem: Environmental > Aquatic > Freshwater > Wetlands | place: USA: Ohio, Lake Erie... | reverse complement strand
CATTCCTACGTCAACAATGTCATCATGCTCGCCTTGTTTGTAGTGGGCTTGGTGTCACTTCTGTTCCATCACTCTGTAACTGCCGGCAGCCCCGTGGCGGTTGTCTTTGGTGTAGTTGTGATCGTTGCTCTCTTCGCAGTCGTCACCGCGATGGTACTGGTTCAATCCTTGAGAAGGTGGATTCTCAACGCTGCGATGAGACTCTGGCACTCGGTAACTCGGCGCGACGCAAGCGGCTTCATGATTGATCTCGATAATGCGATGACGCGTGGCGTGCAGGCGTTTGGCACTCATCGTTTTCTCTTGACTGCCATGCTTACGGTGATGGCAGCCGAATGGGCGTTCGCGGCGGGTGGCTTATGGTTCTGTTTTGCCGCTCTGGGCAAGCCACCTCACGTCTTTCTTCTACTGGCAGGCTTCAGTATCGGCATCTCGGCAGGCAATCTCTCGATGTTGCCTGGAGGTATCGGCGTGCAGGAGGCCTCAATGGCCGGTGTTTTCGCGTTTCTTGGCGTTCCTTTTGGCCAAGCTGCCCTTGCGGCGATAATGTTCCGCATTGCAAACAATTTCATTCCTTTCTTTCTCAGCCTGCCTTTGTATCTAAGATTGTTGCGCAAGAACTCGTGAAACCGGCTGGTCGAGATGGGCTTCAGGCCATCAATCACTTTCGCCAAACGAAGCCGGCAAGCGATTGACATTGAAGGTGGCGGCGCTTATGATACCACCCGACTACGCCAATACCTTTGAGACCACCCCGAGGCTAACGTCTTCGGGAAGGAGGAGACCATGATCAAGGATGTTTTCATGCTTCACTCAGCCGACCTGCCGAATGAGCTTCCTGCTTTTGAGAGATTTTACATGCGCTATCATGCCCCGGAGGTCATGTCGAACCGGGGACCCCTGATCGTCCGTTTCATCGGATATAGACCTCTTCCGGTTATTCCTGAAGCTCTTAAATATGGCTACTACAATCAGCGTGTGACTGAGACATGGTTTCGAAGTGCCGAGGAGCGCCCTTATATGGAAATCGGCAAACCATCCGGTATTCTGAATTACCGATGGCAGGCACCGTGGGCCAAACAGTCAGCGCAGCGGCAAGCAGGTGGCGTACCCGGTGTCTCACTGACCGTAACTACACCCCCGCCCGATGTCTTTCTTGGTGGCAAATACACTGCGGATGAGAAGACCATCATGCGCTGGTACACGGTTACCAAGTACCCGAAGGGGGTCTCGCTGGAGGAAGGGGAGGACTGGTTTCTGAATACGCATGTCAAGGAAACGCTGCAACAGCCTGGACTGACCGCTTACTTCAGCTCTCGCGCCATCGACATGCCGGGTCGCCCTGCGACATGGGTGCGTCTTACCGAGCTCTGGTATGAGGACTTCTATGGCTGGAAGAAGTCGGTGATTGACGAGCCTCCGAAATATACCAAGCCGAAGTGGGCCAAATATGAGATATATCCCTTCCTCGAGCCATACGTCGACTTCGCCAGCACCTTTCTGATGGAACGGCCCGACCACGATTACTTGAGAGAGGCGAATCCGTATCCGTAACCACGTGACTAGGAGATAGCGAGATGATTGAGCAGTGTACTCACGTCGGACATGTTGTTCGCGATATCGACAAGGCGATTCGTCTCTACACTGGAGTGTTGGGTCTGAAGGCGAGATCATCACAGGTCGGGATTATTCCGGGTGGCAAGGCGTTCATGGTTGGGATAGGCAATCAGTCCATCGAGTTGATCGAGCCCACGGACTCGGAGCATCGAGTCGGAAGATTCCTGCAACAACATGGCGAAGGCTGGTTCCATGTCTCGTTTCGGGTCGACGATATTGAAGCGCAGGTGAAATCACTGAGGAAGGGTGGCATAGTCGTCGAAGAGCCGAGGTTCTTCACGACGACCCAAACCGGGCCGAGGATCGCCTTCATAGAACCGGCTTCGGTCTGCGGAGCGGTCATTGAATTGAACGAGGCAGGTCCAGGGGAACGACCCTAGGCGCGCGATTGGACGCCACTGAGAACGGCGGATATCAGCCGGCTGGTATCCGAGTCTGATTTGAGAGCGGAGAAGGAATGAAGAATCTACTGAAACAGAAGGTAAGATCGAGAGAGAACGTTATCGGAACATTCGTTGAGATCGGCCACCCTGATGTGACCGAATGGCTGTCGAGACTCGGATTCGACTGGATCCTTCTGGACGCCGAGCACGGGCCGTTGAGCTTTGAGACACTACAGAACATGATGCAGGCCATGAACGGCACGACATGTGTGCCAATCGTTCGACCTCAATGGAACGATCCCGTCGTCATCAAGAGAGTCCTCGACATCGGTGCGTACGGTCTCCTTGTGCCCTGGGTGAATTCTAGACAGGAAGCCGAGGCAGTGGTGAGGGCGTGCAAGTATCCTCCTCAGGGTCTAAGAGGGTACGGACCGAGGCGTGCGGCCATGCTCGACCCGGACTATTACCAGACGGCCAACGATCAGCTCTTAATATCGGTGCAGATCGAGACGCAGACTGCTCTCGACAACCTGGACGATATTCTTTCCGTTGACGGGATTGATGCTTGCTACATCGGGCCGTACGACTTGTCATGCAGCCTGGGTTTCGGCATCCCGCCGAAATGGGATGAACCCCGCTACCTGGCGGCGTTCGATCGCGTGCTGTCTTCGGCGGCGAAGCACAAGAAAGCTGCCGGGATGTTCGCTACATACGACAACATCGAGTGGGCTCTGGAGAAGGGTTTCACGTTCAACACCGTTGACGATGCGGACAAATTCCTCGTCCGTGGCGCACAAACAGCTTTGGACAAGGTAAACCGGTGGGCAAGGAAGAAGCGCCGATCTTGACAGGACAAGTCCGCTGCTTCGCCTGCCCCGAGTGTCGCCGGGCGCCGGGCTAGTGGTGGCCCTTGCCCCATGTTCCCATGGCTTGCCGGGTAATGGCGAACTCGCCGAGGTGAAATGCGTTGTGGTTTGAGACCGTGACCATTTCTACAAGGAAAGTCTGTCCGTCTCCGCAGGGGATCCTATGGTAAAGGTCGTTTTCCGGGTCCTTGACCATCTGTTGAAGCTCTCTGAAGTCTTTCTTCCAGGCGTCAACACTTTTCTTCCAGTCCGCCGGAGTCGCCTTTGCTCCTTTTGGGGGCCAGTAGTCTTTTGGCCACTGTCTCTCCTGGTAGTTTGGGTTCTTGATGAAATCGAGGATGTCTTCCTGTGCCAACCTAATGTGCTCGAGCAAGTGCCAGGGAGTGTAGTCGGCGTTCGGCAGATTATCGTTGATTCTATCCATGGGGAACTCCGCAACCGCATCCTCAAATGACATGCGGGCCGTTTCCCCTGTCAACAGTAGCAGCAGGTTCTTGCGTAGCACTTTGTCTTTATCCATAGGCCGTATTGTAGACCAGGGCGACCGCGTCAGTAACTCGTTTCGAATAAATAAGAAAGGGGAGCTTGTTCAAAGCTCCCCTTTCTTATTCTCGGTCGGAACTAGACCTTGGCGCTTTCGCCCACGGGTGGGACCGTGTACGGTTCGGGCGGGTTCTTCTGTCCGACGCGGTACAACTCTCCCGTTTCCTTTCGCTTCCAGCCAACTCTCTGGTTCAAAGGGTGTTCCATTCGGATGGCGCCCTTCGCCGGGCATTCCTCGACGCAGGTCCCGCAGAACCAACACTCGTCCGGGTAGAGAACCAGAGGCGGTTCGTACTGACTGCACCGGAAACATCTCGTCGCCTCGGCAATGGCCTCCTCTTTGGATAGACCCTGGCTAACCTCGTCCAGAGACTTCACGCGCTGCTCAACCGGCGTCAGAGTTGGGTCCTGACGGGCGGTCGGTCCGAAGTCCGCGTATTGCGGCTGTTCAGGCACATGATTCTGTGGAGCAGCGCTGCCTCCGGCCATGTAGGACTGCATCGAGGTGGCTGCTATCCCTGCGGCGGCGAGTCTCCCCTTGTCGCCTCGAGTCAGGAAGATGTCAATGCTAATGGCTGCCCTCTTCCCTGAGGCGATTGCCTGGACGATGGACCTGATAGACGATCCTACGTCACCGCCGGCGTAGACGCCGGGTACGGGCGTCTCAAGCGTTTCCGCGTCCACTTTGACGCGAGGGCCTCCCCTCATCTCCGGATCGGCAAAAGACAGGTCAGTCATCTGTCCGATCGCGGCGACCACAGTGTCAGCCGCGATAACGCAGGACACGTTCTCATTGTAGGAGGGACTGAACCTACCTTCTTTGTCGAGCACTGAGGTGCATTCCTTGAGTTCTACTCCCGCGACCTTTCCATCTTGACCTATGATTCTCTTTACTCCCCAACAGGGGTTAACATGGATACCCTCGGCCTCGGCGAGGTCAACCTCGGACTTGTAGGCCGGCATGGTAGCCTTACTCTCAAGGCACGCCATCGTCACTTCCTGAGATCCGAGCCTGCGAGCCAGCCTCGCCGAATCGGTCGCTACGTTGCCTCCGCCGATGACGACTACGTTCTTACCAACCGTAGCACTATTACTCAGCCGGGCCTTCCGTAGGAACTCGAGAGCCCCGATCACTCCTGTGAGTTCTTCTCCGGGAACACCAAGCTTTGCCGATACCGGCGCTCCGGTGGCAACGAAACAGGCGTCGTATTCCTTCTTTATTCTCGCAAATGCCTCGGCATTCACAGGGCTGTTGACCTTGATGTCAACTCCAAGCGAGGCTATTTCCTTCACTTCCCGGTCCACGACTGCGGCGGGTAGCCTGTATTCAGGTATGTTGACTCGGGGAATGCCGCCAGCGACTGGCTGGGCTTCGAAGACGGTCACTTTGTGGCCGAGCAGGGCCAGGTAGTAGGCGCAGGTGAGACCGGCAGGTCCGCCGCCTATCACTGCGACCTTCTTGCCGGTGGTACGCCGCTTCTCGGGCGGCTTGACAGCGCCCGCGTCGGCGAAGTCGAAGGCCGCTCTCTCGAGGGCGTTTGTGCCGATCCCCTGGTCCAGCGGTATACGTGCGCATTTCTCCTCGCAAGGATGGAAGCAGACGCGACCGCACACGCCCGGGAACGGGTTCTCGGTCTTGATGCTCTCAAGAGCATCGGAGAATCGTCCTTTGTCAATGTAATAGGTGGTCCACCTTATCGGCTCTCCCGCGGGACAAGCTAGCTCGCACTTGGAGATGCCGCCCGCCATCGGGACATTCCGCGTCATGACATCGGCGCGGCATTGATCTGCACACCTGTAACAGCTTATGCAGATCTCAGGATCAATCCTGATAGCCTGGCATGGGGTTGCAGGATTCGGGACAAGGTATGCTTCGTTTTTCATCTGTTGTTTGTCCTCGTATCGTTAAGTCCCGCGTGCGCCTCGTAGTTCTCTTTGAACGTCGATGCGAAAGGCGCTTGCAGGGGATAGTTGAGCGGGAGATCTCCGGTGACTACTTTGTCGTCCTGAAGCTTCAAGGTAATATACTTTCGCCAATCTCTAGGGTCCATGGTTGGATAGTCCACGCGGTGGAAATCCAGTACGTTGCTGCTGGCCTTGCGCGCGAGAGAGGCGTGGATGATGACTTCGCTCAGAGTCATTCTGGTAAGGCATTCCAGGTATCTCTCGAGTTCATGAGGGTTCCTGACGTAGGTCTTGCTTGCTTCACTGTGTCGCACTGAATCCAGCCACCAGAGTCCGGTCTGCAACATGCGCTCGCTCTTGTACGCGCCGCAGTAGATCTGCATGACCCTCGCAACGCCCATGTTGAGCTCTTTCCAGCCCACGTCGCCTTTCTGGCCAATCCGCTGGTACACACGCGCTTTTTCAGCGTCGATTTGCTTTCTGTCCGGTATCGATTGGTCGACCGTGCTCGCGTAGGCAGCAGCCTTTCTTCCGGCGTAGCGCCCGGTCGTGGCAGCCCCAGGGTGACCGCCATTTTGCCCGGCGATCTGATTTCCCGCGGCATAAAGACCGGGTAAGGTGGTCCTTAGGTCCCAGTCGACCACCAGCCCGCCGCTTCCCCAGCCTCCGCCGGCTGATGCGCTTCGCCACAATGGCGGACCGAGCCCCTCCCCTCCCACCTCGTACTCGGTGATTGGAGTCTGCAGCATATCTTTGTTGGGATCGAATCCAGCTTGGCCGTAGACCTCATACACCGGAACTCTTGTCTTGCCTTCGTTGGCAATCATCAGTCCCCAGATGGCCCGTCGCTCGTATTCCGGCATGCTTGGTAGATCGGCATACAAGGGCAAGACGAGCTCACCCCTGGCAATCATGTCGACCATGTCGGGTGTAGGCGAGGCCTGCACCCTATGAGCCGTTCTCTCGGCGACGGTCTGCAGGATATTCCCCTCTCTGTCAACCCAGGGGACTTCTTTCCCGTTGGCATCGACGATGGTGCACGGAAACCATGTATTGGTTGGGCTGCCGACGCCGAAGCGTGGCCATCCAAAGCTGCCGTGCACGGGGCCTTTGCTCCTCTCCATAAGCGTGAGCTCAGCTCCCGCCCGCCACGCCATCGCGCTTCCCTCGCCGACGTTGTTTGGTTCATCAAGGTGCACGGACGATCCCGCGAGCTCAGTATTGAATACCCAGATGCCTGAGTATTGCGCTGAGCTCAGCACGGTCGCCTTCGACCTGAAAATGTAGAACTCTCCGGTTCGGACATTGACGCCCATGGCGCCGATCACCCTGCCTCCGTGCTTGCCGCCTTCAGTCAACAGCCCGGTGGCCATAACCCGGTCGAATATCTTCACGCCGAGGCGGAGCATTTCTCTATGCAGGATCGGTTTGACCTTTGCTCCATGACGAACGCGGACATTTGTGCGGCTGGTGTAGTCGTAGGCAAACATGATCTTGGTCTTGTCGTCACGGAACGGCGCGCCGACGAACTCGTCGTCTTCGTCCCGGAATTTCATGCCCATCTTCTCAACGTCCAGGAGGGAGTCCCAGGACTCGCGCATAATTATGTAGCTGACCATCCCATTGATGTACGAGCGGCTATTAGCACTGGATTCCGCAGCGCGTTCGAGGTCGGAGGTGCAGCATGGATTGCCGTAGGCGGCGCCCCAGTGGTCAACTCCTGCGCCGCTGCAGCCGCTGTGCACCGTGGCGCCCTTCTCGACGACGGCTACCTTTGCACCCCTTTTGGCGGCGTTGATCGCAGCGTGGCACCCGGCGATGCCTCCGCCGATTATCAGTACATCGGCCGAGAACTCGTTCTCTTTCCCGTAACTAACGGGGTACGGCCACTCCGGAGCACCCTGCCCCGTTGTTTCTTTGAATACAGACATTCTTCCTCCTGTCGTTTAACCGGGTGCGCGCTTCGAGTCGCTAGACTCAGATTCTGTGTTCTTGGCGGCAAACAAAACGACTGATTGCTTCGTGTCGATGCAGCGGCGAGCTCAGATTCGTCGCATCTTTGTGTACTATGATAATTATAATTCTCACGCCTGCGCGGTGTCAAAATCAGATTGGCCACGGATTTGTCCTTGAGAGTTCAACGAGTAGCGCGTATAATACGAGCCGGGACCAACGCGTGGCGGCCGCTCTGCGCATACCAGCTTGGACGGCCCGCGAATCTCTGCTGCATGGACGCTTTTGCTTTCTGTGCCCGAGCTCAACGACATGTTTGATATCAAGACCGATCCGGACCGACCCCAGCCTCGCAGGCACGTTGATTGGTATCTGGTTGCCGGAATGATCTCTGGGTTGCTCGTTGGCGGCCTTGTTGGGGCGAGCATGGCAGGTGAGGTCGGCTTCATCATTGGGGACATTGTCGGTGGTGTAGTGGGTGCACTCGTCGGCCTCTTCGTCGAGAGGGTATCGATAAACAGAGTGCGCCGGTGATTCGGTCGGACCATCAGGAAGCCCTCCACGGCAGACGCCGGGCTGCCAGCCTCTCAGCGGCAGGGAGTCTCAGCAGAAGCAGGGCCGCCAATATCACGCCGTAGATGACAGGACCGGGCACTCTGACTTTTACCTGCCAGAAATAGTGCAGGACCGCCAGTACTCCCGCCAGATAGACCAGTCTGTGAACCCGTTTCCAGCTCTTTCCCAGTTTCCTTTTCCAACCTGCCGTCGACGTTATGGCCAGAACGAGCAAGATGAGGAACGCCGGGAAACCGGCCAGTATGTACCGTTTCTCTGCAATGTCTGCCCAAAGTGCTTTGAAATCGAACAAGTAGTCCAGCCCTGCCAGGTTCACGAAGTGCAAAGAGGCGTAACCGAAAGCGTAGAGACCAAGGACGCGGCGAAGATCGAGTATCCTCAAGATCCCTGTCAGCGTGTACAAAGGCGTGCAGGCCAGAGATGCGACCAGCAAGAAGAGAGTGTAGCTGCCCGTGCGAAGCTGGATTTCGCGGATGGGGTTTGGACCGAGTCTGCCCAGGGAAAAATCGAGCGCTAGGAGAGCGAGAGGAGCCAGAGACAAGACGTGAACAACCACGAGCACGAGGCGGAACTGGCTCTTCTCCATCAGAAATACTTCTTGAGGTCCATCCCGGCATAAAGCGACGCTACCTGGTCCCCGTACCCGTTGAAAAGAAGAGTCTCTCGCCTGGCTAACTCGCCGATCCTGCGTTCGGTTGACTGTGACCAGCGCGGATGAGGCACGTCCGGGTTCACGTTTGCATAAAACCCGTATTCGTCTGGAGCTGCTTTCATCCACGAAGACTCCGGCATCTCCTCGACTAGGTCTATCTTAACTATCGACTTGATGTTCTTAAACCCGTATTTCCAAGGGACAACAAGTCGAATCGGTGCGCCGTCCTGGATGGGTAAAGGCTTTCCGTAGAGTCCGGTGGCCAGAATCGTGAGATTGTTCATCGCCTCGTCCAGCCGGAGGCCTTCGACATATGGAAAATCGAGGAACTCTGCCCTCTGGCCAGGCATGTCTTCCGGGTCATACACTGCCTCAAATCGGACGTACTTGGCGGCCGCCAGCGGCTGGGCCTGATTCAGAATTGAGGCGAGCGGGAAGCCGATCCACGGGATCACCATAGACCACGCTTCTACGCAGCGGAGACGGTAGACTCGCTCTTCCTGCGGGTATTTGGTCAGTATATCCTCGATAGAGAGTGTCGCCGGTTTAGCTACCAGGCCGCCCACTGCCACTGTCCAGGGCGAAGTAGGGAATCCTTTGGCCAGTTCCCCGATGCCGCCTTTATCAAGCGAGAACTCGTAGAAATTGTTGTAGTTGACTACGTCATCGCAGGACGTCAAATTCGCGCCGAGTTCATCTTTGGACGCCGCTGACTTCGCGTCGGCGCAGAAGCCAGAGCTACTGCCTGGGGCTGCGCCACGGCAGGCAGCAGTTATGGCTGCTCCGGCTAGTATCGCTCCACCGGCCGCGATGAACCCACGCCTCGAGAGGTAGATAGGCTCGGGCGTGATCTCCGAGCGAGTCGGTATTTCGTCTGCCACGGGTCTTTCCCTTGAATCAATCTGGAAATGGCCAGATGCCCATGAGCGATGCCATAGACAATTATAGAACGGCTGAAAGGTGACAGTCCCTGGGCACGGCAGGAGATTGCCGCCCTCAATTCATGTCGGATCATATCAGATGGTCGCTCTGAGGCTAGTATCTCCCGTACTTCTTGACCGCGTCCAGCATCGCCTTGACGTTCTCCGGTCGGGCCTCGTGGGTGATTCCGGTGCTGGTGGTCACAATCAGGCCGCCGTCCTTGCCGCAGGTCGCGATGAGCTTCTTAACCAAATCCTCCACTTCGGATGGCGAGCCTACCTGCAGCAAGCCGTGAGGCACTCCTCCCATGATACAGCTGTGCCCTTTAAGAACGGTTTTGGCGCGGGCCATGTCAGTGAGGGCGAACCGCGCGATGGTCTTTGCCTTCGGAAGTTCAAGAAGGTACTCCAGGCGTTGTTCCCAGTTGCCCTCGTAGAACGGCACGTGCACGAGTCCTGCATTCGTGGTGGCAAGCACGAGTTTCTTAAATGTCGCCCAGTAGAAGCTCTCGAAGTGTTTCAGTGTCATAAAGCCGTCGGAACCGCGATGCAGGGCGCTGCCCACGCGCTTCGGATTGCCGCGTTTGCTCTGCAAAGCCGCCAGACCGGATGAAATGGACCGGGATAGGATGAGTTCGCAGGCTCGAGCCAGCTTGTCGGGGTAGCGGTACATGTCGAGCATGGCTCCTGCCATCCCACGGAGGTGATCAGATACCGCATCGAATGGGGCCGCGGCGTTCCCTTGTGACAACGACGGAAAGCCCAGGACGGCCAATTCCTCCTCGATCCTGCCCATAGCTTTGGCGTGTTTGTCCTGTTCCTCGCCCGCCTTGGCCAGAGCCTCGAAGCCTTTCCGTACTTCCGGGTTATTGAACGCGGAGGCCCGCGTGGGAAGCGTGGACCCACCCCAGAGCGACTGCAAGGATGGCAGCTTAGAAAAGGATTCGAGCGCTCCCCAGACTCTCGGCAAGT
>Ga0153915_10007348_pt1 | contig 10387 bp, 8 predicted proteins | sample Opewatmetagenome_2_FD_107003 | JGI IMG/M metagenome (GOLD analysis project Ga0153915, IMG submission 107003) | Freshwater wetland microbial communities from Ohio, USA - Open water 3 Core 3 Depth 3 metaG | ecosystem: Environmental > Aquatic > Freshwater > Wetlands | place: USA: Ohio, Lake Erie... | reverse complement strand
TTTCCATCGGGGCCGCGATGCAAAAAAATGAGCCTGAAAGGATAAAGCGCGCGCTTATCCTGGCAGAGCGCAATATCAGACGTTGCGACAATATAATTACAGAGCTGCTGGATTATACGAGAAAGCTGGAAATCAGGCCGGACAAAGTCAACATTGACAGATGGATTAACGGGATACTTGATGAACAGACTTTCCCCGAAGGTATTGAATGCCGGCGAAAGCTGGATTGCGGTCTTGAGGTAAGGATAGACAGGGAGCATATGCGTCGCGCCATGATCAACGTCATAACAAATGCCGCGCATGCCTTGAGCGAAGAAGGCTCTTCGGGCAATGAACTGATTGTGAAAACAAGCAAGTCCGATAACAATCTTGAAATACATATTACAGATATGGGACCCGGAATTCCTGATGAACTGAGAGAAAAAATCTTTGAGCCGCTTTTCAGCACCAAGGGTTTTGGCGTGGGGCTGGGATTAAGCATTACCAGGGACATCATGGAAAAACATCATGGTGGAATTAACGTCCGGAGCAAGGTCGGCGAGGGGACAACCGTCATATTATGGATGCATCTTGAAGAGCAGTAGTCCTTTTCCGAAATGACGGAATGCGCCAATGGTGAAAGCGTTACGTTACTTTTTATTTATTAATGGAAATGCCGGTTGGGTGTGAATATAGATGCCTTTTTCCTATGGGAGTCTATGGATGAATGAAATATTTAAAAACAGGGAAAAGATGTGTATTTGGGCAGTTGCACTTTGCCTGCTGTTCATGAACTTTACAGGATGCAAGCCCCATGAAAAAATATACACTATTGGCATTGTCAGTCATCTCTCAATCGATTACCCGATTTTAAAAGGATTCAGGGAGGGCATGGCTGAATCAGGCTATATTGAAGGCCAAAATATCAAATACATCTACAGCTGCATCACTGAGCTTAATGAACAAAATATCGATGCCGGAATCAAGAAACTCCAGGCTCAGGATATAGACCTGCTCATAACGACAGGAAATCAAATAGCTTTGCGGGCCAAACAGCTTGTTAAAGGAACCAATATGCCTGTTCTGTTCAGTTCGGATCCTTGGCCGGTTGAAAAAGGGCTTGTAGAGAGGCTGAACCATCCTGGCGGCAATCTGACCGGAATCAGATTCTCAGACATTCTTCCGAAGGCCCTGGAATGGTTGACGAGGGTCGCGCCTAATCTGAAAAAGGTGTATCTGCCTTACAATCCCAATGATGCAGTTTCAATTTCAGCTTTGTCTGGCCTGGACAAAATCGCCTCTCAACTGGGGATCGAACTTGTTCTCCAGAAAATCCATTCAGTCGAAGAGTCGGTCGCCGCTATCGAGACCCTGCCAAAAGACGTTAATGCCATTTTCATGATCCCTTCACCGACCCTTAACACTAGAAACAACGAATTAAGTCAGGCTGCCATCAAGCGGGGGATACCGACGGGCGCTATGTCCAAGTTGGATGAGGATGTTTTGATGACTTTTTCCAGTGATTATTTTAACGCCGGGAAAAAGACGGCTCGGCTGGCTCAACAGATCCTTCATGGAGCTAAACCTGGTGATCTGCCGGTGGAGACATCGGAGGTCTCATTAATCATCAACCTCAAGGCGGCTGAAAAGATAGGTCTCCATGTCCCGGATGATGTCCTGGTACAGGCAAAAACCATTATACGTTAACATCATAGTGCCATGTAACAATTTAACTTTCTTATGAGGTAATTTCAAAAGTCCTCCGCTTGTCATTCCGAACGAAGTGAGGAATCTCAAAGGCATTGATATTAAAAGATTTCTCCCTTCGGTCGAAATGACAAAACGGTAATTGTGACACAGTCTCTTCGCCGGAATTACTAAAAGAAGTTACAGGTGTTACTTAGCACTAGGGAGGCGCCGGATGTCCGGAACAATTAAAGACAAAGGAAAGACAGCTATTATATGTGCAGTTGCACTTGGCCTGCTGTTCATGAACTTTATAGGATGCAAGCCCCAGGAAAAATATACACTATAGGCATTGCCGGCCATACCGCATTCACAAACCAGGTTTTAGAAGGATTCAGGGAGGGCATGCCTGAATCAGGTTATGTTGAAGGTAAAAATGTTAACTATATTTACTGTAGTAGGCCACTTGACAATAATGATCAAATTATCGATGCTGAACTAAAGAAGCTCCTGGCTCAGAATATAGACATGCTGTTAACAGCATACAACGAGACGGCTTTGAGGGCAAAAAAGGCTGTTGAGGGAACCGACATACCCGTGCTTGCGACCGTATTTTCCAGGCCGGTCGAGATGGGGCTTGTGAAGACCTTGAGCCATCCTGAAGGGAGTGTGACCGGCGTCCAGGTCGCAGATACCATGTCTAAGGCGCTTGAATTGTTGGGACAGATCATCCCTCATACAAAGAAGATATATTTGCCGTACAATCCTGATGATCCTGTTTCAATCTTGTATCTGTATGGATTGAATAAAACTGCCTCTCGATTGGGGATCGAGCTTGTTCTTCATAAGGTTCATTCGGTTGAAGAGGCAGTCACCACTATCGAAGGTCTGCCGAATGATGTTGATGCCATATATAGAATCCCTTCTCCAACTCTTAGTCCGAGAAACCGCAAATTGAGCCAAGCAGCCATCAAAAGGGGCCTTCCCATGGGATCGGGAACGACCTTGGATGAGGCGGCCCTGATAACTTTTGCAGCTGAACCTTATAATATAGGAAAGCAAGCGGCCAGATTAGCACATCAGATCCGTCAGGGAGCTAAACCTGCGGATCTCCCCATGGAGACATCAGAGGCCTATTTAACCATCAACCTCAAGACGGCTGAAAAGATCGGCCTTAAAATACCGGATAGTCTCCTTTTACAGGCAAAGACCATCATTCATTAATGAATTTACCTGGGAGCATGAATTAAAACCCGGATTGTATCATCGCCATGACGGGATACAATCCGGGTCCAATCTCAGATTAAGGGTTTTTCAGAGCCCCCTTAAATTATATTCGGGTAATAACCTGCAGTCTAACTTCCCTGGCGCCGAAAAATTCCTTTGCAAAGTCTGCGGCCTTTTCAGAATCATAATATTTACAGCTGAATACATCAAGGTATGTAGTGTTAGTAAGATTGGCAAAATGGGCTGATATGAGCGATGTTTCAATAAGCTGGGTCATGGAAAAACCCGCGACTTTTTCATCTTCCCCAAAATTGACCACGGTTGTCTCGCCAAAACGTTTCATGTCAATCAGGACACAAAGTCTGGCCACAAAGTCCTTTATTTTTGCCGCATCCCGGATTGTCGCAGGATTGCAATCATAAAGGTCAATGCATGAGTGGTGGCCCCATGGTTCCGTCTTTTTATCTTTTTCATTAGTATTTTTCATGTAAACACAGTTCCTTTCGAGTGTTTAGAATTTAAATAATCCTATAAAGGATATTTATTTTAAGGTGTTGATTAAAACAAAAACATGCCTGATCTGTTTTTTATATGTATCCTGTTCTTTAAATCCAAGGGGATAATCATCACGTTTTAAAATTGCACAGCTATTTATCATAAAGCTATTAAGAAAGTATAGTCTTTTTTTTCGTATTTTTCAAAAAAAATTCAACAGGTTGTCATCAGATTCCCGCATTAAAAAAATTGACCGAATATCAAGACATTAGATTCCCAATTCGTTTTCTGTCAAAGACTTAATGGGCCTTATATTAAAAAAAACATCGGCCTTGTCTTAATTTTTAAGGATATTATCGGAATAAATCAGGAATTGATAAATACTTTAATAAGTCCCAAATCTGACGGCTTAAGGGGTTAAAAAATCTTGCCCGGGTTCAGTATCCCGTTGGGATCAAAGGCATCCTTTAACCGTCGCATAAGGTCAATGGCCGGTCTTGAAAATTCCATCTCCATATAGGGTGCCTTTGTGATGCCCACGCCGTGCTCCCCGGTGATTGTCCCCCCCAGTTCAATGACCTTTTTAAAGAGTTCTTTTACAATCGGGTCTCCTTTTCGCAGCTCTTCAGGGTTTTCAGGGTCCATCAGGATATTTACATGTATATTTCCATCACCCGCATGTCCGAAGGCGGCTATCGGGAGACCGTATTTTTTCACCAGTTCGTCCAGGAAAGACATCAACTCAACCAGGCGGCTGCGGGGGACCACCACGTCTTCGCTCACCTTGCCCGGCTTGAGGTTCTTCAGCGAAGGAGATACTGCCCTCCTCGCCTCCCATAGCCTCTCGATCTCTTTTTGATAGGATGCTGTCCGCAGTTGTATGGCGCCCGATCTAAGGCATATCTCTTTCAGCTTATCCGCCTCCCGGATCACAAGCCCTTCGTCCCCATCCGTTTCAATAAGCAGCATGGCGCCGGCATCCGGGGGTATATCAGCACCCATCTCATCGCGGACGCAATCTATGCACTGCCTGTCCAGAAATTCCAGGGTCGACGGGATGATCTTTTCACGAATGATATTGGAGACCGTCCTTGCGGCGTCCTTTACATCCCTGAAAAAGGCCGTCATGGTTCTCCTGGCTGCCGGTCTGGGGATAAGGCGGAGGGTAATGGAGGTGACAACGGCAAGGGTGCCCTCCGAGCCGACGATAAGCCGTGTCAGGTCATAGCCCGCTACTCCCTTCATGGTCTCTACGCCCGTCTCTATGATCTCGCCGGTGGGGAGGACCACTCTCAGGCCCAGGACATAATCCCTGGTCACCCCGTACTTGAGGCCCCTTAGACCGCCGGAGCACTCCGCGACATTGCCGCCCAGGGTGGATACATCGGCGCTCGCCGGGTCAGGCGGATAAAACAGGTCCAGCTTTTCCACCTCCTCCTGGAGGTGCGCGGTGATAACGCCCGGTTCCACCTTTGCTGTGAGGTTTTCCTGGTCTATATTCAGTATGCGGTTAAACCGCTCCAGGGAGAGGACAAGCCCTCCTCGGACAGGCAAGGCCCCTCCGGTCATCCCGCTTCCCCCGCCCCTTGGTATCACAGGAAGACCTGCCTTATTTGCAAGGATCAGGATCCTGGATATCTCTTCATCGCTCCCGGGTAATGCCACGGCATCCGGGAGGTATTCGAGCCTGGTGCCGTCACTGGCGTATTTGACGAGGTCATCCGGGCCGGCTATAAGATGCGCAGGCCCGACAATATCCTTCAACCCATTGATCGCTTCGTCCGATATCATGCTCAGACCTCTGTCCTGCCCTTGAAGGAATGTCTCAAGGTCATGGAATCCATGTATTTAAGATCTCCGCCCATAGGGACACCCATGGCTATCCTTGTAATCTTGACCCCTTTATCCGCTAGGAGGTCGGCCAGAAAATGCGCCGTGGCCTCTCCCTGGGCCGTGGGGTTTGTCGCCAGAACCACCTCTTTGATATCCTCCCTTTCAAGGCGGGCCATGAATTCGCCTACCTTCAGGTCCTCCGGCCCAACGCCGTCCAGGGGCGAAAGCACACCGTGCAGAACATGGTATCTCCCGTTAAAGACCCCTGTCTCTTCAATGGCTATCTGATCGCCGGGTCCTTCAACCACGCAGATAACGCCGTTCGCCCTGTTGCTGTCAGAGCATATGTTACATGGCTCATTGTCCGTGAAATTAAAACAGACCGGACAGAACCTTATCTTCTCCTTGACCTCTATCAGGCTCGCCGCAAGGGCCTCTGCCAGGTCCTTTCTGCTCCTGAGTATATAAAGGGCCACCCTTGTGGCCGACTTCTGCCCGATTCCGGGGAGTCGTGACAGTTGAACAATAAGGTCTTCCAATGGTTTTGGGTATATTTTCATGTTTGATTTTTTACCTTTCAGAATTCCCGGTGAAAGTAAACTCAGGATTCACGCCTCCGGGCCATCACGCTGTGATGACGGCCATAAAAAAAATAGATCGCCATGCCGAAGGCCATCCAGACACCCAGCCGCAGCCAGTTCGCCGTGGGGAGCGAAAACATCAGGAGAAGGCAGAACAGCACACCCAGGACAGGTATAAAAGGCGACCATGGACAGCGGAACGGACGCTCCGCCTGAGGTTGAATATACCTCATGACCAGGACCGCCGAGCATACGATGACAAAGGCCAGCAGAGTGCCGATATTGACCAGCTCCGCCAGTATCCCCAGGGGTATAAAGGAGGCCATTGCCCCGACCACTATGCCGGTAATGATGGTGGACTTCCAGGGTGTGCGGAAACGGGGATGAACGGCGCCGAAAAAACCGGAAGGCAACAGCCCGTCCCGCGCCATCGCCAGAAGCACGCGCGGCTGGCTGAGCATCAGGACCAGCATGACCGATGTGATCCCGATCACGGCCCCGAGGGAGATGATGAACTGCCCCCAGTGAAGGCCCACCCGCTGAAATGCAACAGCCACAGGCGCATCCACATCAAGCTGGTCATAGGGGACCATGCCCGTAAGGACTATAGCCACCGCAATATAAAGGACCGTACAGACAACCAGCGATGCAATGATGCCGAAAGGGACGTCACGCTGGGGATTGCGCGCCTCCTCGGCATGGGTCGAGACCGAGTCAAAGCCTATATAGGCAAAAAAGATCATGGCTGCCCCGGCCATTACGCCCACTGGCGAACCGTCTGCGCTTGTCTGTCCAAGGATCGTCTTGCCGAATATGCTGATTCCGGACCATCCGAACGGGGCGAACGGATGCCAGTTGGCGGAATTGATGAAAAATGCCCCGGCTGCGATAACCAGGAGCACCACCGCGAGCTTGATCGCCACCATAACGTTGTTGAAGCGCGAGCTTTCCCTGATGCCTATCACAAGCACGATAGTAAGGACGGCCACGATGATCAGCGCAGGCAGGTCGAACCAGCTCCCTGTAGGCAGAAAACCTCCCCGGGTCGGATCGAAGTCAAAGGGGGCTGTTGACACGAGATCCGGCACCTTGAGATGAAACATCCCGATAAAATTCTGGAAGTACTTGGACCAGCCATGGGCTACAGATGCAGAGGCCACCGTGTATTCAAGGACAAGGTCCCATCCTATGATCCAGGCGAACAACTCGCCGAGAGTGGCATATGCATAGGTGTAGGCTGACCCGGCGACAGGGGCCATGGAGGCGAACTCCGCGTAGCAGAGGGCAGAGAAGATGCATGCCAGCCCGGCCACCACAAAGGAGATGGGCAAGGCAGGCCCGGCCTTGTAATGGGCCGCATATCCGGTGATCACGAATATGCCGGCCCCAATAATACATCCGATGCCGAGGCTGGTTAAAGACCATGGGCCAAGGACGCGCCTGAGCCGGTTGTCGCCCTTCATTTCCTCATGCAGAACAGAAAGCGGTTTTCGTGTGAACAGATAACTGGCCATAGATTCATCCCTCCGGATTTCCGATTTATTTGAAGATAGGATAAAATCAAAGGCGTGTCAACGTCGTAAAATATTCACGACAGCACAGGAGGATATTCCCGGGGATCACAATGAAGGTAAAGATATTTAATTGAAAAATTCCCTGTCCGGTTATACGGACAGGGAATTCCGTAAAAGACTTCGGTTTATTCGTCAGCGTAGCTGAATGTGTCGGTGAATGTGCAATAGGCTACAGGCGGCCTCGGGTTCAAGGGATTAGGCGGCCTGGTAACGCTGTATGGCTCGTTGAAGGTCTTGGCTGTGAAATACTTTTCATAACCTTTCTTGGCTTGCAGCATTCCCCCTGCCGGCTTTTTGTTATCCTTCGACTGTTCAATGGCATATTCAGCCAGATCCTTACCCATAGGGACATCCCAGTCATTGTACACATGGAAATGCCAGATCTTCCATGCCCCGTCCTCTTTTAAAAAGTCGATCCCGTATTTTTCCATTGACCAGGAAGAACTCCCTTTCCCATCCCGGATATCGGCGCTCCAGCCAATCGTGTACCAGAATGCCTTGGCTGTCTGTCCGTCGCCTGCTACTACAATAATAGGTGTGTTCAGGGTGCGGAATGAGGTATTTCCCGGCGCTGCCTGCTGTATCATCTGGCTGGCGGTCTGGGTTTCGGAATTATTTTTAGTCCCTGTGCCGTAACCGTAAGTGTTTTGATGCACCGCAATATCGCCTTTATAGATATAACCGTTGCCTGCAAAAGTGATATCCTTTGCCTTTTGCGCCCATATCAGGGCAAGCTCCGTATCGTGATTGCCGCCCGGCGAACCGTAAAGCGCATGGTAACTCATGACGTTCTGTATTTCCTGGATATCCAATGCCCTCTCGGACATTTCCGCGGCAGTCATCTCCTTGCCGCAGGCGTTCTTCTTGGCAAAAGCAGCCTGTGATGAAAATCCTACCATGACAAAACATGTCAAAATGATCAGACATAAGGTTTTACTTTTCATAATTCACCCCCTGCAATAAGGTTAATAAGTTCATGCATCCTAAAGAACAATTATATATAAAAAATAAAAGTGTAAAGGCATTAAACCGAAAATATCTGGCACTTTTCCGGGGTACATAATTAAAGTACAATTGAACGCCCCGCATCGGGGAGACTGTGTCATAACTGCCGTTTTGTTATTTCAACCATACTGTTTTGTCATTTCGACCGTGATGTTTTGTCATTTCGACCGAAGGGAGAAATCTTGATGTTTAATGTATGAACGACTTAAGATTCCTCACATGCGTTCGGAATGACAATTATCCCTATTATGACACAGGCTCAGGGCAGCGGGGCCTCCCCTTAGAATAAGGGGAGGTTGGGAGGGTTACGTTACCTTTTCAATCATACCGGATCGGTCGAACCTTATGGTGTCGTACCGGCAGCGCTGGTGGTTTAATATAAAGCAATTACAATTTCAAAAGCCTCTCCGTATTCAAGCGGAATATTTTATCTTTGTCTTCGTTGCCTATGGTCAGAGATTCTACAGCCTTCACCGCCTTGACATTCGATTCTGCAGGATAGTCAACCGCAAACAATACCCGGTCAGGTCCCATCGCTGAGTGGAGAAACTCCAATACAGGCGCCCAGAACATCCCGCTGGTAGTCACGTAAAAATTGTCTTTGACATATTGGCCGGGCTGCTTTTTGAGGCTAAGCCGGCTTGACATGCCGGACGGCGGCGTTCCGGAGGCATTTCCTTTCTCTCCGGGCGGTTGACCGCCATCGCCGTCATTGCTGCCCATGCCCATTCGCCACATCAGGGCAGGCAGTCCTTCGCCTCCATGCCCGAGTATCATCTTCAGGTCGGGACATTGGTCAAAAAGCCCGCTGCAAATAAGGCGCATGGCATGGAGGCCCGCCTCGGCGGCATAACCCCATATCTTTCCGGCCAGGGCAGGATAGGTCATGTATGGTTTAATCATATCGGGGGACGGTTCCTTCGGATGCAGATATATAGGCACGCCGAGTCTTTCCGCCGTCTCGAAGATAACCCGGAACTTCTGGGCATCGAGATATTCTCCCTGGATATGCGAATATATCATCGCCCCTTTCAAGCCCAGTTCTTTCACCGCCCGCTCAAGCTCTTTAGCCGCCGCATCGGGATCCTGACAGGCAAGACCTGCAAAACCGGCAAATCTTTTCGGATATTTTTTTACTATCTCATACGTCTCATCGTTGGTTACCCTGGCCAGGGCAGAGGCCTCGGATGGATCTACAAGCCCATCCTGGAAGCAGACCGGCGAAATCACCTGCATATCGATACCGGCCTCGTCCATGTCTTTCAACCTCTTATCGCTTATAAACGACTGGGCATGGGAGCTCACATCATAGGAGAGAGGCATATTATACTTAGCCCCTGCCTTAACCCTTGAGGCCAGGTGGTTTAAAATTTTCTCTGTAGTGAAATGCTCTTCAATGGCGATTTTTTTCATCCCGGAAACGGTATTATCAATAGTCTTTGCCTCCAAACTGCTTGTAGATACCTGACCTGACGCTCCCCCTGTCCGGCCTTTATCTTTCCCGAATGAATAAATGGAACCCGCACTAAAAGCCGACAATGAAAAGAGATATTTTAAAAAATTCCTTCTTTGATATTGCCCTTCCATTTATTTGCACCCCCTTTAGTTTTTAGTAATACTCGTCTCCGGCTGATAGCTTCAATCTAGTCCAGCTAGTAAGCCTTTGACGGGTCAAATGTTTCATAAGGCATAGGCGGCGCAGGTACAAGTTCCCGTGCGCTCGTTGTCCTGTATTCATTAAAGTACGTAGTGGGTTTGTTCGGCGCTTCGCCCTCTTTCCACGTAGGTGCGGGCGTGGCTGTCTTGTCCGTCAACTCTGTCCATGGCTTATCAAACGGCGTCTTGAACAGGGCATAGCAGTGATAATGCCAGATTCTCCACACCCCATCTTCCTTGATAAAGTCGGCAGCGATATAACTCCAGCACCAGAATGCGCTTACCTTGCCTGTTTTTGCGTCCGGCGAGCTTTCATTGCCCGGTGAATACCACAGGCCTTTAGCGGTCTTC
>Ga0153915_10007347_pt1 | contig 10389 bp, 9 predicted proteins | sample Opewatmetagenome_2_FD_107003 | JGI IMG/M metagenome (GOLD analysis project Ga0153915, IMG submission 107003) | Freshwater wetland microbial communities from Ohio, USA - Open water 3 Core 3 Depth 3 metaG | ecosystem: Environmental > Aquatic > Freshwater > Wetlands | place: USA: Ohio, Lake Erie... | reverse complement strand
TTGTGTATAAGATGAATTTTATTTTTTCTAAACAAGGCCTGATGCGTTATATTTCGCATTTAGACCTGATGCGCCTGTTTATGCGCGCGATGCGCCGGGCAGACCTTCCCCTTAAGATGAGCGAAGGTTTCAGCCCCCATCCTAAACTTAGCCTGAAGAGGGCTTTAAAATTAGGATTGGAAAGCCAGCATGAAGAAGCCGCGATCGTTTTGCAATTCCCGGTTGAGCCGGCGGATTTTAAAAACAGGCTGCAAAAACAATTACCAGAAGGGATAGAGATCAAAGATGTCCAAGGAAATTTTAATTAATGTAGACCCACAGGAAACGCGCGTCGCCATTGTTGGTGACGGAGAATTACTGGAGTTTCATATTGAGCGGCCGCAGGACCGTACGATTGTTGGTAATATTTATAAAGGGATCATTGAAGCGGTAATGCCTTCGATCGGGGCGGCTTTTGTGAATATCGGCCTGCCGAAGAACGGGTTTTTGTATTTATCGGAAATAGAGACTGCTTATGAATCGGTGGATATGGCGCCCGCGCAGCAGATGCCGATCAAAGAGGTCAAGAAGGGCCAGGAAGTTTTAGTGCAGGTAGTTAAAGAATCTTTCGGCACAAAAGGCCCGAGGCTTTCCACTCATATAGGCGTTGCCGGCAGGTACTTGGTAATTATGCCGCAGGATAAACAGGTGGGGATATCGCGCCGTATTGAGGATGATGTGGAAAGAAGGCGGCTGCGCCAGATATTCAAAGAACTTGAACTGCCTAAAGATGTCGGTTTTATTGTGCGTACCGCCGCAAGCGGAAAATCCAAACAAGAATTGATGCGCGACGCGCAATTCCTCTATAAACTCTGGAAGAGGGTGGAGAAAGAAGCACAGACCAAGAAAGCCCCGGCCATTATTTATGAAGAGTATGACCTTGCTTTAAGGGCGATCCGTGATTCTTTTACGGAAGATGTAACCAAGCTTATCGTTGACTCTAAGCCCGAATTCTACCGTATCCAGCATTTTATGCACAATTTCCTGAGTTATCTCTCTAAAAAGGTTGAACTTTACAGAGGTGACGACCTTTTCCTGGCAAAGGATGTGGAGAAACAGATCAACCGTATCTTTGAGAGCCATGTGTATCTTAAATCCAAGGCTTACCTGATCATTGAGCCTACTGAAGGTTTAGTGGTCATTGACGTGAACAGCGGTGGTTTTAAAAAGAAGGTCAGCCAGGAGGATATGGCTTTTAAGGTCAATTGCGACGCGGCTGTTGAGGTCGCCCGCCAGCTGGTTTTACGAGATTTAGGCGGTATAATCGTGATCGATTTTATTGATATGGAACGCGAAGGCCACCGTCGGGAGTTATTGAACGTTTTAAAGAAAGCTTTGGCTGATGACCGGGCCAAATACGATATTCTGGGCATATCCAAGTTCGGGCTTGTGGAGATGACGCGCGAGCGGATACATAAGACCGTGCAGATGCTTTCTTACCATCCTTGCCCGTATTGCAAAGGCAAAGGCAAGCTGCGTTCGCCTACAACTCTGGCGATCCACGCTTTAAAAGAGCTGAAACACTATCTTAAAGGGAAATCCTTAAAACAGGCCAGCCTGACTTTGGCTCCTCCTGTGATCGATGAAATCTTAAAAGATAAGGAGGCCCTGCGCGGGATTGAACATAAGTTCCGCATAAAGATAAATCTCATTTCTAACCCTGCGGCGCACTTAGATGACCTTAAAATAAGCTGATTTTAGGCCATTTTTGTCCTTGACCGTCAAATCCACCGGGTATATAATATACAATTCATGTCGTTTCTATTTTATTAACTTTAAGCCTGTTTGACCTCTATTTAGGGGCATCCAGGATAGGCACGGAGGCTAAAATAATGTACGCAGTAATTGAGGTTGGAGGCAGGCAGTATAGCGTAAAAAAGAATGATCTGATTGAGGTAGAGAAACAAGATACCAAGGGTGCTTTGGATATCCTTCTGGATAAGGTGCTTTTGGTGGTCAAAGATAAGACCGTAGAGATTGGCCGGCCCTATGTAAAAGGCGCCAAAGTTGAAGCGGAAGTGGTGAAGAACTTAAAAGGCGAGAAGACGATCGCCTATAAATACCGCCGCAGGAAGAGTTCGCATTGGACAAAGGGTAACCGCCAGGAGCTTACTCAGCTTAAGATAAAAGACATAGTATTTTCTTTAAGTTAACCTTTTTGATGGTTTATTTGAAGATCAATCTTTTGGATAGATAAAAAATGTTTATTGATAACGCGAAAGTCCTTGTGCGGGCGGGTGACGGAGGAAGAGGCTGCGCGAGCCTTTATAGCGATAAATACCTGCGTAAAGGCATCCCCGACGGAGGCGATGGCGGAAAAGGCGCGGATATTATCGTTAAAGCCGACCACCGGCTTTTTACGCTTCTGGATTTTCGTTATAACAAGCATTTCTATGGTAAACATGGCGGCCACGGTTCGGGAAAGCAGCAAAGAGGCAGAAACGCCGAAGATATTATTATTCGTGTGCCAATGGGTACGATCATTAAGGATGCTGCGACAGGTTGTGTTTTACGCGATCTAAGCGTTGATGGGGAAGAAGTCCTTGTAGTTAAAGGCGGCCGCGGTGGCATGGGTAACCGCCATCATGTTGACGCGACGGCCGGTGAACCGGGTGAAGAAAGAGAGATCATTTTAGATCTAAAGCTCATTGCCGCCGTAAGCGTTGTGGGTTTTCCGAACGCCGGCAAGTCAACATTAATCTGCGCGATATCCAACGCCCATACGAAGATCGCCGCGTATCCTTTTACCACTAAGTCGCCTGTGTTAGGCGTGGTTAACGCGCCGGATAAGCGGTTTGTCATCGCTGATATGCCGGGTTTGATCGAGGGGGCTTCTTTAGGTAAGGGCTTGGGTGATAAATTCTTAAAGCATATTGAGCGCACCCAGATAATTGTGCATATCGTGGATATGGCGGGTTTTGAAGGCAGAGACCCACTGGAAGATTATAAGAAAATAAACCGGGAGCTCAAGGATTACAGCGCGCAGTTAGCTGCCAAGCCCCAGATCGTCTGCGCTAACAAGATGGATTTGGAAGGCGCCAAAGAGAATTTAGCCAGGTTCAAGAAGTCCGTGAAGAAACCGGTATTTGCGATATCCGCGCTTAAAAAAGAAGGCTTAGAGGAGTTAATTGATGCAATTGCCAAGAAAATTTAAAAGAATCGTGGTAAAGATCGGCTCAAGCCTTTTTTACTCTGATAAGGTCAAGCTGGATGAGGATCTCGTGCGTTCTGTCTCCACCCAGGTTTCGGATCTGATGAAGGGGCAAACCGAGGTGGTTATTGTGTCGTCGGGCGCTATAGCTTTGGGTATGTCAATACTCAACCTGAATAACCGGCCGAAGGAACTAGCGCATTTACAGGCAGCCGCGGCTATCGGCCAGCATGAGCTGATGGATATTTACCGTAAGGCCTTAAAAACCCATTCTTTGAGCTGCGCTCAGCTTCTTTTGACCTGGGATGATTTTTCCAACCGTCAGCGTTTCCTGAATGCCAAGAATACGCTGAATACTTTACTTAAATTAAAAGTCGTCCCGGTAATTAATGAGAATGATACGGTTTCCACAGATGAGATCAAATTCGGCGATAATGACCGGTTATCCGCTTTGGTCGCCATATTGGTGGGCGCGGATCTTTTGATCATCCTTTCGGATGTTGACGGCCTGTTGGATGGGAATAAAAAAGTTATTCGTTTGGTAGATAAGATCACCGCGCAGATAAGGTCTTTGGCCTGTCCGACTAAAAAGAAGACCTGTGTCGGCGGGATGATCACTAAAATTGAAGCCTGTCATATTGCCACTAGCTCCGGGATACCCTGCGTGATCGCTAACGGTAAGTCAAAAGATATTATCACGCAGTTAGCGGCTGATGCTTCCAGTAATGGTACGTTGTTTCTTCCGGCAGGCGTTTCTTTGGATGCTAAACAACAGTGGATGGCCTTCGGCACTAAAGCTAAAGGTAAAGTGATCGTTGATGAAGGCGCGAAGAAAGCTCTACTTGGTAACAAAAGCTTGCTTGCTGTCGGAGTTACCTCCTGCGAAGGCAATTTTGCAGGCGGGGAGATCATTAGCATTTGCGACAGAAAAAAGTGCGAGTTTGCCCGCGGCAAGGCAGGTATTTCCTCAAAAGAGCTTGAGAAGGTTAAAGGCAGCCATTTTGAGAAGGAAATCGTGCATCGGAACAATATAGTCATATTGTAAAAATGAATATAAAAGAAGAAATGATAAAGATAGCTAGGCAAGCCCGCAGCGCTTCGCGCTTGATCGCCAATCTGTCTGCAGCAGAAAAGAATGCTGTTTTGAAAGATATGGCTAAGGCGCTGGTCATCTCGCAGGCAGCTATCCTGAAGGCAAATGTTTTGGACCTTAAAAATGCCAGAAAAGCCGGATTAAAAAGTTCTTTTGTTGAGAGGCTTACGCTTGATAAACAAAGGATCAGGGAAATGTCTGATTCTTTACTGCAAGTCGCTAAGCTTAGCGATCCTATAGGTACAGTGATCAAGTCCTGGAAACTGAAGAATGGTTTACTGATCCGTAAAGAACGCTGCGCTATCGGGGTTATCGCGATCATTTATGAATCGCGGCCTAATGTTACCTCGGATTGCATCGGGCTTTGTTTTAAGTCCGGTAACAGCGTGATCCTGCGCGGAGGAAGCGAGTCGATAAATTCAAACCTGGCGATCTACAAAGCGTTGAATAAGGCGCTGGCCAAACACAATATTCCGCATGGCGCGGTGAGCCTTGTGGCAACCAGCGACAGGAAAGCAGTAGACGCGCTCCTAAAACTTAATGATCATATTGACCTGGTCATCCCGCGCGGCGGAGAAGGCCTGATCAGGCATGTTGTAGAAGCCTCGCGTATTCCGGTGATCAAGCATTATAAAGGTATCTGCCACGTATATGTGGATGATGAAGCTGACCTTAATATGGCAGATGATATTTGTATTAACGCGAAGCTCCAGCGGCCGGGAGTCTGTAATGCCATGGAATCAATGTTGGTGCACCGCTTAGCCGCGGCAAGGTTCTTGCCAGGGATACTTAAGAAATTCCGGGATGCCGGAGTAGAGGTGCGCGGCTGCGCTTTAACTAAAAAGATCGCTAAATGGGTAAAACTTGCCACAGAAAAAGATTACCGCACGGAGTATCTGGATCTGATCCTTTCCGTAAAAGTGGTGGACAGCCTTGAACAGGCGATTGAGCATATCAATAATTATGGTTCGCATCATTCTGACAGTATTGTGACGGATAACCAGGAAAATGCGCGGAGATTCTTAAAAAGTGTCGATTCCGCCTGTGTTTATCGAAACGCCTCAACGCGTTTTACCGATGGTTTCCAGTTCGGTATGGGTGCGGAGATCGGTATCTCCACGGATAAGTTGCATGCCCGCGGGCCGATGGCTTTGGAAGAATTGACTACTTATAAATATATGGTATTTGGTTCAGGACAGGTGAGGCGCTAAATGAAGATCGGTATACTCGGCGGTTCCTTTAACCCCGTGCATATCGGACATCTTATCCTGGCGGATGAAGCAAAAGAGAAACTTGGCCTTGAAAAAATAATCTTTGTGCCTGTCGCGCTTGCTCCGCACAAAGATAATTCTGATATCGCGCCGGCAGAAGACCGCCTTAAGATGCTTAAATTGGCGATCAAAGGCAACAGGGGTTTTAAAGTTTCCGATATTGAAACCCGCCGGCCCGGGCGCTCTTATACAATTGATACTTTAAAAGTATTGAAGAAGAAATACAAACGCGACGAGTTGTATTTTATTATCGGCAGCGACCTGCTTAATTACTTGGCGGATTGGAAAGATATCCGTGAAGTGATTAAAATGGTCAAGTTCGTCGCGGCAACCCGTCCGGGGTATCCTTTAAAGAATTTACCGGATTATATCCAGACATTGCCGATCAGGGCGGTGGATATTTCCGCGTTTGAAGTCCGGCAGTGTATCAAGCAGGGCAAGTCATTCCGGTATCTTGTGCCGGATGTTGTTTTTAATTATATAAACAAAAGGAAGATATACAGGTGAAAATTAAAGTAGCGCCATCGATATTATCAGCCGATTTCAGCTGTTTAGGCAGCCAGGTAAAAAAAGCGGAAGCTAGCGGAGCGGATCTGTTGCACGTGGATGTGATGGACGGGCATTTTGTGCCGAACATCACTATCGGCCCTGTGGTCGTCAAATACCTGCGTAAGGTTACTAAGCTTGATCTGGATGTGCATTTGATGATCGAAGAGCCGGCTAAGTTCATTGAGCCTTTTATCGCAGCCGGTAGCGATATGATCACTGTGCATATTGAGGTGGTCTCCTTAAAGAATATCGCGGCGATGAGCAGGATGCTTAAAAAAAGAGGCATCAAGTTCGGCATATCCTTAAATCCGGGCACGCGTTTTGATAGGATCAAACCGGCTTTAAAATTCGCGGATTTTATCCTGGTAATGTCAGTTAACCCGGGTTTTGGAGGGCAGAGTTTTATTAGCCAGGTTTTGCCTAAGATCAAGAAGATCAGAGAGGTTTTCAAAAAAGATATCGCGGTTGACGGCGGGATAAACGCTGCAACGGGTAAACTAGTAAAGTCAGCCGGCGCTAATATCCTTGTCGCTGGTTCGTACATATTCGGTGCTAAAAACATGAAAAAGGCGATCCAAGCCTTAAGATAGGAGATCATTCAACATGGGAGACGCAGCTAAGCAAATCAAATTCGGGACAGACGGTTGGAGGGCGATCATCGCCGATACCTACACATTTGAGAACGTTAAAATAGTTACTCAGGCAGTAGCCGATTACCTGGGTGCCGGCAAGAAAGTAGCCGTGGGTTTTGATACGCGTTTTATCTCCGGCAAGTTCGCCGAAGCCGCTGCTGTTGTTTTAAAAAGTAACGGTATTGAAGTGATCTTATCCGACCGCTGCGTGCCTACGCCGGCGTTAAGTTTCGCGGTAAAGAACCGTTCGTGCGACTTGGGAATCATGATCACCGCTTCGCATAACCCCGCGGAATATAATGGTTTTAAGATCAAGACCGCTTCCGGCGGAGCTGCCGGTAAGGAGATCACTCAGGCGGTGGAAGCTTTATTGGGTAAGAACCCGGTGAAAGAGGAGTTTAGCGTTAGCCAGGTCGGTAAACTGGATATCACCAAAGATTACGTGAAATTTATCCGTAATTACATTGATTTCAAAAAGATCAAAAACAAGAAATTCAAGGTTCTGGTTGATTCGATGTATGGATCGGGGGATAGTTTTATCGCCGAGGTTATCAAAGGCTCAAAGATAAAATTAGAGTTTATGCGTAATACGATCAATCCCTCTTTTGACGGCGGCAGGCCGGAACCAGTGGAAGAGAACCTTGAGGAGCTTAAAAGGCGCGTTAAGGCGGAGAAATTTGATCTAGGGATAGCTTTAGATGGAGACGCTGACAGGATCGCCGCTGTCGCTCCGGGAGGCGTATTTATCCATCCGCAGAAAATATTGGGATTATTAGCTTTGCATTTAAATCAGGATCGCGGTTGGAGCGGCGGCTTGGTCAAGACCATCTGCGGCACAACGATGATGGATAATATCGCCAATTTCCTGAAGATCAAGCTTTATGAGACTCCCGTTGGGTTTAAGTATATTTCTAATCTTATGGAAACCGAGGATGTTGTTGCCGGCGGCGAAGAAGCAGGCGGTATGGGCGTTAAAGGCTATATCCCCGAGCGCGATGGGACGATGGCCGGGCTTTTACTTATTGAAATGTTGGTTTACCGCAATAAAAATATCTTAAAGATCCTTAATGAAACTGAGAAAAGATTCGGCAAATATTATTATGTGCGCCAGGATCTGCATCTTGAAAAGCGCGTAGAACCTAAGAAAGAGAATCTGCCTGGTGAACTTTTGGGCAAGAAAGTCGTGGAAGTCAAAGATTACGACGGCGTGAAACTTATCTGTGAGGATCAATCCTGGCTTATGTTCCGCGGTTCAGGGACCGAGCCGATCATGCGCACTTACGCGGAAGCTAAAAGCCTCAAACAAGCTAAAAAGTTGCTAGCTTTGGGTAAGGAGATCATCCTGAAGGATGGTCTATAAAGCAATGCCGAGACAGGCGCGTTCCTTGTGTTTTGCCAGGATAAGCGTGCGTTTCGACAAGAGAAATTCACATAGAAAGGGGGAAGCCTTATCAGGAAGTTTCGGATATGATAATGGCTAACATTAAACGATTGGCGAATAATTAGAGTAACTCAATTAGAGTAACTCAAAGATATAGGAAGTTATTTTTAATGTAGCGGAGGTTTAAACTACCTCCAATGTAGGTGACACTTAAACATCGTCAGATGTAGGCGACACTTAAGTGTCGCCTACATTGAGGAAATTACTACATTGAGAGATGACGCTCAAAATGAGTATGTTCTTAACGACACAAAAATAAAAAGAAAGAGGGGATTTTGAAAATGTCAGAAGTCAAAACAGCGGAAAAATCAGAAATGGAGTTGTTGTATAACCAGTCGATCAAAGTGGTCAAAGAAGGCCAGGTTGTCAGCGGCAAGATCGTGGAGATCAAGACAAAGGAAGTCCTGGTGGATGTGGGTTTTAAATCCGAGGGCGTTGTTCCGATCGCGGAGTTCAGCAAAGCTGATTTAGAAGTCGGCAAAGAGATGGAGTTCTTACTGGAAACTCTGGAAAATGACGCGGGAGTAATGACCTTATCGCGCGAAAAAGCCATGCGTATGCAGGGCTGGGATAAGATCGTCAAGTTCTCTAATGATGGCACGCTTGTTGAAGGCCGCCCGGTGAAGAAAGTAAAAGGCGGATTCCTGGTGGATATCATGGGTATTGAAGGGTTCTTACCTTCCTCATTATCCTCGTTCAGAAATATACCGGATAAAGATATACTCTACAAAACTTACAAGTTCAAGATCGTTAAAGTGAACAACTTGCGCCGCAGTATTATTGTCAGCCGCCGCGAGGCAGTGCAGGCAGACAGGGATGTGGCTAAAGGCAAGATCTGGGGTGAGTTAAAGATCGGTAATATCCAGCCCGGAACAGTCAAAGCGATCACCGACTTCGGCGCTTTTGTGGACTTAGGCGGAGTTGATGGTTTGTTGCATATCACGGATATGTCCTGGTCAAAGATCAGCCATCCTTCGGAGATCGTCGCTATCGGCGATAAGATCGAAGTGGTTATCCTGAATATGGACCAGGCTTCTGGTAAGGTTTCTTTAGGCCTGAAGCAGAGGCTGCCTGATCCCTGGCAGGATATTGAGAATAAATTCACCGTTGGCTCAAAAATAAAAGGTAAAGTCGTGAATATCCTTCCTTACGGCGTATTCGTGGAGCTGGATAAGGGCATTGAAGGCCTGATCCATGTTTCCGAGATATCCTGGACCAAGCGCGTGAATAATCCAGGCGAGATGTTTGCCGTAGGTGATATGGTAGAAACGCAGATATTAAGCGTGGAGAAAGAATCCCGCAGGATCTCTTTAAGCTTAAAACAGCTTGAGCAGAACCCGTGGCTAGAAGCAGAAGGCAAATACCCGGTTGGCACGAAAGTTTCCGGCAAAGTGCGCGGTTTTACCGAATATGGCGCTTTTGTGGAACTGGATTCCAACCTTGAAGGGATGATCCATGTTTCCGATATCTCCTGGACCAAAAGAGTGGGACATCCTCAGGATGTGCTTAAAAAAGGCCAGAAGATAGAGGTGTCCATACTTTCAGTGGACGCGCAGAACCGCAGGATCGCTTTAGGCCTAAAGCAGCTGCAGGATAATCCATGGCCGAAGATCGCCGAGCAGTATCCTTTGGATACCGAGGTTGAGGCGGAAGTCGCCAGCCTTACCGAATACGGCGTGTTCGTAAAGATCAATGAAGACCTGGAGGGGTTGGTTTATTCCAGCGAGATCGATAAAGATACTGTTGCTAATTTGAAGCCTGGAGATAAAATAAAGGTAAAAGTGATCAAGGTGGATGTGGAACAGGCCAAGATCGGCCTCACCGCACGCCTTTAAGAATATTAGGGACGGTCTTTAATTTTATTTAAGTTAAGGGCCGTCCTTAAGTAACCAGGAGGGGACCTATTGAAGAAAGCGCTGATCACGGGTATAGATGGCCAGGATGGTTCGTATCTTAGCGAGTTGCTTTTAGATCAGGGATACGAAGTTCATGGTATTGTCAGGCGCGTTGCTTTGGAAGCTCCGGAGCAGCACCTCTGGCGTATAAAGCATTTATTGGATAAGATCATTATCCATGCCGGCTCTTTAGACAGCTACGCCAGTATCTTCAAAGTGGTCGAACAGGTCAAGCCTGATGAATGTTATCATCTCGCCGCGCAAAGTTTTGTCAGTTATTCCTTTGAGGATGAATTCTCCACGATCAGCACGAATATT
>Ga0153915_10007346_pt1 | contig 10389 bp, 7 predicted proteins | sample Opewatmetagenome_2_FD_107003 | JGI IMG/M metagenome (GOLD analysis project Ga0153915, IMG submission 107003) | Freshwater wetland microbial communities from Ohio, USA - Open water 3 Core 3 Depth 3 metaG | ecosystem: Environmental > Aquatic > Freshwater > Wetlands | place: USA: Ohio, Lake Erie... | reverse complement strand
GGAGTCGAGGAATTGGTCCGACATTCGGGAGGACCTCCGCCGGTAGGCCGTGACTCCAAGTTAGGAACCTTGATCTGACGGAGCAAGAGACTCGTGCGCCTTCGCTCGATGCGATCGGCGCGCTTGCGCTCGATCAGGGCCACCCTCCCTGCTTCAATCCCGAAGCGATCGCAGGGCGAGAGCGCGCTCGGACGAGGCCATGGCGCCCGCGAGTGCCGGCCGCTCTGCCGGGGCTGGGCCCGCGGTGAGCGAGGACGAACCCGCTCCCGCTGCCGCCCGCAGCGGAGCGTGAAACGCGGATTCAGCTGACGATTCTGGAGAGAGGCCGGATCGGAGGTTCTGGGAACCGGCAGGAAGGATCCCAGCCAGCGCCCTTCCCTTGCGAAGATCGCGGGAGACGGGAATGGCTTGACATGACTTCATTTGGCAGTAACTTACTGACTGGTCAGTCACTAATTACCAATTACCGAGTGCCGTATGACTTACTCCGACAGCCATCCCGATTCCGTTCTCCGGCGCCAGCGCCGGCCCGAGGCGCGCCCGGACGAGATCCTCGACGCGGCGTTCGAGGTCTTCGGCGATCAGGGTTTCGCCCGCGCCCGCCTCGATGATGTCGCCCGCCTGGCCGGGGTCTGCAAGGGTACGCTCTACCTCTACTTCTCTTCCAAGGAAGAACTGTTCCGCGAAATGGTGCGCGCCAGGGTGGTGATCAACATCGCCACGGGCGAGGAGCTGCTCCGCAGCCACCGGGGCAGCAGCCGGGAACTGCTGGAGCTTATGGCGGCGCGGATGTGGGAATTGCTCCGGAAGCCGGCGACGGCCAAACTCGCCCGCCTGGTGACATCCGAACTCGCGAACTTCCCCGAGCTGGCGCGGTTCTACTTCGATGAAGTCATCATCCCGACCCGCCGCCTCCTGGAGCGCGCCATCACCCGCGGTATCGAGTCCGGAGAGTTCCGGCCGGTCGATGTGCCATTGGCCGCGCGCACCATTGCGCTGAGCCTGGTCCACTGGGCGCAGTACCAGCGGTTCTTCGGCGTCTACGATTCGGTGCACTACACTGACGATCAGGTCCGGATCGGCCTGCTGGACCTGCTGAGCCACACCCTCATCGCCCCACCGGGCGAGTCGCGGGAGGGCTGAGCCATGCGTCGTTTCTCCTCGGCGCTCCTGCTGATCGCCCTGGTCGGCCCCGCCCTCGCAGCGCAGGAGGCCGCCGCTCCAACCGGCCCGCTCACCCTGACCCAGGCGATCGAGCTGGGACGCCGCCGCGCCATCGGAGCGGTCATTTCCCGGCTGAACACCCGGGTCGCCGACGAGCGGAGGAACCAGCGCCGGGCCGATCTGCTGCCTCAGGTCAACGCCACCGCGCGCTATTCCCGCCAGACCCTGAACCTCGACGAGTTCGGCATCCAGTTCGCCACCGGGAGGACCGACCCGATCGACCTGTACAACCTGCGGCTCCGCGCGTCGCAGACGCTCTTCGATGCGAGCGCCTTCGCGCGGCTGCGGGCCGCTTCGGACTCGGCTGCGGCCGCCGGCCTCGATGCCCAGGCCGCGGGCGAGCTGGCGGGAATGGTGTCGGGCCTGGCCTACCTGCGGGTCCTGGGCACCGAGGAGACGGTCCGCGCCCGTCAGGCCGACAGCACCATCGCGGCGACCCTGCTCGACCAGGCCCACCAGCTGGTGGCAGCCGGCGTCAGCCCCGCGATTGACGAGACCCGCAGCCAGGTGAATCTCGCCGCCGTAGCGACCCAGCTCACCGTCGCCCGCAACCAGCACGAGCGGGCGCGGCTCGATCTCGCCCGCGCGCTCGATCTGCCCCAGGGAGAGCGCCTGGTCCTGATCGACTCGCTCACGATCTCCGCGCTCGACGTTCCGGCTAGCGAGCCCGAGGCGGTGCGGTTCGCCCTGGAGCACCGTCCCGAACTCGGCGCCGAGCGCGAGCGGACCCGGGCGATCCGGCGCAGCCTCAGGGCGATCGGCTACGAGAACCTGCCGAGTCTGTCGCTGACCGGCGAGTACGGCGGCAGCGGCCGGCAGGTCCGGGACCTGAACGACACCTATCTGGTGGCACTGACGCTCAGTGTGCCGATTCTCGACGGGTTCAAGCGGCAGAATCGCCACCAGGAGCAGGAGGCGCGGCTCGAGGCCCAGCAGGTGAGGGAGCACGACCTCGCGGCCCAGGTAGAGAACGACGCGCGCGGTGCCCTGCTCGACCTCGGGTCCGCACGGGAGGCGGCGGTGCTCGCCGAGGAGCGGGTCCGGCTCGCCGAGCAGGAGCTGGCGCAGGCCGACGAGCGCTTCCAGGCCGGGGTGGCCGGCAGCGTCGAGACTACCAATGCGCAGAGCTCCCTCCTGCAGGCCCGCGACGCGCTCATCCAGTCGCGCCTGGCCTACGGCACCGCCCGGATCGGGCTGTACCGCGCGCTGGGCGTGCTCGATCAACTTCACTGAGCCATTCCGAGAGTCCCATGGCAACCCAGATGTCTGCTCCGCTTCTCCTGGAATCCACCGACGCCCCCGCACCGCCGGCGGCCGCGCCCGCCACCCCGCCCCGGCGGCTCAACGTGCTGGTGCTGCTCGGTGTCCTGGCACTCGTGGCGGCCGCCTTCGGCGTGCGCCGCTTCCTGATCGGGCTGCGTCAGATCACCTCCGACAACGCCCAGGTCGAGGGCTACATCACTCCGATCGCGAGCAAGGTCGCGGCGTTCGTGGCCCAGGTGCGGGTCGAGGACAACCAGAATGTCAGGGCGGGCGATACCCTCGTTGTGCTCGACGGCCGCGATCTCCGTGAGCGCCTCAAGCAAGCCGAGGCCGACCTGGCGGCGGCGCGGGCGACGATCGGGGGCCAGGACGGCGGCCAGGCGGGGGCGCAGCTCGCCGCCAGCCAGGCGGCGGCGGCGGGCGCGGCGAGCACGGTGCAGTCTGCCGAGGCGGCCTACCGGAAGGCCCAGGCCGACCTGGCACGGTATCGGGGCCTGGCGGAGCGAAAGATCATCTCCGCCCAGCAGCTGGACGCGGCGCAGGCGGCCGCGGATGCCGCGGCGGCGAACCTCGACGCCGCACGTCGCTCGGCCAGCGCCGCCCGGAGCCAGGTGGACGCAGCCGCGGCCGGGGTGCGGATCGCCCAGGCGCGTCTCGCGGCGGCCCAGGCGGCAGTGGACAACGCGCGGCTGCAGCTGAGCTACACCGTGATCACCGCGCCGGCGACCGGGACGGTGGCGCGCCGCAGTGTGGACGTCGGCGCCCTGGTGCAGATCGGCCAGGGGCTGATGGTCGTCCTGCCCGAAGACCAGGTGTGGGTCGTGGCGAACCTCAAGGAAACGGAACTCGAGGACGTGACACCGGGAGATTCGGTCACCTTCACCGCGGATGCCTATCGCGACCACCCCTTCCACGGACACGTCGAGAGCGTGAGCCCGGCCACGGGGGCACGGTTCGCACTGTTGCCCCCGGATAACGCGACCGGCAACTTCACCAAGGTCGTGCAGCGGGTGCCGGTCCGGATCCTGGTGGACGATCCGCCCGACCCGCTGCACGCGCTCCGGCCCGGCATGTCGGTCGAAGTCACGGTCCGCACGAAGTAGCCGCCAGTGACCACGATCGCCCTGCCGATTCCGCGGCAGCAGCTCGCGCGCGCCGAGGTCCACGGAGCGCGCTACCTGATCGCCTTCGCCGTGACGCTGGCGAGCATGCTCGAGCTGGTGGACACCAGCATCGTGAACGTGGCAATTCCCCACATGATGGGGAACCTCGGCGCGACGCTGGAGGAGATCGCCTGGGTCAGCACCGGCTACATCGTGGCCAACGTGATCGTGCTGCCGCTCACCAGCTGGTTCTCCGACCGGTTCGGCCGCCGGAACTACTACACCGGCTCGATCATCCTCTTCACCGTCGCGTCGTTCTTCTGCGGGAGCGCGCGGAGCCTCGAGGGGCTGGTGGCCTGGCGGGTGCTGCAGGGTCTCGGCGGCGGGGCGCTGATCTCCACTGCGCAGGCGATCCTCTTCGACGTCTTCCCGCTGGCCGAGCGCGGCACGGCCATGGCCATCTTCGGCATGGGCGTCATGGTAGGCCCGACCCTCGGCCCGACCCTCGGTGGCTGGATCACCGACAACTATTCCTGGCCCTGGATCTTCTACATCAACCTTCCGCTTGGCGTGTTCGCGGCGCTGATGACCTGGCGCTTCGTCCCCGAGCCCGAGCACCAGACCGAACGGGCCGACCAGGTGGACTGGTCGGGACTCGTGCTCCTCATCATGGGGATCGGGGCACTGCAGATCCTGCTCGAGCGCGGCGAGGCCAAGGGCTGGTTCGACTCGAGGGAGATCATCACCGAGACCGTGATCGCCTCGACCGGCGTGCTGCTGTTCCTCTGGCATGAGCTGACGACCGCGCATCCGATCGTCAACCTGCGGGTGCTCAAGGACCGCCAGCTCTTCGCCGCCGTGGCCTTCGGGGGGGTCCTCGGCTTCGCGCTCTATTCGAGCGTGTTCGCCCTGCCGGTCTTCCTCCAGACGCTACTGGGCTACGGGGCCTGGGACACCGGCAAGGTCATTCTCCCCGGCGCCATCGCGAGCGCCGTCACGATGGCGGTGGTCGGACGGCTGGCGGGCCGGGTGGATGCCCGGGCCATGATCGTGGTGGGCGCCATGATGTTCTTCTGGGCGATGTGGCTGCACTATCACTTCACGCTCGACCTCGGCATGCGCGATCTGCTGTGGCCAATGATTCTGCGCGGCGTCGGACTCGGCCTGATCTTCGTGCCGCTTACCGGGGTAGCGGTAGCGCGGCTGCGCCCGGCGGACATCCCGCAGGGCACCGGGCTGTACAATCTGGCCCGGCAGCTGGGCGGGAGCTTCGGGATCGCGATCACCGCCACGCTCATCACCCACTTCCGTGAGCAGGGCCGGGACGCGCTCCGTCCCCACCTGGCGCCGAACGAGCCGACGGTCCGGGCCTGGCTCGACGCCGTGACCCAGCGGATGCAGTCACTCGGCGGAGGCCTCGAGGAGGCCCGGCTCAAGGCCACCCGGCTGCTCGAGCTCAGGGTCGACCAGCAGGCCTCCGTGCTCGCCTTCGAGAAGGTGTTCCTGCTCATGGGCGTCATCTTCCTGCTCGCGCTGCCGCTGCTGCTGCTCTTCAAGACCGGCCGGACGCAGGGCGGGGGGCCCGCGCACTGACCGCAGGCGCGTGCCCGCGGCGGCAGTCAGGCTGAGTCGACCTCGCGGCCGGCCGAGGGAAAGTGCTGCACCGCCACCAGGCCCTCGCGCGGGTGGCGTCCGGATGCTTTTATTGGTTGCCCCCGGCCGACGCAGCCGGGGGCTGCGGCCACGGGCACCCCGTTCACCGGACCGGCTACGATCCCAACGTGACTTTTCATCGCAGGCTCCTGCTCGGGGCGTTGCTCATGGCCCTCCCGGTGTTGCTCATCGGGCTGGAGGCCATACGCAGCAACTCCGAGGAACGCCGCGCCCTCGAGGCGCTCGGTGTGGGGCTGGGACGGACCCGCACCTACTCGGAGCTGGAGAACGCCATGTTCAACCAGTCCGAGGCGGTCTGGCGCTACCTCACCGGCCTCGATCCCGGCGCCCGCGACGAGTTCCGGATGGCCGGCGAGGTCGTCGATTACTGGTACCGTCGCTGGGAGGCCGAGCTGCAGCCTGAGGAGAGCGAGTTGGCCCGGGGGGTACTCGACATCCAGCACCAGATGCAGGCGGTGGGGGACAGCGTCTTCCGGATGTACGACGAGGGCAGGCACGCCGCGGCGTACCGCACGGCGCAGCTGGAGCTCAAGGGCCGCCTGCAGCCGGCCCTGACGCTGGTCAATCGCGAGATCTACCGGCGGGCGCGGGAGTACAGCGTGCAGCGCGCCTTCTCGCGGGTGGAGGAGATCGTCGAGAACGAGCGCCGGATCCTCATCTCGATTCTCGTGCTGTCCCTCGCCGTGGGCTCGGTCCTCTCCTGGCTCATCGCGCGGAGCCTGGTCCGGCCGCTCACCGATCTGCGCCGGGCCACCGTCGTGGTCGGCGGGGGAGATCTCGACCATCCGATCGAGGTCCGCGACCAGGACGAGATCGGCGACCTCGCCCGCTCGTTTGCGGCCATGACCGAGAACCTGCGGAAGTCCCGGGCCGAGATGGTCCGGCTCAACGCCGCGCTGGTGCAGTCCGGGAAGCTCGCCTCGATCGGCGAGATGGCCGCCTCGGTGGCCCATGGCCTGCGCAACCCGCTGGCGAGCCTCCGCGCGTCGGCGCAGTTCGCGCTCCGCCACCCCGACGCCCCGGCCGCGCGGGAGCAGCTCGCCGCCATCATCCAGGAGGTCGATCGGCTCGACCGCCGGGTCACCCATCTGCTCACCTTTTCGCGACCGGCCCCGTTCCATCCCATGCCGGAACGGATCGCCCAGCTGCTGGATGAGGTCCTGCCCGCCTTCGCCGAGCGGCTCCGCGAGCAGAAGGTGACGGTGGACCGGCACATCCCGGGCGGCCTCCCGGAGGTGCGCCTCGACCCGATGAAGGTCGAGCAGGTGCTGGTAGAGATCCTCTCGAATGCGCTGGACGCGATGCCGGAGGGCGGGAGGCTGCGGATCACGGCCCGGGAAGAAGTCGCCGATGAGCAGCCCGGCCTCGTGCTCGAGATTGGCGACACCGGGCGCGGCATCCCGCCGGAAGCGCTGGCTTCGGTCTGCGAGCCGTTCTTCACCACCCGCCCCGAGGGCACCGGCCTCGGCCTTGCGATCGCGCGGCGATTCATCGAACAGCACGGCGGCCGGCTTTCACTCTCGAGCCGTCCCGGCGAGGGGACCATCGTCCGCATCTGGCTTCCGCTGCAGGCCGATGAGCCGCTCGCCGCCGTGTCGCCGAGGTCGGCATGAGTTCCACCGTTCTGATCGTCGACGACGAGCGGACCCTGGCGCGGGCCATGAAGGCGTTCCTCGCCGAGCACGGCTACGAGAGCGAGATCGCCGGCGACGCCGAGCAGGCCCTCCAGATGCTGCCGTCGCTGCACCCGGACGTGGTCTTCTGCGATGTCCGGCTCCCCGCCATGAACGGCGTGGAGCTGCTCCGTCGAATCAAGGAGTTCGATCCCACCATTCCGGTGGTCATGATGACCGCCTTCGGATCGATCGAGGGCGCGGTGGAGTCGGTGAAGCTCGGCGCATTCGATTACGTCAAGAAGCCGCTGGACCTCGAGGAGCTGAAGCTGCTGGCCGATCGCGCGCGCGAGACCTCGCTGATGAAGCAGGAGCTCACCTACCTGCGGCGCAGGGTGGCGCGGGCCGTCTCCTTTGCCGAAGTGGTGGGGAAGTCGCCGGCGGTGCGGGCCGTGCTCGAGCAGGCCCGGCAGATCGCGGCCCTCGACGAGACGCCGCCGGTGCTGATCACCGGCGAGACTGGTACCGGCAAGGGTCTGGTGGCCCGCACCATCCACGCCTCCAGCCCGCGCGCCTCCCGGCCGTTCATCGACGTCAACTGCACCGCGCTGCCCGCCTCGCTCATGGAGGCGGAGCTGTTCGGCTACGAGCGCGGGGCGTTCACCGACGCCAAGGAATCCAAGATCGGCCTGTTCGAGGCCGCCGAAGGAGGATTCCTGTTCCTTGACGAGATCGGCGACGTGGAGCTCTCCCTGCAGGGCAAGCTGCTCCGGGCCATCGAGGAACGGGTGGTCCGCCGGGTCGGCGGCATTCGCGACCGCAAGATCGACGTCCGGATCCTCGCCGCCACCAACCGCGACCTCGAACGCGATGTCGAACGCGACCGGTTCCGTCGCGACCTCTACTTCCGCCTGGCCGTGCTGATCCTCCGCCTGCCACCACTGCGCGAGCGCGGGGATGACATCCTGCTCCTGGCGGAGCACTATCTCGGCGAGTTCAACGCGAAATACGGCCGCCAGGTCCGCCGCCTCGAGCCCCGGGCCCGCGAGGCGCTGCTGGCCTACCCCTGGCCCGGGAATGTGCGCGAGCTGAGCCATGTCATCGAACGCGCGGTGCTCTGGAGCCGAGGTCCCGAACTATCAGTCGAGCACCTCGCGCTCACCCGGCCGGCCGAACCACCCCCGCGCGAACCCTCCCCCGCTCCAGCACCACCGGCGGCACTGACGGCACCGCCACAGCCGCAGGCCGCGCCGCCCCCCGGTGGCAAGCTGGAAGAGTGGGAGCGCACGATTCTGGAGCAGGCGCTCCGCGAAGCCGAAGGGAACCAGTCGCGCGCGGCGCAGCGACTGGGAATTTCGCGGGACACCCTGCGGTACCGGATGAAGAAGTACGGCCTCCGATGACTGGGTGATAACCCCCAACTGGGGGAAATGCCCCAGGGAGACCGTTGCGGCCGTCGGCTCGGCAATAGGCCAGGAGGTTGATGAATGACAACGACTTGTGAGACGAGAGCGAGTGAACCCGCGCCGGGCACGGCTAGTGCGTAAGTGATGGCAGTGTTGTAAGGAACCAAGCAGGGTTGGGTCAGAGCACCCACCCCCATCACTCCGGGCCGGCAACGGCCCACCACGCACCAACCCTCCGGAGGATCACGATGTCCTGGACCAAGCCCGAAATCGAAGTTGCGGCCGTCACCATGGAAGTCACCGCCTACGTCGCGACCCTCTAAATCGCGATAGCTGGCGGGCGGGGCTCGCGAAGTTCGCGGGCCCCGCTCTCTTTTGCCCGATCATGAAAGTTCTCCTGCTCGGCACCGCGGCCGGCGGCGGGTTCCCCCAGTGGAACTGCTGGTGTCCGACCTGTCGCGCTGCCCGATCCGACCCCGGCTCCGCGCATCCCCGCACCCAGTCGTCGGCCGCGATCAGCGCCGACGGGAAGCGGTGGTTTCTCCTGAATGCCTCGCCCGACGTGCGCGAGCAGCTGGGGCGCCTCGACGGGAGCCCCTCACCCGATGCAGTGCGCCACGTTCCGGTCGAGGGGATCGTTGCCACCGATGCGGAGCTCGATCATACGCTCGGCATCGCGCTGCTTCGGGAAGCCCGCCACCTGCAGCTGTATGCGACACCGGCCGTCTCGGCGGTGCTGGATGAGGATTCACGGATCCTCCCGGTCACCGGCGCCTTCGCGGAGGTCACCCGCCGCCCGCTGGTGCTTGAGCGGTGCGTCGAGCTGCACTATCGGGACGGCTCGCCGAGCGGGCTGAGCGTCGAGCCGTTCGCGGTGCCGGGTGATCCGCCCCGCTTCGCCCGGCGCGAGCTGCCGGGCCATACCGTCGGCCTGCTGATCCACGACTCGGCGACCGGCGGCACCGCCGCGTTCGTTCCCGGCTGCGGCGGGCTGGACGCGGGACTCCTCGACCGGCTGGGTACCGCCGAGTTGGTGCTGTTCGACGGCACCTTCTGGACCGACGACGAACTGGTCCGGCTCGGCATCGGCGACCGCCCCGCGAGCGCGATGGGGCACATCCCGGTATCCGGCCCGGACGGCAGCCTGACGAGGCTCGCCAGGCTGCCGGCGCGCTGGCGGGTCTACACTCATATCAACAACTCGAATCCGATGCTGCTCGAGCATTCCGCGGAACGCCGCGCAGTGCAGGACGCCGGCCTCCTGGTGGGCGACGACGGCATGTGCTTCACCGTCTGACGACCGGCTTCCCATGTGCTTTGACTTTCGATTCCCGACCCCCAAGACCCGCAACCGATTCCGGCCATGACCGCGACTCTCGCTCCATCCCGGCTTTCCACGCCACCCCCGGCACCAATCCCGGCGCTGGACCGGCCGCTCAGCCCCGACGCACTCGCCGACGCGCTGCGCGGCTTCAGCGGCTCCTATTACGTGAACCACCCGTTCCACCAGCTGATGTACGACGGGAAGCTGACCCAACGGCAGTTCCAGGGCTGGGTCGCCAACCGACTGGCCTACCAGCGCGTAGTGCCGAGGAAGGACGGCGCGATCCTGTCCAATTGCCCCGATCCGGGAGTCCGCCGGGAGTGGATTCAGCGCATTATCGATCATGACGGGGCCGCCCCCGGCACGGGAGGCATCGAGCTGTGGATCCGGCTGGGGGTGGCCCTCGGCGTCCCGCGCGCAGAGATGGAGGACGAGCGGCACGTGCTCCCCTCCGTGCGCCTCATTTGCGAATCCTATGTCTGGTTCTGCAAGTCGAAGCCGTGGATCGAGTCGGTGGCGTCGTCGCTGACCGAGTTGTTCGCCCCGAAGATCCATCAGCAGCGAATCGAGGCGTTCCCGCAGTACTACCCTTGGATCCCGCCCGAGGCGCTCGATTACTTCAAGAGCCGCCTGGTGCAGGCGCCTCGCGACGTGAAGCACGGACTCGGGCTCGTACAGAAGCACTGCACCACGGTGGAGACTCAGCGGAAGGCCTTCGAGGCGCTGGCGTACAAGATCGAGATGCTCTGGTCGCTGATCGACACGATCCACAATGCGTACCG
>Ga0153915_10007345_pt1 | contig 10390 bp, 13 predicted proteins | sample Opewatmetagenome_2_FD_107003 | JGI IMG/M metagenome (GOLD analysis project Ga0153915, IMG submission 107003) | Freshwater wetland microbial communities from Ohio, USA - Open water 3 Core 3 Depth 3 metaG | ecosystem: Environmental > Aquatic > Freshwater > Wetlands | place: USA: Ohio, Lake Erie... | reverse complement strand
GCCGCGCGCTTCGCCGACACGCTGGGGATTCTCACCGCAAGCGGGGTGCCGCTGCTCCCGTCCCTGCAATCGGCGGCCGCTGTGGTGACCAACCTGCCGATGCGCGCCGCTGTCGAGGACGCGGTGCGTCGCGTGCGCGAAGGCAGGGCGCTCGCGCCGGCGCTCGGGGCGGCGAAGCTCTTCCCGCCGCTCGTCATCCATCTCATTGCGAGCGGCGAGGCAACCGGACGCCTGGACGCGATGCTGGCTCGGGCGGCGGAAGCGCAGTCGCGCGAGCTGGAAAGCTGGGTCCGCGGCCTGACCGCGCTTCTCGAGCCGCTCCTGATCCTCGCCATGGGCGCGATCGTGCTCTTCGTCGTGGTCGCGATTCTCCTGCCGATTTTCGAGATGAACCAGCTGATCCGCTAGGGCGACGGCCGGGATTCCCGCATTCGGCGTTATCGCGCACAATATAGGCATACACGCGGAGCCATCATGCCAGACCATCCCAGTCCATTCCGCCGCGCACGCGGCTTCACTTTGATCGAAGTGCTGGTGGTCATCGTGATTCTCGGCATTCTTGCCGCGCTCATCGTGCCGCGCGTGATGGACCGGCCCGATCAGGCGCGGGCGACGGCGGCGCGTGCCGATATCGCCGCAATCGTGAATGCGCTCAAGCTCTACCGCCTCGACAACGGCGTCTATCCGAGCGCCGACCAGGGGCTCTCCGCGCTGGTAAAGAAGCCCGAGCGCGGCGAAATCCCGCGCAACTGGAAAGCCGGCGGCTACCTGGAGAGGCTGCCGATCGATCCCTGGGGCGCCGAGTACCAGTATCTCAATCCGGGCATCCGCGGCGAGATCGACGTGTTCTCCTTCGGTAGGGACGGCCGGCCCGGGGGCGAAGGCTTCGACGCCGACATCGGCTCATGGCAATAGGCCGCAGAGCCGGGCGGGCCCGCCGGGCCGGGCGCGGCTTCACGCTGATCGAGGTGGTGGTGGTGGTGCTCATCATCGTCGTGGTGGTCGGGCTGCTCGGCGTGCAGCTCATGCGCGGGCCCGAGGATCAGGTACGCGAGGAGGGCGAGCACCTTGCGCTGCTGCTCAACGCGGCGCGCCAGGAGGCGATCCTGCAGGGGCGGGTATTCGCCTTCAGCGGCGAGCGCGATTCGTACCGTTTCCTGCGCCTGGAGCGCGACGGGCGTCTTAAGGCCGTGGCGGACGACGATCTGCTGCGCGGCCAGCACCTGCCCGGGGGCATTGTCATCGAGGCGATTCAGATCGAGGGGGCGGGCGACGCTCCTCGAGACGGAGTGGTCTTTCTACCGAGCGGCGAGGTGCCCGCTTTCCGCCTCGTGCTCGCCGGCGGCGGAGCGCGCTGGAGCGTGATCGGCGCGCCGGACGGCACAATCCTCGCGAAAGCGGGCGCATGAAGCGGCCAGCCCCGAACCCTGCGCGGGGGTTTACTCTGATCGAGATCCTCGTCGCGCTCCTCGTTCTCGCCATTGCGCTGACGGCGACCGCTCGCTCGCTCGGCGCCGCGATCGACACGACGGCGGCGCTTCGCGACCGCGCGCTTGCGCGCTGGGTCGCCGAGGATCACCTGACCACGCTGGAATTGCAGCGCGCCTGGCCCGACCCCAACGTGAAGGAGGGCGACGCCGAGATGGGCGGGCGGCCGTTCCACTGGCGCGAGGAGACGACTCCAACGCCGGCTGCGCGCATGCGGCGGGTCGAGGTCAGCGTGTTCCTGCCGGGAACGGACTCTCCTCTGGTGAGATTGTCCGGATTTCTCGAGCAGCCATGATGGGCCGGCGCTTCACAGTCCGCTCCGGGGCTTCGGGCCTCACGCTCATCGAGCTGCTCGTGGCGCTCGTCGTCTTCGGGGTCTTCGCGGTCGTGGCCTACGCAGGGCTTGCGCGCATGCTCGAGGGCAGGGCGCGCCTGAACGCCGAGCAGCGCGTATGGCAGGACCTTTCCAGTGCGTTCCTGCGGCTCTCCGACGACCTTGCGCACGCGCGCGCGCGCAGGGTGCGCGATGTCGCGGGTTTCTTCCTGCCGGCGTTTTCCGGCCGTCCCTATGATTCGCGCGCGCTCGCCGAGCCGAGCCTGGAGCTGACGCGGGGCGGCGAGCTGAATTACGGGGAGGGCGTGCATTCCGATCTGCGGCGCGTGGCCTGGCAGCTGCGCGATGGGCATCTCCTTCGCATCACCTGGCCCGTGCTCGACCGCGCGCCCACTAGCAAGCCGCTGGATTCCGTGCAGCTCGGCGAGGTGGAGAGCTTCGAGGTGAAATTCCAGAGCCAGTCCGGCGGGCCGGCCGACATCTGGCCGCCCGAGGGGGCGCAGCCCGACGCGCTTCCGAGCGCAGTGGAGGTCACCCTCGCGGTAAAGGGCGTCGGCCGGTTCCGGCGCGTCTTTCTGGTCAACCGCTGATGCGCCGGGCTCGCGCGCAAAGAGGCGTCGCCATCGTCACCGCGATCATGATTGTGGCGATCGCGGCGGCGATCGCCGCACAGGTGGCGTTCGCGCATCAGATCTGGATGCGGCAGATGCAAAACGCCTCCGATCGCGACGCCACGGACTGGCTGCGCCGCGGCGCGCTGCACTGGGTGAGCACGGCACTCATCGACGATGCGACGCAGGGCTCGACCGATCACCTCGGCGAAAGGTGGGCGCAGGGCTTGCCGACACTGCCCGTCGAAGGCGGATCGATTCACGTCAGCATCGAGGACGCGCAGGGACGCTTCAACCTGAACAACGTGCTGCGCAACAACGCTCCGAGCGCTCCGGATATCGAAATCTTCCGCCGCCTGCTGGTGGCGCTCGCCCTCCAGCCCGCGCTCGCAGACGCGCTCGTCGACTGGGTCGATGCCGACGGCGAGGCGCGGCCGGGGGGAGCGGAAGACATCGACTATCTCAACGGCAATCCTCCGTACCGGACCAGCAACCAGCGCCTGGCGAGCGTGGAGGAGTTGCGGCTGGTGCGCGGTTTCAATGCGAAGACTGTCGCGGCGCTTGCACCCTATGTCACGGTCCTGCCGGTGGATACAGCGATCAACATCAACACTGCCCCGGCGCCGGTGCTGTCGGCGCTCATTCCCGGCCTCGACGTCCAGTCCGCGCAGAACATTGCCGACAAGCGGCTCAAGGATCCGTTTCAGACCGTCGAGGCATTCGCGAAGAGCCTTCCGCAGGGCATGGCGATGCCGCAGCAAGGCGGGATGATGGACGTGAAGAGCGGGTATTTCCTCGTGGCGATCGACACGCAGATCGGCCGCCTCGAGCGGCGCACCGAAGCGCTGATTTCCCGCGCGGCGGACGGCAAGGGCACCAACGTCGTCTGGCATCGCATGCAAGTCCTGCAAAATCCGTCGCAAGACCCCAATGCGAATCCCGAATCTTCCTAGGCCGCGTTCGCTCATGGCCGCGCCGGTGTGGCGCCGGCCCGGCGTTGCACGCCTTGAGCTCTGGCTGCCGCGCGACTGGCCGCGCGAAGGTGCAGACCCTCGCTGGCGCCGGGTCGCGCCCGGGGAGCGGGCGCGCGAGGGCCGGGGCCTGGAAGACCTGGCACCCGCGAAGGAGGTCGTGGTATGGACCCCGGCGGCGGATACGCTTTTGCTGCGCGCGCGCTTGCCGACTCGCAACCCCGCGAAGATCGCGCAGGCGCTTCCGTATGCGCTCGAGGAGCAGCTGGTCGATCCTCCCGAGGCGCTGCACTTCGCCTTTACGCACGAGGCGGACGGCGCGCTGGCGGTCGCGGTCACCCGCCGCGAGATGATGGACCGCTGGCTCGCTGGGCTCGCCGCCGCAGGGCTGCAGCCCGTCCGCCTGGCGCCGGTGACGTTGTCGCTGCCGCTCACCGGGGGCGCCTGGACGCTCGCCTTCGGGGAAGAGGAGATGGTATTGCGCTCCGGCCTTCACTCGGGGTTCAGCGGGCCGCGCGAGGCGCTCCCTCCTGCCTGGCTGAAGGCGGCGATTGGCGAAGCGCGAAGCGACAATCGCGCGCCCGAGCGGGTTCTCCTGGTCGATGCGCCGGCGGATCTGGACGTGACCGCGTGGAGCGAAGCGCTCGCCCTGCCGGTCGAGACGCTGCGCGCAGAATCCGCGGCCGTCCCGGCGGCTTCTCTGAATCTCCTGCAGCAGCGCTACGCGCCGCGCGGACCCCTGGCGGGGCTGTGGCGGGCCTACATGCCGGCGGCGGCGCTTTTGGCCGCGTGGCTCGCCGGAACCTTCGTCTTCGACGCGATCGAGTGGGCCCGGTTGTCCAGATCTGTCCGGGCGGACGACGAGGAGATGCGCGCGTTGCTGCTGAAGAGTTTTCCGGATACGCGGGCCATACTCGATCCTGCCGAGCAAATGCGGCGCGGGCTTGAAATCCTGATCGCCGGCACGGGCGCCGCCGGGCCGGACGACATGCTGGCGCTTCTAGAGCGGGTCCTGCCCGCAATCGAGCGGGAGCCGCGCGTGCGCCTGCAGGGCATCGAGTACGCCGAGCATGCATTGAACCTTCGGCTTGCGGCGGCGGAACCAGAGGCCGAATCGGTGGCGCGGACGCTTCGCGCCCAGCAGCTGGAAGTGGACGTGCAGCGCTCCGGCGGCGAGGCGCAGCTGCGCGTGCGCGCCGCAGCGGCGAAAGGCTCGCAATGAATCTCCCCTGGATCGAGCCCTGGCGCGCGCGCTGGAAGGCGCTCGGCGACCGCGAGCGCAGGGCGGCTGCCCTGCTCGCCGGATTCCTCGGCGTCGCGCTTCTCTATCTTCTGGTCTGGAGCCCCGTGCGAAGCGGATTGTCGGGCGCGCGCGTGCACCTGTCCAAGCTGCAGACGCAGCTCGCCCGGGTCCAGGAGCAGGCGGCGCAAGTCGAGAGATTGCGTAGGGCGCCGCGGATCACGCCTACGGCCAATCTGGTCGCTGCCGCCGAGCAGGCCGCGGCGCGGCACGGTCTGCGAGAAAAGCTGAAGCGCGTCGATCCGGACGGCTCGCGCGCGGTGCGCATCCAGATCGAAGACGCGCCTTTCGCCGCGGTGATGGCCTGGCTGGTCGAATTGCAGCAGCAGAACGGTCTGCGCGCCGAGAGCGCCAGCTTCGAGAGGCACGCGAACCCGGGTACGGTCAACGCGCGGCTGCTGCTGCGGGCGCAGGGCGCATGAAGGGTTTCTTCCGCCGGCCGGGCGTTCGACTGGGCATTCTCGGATTCGGCGCATACCTGGTTTTTCTCGTGGTGAATCTGCCGGCCTTCTGGGCGGGTTTCGCGCTGGAGCGGGCGAGCCGCGGCGCGCTCGTGCTGAGCGATACGGACGGCACTGCCTGGAAGGGAAGCGGCGTGCTCGCGGTACGATCGGCCGGAAGGTACAGGCGCCTCGCGGACCTGCAGTGGAGCTGCAATCCGCTCTGGGCATTGGTCGGGCGCGTGAACGTCGCGCTTTCCGGCACCGCGCGCGACACGCAGTTTCGGGCTGGCATGAGCTTGCGCGTGGCCGGGGCGAGCTTCCAGAACGTCGATGCAACGGCGCCGGCCGCCGTCGTGGAACCCGTCTTCGCGGTGGCGGCATTCGCAAAGCCCGAAGGGCGGTTGCGCCTGCGGGCCGATTCGCTCGAGATCGCCGACGGGCGCGTGCGCGGGGCGGCGACCATCGAATGGCTCGATGCGGGCTTGAGCGGGTTTCAGGCACCGCGGCTCGGCGATTACCGCCTGCAGCTCACCGGAGGCGGGGATCGCGCCGAACTCAGGCTCGCCACCTTGCGCGGGGATCTGCGGCTGAACGGCGAGGGCGAATGGCGGGCGGCACAGCCGCGCCTGCTTCAGGTTAGGGGAACCGCCGAGGCCGCCGCCGAGCGCAAGGATCTCGAGCCGCTGATGCGGGCGCTGGGCGTGAGAAACCCGGGCATCCCTCAGCCGTTTGCCTGGTCCGTGCCGCTCAGCTAGATTGGCGCGGCCAGAGGGAGTCACGCGAAGATGTGCCGCCAGGGCCTGTGGCAACATGGCAGCGCCAGCGCGGACTACAAGGAGGCCAGGCCCGGAATGAAGACTCCCAGCGACGATCCATCCCCGCCCGCCTATCACCCGGGAATGCGGCAACTGCAGGACCGCTTCGATACGCGCCGTCTCGCCGACCGGCTCGACGAGAAGCTCGGGCGCACCGCCTTTACACCCGAGGACCGCGGGTTCATCGAGAGTCGGCAGCTCTTTTTTCTTGCGACCGCAGACGCCGAGGGACGACCCGACTGCTCCTACAAGGGCGGGGACGCGGGATTCATCAGGGTGACCGGCGCGAGCGAACTGGCGTTTCCGAGCTATGACGGCAACGGCATGTTCCGCAGTCTCGGCAACGTGCTCGTCAACCCGGCCGTTGCGCTTCTTTTCATCGACTTCGAGCGGCCCAACCGCCTGCGCGTCAACGGGCGGGCCTTCATCGTCGAAGAAGATCCGCTGCGCGCCGATTTCGCGGGCGCCCAGATCATCGTGCGGGTGCGCGCGGTGCGCATCTTTCCCAACTGCCCGCGCTACATCCACCGCATGAGTTTCGTGGAGGCCTCGCCCTACGTCCCGCGCCCGGAGTACACACCGCCCGTGCCGAAGTGGAAGCGGTCCGACGCGTTTTGCGACGTGCTGCCGCAGGACGATCCGGCTCGCCGCGGGGACGGTAGCTGAAGACGTCAGCGCGGGTTACCGCCCGTGGTACGCGATGCGGTAGATGGCTCCGGCGTAGTCGTCCGACACGAGCAGCGACCCGTCGGGCAGAACTTCAAGGTCCACCGGCCTTCCCCACGTCGATTCGCCCTGCAGCCAGCCTTCGGCAAAGACCTCGTGCTTCACCACGCGGCCGGCCTCGATGACCACGCGCGCGATGCGGTAGCCGATCTTCCTCGATCGGTTCCAGGATCCGTGCTCGGCGATGAAGATGTTGTTGCGGTAGTCGGGAGGGAACTGGCTGCCGGTGTAGAAGCGCATCCCGAGCGCGGCGACGTGGGGTCCCAGTTTTACCTCCGGAGGCGAGAACTCCGTGCACGCGCGCTTTCGGCCGAATTCCGGATCTGCGGTGTCGCCCTGGTGGCAATACGGATAGCCGAAGTGCATTCCGGCTTTCGGCGCGTGGTTCAGCTCGTCGGACGGCAAGTCGTCGCCGAGGTAGTCGCGGCCGTTGTCGGTGAACCAAAGCTCCCGGGTTCGCGGATCCCAGTCGAATCCGACCGAATTGCGCACGCCGCGCGCCACGACCTCGTAGCCTGAATCGTCGGGGCGGATGCGCGAGATGAGTGCGTAGCGCTCGGGGTCGGGCTCGCAGATGTTGCAGGGTGCGCCCACCGGGACGTACATCCAGCCGTCCGGGCCGAAGCGGATGAATTTCCAGCCGTGATGGGTCTCGCGCGGAAAGCGGTCGGTGACGACCACTGGCCTCGGCGGCGAGTCGAGCTTCGCTTCGATGTCGTCGAATCGCAGAATGCGGCTCACTTCGGCGACGTAGAGCGAGCCCTCCCGGAAGGCGACGCCGTTCGGCAATCTGAGGCCCGAAGCGATGGTGGCGACGCGCGTTGCCTTCACGCCGGAGTAGGACAGCGCGTAGACCTTGTCCGCGCGCGTGCCGACGAAAATCACGTTGCTCTTTCCGGCGGCAAGGGAGCGCGCGTCCGGAACCTTGTCCGCAAACACGCTGATCTCGAACCCCGGCGGCAGCTTGATGCGCTCGATCGGCAGCCGCTGGGCGAAGGCTGCCGAGGCGAGCGCTAGCGCCAGACAGGCAAGACCCGGTCGCAGCGCGATGCGCGGGAGGTTCCGTTTCAAGGCTCCGCCTGTCAGAATCCTGCCATCGGGAATGGCATGAAGCTTATCACCTGGAACATTCAATGGTGCCGCGGCTGCGACGGCAGAGTCAATCCCGCGCGCGTGGTCGCTGCGGCGCGCGAGATGGCCGACTTCGACGTCTTGTGCCTGCAGGAGGTCGCCTGCAACTATCCCGACCTGCCCGGAACCCTCGGAGAGAACCAGTATGAAACGCTTGCCAGCCTGCTGGCCGACCATACCGTCGTGAAAGGCGTGGCGACAGACGCGTTCTCCCCCGAGGGCGACCGCCGCGAGTTCGGCAACGCCATCGTCACGCGCTTGCCGGTGCTGCAGGTATTCCGGCACATGCTGCCGTGGCCGGCGGATCCCTCGGTCCCGAGCATGCAGCGCTCGGCGCTCGAAGTCGTGCTGGAGCTGCCTTCGGGGCCCTTGCGCGTCACCACGACGCATCTCGAGTACTACTCGGCAGTCCAGCGCGCGGCGCAGGTCGAGCGCCTGCGCGACCTGCAGACGGAGGCTTCGGGCCACGCTGCCGCGCCGCCCCGGCCCGGAAAGGATGGGCCGATGCGGCCCCTGCCGCGGCCCGCCTCCGGCATCCTGACCGCAGATTTCAATTTTCGGCCTGAAGATGCGCTGCACGCGCGTTTGCAGGCGCCGCTTTCCCCGGGCGCACCGACCTATCGAGACGCCTGGAAGATTCGCCGCCCGGGCGACCCGCACCCACCCACGCTCGGCGTGCACGACAAGGAGCAGTGGCCGGGGCCCGCGTTTGCCTGCGATTTCATTTTCGTGACCGAGGACCTGGCCGGCCGGGTCGAGGACGTCGTGGTGAACGCGACCACCGAGGTCTCCGACCACCAGCCGGTGCTGCTCGTGCTTGGGGACTGATCAGAATCGATACGCGACACCGACGTTCGCGTAGGTGTTGGACGAGCGCTCGACGATGGGGCTGCGGGAAGCGTCGCCCTGCAGGTGCTTCCAGGTGACGCTGCCCAGCACGACCCAGGTGCTGCTCAGATCGGCTCCCCCTATCAGGCCGGCGCTGGTGGAAAGCCATCCGCCGCCCGGCGAGTAAGCGGCGAGCCCGGTGGTTGTCGACTGCTGGCCGGAGACACCGTAGTAGAAGCGGTTCGATTTCTCGCTCGCCCAGGTCGCCTGGAGAAAGACGACTGCGACGAAGGACCCGCTCTCGAACACCCCGGCGTTCATCCGGATATCGGCTTGCGCGCCGCGGTCGGAGTCCATGCTCTGCCGGTAACGCAGCAGCAGGCCGGCCGGCATCCTGCCGAAATTGCGCTCGTATTCGGCGTGAACGCCTATCGATGCGTCCGGATCGATGTCGGGAAAATTGCGGCTGCTGAGAAAGTCGGATTCGCTCGACCTGCGGCCTTCCTCGTAGGCGAGCTGCGCGCCGACGTCGAGCCCGGTCGCCACCCTGGTGCGTGCCCCGCCTTCGAGAATCCCCTGCGTGGTTCGCGCAAACCACGGATGCCCGTAGTAACGGACCAGCGGAATGAGGTCGGTGGTCTGCGAAGAGGATCCGTCGTAGGCCGGCCGTGTCCGTACCCCTGCGCCGAGCAGCGCGTAGTCCTTCTTGACGAGCTGGGCGAGGGCGGGCGTCGCGGCGAGCAGCCCCAGGGACAGAGTGAGCGCGCGTTTCATGTCAGCCTGCCCCGAGAAATTCACGAAGCGCATCGAGCACCTCGTCGGGCTTTTCGCCCATGAGGTTGTGGCCGGAGCCCTCGAGCGTGACGGTCCGGGCGCCCGGGATCGCACGGGCGATTTCGAGCGCGGCGCGCGCCGGCGTCATCGCGTCCCGCCGGCCGAGGATGAGGAGCGCCGGGCACTTCACCTGCGCCGCCCGCGCGAGACCCTCCGAGTAGTCGTTGCAGGCGGAGAAGTCCGCATGCAGCACGCCGGGCTTCTGGCGCTGCATCAGGCGCAGGTTCTCCCCCGGCACCCAGAAACCCGGCCCGGGATTGCTCGGGTAGTGCGCGTAGGCCGAGTGCGACCAGATGTTGATCATGTCCTGCGCCGCGGGCTCGTTCTCCCGGGTCGCCTGCAGGAGCTCGCGCGACACGCGCATCGGAACGGCGGTTCCGAGCAGCGCGATGCGGGTCACGCGCCGCGGGTGGCGTGCCGCGCAATCCAGCACGGCGAGCGAGCCCATGCTGTGGCCGACGAGCGCTGCGGAGGCCGAGCCGGCCGCGTCCAGGAGAGCGACGATCCAGTCGGCCATGTCCTGGATGCGCGCAAGCGGCGCGCCGTCGCTTCGCCCGTGCCCGGGCAGGTCGACTGCGAGCACGCCGAAGCCGTGATGCGCGAGATAACGCGATTGCAGAATCCAACCGCTGTGATCCTGCTCGCCGCCGTGGATGAACGCCACGGTCGGCAGCCCCGGCGCGAACTCCTTTCCGCCGGTGTAGGCGTAGGCGCGCTCGCCCCTGACCTGGAGATCCACGGCTCAGCTCTTCTGCGCCGCGTGCAGGCCGCGCTCGAGGTCCCCGATCAGATCTTCTGGATCCTCCAGCCCGATCGAAAGCCGCATCGTTCCCTCGGTGATGCCGGCGGCGGCGAGGGCCACGGCGTCCATGCGGAAGTGCGTGGTGCTCGCCGGATGGATGACCAGCG
>Ga0153915_10007344_pt1 | contig 10392 bp, 11 predicted proteins | sample Opewatmetagenome_2_FD_107003 | JGI IMG/M metagenome (GOLD analysis project Ga0153915, IMG submission 107003) | Freshwater wetland microbial communities from Ohio, USA - Open water 3 Core 3 Depth 3 metaG | ecosystem: Environmental > Aquatic > Freshwater > Wetlands | place: USA: Ohio, Lake Erie... | reverse complement strand
GTGGTCATCATGAACACCAGGCCGCCGAACGAGGTGGGGATCTGGGCCGCGTTCTCAGTCTCGAATTGCGGGTACAGCGCCCCGAACCCCAGGGCCATGGCGCTGATCGCCAGGGTGAGCAGGATGATGGTGCCGATGCTCACCGCCATCATGAAGGATGAGGCCTTGAGCAGGACGTTGGTGAGCACGGTGAGCAAGAGCGCCAGCACCAGCAGCGGCACCGTCCCGGTCCAGTACTTGGACCAGAGCAGGGCCCGGAGATCGAGCGGGCTCGACCGCAGCAGCCACATCTGCCGCCCCTCCAGCGAGATGGCCGGGAAGACGAACCGCGCCGCGATGGAGGCCAGCACGAAGCCGGCCAGCCCCAGGTTGAGGAAGGAGATCACCGTCACCAGGAAGAACGGCACCTGCTCGCCGCGGAACAGCGGCAGGGCGCGGATGTTGAACAGGTAGATCACCACCAGCACCGCCAGCAGGATCAACTGGCTCCACTGGGTGGTATCCCGGAAGAACAGCTTCACGTCCTTGATCACGAACTCCCGCTTGGACACCGCCACCCGCGCCAGCACCGGATCCAGCAGCGAGCGCCAGACCCACCCGTGCACGAAGCGCTCGGCCCCTTCCTGCGACTTGGTGAAGCCCTTGGTGTAGAGCCGCTGGTGCACCATGGCGCCCAGCACCACGAACGCGGCGGCCGTGGTCCACAGGAACGCCAGGGGCAGGGGATCGAACGGCCCCACCAGCCATCCCATCACGCTGCGGGTGGCCCATTCGCTGGGCAGGAAGGGCGAGGTGGGCGTGCGCAACACGGTGATGAAGTCCAGCAGGTTGTTGAACCCTTCCGGCCGGGCCAGCTGCTCCGGCCGGATGATGCGGAACAACAGCACCACCCCGCCCGCCGCCCCCACCGCGATCACGCTCAGCAGATCCCGGGTCCGGCGGGCGGGGAATACGTTCACCAGCACCAGGGTGATGAAGCTGCCCACCACCGCGGGCACCACCAGCAACGGCAGGAAGGCCGCCAGGGCTGCCAGCGGGAACAGCCAGCCCCCGTGGTAGATCACGCCGTAGGCCGAAAGGATGGGCACCGCCATCAGCGCCACCATCCAGGAGCTGTGCAGCAGCGTCTCGCCCAGCTTGGCCAAGTAGAGGTCCAGCCAGTCCACCGGCGCCGACACCAGCAGGTCCAGGTCCTTCGCCAGGAAGAAGGAGGACAGCGCGGTGATGACGTTGGACAGGAGCAGGATGGACAGGAACGACAGCAGCGTGACGCCCAGCAGTTTGCCCGAGAGGAAGGGACCGATGTCCTGTACGCCCCGGAAGTACCTCAGCACCCGGTACAGCACGCCGAAGGCGAAGGTCCAGAAGATCAGCCCCACGCTCAGGACCACGATGATCTTGCCGCCGCCGCCGACCCGCTCCTGCCGGATCCGGGTCAGCGCGGTGCGCCACTTGGGGAACAGAATGACGGTCAACACGCGGGCGCGGTCAGCTGAGTGAGTGTGGTGCTGGGCTCGGTGTAGGTGCGTGGCGGGGAGGTCGGGGTCCGAGCGATGCCGGGGCGCGTACCATGATGCCCAATCGGTGCCGAGGTGCCCGCTCGGCCCATAGGCATCGCGAGGACCCCGACCCCCCCGCTACCCATCAGTCCCCCAGCACCTTGGCCAGCTCCCGCGCCGTCTCCCCGCCGGTGAGCTTCAAGAACAGCTCCTCCAGGGAGGCGTCGCCCGCCGCGGTCTGCTGCCGCATCTCGTCCACCGTGCCCTGCGCCACGATCCTGCCATTCTGGATGATCGCGATGCGGTCGCACATCGCCTCGGCCACTTCCAGCGTGTGGGTGCTCATCAGCACCGTGCCGCCGTGCTCCACGAAGTGGCGGAACATGTCCTTGAGCAGGCGGGCCGCTTTGGGGTCGAGGCCCACCATGGGCTCGTCCACCACGATGCACTCGGGCCGGTGGATCAGGGCGCTGGAGATGATCAGCTTCTGCCGCATGCCGTGGCTGTAGGACTCCACCAGCTCGTCCTTCCATACCGACAGCTCGAACAGCTCCAGCAGCTCGTCGATCCGCCGCTCGATGGTGGGGCCGTCCTGCCCGTACAGGCCCGCCACGAAGCGCAGGAATTCCGCGCCCGTGAGCTTCTCGTACACGAACGGCCGGTCCGGGATGAAGCCCAGGCGACGCTTGGCGGCGAGCGGCGCCGCGTTCACGTCGTCGCCCCCCAGCCAGATGCGGCCGGCGGTGGGGCGCAGGATTCCGGCGATCATGCGCAGGGTGGTGGTCTTGCCCGCGCCGTTGGGCCCCAGGAATCCGTACAGCTGACCCCGCGGCACGTGGAGATCGATGCGATCCACCGCCACGAAGCTGCCGTACGCCTTGGTCAGGCCTTCCAGACGGATCACTGGGGGATGACCTCGAGCTTGAGCCGCCCGATGAGCCGAATCAGCTCCATTTGCCTCGCCAGGCCGCCAATGGTGAACCGGAGGTGGGCGGCGTCAGCCGGGAACTGCCCGAAGGTGGGATCCACCGCCACCCAACCGTTCAAGTATACCTCGGGCCAGGCGTGATAATAGAAGTGTCCCCGCAGGTACACCAAGCCGGCCGCGGTGCGCGCCGGCAGCCCCAGCGCCCGGGCCAGCGCCACGTACAGCACGGTGTGCTCGTTGCAGTCCCCCCGGCGCACGTCCAGCACCTGCACCGCGCTGGGCACGCTGACCGTGATCTCTTTCTTGAGGTTCTCGTACACCCATTGGTTGAGGAGGCGGGCCACCCGCACCGGATCGTGGCTGCCGCCGGCGATCTGCCGTGCCTGGGCCTCGATCCGGGGATCGGTGCTCTGGATCAGCGCCTCCGGCTCCAGGAAGGGGGCGAGCGTAGTGTCGCCGCCCGGCGCCGGCAGCCGGTACAGCGCCCGGATCCGGTCCGCCGTCTCCGAGGTGATCAGCAGCGTGTCGCCCCGGAGCTGCTGCCGCCCGCCCGCCAGGTCGAACCCGCTCAGCTGCACCCCTTCCAGCCGCACGGCCAGGGTACCCCGCGGCGCGTCCGCCAGCTTCACGTTGGACGCGATGGCCGTCTGGTTGATGAGGTCGCTGGACTCCAGGGCCAGAGGCTTGTTCTCCCTCCGCCGGAAGTTCTCCTGGGCGATCTCGAACGCGGTACGCTGCATGGTGAAGCCGACCGGCGAGTTCGCCTGGACGATGCGCCCCATGTGATCAACCCACGCCGTGAGCTCCACCCCTCCCATGTCCTGCTCCACCCGCCAGGCCCGCACCGTGTCCCACAGGGCGGGCACGAAACGGCGCTGGGTGGAATCGTACCGCGCGCTGTCCGGCACGATGAACGTGGAGTCTCCCGAGACCCGCATCTCGATGTCCCGCTCCGACAACGCCATGGGGTCGAAGATGCGCATGCTGAACCGGCTGCCCACTTTCAGTCGGTTCCCGAACGTCGCCTGGATGGGCATCAGGCCCGGCAGTACGATGGGGCGCTTCAAGGGCACCCGCAGGCGCTGGGTGCTCCCGGCGCTCGCCAGCTCCACCAGCAGGACCGTATCTCCCGAGACTTCGCCTTTGGCCTCGAACTGGCCGATGTCGCCCCGCATGGTGGCGGTGAAGGAGCGGAGCGCCAGCGACCGCGACAACACCGCCTGACTCTGGGCGGTGGTGGTGTGCGTCTCCCCCAGGGCCGGGATCTCCAGGGTCATGCGGTCATCCACCTGGATGCCGTCCGGCAAGGTGTCCACCGTGTTGGAGGCGTACCCGATCTGTTGGCCCCCCAGCAGCAGGGTGTAGTAGGTGGCGCCGGGCGGGAGGGAGAGCGTCGCTTCGGCCACCACGTCGCTCTCCAGGCGTGGCCGGTATTCGCGCCACGCCAGCCAGCCCATCAGGCCCAGCCACAGGGCCAGGATGCCGGCCGCCAGCGTGCGGCGGTTCATTGCGGGAGGCGGCGCAGCAGGGCGTCGAACACCTGCTTGTCCTGCTCGGTATCCACCACGATGGTGATGTCCGTGGGATAGGGGGCCGTGGCCGTGTGCCGGCCCAGGACCTCCACCATCACCTGGGCCGCATCTTCTACACTCAGATTCCCGGCGCCGGTCCCCAGCAGGGGCAGGGTCACCCGCGCGAAGTGCCAGTCCACGGCGCGCTGCAGCGCGCTGATCAGCGCCCTGCGAACGCCTTCCCGGGTGACCGGTTCCTGGACGCTGCGCACCACGGCGTGGATGACGAACTCGGTGGGGAGCTCACCGCCGCCGGTGACCACCGCGGCGCCCACCGCGAGGGCCTGCTGGACTTGCGATTGCCGCTGCAGGCTGGGCCCGCCGACCTGCTCCAGGTGCCGGAGCGCCGACGACGTGGGCTCCAGCGTGGCGGTGGCGGGACGAATCACCGCGTCCGCTTGCACGAACGCGATGTCGTCCACGACCACGCGGATCACTTGCCCTGAAGTTCGCGGGAGCGGCGGTACTGCTGGGCTGCGTCGTCCGGCCGGTTCATCCGGTCCAGCACGATGCCCATGCCGTACCAGGCCCTGGGGTTGTGGGGACTGAGCTCGACCGCACGCTGATACGCCTGGAGGGCTCCCGGCAGGTCGTCCATGTGGTTCAGCGCTTCGCCCAGGTAGAAGTGCGCGGTGCCCAGGTCGGGGTCCAGCGCCAGCGCCTGGCGGAAGTAGGGGACCGCGTCCCGCCACCGGCCCCGCCGCGAGGCCACCAGCCCCAGGTGGAAGTGCGCCACCGCGTTTCCCGGCTCCTGCTCCAGCGCCGCCCGGAGGCCCCGTTCGGCGTCGGGATACCGGCCCAGGCTCCCCAGGACGCCGCAGCGGTTAACCAGCACCTCCACGTTGCTTTCGTCCTGCGCCCGGCAACGATCCAGCTGCTCCAGCGCCGCCCCGTGCTCGCCTCTGGCCTCCAGGACCAGGGCCAGGCCGTTCCGGGCGGCGATGCTGTCCGCACGTTGCGCCAGCAGCTCGCGGTACAGTTGCTCGGCCAGACCGAGGTTCCGTTGGTCCAGCGCCTTTCGCGCCGCCTGGAGCAGGGCGGCGGTCTCGTCAGCGACCAGGGGCTCGGGCTGGGTGGCTTCCGGCGGTGCTACCACGTCCGGCGGTGCCACCACTTCTGGCGGTGCCACCACTTCCGGCGGGTCGGCGACCTCAGGAGCGACAGGCTCCGGCGTCGTGACGGCGGTCGCCGCGGGTGGCTCCGCTTGCTCCACCGGCCCGTGCGCGCCGTTTCCGTTGCCGTTGGGCGGCGGATCGGCCAGGGCCACCGCCGCAGGCGGATCCAGCAGCTCAAAAGGCAGGCGCCGCCCCGGTACCGGGCTCGCGTCCCCGGCGCCGTAGTCGCCTTCCAGGGTCGCGTCGTCGCCCTGGGGGACCCGATGGGCGCGGGCCGCCCAATCCGCCAAGCGCCGTCGTTCGGCGCGCCGCCGAGTGAGAGGATTCATGTGGTCTCGGAGCCTATCCACTCCAGGTACCGGTCCAACCCCGCGGTGACCGGCAGGGCCAGCAGCTCGGGAACCTCATAGGGGTGCTGCGTCTTCACGGCGGCCTCGAGCGCGGGCCAGCGGCTCATCGCCGTCTTCAACAGCACCACGACTTCCTCTTCCTCCGTCACCTGCCCGTGCCAGCGGTACACCGAGGTGGCGCGCGGCAGGACGGTCCCGCAGGCGATCAGCCGTTCGTCCACCAGCCGGCGGACGAGGGCCTTTGCCTGGTCCGGATTACCCAGGGTCGTAAGTGCCACCACGTACTCGGCCGCCGCCACGCCTGCCACAGACCGGAAACAGGGAGGCCCAAAGTATGGCGTAGGTGACAGAACCGCAAGCGGTTGCCCGCCGGGACCCGACCGTTGACCGGGGGTCCCGATGGCCCCTACGTTCCAAGGCTATGGGTGAAGAACGCCTGATCGTCCGCGGGGCCCGGGTCCACAACCTGAAGAACGTCACGGTGGAGATCCCCAGGGACCGGCTCACCGTGATTACGGGACTGTCCGGGTCGGGAAAGTCGTCCCTCGCCTTCGACACCATCTACGCCGAAGGCCAGCGGCGCTACGTGGAGTCGCTTTCCGCCTACGCCCGGCAGTTCCTGGGGCTCATGGAAAAGCCCGACGTGGACGCCATCGAAGGTCTCTCCCCGGCCATCTCCATCGAGCAGAAGACCACCGGCCACAATCCCCGCTCCACCGTGGGCACCGTGACCGAGGTGTACGACTACCTCCGGCTGCTCTGGGCGCGGGTGGGTGTCCCCCATTGCCCCAACGACGGCTCGGCCATCGAGCGGCAAAGCGCCTCCCAGATCACCGCCACGATCATGGGGTGGCCCGAGGGCACCCGCATCGAGGTCACCGCCCCCATGGTCCGCGGCCGCAAGGGCGAGTTCAAGGACCTCTTCGAGAGCGCCCGCCGGCAGGGATTCGCCCGGGTGCGAGTGGACGGCGAGGTGTACGACCTGTCCGATCCCCCCAAGCTGAATCGGCGGGTCAATCACGAGATTGCCCTCGTGGTGGACCGCCTGGTGGTCCGCCCCGAAGACCGCCAGCGGCTGCACGATTCGCTCGAGACGGCGCTTCGCGCCGCCGATGGCCTGGTTGAAGTGCTCCGGTACCCGGCCGGCAGGTCAGCCCGGGCCGCATCCGCGGTGTTCTCCGAACGCTACGCCTGCCCTCAGTGCGGGTACTCCCTGGCCGAGCTGGAGCCCCGGCAGTTCTCCTTCAATTCCCCGTACGGCGCCTGCCCCGAATGCACCGGCCTGGGCGTGCGGCGGGTGGTGAGCCCGGAGCTGGTGCTGGGGGATCCCCAGCTCACCGTCCTGGAGGGCGTGGTGCTCCCCTGGGGCGAGCCCACCGGGTACCTGCGGAACGCCGTGCTCCCCACGCTGGCCAAGGTGCTGAAGTTCGACCTCAACACGCCCTGGAGCGCCCTGCCGTCCAGAGCCCGCCAGGTCCTGCTGAACGGGTTGCCCGACCAGACCCTGACCTTTGGCGTGGGCGCCGGGGGGCAGGGCCGCTATGAGACCCGCTGGGAGGGCATCCTCACCAGCGTGGCCCGGCGCTACCAGGAGACCAGCTCGGACTCGGTACGCCTGGAGCTGGAGGAATTCATGAGCGAGCTGCCGTGCGAGGCCTGCGGCGGGCAGCGGCTCAAGCGCGAGAGCCTCAAGGTGCTGGTGGGCGGCGAATCCATCGGGCGCATCGTGGAGCTTTCGGTGCGGCGGGCGCTGGAGTTCTTCCAGGGCTTGCCCCTCCGCGCCGGCGGGGCCGCCGGCCTGGACCCCGATGTCGCCCGGCCCATCCTCAAGGAAGTGGTGGACCGGCTCAGCTTCCTGTGCGACGTGGGGCTGGACTACCTGACCCTGGGACGCTCGGCGGACTCGCTGTCGGGCGGCGAAGCTCAGCGCATCCGGCTGGCGACCCAGATCGGCAGCCGGCTGGTGGGCGTGCTCTACATTCTGGATGAGCCCTCCATCGGGCTCCATCCGCGCGACAACAACCGCCTCCTGAACACGCTACACGGGCTCCGCGACCTGGGCAATACGGTCATCGTGGTGGAGCACGACGAAGAAACCATCCGCGCCGCGGACCACATCGTGGACCTGGGGCCCAGGGCCGGCCGGCACGGGGGCGAGGTGGTGGTGGCGGGCGACGTGGATGCGGTGCTGAAGCACAAGGACTCGCTCACCGGGCGCTACCTCCGCAGGGAGCTGCGGATCAACCTGCCCTCCGCCCGGCGCCCGGTGACGCCCGGACGGGCGATCCGGGTTATCGGGGCGCGGCAGCACAACCTGCAGAATCTCACCGTGGAGTTTCCGGTGGGCCTGTTCACCGCGGTCACCGGCGTCTCCGGCTCGGGCAAGTCCACGCTGGTAACGGACATCGTCTACCACGCCCTGGCCCGCCATTTCTACCGCTCCAAGGTGCTGCCCGGCGCGCATGATGCCGTGGAGGGCCTGGACGAGATCGACAAGGTGCTCGCCATCGACCAGAGCCCCATCGGGCGCACCCCCCGCTCCAACCCGGCCACCTACACCGGGCTGTTCACGCCCATCCGCGAGCTCTACGCCCAGCTGGGCGACTCCAAGATCCGGGGCTACGGACCGGGCCGGTTCTCCTTCAACGTCAAGGGCGGCCGCTGCGAAGCCTGCGAGGGCGACGGCCTGGTGAAGATCGAGATGCACTTCCTGCCGGACGTCTACGTCCCCTGCGAGGTCTGCAAGGGCCGGCGCTACAACCGCGAGACGCTGGAAGTGCGCTATCGGGGCAAGTCCATCGCCGACGTGCTGGACCTCACCGTGGCCGACGGGCTGGAGTTCTTCGAGCACCAACCCCGTATCAAGGGCCGCCTGGAGCTGCTGAACGACGTCGGGCTGGGATACATCCACCTGGGCCAGAGCGCCACCACGCTGTCCGGCGGCGAGGCGCAGCGGGTGAAGCTCGCCACCGAGCTGTCCAAGCGGGACACCGGGCGCACGCTCTACATCCTGGATGAGCCCACCACCGGTCTCCACTTCGAGGACGTGCGCCTGCTGCTGGACGTGCTCCACCGTCTGGTGGACAAGGGCAACACGGTGGTGGTGATCGAGCACAACCTGGAAGTCGTCAAGACCGCCGACTGGGTGATTGACCTGGGCCCCGAAGGCGGGGAAGAAGGAGGGGCCATCGTCGCCGCCGGGACCCCGGAGCAGGTGGCCCGGACCAAGGGTTCACACACCGGTCGCTTCCTGAAGAAGGTGTTGTCCGACGGCTCCTAGATGGCGCGACGGCTTCGCCCTGGGCTCGGGCAAGTCGCTGTCTCCGGCGGCCTTACGCGAACCGGGCCCGGATGACACCTTTTGAAACAGGGGCCGTACGGAGCACCATGAGGAATCCATGACCGGGCCGGAAATCCTCGTTCCCCTTTCGTTCTTCGTGAGCGCAGCCGCCGCCGAGCCTCTCCTGGCGCGGCAACGCGAGCGGCCGGTCGTGGGGCCGGGACAGTAACCGGTGCCGTTCGACGTCTACGTGCTCATTCCGCTCGCCGGGATCGCCCTGGTGGGGATGCTCGGCCTCCCGGTGGTGCGTGCGGTGGTGGCGGCCATCGAACGCAAGAGCGCGGCGCGCGGCGTGGGGGACGTAGCCGGCCTGCGCGCCGAACTGGAAGAGATGCGGGGCCGCGTCGAGTACCTTGAGGAGCAGGGCGGCCGCGTCGCGGAGCTGGAGGAGCGCCTGGATTTCACCGAGCGGCTGCTGACCCAGCAGCGCGAGCAGGCGCTCGAGCCCCCGCCGCCGGAGGGGAAGCATGCCGGGAATACCTGATTGGCTGTGGATCCAGAACGTCATCTTCCCCATCCTGGGGATGGGGATGGGCGCGTTCTTCATGTTCGGCCTGTACCGGGTCGCCAATCGCGCCCTGGACCGGCGGCACGAGCGGCTGATGGCCGAGCGTGGGGCGGGCGGAGGGTCCGAAGACGTGCAGCAGCTCCGCGCCCGGGTGGAGCAACTGGAGGACATGGCGGCCCGGGTGCAGGATCTGGAGGAGCGCCTTGATTTCACCGAGCGAGTGCTGGCCCAACAGCGGGAGCGGGGCCAGCTCCCGGCCGGGGGAGAGCGGGCATGACCGGCATTGACCTGGTGGGCATGGTCGTGTTCATGGGCACGCTCACCGGGATGGCGGCCATCATCGCGCGGGCGGTGCTGCGCTATCAGGACCAGCGCTTGCGCGGACGGCGCGACGCCCAGGACCCGGGGCTTCGTGCCGAGCTGGAGGACCTGCGAGCCCAGCTTTCGGAGCAGCAGGACCTGCGGCAGCGGCTGGTGGAGCTGGAGGAGCGGGTGGACTTCACGGAGCGCATGCTGGCCCAGGCCAAGCGCGAGCGGCTGAGCGCCGGGGGAGAGTCCGGTTGATGAACGGGCCCGAATTCGTCCTGACCCTGACGGCGATGGGGCTGTTCTCCGGGCTGGTCTTCAGCGTCATCCGGACCATCGGGAAGCTCATAGAACGGAAGCAAACCGGGAGCGGCCGGGAGGTGGCCGAGCTGCGGGCGGCGGTGGACGCCCTGCGGGCCGAGATCGCCGAGCAGCAGGACCAGACCCAGCGGCTGGCGGAGCTGGAGGAGCGGCTGGATTTCGCCGAACGGCTGCTGGCCCGTCAGGCAGGCCAGGCCAAGCTGCCGGGAGGCAACTGAATGGAAGAAATCCTCGCCATCATCCTGATCTTTGGCGGCGGGGCCACGTTCCTGCTGGCCATCTCGCCCATCGGGCGGGCCGTGGCCGACCGCATCCGCTCCAAGGCGGTGGTGGGGGCCGATGATGAGTCGGTGCGTCGCCTGCAGGAGGCCCAGCATGCGATTCTGGACGACCTGGAATCGATGCGCCAGGAGCTGGGCGAGGTGCAGGAGCGGCTCGACTTCACCGAGCGGCT
>Ga0153915_10007343_pt1 | contig 10392 bp, 5 predicted proteins | sample Opewatmetagenome_2_FD_107003 | JGI IMG/M metagenome (GOLD analysis project Ga0153915, IMG submission 107003) | Freshwater wetland microbial communities from Ohio, USA - Open water 3 Core 3 Depth 3 metaG | ecosystem: Environmental > Aquatic > Freshwater > Wetlands | place: USA: Ohio, Lake Erie... | reverse complement strand
CTTGCGGAAGTCCGTATCCGTTTCCTTGTAGTAGGGGATATTGCCCCACATCTGCCAGGCCTCGAAATGATAATGCGCCCGGAGGAACAGGGCTTCTCCCCTGATGCCATCCTGGTCGGCCTGCGACAACTCGGTCGGCTTGTTGGCCACGACGGTGTCCAACAGGCGCAGCGTGGCGTTGGCGCGTACCACCCCTTCATAAGAGCCGCGCCACTTCTCGTTCAGATAGCCATCAGCCGCGCCGGTCGACCAGGCGTACAGCTCGATGTCCGTGGCGCCGGGCTGGTCGCTGGCCTCGGAGCCCTTGTAGGCATCGTCGCTGGTCACACTGCCCCAGACCCAGTTGCTGGCGGCGCACCCCCAGTTACCACTTACAGGATAGTTGCAGTCCAGCATCCTGTACGCGGCGATGAGCGTGCCTTCCACACCCGCTTTGTTGGCGAGTGTCTGCTCGTCCAGCGCTCCCTGTGCCGCGCCATTCAGGAAGTCGCTGCAAGCGTACGACGCGACTGCCACCACGAGCGAGATCACCGTCCCGGGTAGCAGTCTGGACCGAAATAGCGCTTTCATTGTCTCAGTCCCCTTGCACAAGACGGTTCGCTAGAAGTGGGTATTGATCCCGATGCTGATGGTCCGGTTGCTCGGGTACGAGCCCCGGTCGACACCCATGTACTGATCCCGGATGTCGCCCGCGGCCCCGTAGATGTCAGCCGCCGGCAACGCCGGATCGAGCCCCGAGTACCCGGTGAGCGTCAGCAGATTCTCCCCCAGCACGTAGACCTTCATGTCCGGCATGATCCAGTTCGGCAGCCGGAAGCCGATCTGCAGGGCGCGCAGCCTCACGTACGACCCATTCTCGATGTAGTAGCTGCTCAACTGCTGCCCGCTAAACGTGTCGTTCTGATCGAGCCGCGGGTACTTGGCCGTGGCAGCGGTTGCCGGCGTCCAGGATTCCGTTAGCAGGTCCTTCCGCACGTTGGTGCTGAAGTTCCGGAACACGTAGAACTCCTTCTGCGCGTCCCAGATGTCGTTGCCGAACGACCCGAACACCGAGGCGCCGAAGTCGAACCTGCCGATCTGCAGCGTGAAGTCCAACCCGGCCGTGAAATCCGGATGCGGGCTCCCGATGATCGTACGGTCTTCCGCACTGATCACCCCATCGTCGTTCACGTCGCGGAACCGGATCCGGCCGGGCGCGGCTCCGTCTTGCGTCGCGTGGGCCGCGACTGCCGCATCGTCCTCGAAGAAACCGTCCGCGATCAGGCCATAGAACGACCCCATCGGGTACCCGACCTCGTTGATCACCTGATTGCCGTACCGGGTCGAGACGGGGCCGTAGAAGAAATTGGACACGCCGTCGATCCGGAGGATCTTGTTGCGGTAGTGGCTTCCGTTGAGCGTCACGTTCCACGTGCCGGAGCCGATGGTCCCGGTATAGCCGAGGGAGACGTCGATCCCCTGGTTCCGCATCTCGCCAATGTTGACGACCGGCGGATCGGCCACGCCTGCCGTCCCCGGAAGCTGGGGGGCGAACAGCAGGTTGCTGGTCTTCCGCTGGTACACATCGACGACCATGCTGGCGGCGCCGCGGAAGAACTCGAGATCCAGGCCGGCGTTGATGGACTTGTTCTGCTCCCACTTCAGGTCGGGGTTCCCCAGCGACGTCGACCGGAATCCGGCAGCGAGCGTGTTGGCTCCGCCGATCGCGTAGTAGGTATCGCCCGTGCCGCCACCGAATACGGTCACGATCTTGCCGGCCGGGATGTTCTGGTTCCCGGTGATGCCGTAGCCGAAGCGCAGCATGACGTTGGTGAAGAACTGATCCTTCGGGAAGAACGACTCCTGCGACAACCGCCAACCCAGGCTGAACGCCGGGAACGTTCCCCAGCGGGAGTTGAGCCCCAGTCGGGACGAGCCGTCGCGCCGCAGCGTGGCGCTCAGGTAGTACCGGTCGGCGTACTTGTAGTCGACCTTGCCGAAGTACGACAGCAGGGAGGAGATGTAGCCCGAGCTGCTGACGTTCTTGGTGGCCGCGTCACCCAGGGCGTCCTGAATGTAGCGGGCATTGACGTCCGTGGTGGTCAGGTTGTTGAGGCTCCCGGTCTCGTACCGCTGCCTACCCTTGTTGGCTTCCTGCCCGAGCAGGATGTCGACGCTGTGCCGTCCGCCAAGCACGTTCGAGTAGCGCAGCGTGTTCGTCCAGGTCCACTCTCTGAACCAGGTGTAGTACTCGCTGATGCCGTTGGAGAACGACGGCTCGGAGAGCTCCGGCGAAATCGGCGCATACCCGGTGCCCGACTGCTCGTTCAGGTTGACGCCGAACCTGGTGTTGATCTTCAGCTGGTCGGTGATGGCGTAGGCCGCAAAGGCGTTGCCGAACACCTTGAGGTTGGTTCCCGGGCTGTCCTTGCCGGCCCACGCGGCCTTCAGGGGATTCGCCTGGTTGCCGAGGCCGACGGCCTTGCCGGCGGCGAAGTTCCCGTTGATGTCGTACACCGGGACGACGGGCTGCATCAGGATGTTCTTGCCCATGATGCCGTCCTCGGCGTAGCCACCCGGGTCGCCCATCCCACCGAGGAACTGCTCTCTGGCAACCGCGAGGTTCTCCCCGATCGTCAACCGGTTGTGCTCGAACTGAGTGTTGGCGCGGACGCCGGCCCGCTGGAACCGGTTATACGCCGCCGTGCCCTGCTGATTGAGATAGTTGAACGACACGTTGTAGCCGTACGCCGGACCAGCGCCAGACAGGCCGAGGTTGGCCTCCCCCACGAACGCGGGACTGAAGACGGCCTTCCACCAGTTCGTCCCGGCGCTGCCGGGCATGATCAGGCTGTTCGGGTAGGAGTACGTGCCGACATCCACCGTATCGGTCGTCTGATGGACGCCGTCGTTCGGCCAGATATATGCAGGTACTGTGGGATTGTTGGGATCGCCGAAGACGTTCTGCGGGACGGCCAGCCCCGCGTTTTCATAGCTCTGCTTGACGACCTGGAAGTAGTCCAGCGAATTGGTGATCAGGAAGCTGTCATAGCCCCTGACCGGCTGGGCCACCCCGGTCCGCACGTCCAACGAGAACACCGGCCCCTCCACCCCTCCTGCGCTGAAGGTCCTCTTGTTCGTCTCAATGACGACGACGCCGTTCGTCGCCCGAGAGCCATAGATGGATGCCGCTGATGCATCCTTCAGGATCTGAATGGACGCGATGTCCTTCGGGTTCAGCCAGTTCAGGTACGTGTCCTCGACGGGCGTCCCGTCGACGATGTAGAGGGGATCGTTGTTCTGGAACGAGCTCATTCCCCGCACGCGGACCGTGGTGCGGGAACCCGGTGAGCCGCTCGCCTCCACGGTGACGCCGGCCACGCGAGCGTCCAGCCGTTGCAGCACGCTGGCCCCGGTTTGCGCGTCGAGGGTCTTCATGTCGACCCCCGCGACGGCACCCGTGATGTCGGCCCGGCGTTGTTCGCTGTAGCCGGTGACCACGATCTCCTGCAACACCGCAACGGCGGCCTCCATCGTGACATCGACCCTGGTGCGGTTCGCGATTTGCACCGTCAGCGGACGATATCCGATGCCCGTGATGAGCAGCACCCCGTTGGTCGGAGCCGTGATCTCGTATCGCCCGAGCATGTCGGTAGTCGTACGGGTCTGAGTCTGCTGTACACTGACGACCGCTCCCTGAATCGGTACCCCGCCGGCCGTGGTCACGAAACCGGAGACCCGTGTCTGCTGGGCCAGTGCGGTCCCGCACAAGAAAAAGGCCAGCAGCAAACTGGCCCCGACCGCATGTGGCAGGTGAACACGGCCCGCCCGGGATACGTGCTTCCACCGTAGCACGCCTTGCATAGCCTCTACCTCCCTCTGCTCACCTCGGTTGATGGCGTTCGTGCTTTGTTTGAAGGCGATCACGCGATACTGCTGAGACGCTCGGCCACTACGGTCTCGTCGGTAGGAGGGCGTCACGGAAGGATGCGCACAGATCCGGGCGACCGCGGGGGCGGTTTCACCGCCACTCTCGACTCCTTTCCGCCACTCTTATACTGAAAAATCCACGTTCTGACAAGGGTGGGGAACGGAGTAATCAGAGTAAAATGGTCCGGATTCTGGCTCGGGATCGCGGCAGGAAGTAATCGGAGAAGAATGTTCCCGATTCCGATTAGGGTCGCGGCACGGAATAGTGGGAGCAGGTTGTTCCGGACCAGGCTGGGCTCGCGCCGGGGCACCAGCCCTCGGATGCCCTCCCCCTTGGATGAACGGCGAAGGCACCGGCGGTAAGAAGGGGAATACCAGGTCCGTCATTGTGCGCGCGGCGGTTGGACCAATAGGCTATAATAGGCTTGACCGCTCGGTCTCGGAGGCCGCAATGCACAGGTCCTCGCCGCAGTCCCCCCACCACACCACGCTGGCTCGTACGCTGCTCGCCGGCATCCTGCTCGGCCTCGTGGCCGCGTGCGCACGTCCGGCCGCAACGCGCCAGGTCGAGCCCGCAGTCACTCCGCCCCCGGACACCGTCAAAGCCTCGGACCTGACCTCGGGTGAGATTCAGAAGCGCCACCAGGAGGACATCGCGAGCCTGCTACAGAGCCGCACGCCGGGCGTCCTCGTGAGAGTGAACTCGGACGGCTCCCTCTCCATCCGGATCCACGGTCCGGCGTCGTTCTACGGCGGTGGTGAGCCACTGTACGTGATCGACGGGACCCCCGTCGAGGCCGGACGGGGTGGGGTCCTACGGGGGCTCAATCCGTACGAGATCGAGTCCATCGAGGTGCTGAAGTACGCTCCCGAAACGGCCATGTACGGCGTACGGGGCGCCAACGGCGTCATCGTCATCACGACCAAGCGGCCCAAACGGTGAGTGGCACCATACTTCCCTGACTACTCGCCGTCGCTTCGGCACGGCGAGCGAGGCACTGGAGCGGATCAATGCGACTGCGCCGCGGAGCAAGCGGATTCCTGACCGTCCTGCTGTTGGCGTGGAGCCTTCCCGGAGCTGCCCGCGCGCAGACCAGGACCATCGATCGACGGATAGACAGCCTGCTCTCCCGCATGACCCTGGAAGAGAAGGTGGGCCAGCTGGTGCAGTTCAGCGGCTTCACCGCGGACAGCACCACGGCGATCAGGCAGGGTAGGGTCGGCTCGCTCCTGAACGTGATCGGTGCGGAGAACACGAACCGGATCCAGCGCATCGCGGTGGAGCAGTCCCGCCTCGGCATCCCGCTGCTGTTCGGACTCGACGTGATTCACGGATACCGTACCATCTTCCCCATCCCGCTGGCGACCGCATCGAGCTGGGATCCCGAGCTGGTCACAAGCATCGAGGCGATTGCCGCGCGGGAGGCGCGGGCCTCCGGCGTCCATTGGACGTTTGCCCCGATGATCGACATCGCCAGAGACCCACGCTGGGGGCGGATCACCGAGGGAGCGGGTGAGGATCCCTACCTCGGCTCGGTGATGGCGGCCGCGCGCGTGCGGGGATTCCAGGGCGACGATGTCGCCGCGCCCGACCACATCATCGCCTGCCTCAAGCACTACGTCGCCTACGGCGCGGCGATCGCGGGACGGGATTACAACTCGGTTGACATGTCCGAGCGAACCCTGCGGCAGATTTACCTGCCGCCGTACCGGGCCGGTGTCGATGCCGGAGCCGCGAGCCTCATGAGCGCGTTCAACCTGCTGAACGGCGTGCCGGCGTCGGCGAACACGTTCACCATCAACCGCATCCTGCGCGGCGAATGGGGTTTCGACGGGTTCATCGTGAGCGACTGGAACTCGATCGGCGAGCTCGTCACGCATGGGTACGCCGCCGATGCCCGGGACGCGGCACGTCTGGCGTTCGGAGCCACCGTCGACATGGACATGATGGGCGGGATCTACGCGGGTCAGCTCGCGAACCTCGTGCGGGCCAACGTCATCCCGGAAGCGTCGCTGGACGCGGCGGTCCGCAGGGTGCTGCAGGCCAAGTTCAAGTTGGGCCTGTTCGACCACCCCTACACCGATCCCGCAACCGAGAAAACCGTCATTCTCCGTGAGGATCACGTCGCGGCGGCCCGCGACGCCGCCCGGCGGTCCATGGTCCTGCTCAAGAACGGCGGGGGGGTCCTGCCCCTCGCGGCGAGCGTCCGTTCCATCGCGGTGATCGGCCCCCTGGCCGACGACCAGCCCGATCTCCTCGGGTCGTGGTCCGCGCAGGGGCGACCGGGGGAGGTGGTGACCGTCCTCGCAGGCATTCGTGGTCGCGCCCGCCCGACCACTACCGTCACCTATGCGCAAGGCTCGACCGTCACAGGGCCGGAACGAGACGGATTCGCCGAAGCGGTGGCGGTTGCGCGCCGCGCCGATGTGGTGATCGTCGTGGTCGGCGAACGCGCCGACGAAACGGGGGAGGCCGCATCGCGCGCCTCGCTCGACCTGCCCGGGGTGCAACAACAGTTGATCGAGGCGGTCTACGAGACGGGCAAGCCCATCGTGGCGGTCATCATGAGCGGTCGTCCGTTCGCCATCCCGTGGCTGGCGGAACACGTGCCCGCCATCCTCCAGGCGTGGCACCCCGGCATTCAGGGCGGCAACGCCGTGGCGGACGTGCTGTGGGGAGATTTCAACCCTAGCGGCAAGCTGCCGGTTTCGTTCCCCCGGTCAGTCGGTCAGGTCCCGATCTACTACAACCATGACAACACGGGACGTCCACCGACCGAAGAGAAGTTCACGTCGAAGTACCTCGACCTGCCCACGACGCCGCTCTATCCGTTCGGGTACGGACTGAGCTATACCACCTTCGAGTATGCCGATCTCGCGCTGAGCGCCGACACGATCGCGGCGGATGGGACCATCTCGGTGAGCGCAACGGTGACGAACAGCGGGAAGGTGGCCGGCGCCGAGGTCGCGCAACTCTACATCCGCGACGTCGTCGCCAGCGTGGTCCGACCCGTGAAGGAGTTGAAGGGCTTCACCCGGATCTCGCTGAAGCCGGGCGAACGGCAGGCCGTCCGGTTCACGCTCGGGCCGCGCGAGCTGGGATTCTACAACCAGGACATGCGGTGGGTGGTCGAGCCCGGGGTCTTCAGAGTCTTGATCGGCCGGAGCTCAACGGAGGGACTGGAGGGCAGCTTCGTTGTCCGGGGGAACTAGGGTTCGACCGGGCGATCCCCCGGAGGCGGCGGCGGTGTGAACGCACTCCGGGCGGGCTGTGCCCTGGTCCTCGCGCTCGCCGGCGCGACGGCGTGCGCCGGGAAGCGTCGGGAGCCGATGCAGCCCTTGGGACCGACGTTGCAGATCGTCAACAAGACCAGCTTCGAGTACCGGGTGACGGTGAGTCCCTCGCTCGCGGTCGTGGTCCATCCCGGCCAGACGACCTGTGTGCGACTTGGGACGCTGCACGGACTGCGAACCGTCGTGTTCCACAACCAGGCAAGCGACGTGACGCTCAGCAGCCCGCCACAGGATTTCATGACCGATTCGGGCTGGATCGTCGAGATCGAGGTCGTGCCGAAATACGACGTGCTGTCGCTGCGCCCGTGGGACCCGTGCAAGCATTAGCGGCTTGCTGGCATGGTCAATTGCCGGTCAATCGGATGATCCCGAACCACTCCTCGACGTCGTTGGGATCGTGCGAGTAGGAGTCTGCCAGGCTGTACTTCCACCACGCATCGAGGAATTCATGGACGATCACCCCCGCAATGGAGGATGACGACGTTGCCATGTCCGCGATGTTCTGCAGGAGACCCGCAGCCTGCTCGGATTCCGTATTCCCGCCGTAGCCGTAGTCGGGCGGGCCGACGTGCGGTGCGTTCGGGGATACGCTCAGGCCCGTTTCCGTGAGCAGGAGGGGTCGGTCGGGGAATCGCGCCTTCAGTTCCTCGATCCAGCCCTGCAAGAGCGTGCCTGAGACACTGCCCGGGGACGTGCCCGGCCGGTAGTAGGGTACCGCATAGGAGTAGGTGTTGTGACTTCGGAAATCGAGGAACGGCGTGTCGAGGAGATCGGCTTCCCGAATATCGTTGGAATAGGACACGAGATGCGTGACGCCGTACGTGTCATGCTCGTACTGCTTCACGTAGTCAGCCATTTCGGCCAGGAAGACTTCTGAAGCGTTCAGGTTCTGTTCGGTGGTGATGTAGCTGCCGGAATAGCCGTGCAGTCCCGGATGGGCCGCGTTTGTGGCCTGAATGGTGGATGCGCTCAGCTCGTTTCCCACGAGATAGGCTATCACAGGGGGAGCGTGATTGGTGTAGACGCCGTGGATTCTGTCGATCACGCTCCTGATGTAGCCTCGGGTCGTTTCCTTGAACTGCGGATCGTGCAGGTCGCTCACCTCGGTGTCAATCCACAGCGTCTGCAGGATGTACAGATTCCCGGCCCGCTGGATTGACTCATAGCAGTACTTGGGAGCTCCCCAGAGCCGTATGGTATTGGCCCCCATTGCGGCGATCTGGGCGATGTCTCTGTCGATGCTCTTTCTCAGCTTCTCGGGGAGCGCCGCGGCGGTTTCAATGTCCCAGGGGACATAGCCCGGATACCCGGGAACGTAGACAACGCCCCTGATGGGAAATGGTTCTCCGTCCTTCAGGATGTAGTCACGATCCGTGCTGAAGACTTCGTTACCCGATACCGTGACCTGACCACCCCAGAGGTTCTTGATGGCCGTATACGCGGGTCGGGGGGTCGTGCCGAAGGCAACGACCGCACCCGGCGGTCCCCCCCCGTCCGGGGGCCCTTCTACCCCACGGCAGCTCTGACAGCCCCCCGCGAGAACGACCAGCAGGAACAGCTGAAGCGACCGGCGTACTGTCCGCCTCGAGGATGCGGGCCGCCTTCCTGTCATTCGGACCTCGATGATCGGTGACGACGGTGGAGTTGCGGCTCCCGGAAGCATAGTCGAAGCAGGATGCGAAGTCGAACCGCGGTGGGTCCGCCCGGGTGCGACGACCGATCGACAGAATCCCCTGATGGAGCGTGGCCACCCCGCTCGTCGCGGTCGCCAAGGTGGATTTGTCACTCGGACGCCGTTCGGCTACTATAGCACCGGTGCGTGTCTGGAGGCTCACCGCGGACGGTCGGCAGGCGTGCCGGCGAATCCGAAGGCACCTGCGTTGGGCTCACGTCAACTCGCCGAGGTCGACCCATGACGCTCATGCGACGCTCCCCGATCTGCCTTGCGCTTGTCATGTGCATGGTGCCGCCCAAGGCAGCCGCACAACGGCTCGAATCCGGACCGCAGGTGCTCACCTTCTTCTCCAAGGTCGACGACACCGAGCAACCCTACGGCCTCTATCTGCCGCCGGGCTACGACGCGAGGCGGGCCTATCCCCTGGTGATCAGCCTGCACGGGGCCGGCTCGAACCACCGGCTGAACCTGCGGCGCGTGTTCGGCAAGAGCAACGCCGAGGGCGAAACCGACGTGGAGGCGAGCCGCTACTTCCCGAGCTGGGAGGGCGTCGATTACATCGTCGCCTCGCCCTACGCGCGGGGGACGATGGGCTACCAGGGCGTTGCGGAGAAGGACGTCCTGGATGTTCTCGCCGACGTCAAGCGGCGTTTTTCCATCGACGAGAATCGCGTGTACCTGACAGGGCTGTCGATGGGCGGTGGCGGGACGATGTGGCTGGGACTCACACGGCCCGACGTCTGGGCGGCCATCGCTCCGGTCTGCCCTGCCCCACCCGACGGCACCGCCGAGTTTGTGCCGAACGCGCTGCACGTCCCGGTGCACATCTTCCAGGGTGGCGCCGACCCGGTGGTCCCACCGCAAGGGACACGCCAGTGGGTCGAGCGGCTCAAGCGAGTCGGCACGACGGTCGAGTACACCGAGTACCCCGGCGTGGGCCACGACAGCTGGGTCAACGCCTACGCCGGCGGCCAGATCTTCGCCTGGTTCGGCCAGTTCCGCCGCGATCCGCATCCCGACCGCGTGCGCTTCGTGACCGACCGCTACGCATATAACACCGCGTATTGGGTCCGGCTCGACGCGCTGCTGCCCGGCGGGACGGCGCGCATCGACGCGACGTTCACGGCGGCCAACCGCCTCGAGGTGACGACCGACGCCCTCGATGGTTTCACGCTGTACCTGGCCGGTCATCCACGCGTCACGCGGGGCCGGCCGGTCGCGCTGGCGATCGACGGCGCGCGATTGGAGGTTCCGGCCGCGGACTCCGTCTCCTTCAGCCGCAGAGATGGTGTGTGGACGCCCGCGGCCTACACGCCCGTGCCGGGGGCGAAACGGCCGGGTCTGGAAGGCCCGATGCGCGAGGCAGTCGCCGGCCGCCATATCTACGTGTACGGCACCGCGGGGAACCCGACGGAGCAAGAGACGACCGTCCGCCGCCAGCGGGCCGAGCGGGCCGCGGAGTGGTCGGCGTACCGCGGGTGGTTCATGGGACGGGTGATGGTGTTCCCGCGCGT
>Ga0153915_10007341_pt1 | contig 10392 bp, 8 predicted proteins | sample Opewatmetagenome_2_FD_107003 | JGI IMG/M metagenome (GOLD analysis project Ga0153915, IMG submission 107003) | Freshwater wetland microbial communities from Ohio, USA - Open water 3 Core 3 Depth 3 metaG | ecosystem: Environmental > Aquatic > Freshwater > Wetlands | place: USA: Ohio, Lake Erie... | reverse complement strand
GATTTTTGAGAGGCTGATGGTCTTTCGCTGCAGATGATCCAGCAACCGACCCGGTGTTGCCACAATGATGTCGGCACCACGACGGAGCAACTTCAGCTGGTTCTCCATGCTTGCGCCTCCGTAAATGGAAACGGACCGCAGGGTGAGAAATCGACCGTACGCTGCCACCGCAGCCTGCACCTGCTGGGCGAGTTCACGTGTCGGAGTGAGAACCAGGGCCCGTGGCCGAGCGTCTGTCCCGTGGGAGGCACTCCCGGCAGAAAGTCGGTGAAGCAAAGGGAGGACGAACGCAGCCGTCTTCCCGGTTCCAGTCTGGGCAGAGCCGATCATATCCTGTCCTGCAAGAACTGGTTGAATGGCGAGTGTCTGGATCGGAGTTGGCACGGTGTACCCCGCAGCCCGAATCCCCCGCATGATATGGTCTGAAAGACCGAATTTGGTAAAACCCATAAAACACACCTTAATGAAATAAGAAGAAAGTGATCCCGTCGGCTATCCAATTGTTGAATCGCGCAACAGTCTACAAAACCGTGAAACGCGCTATGAAGAGTGAAGACAGGCGTGGTGCCGAAGTGAAGGAATCTCTGTGGAATCGTTACCCGACGGGGATCAGCGGATAGCGGTCAACGAAGTCCGTCCCAACAAAACCTTGCGCATCGTCATCGGAGAGCGAGTCTCTAACGTCCGCTCCCGATACTTGTTGACCGGGTACGGAATGATACTGGTTTGCAGTACTACAAACATAACGCTTTCAGGGGACAATTCCTAATAGTTTCTCAGCGGGGGCGTTGCGGCACCGACGAGGGCGTTTCTTCCATCACCGCCGGATACCTGCCAAGGAAACCACCACGTTTCCGGCACATCCACACGCCAGCGGCTCAAGAGCGCATAGGGACAAGATCCTACGTGGATTGTGTCCGAAGAGATGTGGAGATTCAGTGTCGGTTGCAGATCGAAACGCATTTTGGTAAGATTGCTGGTGTTTGTGATTGGTAGAAGAATGGAGGAGAGTCCAAAATACCGCAGGGGCAGGACGCTTGCCGCACTGAGACACCCGAACTATCGGCTCTGGTTCTGGGGACAGATGGTCTCGTTGATTGGAACATGGATGCAGACCACTGCCCAAGGTTTCCTGGTTTATGAATTGACCCGCTCCCCCATATACCTCGGATATGTCGGCTTTGCTTCCGGCATCCCAACCTGGTTCCTGACCCTGTATGGCGGAGTTGTGGCCGACCGGCTATCTCGTCGATCGCTCATCATACTCACGCAGTCATGCATGATGGCACTTGCGTTCATTCTGGCTGCCGCGACATTTCTTCATATTGTGCAGCCATGGCATATACTCGTATTGGCCTGCCTTCTGGGTATCGCAAACTCTTTCGATGCACCTGCACGCCAGGCATTTGTGAGCGAACTGGTTACACGCGAAGATCTAACCAACGCTATCGCGCTCAATTCCACAATGTTCCAGAGTGCTACAATTGTCGGCCCCGCCGCCGCCGGAGTAACCTACGCGCTCTTTGGTGCCGGCTGGTGCTTCATGATCAACGGATTCTCTTTCATTGCAGTCATCATTGCCCTACGGCTGATGAAATTGCGACCGCGTGAACAGCCACACCAACGGGCATCGGCCTTCGAGGCAATACGGGAGGGTTTAGGCTATGTTGTCAACCATTCACTGATCATGGTCTTGATCGCAATGGTGGCAATCTCCAGTATGCTTGCCCTGTCGATCGTTACAATCATCCCAGAATGGGCAGTCAACATCCTTGGCGGTAACGCAACGACTAACGGGCTCCTCCTGTCGTCTCGCGGGGCAGGATCATTGATCGGTGCTTTGTTGATTGCTTCACTCGGTCGCACCGTGGCGCGCGGGCGCCTTCTCACGGTCGGCTCGCTCGTCTACCCAGTTCTCCTTTTTGTGTTTGCGTTCCTGCGCTGGCTTCCCCTTTCGCTCGTCGTTCTGGCAGGGGTCGGAGTGGGAACAATCCTCGTGAACAACCTGGCAAATGCGCTGGTACAGACCTCAACACCAGACCATTTACGAGGTCGTGTCATGGGAGCGTACACGTGGATATTCTTTGGCTTCATGCCACTGGGTGCACTATGGTCCGGGACCATGGCCGAACACCTTGGCGCTCCAGCTGCTGTGATGATCAATGGGGTGCTTGCCCTGCTGTTCGCTGTCAGCGTTGCGGCTTTTTTCCCCAAGCTGCGAGAACAATGAGTCCTCTGGACCAGAACGCGCGATTTCGGTCCCGTTCCCACTGTTGCTCTGCTTCATCGGACCGTCATGCTCTGGTACTCCAGTGGTTTCGGATCTCAACAAATGTTTACTTAGATTTAAGTATGGTGTTTGACCCATTGAAAGCCTCTGAGTAACGTCAGTTCCATGTGGCAGCGCACCGTCTCACCGTCGAAAGCAATATCATGGAAAGCAAACTCGCCGACGCACTCCATCTGAAATGTCACCCTGTTGCTCTTCTCTGGACAGACCAGCAGCCGGTGGGCGCAATCCGGTTTCACAAAGAAAAATGGGGTTGTGTGATGTCGATGTTTGCGCAGGCTGCTGCAGAGGGAAAAACCGTCGCCTTCGATCGCGATACGTTCGGGTGCCTCGGGGGCGGCGTCGGGCTTGGATTCGGAAATCAGTACCAAAACTGGCGTGGGGGCATCGAATGTTTCTACGGATTCCTGTCAACGGGCAACCGTGGGAAGGCTGGAGCTGACCGCATTGCCGAAGAGATCGGGCACACGGGCAGGAAAGTAGCCGTGGAACGGTTCCTTGACGGCGAGGGGTTTGTCCAATCACCAGAACTTGCAGAAGCATTTGTCCATCACCTTCCCATTATGGATATTCCGGCCCGCTATGTCGTGTTTAAACCACTCGAGGCCGTCGACGATGATCACGAACAGCCACAGGTGGTGATCTTTGTGGCCACGCCGAACCAACTTTCCGCCCTTGTCAATCTTGCCAATTTCGCCCGACCCTCTTCTGACAACGTGATCATCCCATCGTGCGCTGGCTGTCAGAGTATAGGGATTTTTCCATATCGTGAGGGACGGGCCGATAAGCCCCGTGCAGTAGTAGGCCTGACGGATATCGCCGCGCGCGTGTACACCGGGCGAACGCTGGGCTACGATGCTTTCACATTTGCTGTCCCCTTCAAATTGTTTCTTGAAATTGAGAGCAACATCAGCGACAGTTTTCTTGAAAAGGAAACCTGGTCCTCATTATTACGGAGGTCATGAAAGATCACCTGAAGGGCTGACCCTAGGCTGAACCCAGTACATGCGGAGGAACAATGAAGTATCGAGTGCTCGGAAAAGGAGACCTGAATGTCTCAGCAATAGGGCTTGGTTGCATGGGCATGTCCGAATTCTACGGCTCGCGAAATGACGAGAAATCCATTGCCACGATTCATGCGGCGATTGATGCCGGCGTAACATTCTTCGATACCGCGGATATGTACGGCAGAGGGCATAACGAGGAGCTTCTCGGTAAAGCCGTGCGTGACCGGCGCAATCGGGTAATCATTGCGACCAAGTTCGGGAACGTGCGGGGCAATGATGGAAGCTACCTAGGGGTAAATGGCAGACCAGAGTACGTCCGCTCAGCATGTGATGCCAGTTTGCGTCGACTCGGAATTGACAGGATCGACCTCTACTACCAGCACCGCGTGGATTCAAATACTCCTATCGAGGAAACTGTGGGTGCGATGGCGGAGCTGGTCCGAAACGGAAAGGTCCGCTTCCTGGGACTCTCAGAAGCCGCGGCGCCAACTATCCGCCGAGCCCATGCAGTCCATCCTATCACTGCATTGCAAAGCGAGTATTCGCTCTGGACACGCGATGTCGAGACTGAGATTCTGCCTACGTGCCGGGAGCTTGGAATCGGATTTGTCGCGTACAGCCCACTAGGACGCGGGTTCCTTTCAGCCACGATCAAGGAAACCGGAGATCTTGACGAGGGAGATGTCCGGAGGACACACCCGCGGTTTCAGCCGGAGAATCTTACGAAGAACGTTCAGTTGCTCAAAACTCTCCAGCGAATTGCAGCTGCAAAGAAGTCTGCGCCGTCACAAATCGCACTCGCGTGGTGCCTTGCTCAGGGAGAAGACATCGTCCCGATTCCGGGGACGAAGCGGCGGAAGTACCTCTCAGAAAATATCGCCTCAACGGAGGTCGTCCTCATCGCCGATGATCTCCGCCAGCTCCAAGAAACTTTCTCACCGGGGGTTGCAGCTGGCCCCCGATACCCTGAAGGCGGGATGCGCACAATCAACAAGTAGGCCCTTGGAGACAACTCTTAGCATAGCCATGGGTATTGCCCTGAGCGCAGCATGCGGCTTCAGGGTTTTTGTCCCTCTCGCCATCATGAGCATTGCATCCCTCACGGGCTACCTGACCCTATCCCCTGGGTTCGAATGGATAGGAACGATTCCATCGCTCGTCGCGTTTGGCACGGCAACAATTCTGGAGGTTTCTGGCTACTATATACCTTGGGTGGATCATCTCCTGGATACAATCGCCACACCTGCCGCAATGTTAGCGGGGATCGTTGTAAGCGCCTCGACGTTCGTAGAGGTTTCCCCGATGGTTCGGTGGATCCTCGCGATTGTGGCAGGAGGTGGAGTCGCCGGAATCGTTCAGGGCGCGACGGTTCTGGCACGATGGAAATCTACTGCAGTCAGCGCTGGCCTCACAAATCCCATCCTGTCAACGGCAGAGCTTGCAGGTTCCCTTGTTACTTCTCTTCTCGCGATCGCAGTTCCGATACTCTGCCTGATCCTCATCTTGCTCGGAGTGTATCTTATCTCCCGTTCTGCGGGCCGCTTTGTTTTCGGCCGGCACCCATAATATCCTCACTTACCTACGGAGGCTCCATGCACATTATCTGGATGATTATTATCGGTTTTGTCGCAGGTGTAATCGCAAAATGGGTCCTCCCCGGCAAGAACCCCGGAGGAATAATTACCACAACGCTCCTCGGGATTGCTGGAGCGGTTGTGATGACATTCCTGGGTAGACTTGTGGGATGGTACCAAGAGGGCGAGACGGGAGGATTCATCGCCTCCATTATCGGCGCAATCCTAGTCCTCGCTGCTTACCACTACTACCTGAAGAAGAAAGGGACATAACCTAAAGATCGTAGCTCGAAGGCAAAAAGCGGTGGGAGTAGGTTCCGATCATCTCGTCGATTAAAGCATCCTCGTTCGTCGGAAGACTGTCGATCCCCTCTTCGATTTTCGACAACCACTTACTCTCCCTTGGGGAAAGAGAAAGCCGGCCGCCTGCGACCGCTTCTTGAACGATCTCCACTGCGGCTCTTGCAGCAGCAACCGTCTGACGGTAATGGGTCTTTTCACCAACAATTGCTTTCGCTACTCGAATCGTTGATTCCGGCGAAAGGATCAACGCCTGAGGACTCAGCTGCACATCTGAATCAACGAGCAACTTCTGGAACTGGTGCGCAAAGTTCTGTTCGATGGCTTGGTTCATCAATCTGCAGTCATATGCAAGCAGCTCCAAGAATGCTTCCGGAGCTGATCCAGAAAGCAGCCGTACATTCTGAACAGACTCATTGCTCCAGAGATCACACATCGCAGCAGCAACATTGCCGACCGGGCTGAAGTGAGCGCAACTCGCTGACTTTCCCTCCAATGCAATCGGTGTGCCGGTAATGGCCTTCAAGATTGGGCCTTCGTATGCGCAGTCCTTCGACGGGCCAACCGCTCCACATTCATAGGCCACGAGACTCCGCACAGCGCTCGCCGCGCGAACAACTGTCGCAAAGACTTCTGGAAGCATCCCTTGACCCGCAAGCTGCATTGCCGTATTTGCAAAGCCGCACGCAGAATCTCCTCCCGCGATAATTCTATGTTCCGTACACGTCTTTACAATCCTGGCCCAAAGCCATTCCATATCCCGCGGAGCCAAAACCCCAAGAGCGAAGATGGCTCCCCTCACATCGCCATACATTAGTGCTTCATCGTGTACTTCCTTCCCCCCCACCGACTCAATTGATAGGACATCAGCCCCTGCCGTTGCACAATGATCGAGCGATAGACACAAGATGTCCCATTCTTCTCCTGAACGGAGGAGCGGCGGGCGCTTCTTGTCACGTAGGTCGGTCGGAGTGACCCTGAGAGCAGAGGGAAGCTTATACGTTCCATGTGCCTGCTCGAGAGCATTGTGAAGAACACCCGTAATCTCGGCACCCCAAGCGGGGTTCTCTGTCATCGGCGGAAGTAACTCGAATTCAACCATCAGCCCCGGAAGCCGGAGCCGCTTTGCAGCTCTCACGATCATCGCGCCAATCTCTTCATAATGAGCTCTGACCTCGCTCCAGGTAGCACTCTCGATCGACATCGTGGGAAGCGTGAAGTTCAACTCCGGATAGACGCAACCCGCCCCCACCTGCAGTCCATACCCACAGGTGATGGGCTTTGGAGCAACGCCGAAGGAGAGGTTCCGCGGATCCGAAACGATGAGAGTTTGGTATGGAGTGACCATTAGCCTGTTCCCCGAAAAAAGCTTCGCATCAAGTCTATGATGGCACTGACTTCCGAATGTCACTCCGCCCGTACAATCATTCACGTCCGCAGCAGAGTGATCTGCCAGAGATCTTTACTGCGGGCGTGCAAGAACGGGTGAAGGGCAAGTTTGCCGGTCTTGCCTATGCTCTTGTCCAGAAAGCTGAGTTCTTCGAACTGTGCTTTGGCGTCTGGGTCTGGCGGGACTTCAAACCCAGCTTCCCGCATCAGTAGGAGGCCTTTCGCTCGGATGGAAAGTTCCAGGTGAACACGGAGATAGCAGAGCATGTCAGCAACGGTTTCCCCGGGAAACTTGTCCTGGAGCGCATGAAGATACTGGCCGATCCTGTTCTCCGCTAGCGTTCCGCTGGTAATCATATCGAGAAGTAATCGGTCGCTGTCGAAACCGATCCCAAGCCAGTTCTGTGTAGCCTTTTCGCTCTGCCGAAATGTTACCACAATCAGAGCTGGGAGTATCAGAAGAATGAGAATCGTCGTATGCTCAGGAGACAGGAAGAAATGGTTGAAGAGAGAGTGGATTACGACGGCAGCCACCCACCCTGGAATGACTGCAAGAATCTTGCGTTCTGGGAACCGTTCCAAAAGCTGTTTTGTGATAATCCCCAGAATGGCAGTTGTCCCTCCATGCATCACCGCAGTGCCGAAACCGCGGATGAGCCAGAGATACAGACCAGCATCCGGTCGTTGATAGAGTTTGAAGATATTTTCCAGCAGAGCGAACCCGGCACCAATAGCAAAGCCACGAATAGCTGCATCCACCATGAAGCCCACCCTGTTGGTCTTGAGCAGAAAGATGAGGAATATTGCTTTAAGGCTTTCTTCCAGGGGCGGAGCAACATACCGGGTGAGAAATGACCAGTCCATGCCGAAAGTATCTGTGAGCCAGCTATTCCCAAGCATTGCAACAACTGCAGCTGCACATCCGACAAGGATAGTGAGCAGTATCGATCGGAGATGGACCAGTTTGTAACTGTCCAACACTATGAGAGCGGAAAGGAAACACCCCACCGGAAGGAGACTCACTGCAGCATGCAAGAGGATTTGGATGACGTTTGCCAAGTCTCTAACGAAGGATTTTCAGAGATATCATGAATTCCTTCGACAGCGACTGCTCCTTTTCCGCTGCGAGGGCGTACCCAAGGGAGAATGTCGATTCAAGCGCGGAGAAGAAGACAAGTCTAAAATCCAGCTGCGCACCGAGATCGGCAACTGTCTGGCGAAGACTGGCATCATCCAGGTTCGTAGCAATCGCATTCGAAAAGAGGACGAGCTGAGTCCAGTTACAGTAGACTGATTCTCCCCCGAGCCGTCGAAAGCGGAGGGGTGGGAGCACCCACTCGAGCATGAGCTTCCCGAAATTGTTGCCGCCGATAGCATTCAGCTCGGCCCCCGGAAAGGCATAGTAGTCCCGATATCGACGGATTTCCCGGTGGTCCACCCAGTTGTTGCCAAATCCGCCGAAGTAGAAATTCGAGAGCGGCTCTTCTTTTTTACCCCAGGAGTATCCAGCAGCGCCCCGCAGCCAGATAGACGAATGATTAAGAGGTAACAATGTGCCATATGCAAGTGTGCCGTAAACCCGCGGATAGACTTTCTGATTCACATAGTTGTTCAGGGATGCGACTTCCCAGCGGATCCCATCCTCGTCATCTACTGCACCCAACGACCGAGTCACGAGCGAGTACTTCAGCGCTGCATTCAACGAATAGAAATGGTCGAATGTAACGGCTACGTTCTGATAGTCGGGCAACCGCTCCTGTCTCCAATAGCCGGCCAGGTTCGTCTTCATCTCCATGGTCTCAGGTTCCTTGAAGGTCCAGAAATTCCTGTACTCCAATCTCAATGACGAACCTTTTCGGCTTGTGCGTAGCGGCCCGAACAGATCATAGAAATCGGCGTTGTTCCACGCTCCGCTGATGTTCCAATCCCAAAAGCCGTAGTTGAACGCTGCATGAACTCTCTCGTCCTTTGCAACCGTTGGGTTTGGCGTATATGTCGTGCTCAGATCGATCCGGTGTAGAAACAGAGGCTCTGAGAAGTCGAAGCGGAGACCGTATGCAGGATAGACCTTGTATCCTTGCACGATAGGATAGATTGATGCGAGATGGATATTTTTCATTGGCGCGTACTCCCCCTTCGCAACGGTTACAGAGTCAACATTGACAACCGAGGGAGGCGGCAGTGCCCAGCGTTGGAGAACGGGGTGTGTCTCTACGACTGCCTGGCCAAGGTAATGGATCACGCTGACATCCGTCACGGTGCGATTGGCGAGCACAACGGGCTGAAATCCCTTTGATGTGAAATGGAACGCCAGCAGGGAATCAGAAGAGAGAAAGAGTGGACGAAAGAATCCTGTTTCGCTATTGGTAACCCACTCCATCGACTTCGAGGCAAGATTATAGCGGACGATGTTCGACACGCCGGTGAAGTAGGAGTTTCCGAACAGGAACGACCCGTCGGGGGAGAACACAAAATTGGCGGGGGTGCTGTTGCCGAAGTCGTAGAGCACTTCGACGGAGGCATCACCGGCCAGTAGCCTGTCTGTCCGCATACGAATCAAGGATTGGGTCCCGTCGACATGGGCCAGGGCGCCGACGAGCTGAGTGCCGTCGGCCGAAATGTCTATGTCAAAGATATCCTTGCCGTAGTCGAATGAGGTGATCTGATTCCATTCCTTGTATGGGTAAGGGATTCTAACGAGCGTTGATATCCCGTTGAAGTGTCGAACACCCCACAGCGAGCGGTCGGCGCGGTTGAAGGTGAAGTCCCCGGTGCGGACATCCTTGATAAGCTGCTGGGATTTGCCGCTACGGATATCGTAGGCATAGAGGTCACGCCAGTGATTATTGTCGGTGGCGTAGAACAACGTCTGTGAAACCGGGTCAAAAGCAATTGACGTCACGTAGAAGAGAGCACCTCCGCGTATATCCTGAAGTTTACGCACTGATCCGGTAGCAATGTCGATTGCAGCAATGTGGGGCGTCTGCCCGGGATAATTTATCGCAGCGTAGAGTACTCCGGCACGAGGATCATAGAACGGACGCGACACAGACCCCATTGCCTGCGGTGTGATCCTTCGAAATTCAGTGATCGGATAGCGCCGCAGGGAATCGAGGTTGGCATACTGCCACTCACGTTCCCACGCGATCCACCGCTGCCACTCAACGTCCAGCGACGTCCCATAAACATTTTCGAACTGGGCGGAAAAATACGCTTTGCTCTCGGGTGATTGGGTAAACCATTGCAGCAGTTTCGCCGGACCATACCGCAAAGCAAGGTAACTGACGAAACGTGTGCCGTAGAGATACGAGGCCGCACCGACCTGGAAGTCCACTTTCGTTCCCTCAGCCTCCAACCCCACCACATCGTAAATATATGCGCTGTCGCGAACCATTGTCCTGAAAACCATTTCATCATAGGCCCCCAGTGCACGCCCCAGTCCCCCCGCCATCCAGGTTTCCATGAACACGGCAATGGATTCAACGAACCAACGGGGGCTGTACCATCGCGGCCCGGTCAGGTAACCGTAGATCATCGAGACAGGTTCTTGCGGAATTGGAGCTACCTTTCCGAAGAACATCGAGCGGAAAAAGTTATCTCGCGGCGACGCTTTGTCCATGGTAATCACGTGGACAAGCTCGTGCATCATCATGAGATTCATCCGCTCTTCTGCCGGCATTGTTTCATACACATAGCTAAAGGGGGAAACACCGATATTTTCCAAGTTGAACGGGACTGTGTTCGCCGAACCCGACGCATAGTCGCCGAAGTCCTGTAGCAGAATCGTCACCTCTTCCGAGGGTGTGTAATCAAAGAGCTTCTGTTCAAAACG
>Ga0153915_10007340_pt1 | contig 10392 bp, 15 predicted proteins | sample Opewatmetagenome_2_FD_107003 | JGI IMG/M metagenome (GOLD analysis project Ga0153915, IMG submission 107003) | Freshwater wetland microbial communities from Ohio, USA - Open water 3 Core 3 Depth 3 metaG | ecosystem: Environmental > Aquatic > Freshwater > Wetlands | place: USA: Ohio, Lake Erie... | reverse complement strand
GCCATATTTATCGGTCGCTCAGCATCAACACGGCGGTATGCCGGGTATGCCCGGAATGGAGGGTGAGAAAAAAGGGGAAGTCACTATAGGGAACGAAGCTTCCGCGAGCCGCACCTTCCTCCTGGATGGTGTCAAGGCATCATTCTCCATCATGTCCATGGCCGAGCATAAGAAGATGCTCAAAGACATGAAGATGAAAGTCGAAGTGGACCCGCAGGCGACCCACAATATCGCTGTGACTCTCACCGATACGCGGTCTAACCAGCCCATCAATGACAGGGTGGTCAAGATGAAAGTAATAGACCCGAAGGGGAAAGAGCAGATTAAACTACTGGACTTCACGCTGGCCATGAATCAATACTCGGGTGACTTTGCTCTTTCCGAGAAAGGCAGATACCAGATTCTGATCCTTTTCAAGGCGGGCGGCAAAAAGCAGGCTGTAGGGTTTTATTACCAATTCAAATAAACATCCTAACACAGGGGGGAGGACGGGAAATTGCTCCCACCTTCAAAAATCTGGGGATTGAAGCGCGCGTCTTCAACGAGAATTCAGGAACGGTTTCTCCGGTGTACCGGTTCTGAGAGGAAATTCTTTTTTGGTCGCAGATGAACGCAGGACATAAAGATTTTATACATAAAAAATCCTCCGTTGAACGCCGCTATGACCGCATCGCCTGGGTCTTCGACTGGATGGAATTCCCTATGGAGACAATGGCCTCCGAAAAATGGAGAAAGAAATTGTTCTCCTATGTGGAAGGCCATTCCATCTTGGAAGCAGGTGTGGGAACCGGGAAGAATCTACCCTATTACTCCCCAGGAAAATCTGTTACGGGCATCGACATAAGCGAACGGATGCTGGCCCGCGCCCGGAAGAAAGCCAAGCGCATGGATCATTCCTTCACCCTGCTGAAGATGGATGTCCAGGCTCTTGAGTTTCCGGACCGTTCTTTTGATTCTATCGTCTCGACCTTTGTCTTTTGCTCCGTCCCAGATCCGGTGAAGGGGCTTGAGGAAACGCGCCGGGTTTTGAAATCCAAAGGGAGAGCTTATTTCCTGGAGCACGTTCGCCCCAGGGGATTTCGGGGATGGATCTTTGACCTGGTGAATCCCCTATTCGTGCGAATCTTGGGCGCCAACATCAACCGCAATACTGTAAGGAATATTGAAAAATCAGGTTTTAAAATTCTATTGGAAGAGAACCTCTTCTCGGATATCTTTAAGTTCATCATCGCCGGACCCCGTTGAGCGCTGGCGGGCTTTTCCGATGCAGAATCTTTATTGAATTTAATCGACTGGGGAAAAAATATGAAGAAAGGGGGAAGGAAATGAGAAAAATCAAGATTCAAGGAATGAGCTGCCAGCACTGCGTGATGTCCGTGACCAAAGCTCTGGGAACGATCCCGGGGGTCAAGAACCTGAAGGTGGATCTGGTGAAAGGGGAGGCCACCTTTGAAAATACGCAGAATGCCTCCGCGGAGGTCATCCACAAAGCCGTCGAGGATGCCGGTTACAAAGTCGCCGAATAGGATGTTTTTATCTTGACATTTTTAATAAGGTTTTATATAAAGACTCCATATCGACCGGGAGGCGATTATGAGACTTTCAACGAAGAGTCGGTATGGAGTTCGGGCTATTTTTGACATCGCGTACCACTCCGGAGGTCTGCCGACCCAGATCAAGGAGATCTCCAGACGCCAGGGAATAACCCCCCGTTACCTGGAGCAGATTTTTCAAAAATTGAAACGGGCCGGAATTGTCAAAAGCATCCGCGGCCCCAAGGGGGGATACTACCTGGCCCGCAAGACAGATAAGATCAACGTCAGTGATGTGATCCGGGCTATGGAAGAATCGATGGTGCCTGTCTTCTGTGCCACACCCCTAAAGGGGCGGAAGAAATGCCGGAGGGAATCACATTGCGTGGCTCAGTTGATCTGGCGGGAGGCGGGTCAGCGCCTCACCGAGTATTTTGATTCCATGTCTATCGAGAAGATGTGCGATATGGCCAAGGAGTTGGGGATCGAGAAACAACTAGACCATCGCTTCATGTACTTTATTTAAATGGGCAGAAAAATGGAGAGGAGGCAATTTTTTTCTTGACAAAGATTATCGTGTTCATGTAGATTAAACTTATCATCTTATCCAGAGTGGCGGAGGGACTGGCCCGAAGAAGCCACAGCAACCGGTCCCGCCGAAGGCGGGATGCAGGTGCTAACTCCAGCAAGGTAGAGATACCTTGGAAGATAAGAAAGGATTGAATTTTTAAAGCCCCTTCTTATCAGCCAAGAGGGGGCTTTTTTTATATTAGAAGAGGGGAGGTGAGGACGATGGATATGGAAAGCGACATGTCTGATGGCGATATGGTAATGCTTGGAATCTTCAGGCCAACAATCATCATCCATCCTCCCCTCGCGCGGCCTTTCGAGCCAAAGACGGCCCGCGAAGGAAAGAGCGAAGAAAGTCCTGAGGCCAAAAATTGAGAGGGGAGGAAGAGAAAGGAGCAGAAAGAAATGAGTCCGTACAAGGTCAATAAAACCATCGCCGAGATCAACGAGAAAATACGCAAGGGTAAGGCTGTCGTGGTTACGGCCGAGGAGATTATCAACATCGTCGAAGAAAAAGGGCCGGTGAAAGCGGCTCTAGAGGTGGATGTGGTTACCACCGGGACCTTCGGGCCGATGTGCTCTTCCGGGGCTTTCATGAATTTTGGCCATTCGCAGCCCCGAATTAAAGCCGCGAAGGTTTGGCTGAATGATGTCCCGGTTTTTGCTGGTTTGGCGGCCGTTGACGTCTATATCGGAGTGACTGAGCCCAGGGAGGATGATCCATTGAATAAAGTCTTTCCGGGGGAATTTAAATACGGGGGAGGGCATGTCATTCAGGATCTGGTGAGCGGCGCACCGGTGACTCTCCGGGCTGAGTCGTACGGGACGGATTGCTACCCGCGAAAAAAATTGGAGAAGGAGATTACCCTGAGGACGGTTCCGGAAGCTTTTCTCTTTAATCCCCGCAACGCCTACCAGAACTATAACTGCGCGGTCAACCTCTCCAGCAAGGAGATCTACACCTACATGGGGGTGTTGCGTCCTCATGCCGGAAATGCGAACTATTGCAGTGCCGGCCAGTTGAGCCCCCTGCTGAATGATCCCCTTTACAAGACCATCGGGATCGGGACGAGGATCTTTCTCGGCGGCGGTCAGGGATATGTTGTCTGGAGGGGCACACAGCACAACCCGAACGTGAAACGCGGTTCAAACCAAGTCCCTCGTACTCCGGCCGGGACGCTCTCCGTGCTCGGGGACCTCAAGCAGATGAGTCCGGAATGGCTGGTAGGGGGTAGTTTTCAAGGGTATGGTTGTACGTTAATCCCGGGCCTAGGAGTGCCCATCCCTCTCCTGAATGAAGAGATCGCCCAGTATACGGCGGTTAAAGATGAGGATATTTATACCCAGATCGTAGATTACAGTAAGGATTACCCCGAAGGGGGCCCCATCCAGAGTTTAGGTGAGGTGAACTATAAACAGCTCAAGAGCGGCAAGGTCAAATTCAACGGGAAGGAGATTCCCACCACTCCGCTCTCCAGCTATTCGAAAGCGAAGAAGATTGCCGGGATATTGAAGGAATGGATCAGTAAAGGAGAATTTCTTCTGGGCGAGGCTCAACAACTACTGCCATCGGCCAACCCAGTTAAATAACAGGGTGTAGGGGGTAGGGTATAAGGGGAAGAATAAAACAGATGCCTTTCGACACCCTACTCCCAGCACCCCTTTTCTTTAAACATGGAGTTCGATGATATCCCCATCTCGGAGGACATAATCCCGTTGGACCATTTGCCCGTCATACTTTTCCCTGCCCCAGATGCGGGCAAATTTCAATTTCTGGACAAAATCTTTATGAATCTGGGAGGCGAAATCGAGGACGGTGCTTCCCTTGGGCAGGATCACTGGATCGTCCAGGTCGGCAGTTTTGCCCGGAGCTTTTGTATAGGCACGGACGGTGTCCAGGATGGCAAAAATCTCTCTCTTCAGGGAATCCAGGTTCAGGTTCTCCTTGGCCGATGTGCAGAGGATAGGATAAATCTTTGAGAATTTATTTAAAAAGTCCCGACAGTTTTCTTGGGCTTCCCTGAGGTCGGCCTTGTTGGCGATAAAAACGGCCCGCTTATGGGACAGGCCGATCTCGAATTTTTTTTCTTCCGCCTTTTTTAAAATTTTTATTCGGCGGCGGGCGAGTTCTTCAAGAATGAGATCAATCTGCGTCCCGCAGTCTTCAGTCAAATCCAGTACCACGGCTAGGGCATCGGCGTTGCGAATGAGGTTGAAAAGGCCAGATTCGGCGTATTCGTCCATCAACGGAGGCGCATCCAGCAGTTGAATTTGGATGTTCTCAAATTTCATCATCCCGGGGAGGGGAACGCGGGTGGTAAAAGGGTAGTCGGCAATCATCGGGAGGGCGTTGGTTAGTGAGGCCAGGATCTGTGATTTCCCGCAATTGGGCAAACCCACCAGAACGACCTGAGATGCCCCCTCTTTTTTAATGACAAAGGGATCGATTTGTCGGGATGTAGAAGGTCGGCGCTGAGACTCCTCTTTATGTTGCGAAAGGCGTTTGCGGAGCTGGGCGATGAGCTTATCTGTTCCCTTATGGTGGGGGATGATGGCCAGCATCTCTTCCAGGGCTAGAATCTTCTCGGGGGTAGTCCTGGCCTGGCGGTAGCGTTCCTCAGCTTCTTTGTATTGCGGGGGAAGGTTGGCAGGCATAGGGCCAATCAGGGTTGTTCAGGAAATTCCCTCGAAAACCACGGCCTTGAAGAAATCACACGACTCACAATCTCCCAGGGTCTGGGCATGAATTCCCCGGATCCCTTCGCGGCATTTTGTGCCGGCGATGGGCCAGCAAAGCCGGCCATAATCCGGGTAGGCCGGACAGCTTCTGTCCCGGTCCCGGCCACAGGCCATGCGCTCCCAGCACTGCTCCTTGCCTTTGAACTTCATGATGCGACCTCCTATATTCTTGTTTTATATTATTATAAACGGAGAGAAGACTCAAGAGGGGAGAGACAGGAATGATGACCATTGATTGACGTGGCCCAACCTGTCCGCAGCCTACAATCAAATGGGACGATTTGAGGAGGCGATTTCTTCCTACAAGTTGGCCATCCGCCTAAAGCCTATTCTGGCTGAGGCACACCTCAACCTGGGCATGACCTTTTTAAAGGTGGGAGACAGGACATCTGCAGTCGAGGAACATAAAATTCTCGGGGATTTAAATAAGGAGGAGGCGGACAGGCTTCTTGATTTAATTTACGAATAACTCGTATCGCGTCTCATTCCCCCATGATGTTGGCATTGGCTGCTCCTACATGTACATGGGCATTGATTAAAACCTGGAGCTAGGTCTGGTGATGAAAAACAATGGTCAGGACATCGGAGGAAATCCTTCCGGATGGCCCAGGCAGACTTCCTTGATTCGCTCTCCCTCGACAAATACGGAACCATTCGGGAGTGGCTCCCTTCCCGGGCCGTCGATGATCGGAGCATTTGTTAGGATGAGCGGCTCATCTTTTTCGGCCCTTCTTCGATCTAGAAGGACGCCGGGCTTTGTGGCCGTAACAATTCTCCCAGCTTTCGCGGTCAAACCAGACGTCGCCCCCCACGCGGATCATATAGTCAAACATTCCAGAGGCGATGCGGCTATATTCCTTATCCACTAGAGCCCTGTCGATTGCCGCCAGTTCCTCTATCTCCACGACCATAATAATTTCTCCGCCAAAGGAGTTAAAAGCGCGAACCGACCGGACGCCCTTGATCTTCTCCATGGCAGGGATAATTCCTTTATCGATCAAGCGATTGACCTTGGCAAAATCCTCTGGTTTCATGGATTCTTTATATCGACTGCGAACAACATAAATCATGATTCTCTCCTCTCTTGACTCAGGATCTTGGATTATATGAATCAAGATACGAAGAAAGTTTGTAATAATAATGCCCTTATTTCTTTAAAATGACAAGGAATTTTCGTAATTCTGTCCCGCTCTTTTCGTGACTTTTTCTTCTGGAGGGGCATTGCGGAACTCAGTTTCATTCTATAAGAAATCTATGCTAAATTAACTGAGATTAACGTTTGCGGGGGTGATGCCATGGAACACAGGGAAGGCATTTTTCAAGGAGTTGGTGGTCTCGATCTCTACTGCCAATGCTGGGGGCCAGGCGACGAGCGCCGGGCGGTCCTGGCAATCGTTCACGGATTTGGTGAGCATAGCGGTCGATATATGAATATAGTCAACCACCTGACAATGCGCAGCTACGTGGTTTATGGATTTGACCAGCGAGGACATGGACGCTCCCCAGGTCAACGCGGTCATATCAATGCCTGGGAGGAGTACAGGGGTGACATAAAATCTTTCCTTAATTTGATTGGTGAGCAAGAGCTGAACCTACCCGTCTTCTTGCTGGGACACAGTATGGGTGCGCTAGTCGCTTTGGACTATCTTATTCGCCAACCGGCTGGGCTCCGCGGGGCGATTATCAGTGGTGCGCCCATAGAACCGACTGGGGCTGCTAAACCCTTTTTGGTGGCCTTGGCACGCTTACTCTCTCGGATTTGGCCGCATTTTTCATTGCCCTTAGGGTTGGATACCTCGGCTCTTTCCCATGATCCCGCTGTTGTAAAGGCCTATGAGGCAGACCCATTGGTGCATGGAATGACGACGGTCCGCTGGGGTACGGAAACTCTTGCCACCATCGAGTGGGTCAAGGCTCATGCGGCGGACGTGAAAATCCCCATTCTTTTGATTCACGGCGGAGCCGACCGGCTTAACTCACCCAATGGATCCCGTAGTTTTTTCGAGAAGGTAGAATTCTCCGATAAGGAGTTGAAGGTGTATCCGGGAAACTTTCATGAGCCTCACAACGATCTTGACCACCAACAAGTCGTAAATGATATAGAAGAATGGCTGGAGCGACATCTATAAGGCCGGAGGGGTCTTAGAAATGGAACTGCAAGGGATCAAAAATCTAGGGGGCAACCCTTTGGGAGGTGTGGATGTGGGGAATGTTGAAGTTGCACCCGGGATTTGAGCTTTTCCAGAAAGATCCAGAGACAAAAGCGGTAGTGATCCATGGAGAGATTGGAGGGACCCAGGAAGAAAGAGCAGCCGCGTTTATCCGCGAGAAAATGAAAAAGCCGGTCATAGCTTTTTTGACTGGTAAGGTAGCCCCTGAGGGAGCCCGGATGGGGCATGCGGGTGCCGTGTATTTCGGAAAAATGGGGAGCATGGAAAATAAAGTGAAAGCCTTCCGCGAGGCGGGTGTTCCCCTAGCCGAAAGCCCCGGAGAAATCATCGGACTGGTGCGGAAGGCGCTGTAGCATTCCTGATGTTGTCAAGGATTTCCCCGACCTCAATTGCGTTTCCTTTCCTGCCCGAAAAGTAGGGGAGTTGCCATTTAAAGGGCCCATGGCCAGAAAAGATCCTTTCCCTCCACAAGAAAAAGTCTTTTCATGACCTCCCTTCAAAAAGGTTGCCACCATCCTCACCATGACAACGAATATCATTGCTCTAAGGAGGATGGCAACGGTACAATTATTTAAATGCTAAAACGTAATTTGAGAATAAAAATTCAAGAAAGAAAGGTCAAGAATATCCTTTCCAAATCTGGGATTCCCGGGGCAGATTACTGTATAAATCCCTACGCGGGCTGTTCCCATGGATGCCGATATTGTTACGCCACCTTCATGAAAAGATATACCGGCCACCCGGAAGCTTGGGGAAGCTTTGTGGATGTTAAAATCAATGCCCCGGAGGTTCTTCGCAGGCAGATCAGAAAAGCAGCCAAAGGGAATATCATGATCAGTTCTGTAACCGATCCCTACCAGCCGATTGAAGACAAATATAAGCTGACCCGGCAATGTCTTCAGATCCTCTTACCATATCCGTTTTCGGTTGATATACTTACCAAGTCCCCCCTTGTTCTCCGCGATGTAGATTTAATAAAAGAATTCAAAGAAATTGAAGTGGGAATTACGATCACAACGGATGATGACGAAATAGAGAGGTTCTTTGAACCGCAGGCTCCGCCTATCGATGCTAGGATACACGCTCTGAAGATGCTCCATGAAAACGGAGTGAAAACTTACGCCTTTATCGGGCCATTGCTGCCTATGAATCCGGAAGCATTCGCTGAGAAGATAAACCCTTACGTTCATGCTGTTCTTATCGATAGAATGAATTATGTCTCCAAGACCTTGAAAATGTATGAACACATGAATTTGCACAGATGGCTCGATGACGGCTTTATAGATGGAATTATCCATAGGCTGACGAAAGGGTTTGCCGGGAAAGATGTAAGTATTTGCTGATTTTTAAGTTACCTGAAGGATTGTTGTTTGGGGGTAAGATCTGAATGATGACCTGCTAAAGGTTTTCTTCTTTAGGCGTCAGAAAAAGGGGGATATGAGTTCTAAAGAGAAGAAGGAGGAGGCGGATTAATCCATAAGAAAGGGTATCGATGATGACGACAAAAATGGGTAGTGGCGAGTTGACTTATGAGGTTTTATTAGACTGGGCCAAGCTCCCCGTAGGATGGTCTTTTCTGGAAGCGGTGGATGTTGCTGTTGACAGCAAGGACAGAGTGTATGTGTTCTGCCGGGGTGAGCACCCTCTGATCGTGTTCGACCCTGAGGGCAACTTTCTGGACTCATGGGGTGAAGGTCAATTCAAGCGGCCTCATGGAATTACCATTAGCCCTGATGGCAGCCTCTACTGCGTGGATGATGGGGACCACGCAGTTCGAAAATACACCCCTGGAGGGAAGCTGCTTCTGACCCTGGGGTCACCTGGTCAGGCTTCCCCCTTCCAGGAGGGGTTACCCTTTAATCGCCCCACAAAAGCAGCCTTCGATCCCAAAACTGGCGATTTATATGTGGCCGACGGCTATGGGAATTCCAGGGTTCATAAGTTTTCTCCGGATGGCAAACGCCTCTTCTCCTGGGGGCAGCCGGGCTCCGACCCCGGGGAATTCAACCTCGTTCATAGTATTTGCACCGATAAAGAGGGATATGTGTATGTGGCCGATCGGGAAAATCACCGGGTTCAGATATTCGACTCCCAAGGGCGTTACATGACCCAGTGGAACAACATGCACCGTCCATGCGGCCTGCATATCAGTGGCAATGGGGAACAAAAGTGCTATGTTGGGGAACTTGCCCCATCGCTGATGATCAATGAGAATTTCCCCAATTTGGGCCCCCGGATCAGTATCTATAATTTAAAGGGGAAACGCCAAGCCCGACTGGGCGACATACGGCCCGGGGAGAAACCTGACCAGTTTTGGGCTCCCCATGGCATGGCCACGGACTCCCATGGAAACCTGTATGTGGCGGAAGTCTCATGGAGTTTCACCGGCAGCAGACTCCATCCACCCCGGGAATTGAACAGCTTCCGCAAACTGGTAAGGGTAAAATGAGTTTGCTGAAAGCTTGCCTGGGGTGTCAGTGTTAGATTATAGAGCAGGAACAATCGCACCTGAAAGGTTTGGGCAGTGTGGGTCCAACCTTGATGCTCATCGTCCAATCTCCTTGAATTTAACGGCTCAATCTTGGGAACCTTCCTGAATTCATGCTATTGACAAGGCGATGGGCTTCAAATAGCGTAAATGAAGGGGCGGTCTGGCGCCCCGGGCAAAATCTGGCCACAGAGCACACAATGCCGTTTAACCGTAACCAAAAGAAACGAAAACTCATTATTAGCTTGCTGCTTAAGGTACTTAAAGATTTTTGCTTCATAAGGTCTTTAGAAATTGAACGGCCGTAATAAAGGGCCCTTTTTCATTTCCAGCGAAAAAAAGCCAACCCGGAAAATTTCTCTGGCAATACCCTCCGCATTTGGAAGTAGAAAGGAGGTGGTGGCAATGAAGAGATGTTGTCTTTTGTTAATGGGTGCCATTTTCCTTGCATTGGCTGTGCCTGCTTATGCCGATCAGGCTGCCGAGGACATCCTCAAAGCCGTTGTTAAGATACGGGCGATTGTTCCAAAGGAAGCACGCACCGCGAGTACCCTCGGGACAGAACGGGAAGGGCACGGCGTGCTCATTGATTCCAAGGGATATATTCTCACGATCGGCTATCTTATTGTAGAAGCCGAGACCATCGAAGTATTTGGACCTGAAGACAAGTCCATCAACGCCACTTTTGTTGGCTACGACCACAACACTGGCTTTGGTCTATTGAAGACAGACAAACCTCTTGATGTAGTGCCGATGAAGCTGGGTGATTCGTCAAAAGTCAAAGAAGCCGACCCAGTCCTGGTAGCGGGCCATGGGGGTAAAGACTCGGCTATAGGTGCCCGGGTCATTAGCCGCAGGGAGTTTGCCGGCTACTGGGAGTATTTACTCGAGG
>Ga0153915_10007339_pt1 | contig 10393 bp, 9 predicted proteins | sample Opewatmetagenome_2_FD_107003 | JGI IMG/M metagenome (GOLD analysis project Ga0153915, IMG submission 107003) | Freshwater wetland microbial communities from Ohio, USA - Open water 3 Core 3 Depth 3 metaG | ecosystem: Environmental > Aquatic > Freshwater > Wetlands | place: USA: Ohio, Lake Erie... | reverse complement strand
CCTTGCGTACCCGGCGGCGCCGCTTCCCTCGACGGGAAAAGCAGGAATGCTGGAGACTTACTCGAGCACGGCGCGAAACCGCGCATAGCCCTCCGCACCCGCGGCGAGCGGGTGGCGCATAACCCAGCGAATGTTTGTGTACTCGTTCGCGCGCGCCGCGCGCTCGGTGCCGTCGCTGTCCTTCTTGCGCAGCGCCTCGGGCTTGGCGAACGTGTATCCGCTGTCGATTGAGAACGTGATTTCGGTATTCGGGCCCACGGCCGAGCCGGCGACGTACGCCATGTGCTCGGGCACGGGGTTGTCGACGGAGACGTTGTCCGCCGGCTTGTCGCAGCGATTGCGGAACTTGACCGTGTAGATGACCGTGTCACCCGGTACGACCTTCACGGCGGGCACGAGCTTCACGCTCTTGACGCCCTTCGCGTCGGTCACCGTCTGCTCCAGCTCGGCGATGTTCTGCACGACGATGCAGCCCGGATCCGCCGCCGACGCCGGGCCTGCGACGGCCGCGAGCACCAGCGCCACTAACCACCCCTTCGATATGGTCATGCTCGTCACTCCTCTTCAGTTGATCGTCACTTGAAAAACGATGGTCTGATTGCCCGCGGCCCCGGTCAGGTTGCCGAGGTGCACGCGAATTGCGGGAGCGGCTCCCGCAATGAATTCCCCGGCGTCCACGTCCGTCGCGTCGCTCAAGGCGACACCGTTCAGCCGCAGGCTTGCGGGCACGTACGTGGTATTTGCCGGAATGGCGTCGTCGACTTGCGCGTTGGCGGCACTGCCGGTGCCGCTTGCGCTGACAACGATCTGGTAGGTGATGCGGGCGCCAGGAACCGGCTCGCTGCCACCGAATGGATCCTGCACCGTGGCCGACTTGACGTTGCTCACCGAAACATCGGACACGACGTACTCGCCGGTTGCGTTAGACGTCCCGCCCGAGCTGCCCACGATGGCATCGACGCCACCGCTGCCCTGCCCCGTGAAGACGGTTCCGGGAGCGCCGGTCCCGGTCTTCGATTGCGCCGTGAGCCGGCTGCGGCCGATGTTGCCGTTCGCGAGCCCGGCGGGAATGTCATTCACGATGAGGATCGTCACAAAAGCGTCGGGAGCGAGGAGCGGATCGTTGCTGCCGGCGACATAGGCGGTGTCGGCCGGCGACAGATCGCCACTCGCATCCGTGTCGAAATAGATTGCCGGGCTCGACGGGATCGGATCGAAGTTATCGCCGGCGATTGCGCTCGTCATCGCCAGCGAAAAGCTTTCATTGCCGTTGCCAGTGTTCGTCACGCGCACGGCCAGTTCGCGCCGAGTGTCGCCTGACTGAACGGAGACCGGTGGACTCTGCAGCGTCACGTTGACGTCGAGCCGTTCCGCGACGGTGATCGTGTTGCTGTTCGACGGCGTCGTCACCTGCGATCCGCCAACGGTGTAGGTCACCTGCGCGGTGTTCTGGATGGCTGTACCGGCAGGCGTGCCTGCCGCTAGACCGAGTGGTCCCGCCACAAGAGCGAGGCAGCTCGCGAGTGCGAGTTGCGAACGTGTCATTACGTCGTCTCCAAAACGTGTGCCGCGCATCGTGCGTGGCCCCGCTTGAAACATGTGAAACCCCGGGATGGACACCCGGGCTCCCGCAGGACGACCCGCGACCAGGGGAAATCGCGGGTGCGGGCGCGTGCCGAAGCACGCGGGCATCAGATCAGGCGCGTCTCCTGGCTCGCGTGACGCCAGCGCAAGATCCTCACATTGACCATAATGCGACAGCGATAATAGGCTGAATTCACTCAAGTTCTTGTGATTGGAGTCACAGCGGGCAGGCACGACAGGCGACTCGAGTCACGGTTGCGACAAGCCTCGGCGAGGTCCTAGAGTGACGCTCTCGCCTGCACGGCCGAGTGTGAAACCGAACTCATGAATACGCGGCGGGAAGGGTCCGGACCGGCTGAGGACGACGCCGAAGATCCGCTCCCCGGAAGCGACGGATTCGCGGCATCGAACGACCCGGCGCCGGAACTCGATCACGCGGACGCCAATTACGCCGCCCAGCAGATCCTGGGTGCCAATCCGCTCATCGGTGTCGACCCCGGCGAGATCGTCGACGGATTCAGGCGTCTCGCGAAGATCCTGCTGATGCGGCCGGATGTCGTGTTGCGGGAGCAGCTTGCGCTCGTGCGCGAACTCGCTCTCGTGGCGAGCGGCGCATCCAAGGTGGAACCCGATCCCAAGGATCGCCGCTTCAGTCACGAAGTGTGGCGCAAGAACGGTTTCTACCGGCGGCTGATGCAGGGCTACCTCGCGTGGCGCGCAAGCCTCGGCAACACACTCGACAGGAGTTCGAGCGCCGGCGCCGATCTGGAGCGCGCGCGCTTCGCGTTGCAGCTCGTGACCGAGGCATTCGCACCGACGAATTCCCTCATCGGCAATCCCGGCGCTGCCGAACGCATAGTGCAGACCCGCGGCAAGAGCCTCTACTACGGCCTCAAGAACTTTCTGAGCGACGTCGCCAACAACGGCGGCATGCCAAGTCAGGTCGATGAGCGCAAGTTCCATGTCGGCAAGAATCTCGCGATCACGCCGGGCGCCGTCGTACTGCGCACATCGGTCTTCGAGTTGATTCAGTACCGCGCGCGGACGCCGACAGTGCACGCGCGACCGCTCGTGATCGTGCCGCCGCAGATCAACAAGTTCTACGCGCTCGACTTGAGTCCCGGGCGCAGCTTCGCCGAATTCGCAGCGGCAAACGGCGTGCAGGTGTTCGCGATCAGCTGGCGCAATCCAACCGCCGCGCAACGCGACTGGAATCTCGAGACGTATCTCGCGGCGACCCTCGAGGCGATCGATTGCGCGAGGGAAATCTGCGGGGCCGACAGCGTCAATGCGATGGCGGCGTGCGCCGGCGGTTTTACGCTCGCAACCCTTCTTGGCCACCTCGCCGCCAAACGCGATCGGCGCGTGCATTCGGCGACGCTCCTGGTCACGGTGCTCGATACCGAGTGCCCGACTCTGCTCGGGCTGTTCGCCTCGCGCAGCGGCATGGCGGCGGCCTTGGCCCGCTCGCGCCAGCAAGGCGTACTGCAAGGCAGGGACATGGCGCGCGTCTTCTCCTGGCTGCGGCCGAACGATCTCGTCTGGCTCTTCGTCGCCAACAACTGGGTCATGGGCAATCGCCCGCCGGCCTTCGACATTCTGTATTGGAACTCGGACACAACGCGGCTGCCCGCCGAATTTCACGCGGATCTGCTCAAGATCTACGTCCGCAATCCGCTCAAGGCCGCCAAGGCAATGACCGTCCTCCGCACGCCGATCGACATGCGCAAGCTCGATCTCGACACCTACGTCGTTGCCGGCATCACGGATCACATCACGCCCTGGCAGGCGTGCTACGCATCGCGAGGCATTCTGCCCGCCGCGCGCATGCAGTTCGTGCTCAGCTCGAGCGGCCATATCCAGAGCATCGTCAATCCGCCCGCCAATCCCAAGGCGAGCTTTCGCACCGGCAGCGACCTCTCGCTTTCGGCAGACGACTGGCTCGGGCGCTCAACCGTGCAATCCGGCTCCTGGTGGACGCACTGGCTGGAGTGGTACGCGCAACGAGGAGGTGGAATGCGCGCGGCTCCCTCGCAGCTCGGCAGCGTGACGCATCCACCCGGCGACCCCGCGCCCGGGCGTTACGTATTCCAGCGATGACCGCCAGGCCAGGCGCCCAGCGCACTTCGGCGCTTGAGATCGACTCCATCGACGTCGATGGAACGAAACTGCGTTACGCAGTGCGGCCGGGCCGAGGCGCGGTGCCGCTCCTTCTCTTCAACGGCATCGGCGCCAATCTCGAGGTCGTGCTGCCATTCATCGAGGCGATGCCCGAGCGCGAGATCGTCATTTTCGACATGCCGGGCACAGGCGGCTCCCCACACAGCTGGATCCCGCGCCGATTCGGTGGGCTCGCGCGGCTCGCGGCACAATTTCTCGACCGCCTCGGCTATCCGCGGGTCGACGTCGCCGGCGTGTCCTGGGGAGGCGCCCTGGCACAGCAGTTTGCGCGTCAATATCCACGTCGCTGCCGGCGCCTCATCCTCGCGGCGACATCCGCGGGCGCGGTGATGGTACCCGCCAGGCTGACCGTGCTCGCAAAACTGATTACGCCGCAGCGATACCTCTCGAGCGAGTACATGCAGCGTGCCGCTCCTGACATCTACGGCGGCGAGCTCCGCGAGCGGCCCGAGCTGGTGCGCGAGCACAGTGGGCGGATCGTGCCACCGTCGACTCAGGGCTATCTCTATCAGCTCCTCGCGGGCATGGGCTGGACGAGCGTCTGGTGGCTGCACCGGCTGCCGCAACCGACGTTGATCCTCGCCGGCTCGGACGATCGCCTGGTCCCCGTGATCAACGCCAGGCTCCTGGCTCTTCTCATTCCGAACAATCGCTTGCACATCATTCCGGGCGGGGGCCATCTCTTCATGTTGCATCGGCTGGACGTTGTGGTACCCCTCATCACGGAGTTCCTTGACCGTCCCGCTCCTGCGACTCGCCAGACATCATCAGGCGCTTGACCGTAACGCCGGGAACCGGTATGGTGCGATGCGACAAAATGCTGCATCGCAGCTAACGGAGGATCGCAATGAGCGTTGGCGAACAGATGAATGCGCGGGTGAGTGAATGGTCCCAAGCCGCGCGTGCGGGGGCCGCTATCGCGGCCATGACGGCAAGAAAGCAGGTCCAGCGAGGTCTGAGAACAGCGGCAAACGGCGCCGGGCAAGCTGCCCGTCTGACCGATCGCCTCGCTGCGGTCGGTGGAGCGCTCGGAGCAATCGCAGTGCGCGGTTCGAAAGAGCTGGCCGCAATCAACCTGAACCTCTCACGCAACCTGCTGCTTGCGACGCAAGAGCATCTTGAGGACGCCGCTGCGGGCAAGTCCCTGCGCGCCGCTCTTCGCGGCCAGATCGCGTCGTGGCCGGTCACGCGTGAACGCTTGCGCTCAGGCGTTCGCACGTATCGCGATGCGCTCAGCAAGACGCTGGTCGATCTGCAGCGTGCGACGGCAGGCGCATTCGCGGGCGCAAGGCGGACACGGTCCGCAGGTGCTCCAAGGCGGCGCCGGCGATCTCGCGCAAAGGCCGCGGCCTGATAGCTGGTATCTGAACGGGCGACCGCAACACGCGGGCATGACACCGTCGCGCGTTGCTGTCGAATCCGGAAATTTCGGCGGCTCTGGCTATAATGCCCGCGAACACGGGGTAGATCATGGCATCGCCTGCAGAGCAGCTGACTGAATTGCATCGACTGTCGAGTTCCGTGCGTGACTGGGTCGATGAAGTGCGCCGGCTCACGACGCCCGATCGCGTCTACTGGTGCGACGGCTCCGACGCCGAATACGGCGCGCTGATCGCGGACCTCGAGGCTCGCAAGGAGCTCAAGGCGCTCAATGCGAGCGAGTTCCCCGGTTGCCATCTGTATCGGTCGCACCCTTCGGACGTGGCGCGCGTCGAGCACCTGACCTACGTCTGCACGCGCGACCGCGAGGATGCGGGCTCCAACAATTACTGGATGAACCCGGGCGAAGCGCACAAGCGCATGGACGACCTTTTTCGCGGATCGATGAAGGGCCGCACGCTGTACGTCGTGCCGTACTGCATGGGCCCCATCGATTCGCCGTACGCGCGTTGCGGGATCGAGATTACGGACAGCGCATACGTGGTGATCAACATGAAGCTGATGACGCGCATGGGGCGCCCCGCCCTCGAGCGCATCGCGCGTGAAGGCAGCTTCGTCAAGGGACTGCACTCGATCGGCGACCTCAATCCCGAGCGCCGCTTCATCATGCACTTTCCCGAGGAGCTCTCCATCCGCAGCTTCGGCTCAGGCTACGGAGGCAACGCCCTTCTCGGCAAGAAATGCCATGCACTGCGGATCGCGAGCTGGCAGGCGCGCGCCGAAGGCTGGCTCGCCGAGCACATGATGCTCGTCGGCGTGGAGAATCCTCAGGGCGAAACCCATTACATCGCCGCGGCTTTCCCCTCGGCGTGCGGCAAGACCAATCTCGCCATGCTCATTCCGCCGGAAAGCTACAAGGGCTGGAAGGTCTGGACCATCGGCGATGACATCGCGTGGCTGCATGTCGGCAGCGACGGCCGGCTCTGGGCGATCAATCCGGAATCCGGCTACTTTGGCGTCGTTCCCGGCACGAATCGCAAGACGAACCGCAATGCCTACGACCTGATCCGCCGGGACACACTGTTCACGAATGTCGCGCTGACTGCGAACAACGAACCCTGGTGGGAGGGCCTCGATGCGGGCGCGCCGGCCATCGACTGGCTCGGCAAACCCTACGATCCGAAGAACGGCCCGGCCGCGCATCCGAATTCGCGTTTCACCGTCTCGGCCCGGCAGAATCCGAGCTACTCGCCGCGCGCGGACGATCCTGCCGGCGTACCGATCAGCGCGATTGTGTTCGGCGGCCGCCGGCGCGAGCTGACGCCGCTCGTCCTGCAGGCGCGCAATTGGGCACACGGCGTGCTGGTCGGCGCGTCGATGGGATCGGAAACGACGGCCGCCGCCGTCGGGGAAGTCGGCGTCGTGCGGCGCGATCCGATGGCGATGAAGCCGTTCTGCGGTTACAACTTCGGCGATTACTGGAACCACTGGCTGTCGTTCGAGCAGCGAGCAGCGCGGCTCCCGAAGGTGTTTCTCGTCAACTGGTTCCGGCGCGACCGCAACGGCAAATTTCTCTGGCCCGGTTACGGAGACAACCTGCGTGTGCTGCGCTGGATCATCGATCGCTGCACGGGCCGCGCAGGCGCGCACGAGACGCCGATCGGACTGCTGCCGAACGCCTCCGAAATCGATGTCGCGGGCGCAAATGTGAGCGGCGACGCGATGGCAGAACTGCTGCGAGTCGATCCGTCACTGTGGAGAGCCGAGCTCGAGGACGTCGGCACCTATCTCGAGAGCTTCGCAGAGCGCCTGCCAAAGCGCCTGCTCGCCGAGCATCGCGCCCAGCTCGATCGGCTCGATCGGCTGCAGGCCCAGCCGAGCTGAAGTCGCCGAAACCTATCACTCCTCGCAGGTGAAGCGAATCGTCTGCGGCGAGGCTTGCTCGGGGGCCTTGCCGAGGCCGATGTAACCTTCGCCCTTCAGCTGCATGCTGTCGCGGCGGACGAAGGCCTCTTCGCCGTCGGCCGCCTGCACGAACGTGCCGTTGGTGCTCTGGTCGATGAGCACGAACTTGCCGCGGCTCAGCTCGATACGCGCATGCAGGCGCGAAATCAGATTACCCTTGATGCAGATGTCATTGTCTTCGGCCCGGCCGATCGTGATCTGCGTGCGGCTTTCATCGAGCACGAGTTCCTGGCCCTGAAACCTGAGCCGCAGGCGCGCCGTTCTCTTCGCCTCGCGGCCCGCCATGGCGATCGCCGGCAGCATGCTGGTCACGTCCTCGGTCTGCCAGAGCACTTCGTACAGCGCGACCTCGCTCGACTTGCCCTTGAGCGTCGCGATGTCGATCTGCCGGACCGATGCGCGCCATTCCGGCGAGAGCTTCTCGACCATGGTCGTCGTCGTCATGATCTGACCGGCCTTGGCCTGGCTCGTCATGCGGTTCGCGGTGTGCACGGCGGAGCCGAAGACGTCGCGGTTCTCGAGCACGACCGGACCGAAGTGGCAGCCGATGCGGATGGCGACCGGCGATCCGTCGACTGTCAGCTCGGGGTGCGTGCTGATCGCGTGCTGCATCTGGGCCGCGGCGTTCAGCGCGTCGTCCGCCGTCGGAAAGGTCGCCATGACTTCGTCGCCCATGGTCTTGATCACGGTGCCGCTGTGCGCGTCCGTTGCAGTACGCATGATGTCGATGCACGCCGCGACCATGTCGCGCGCCTTGATATCGCCCATCTGCTCGTAGAGCTTGGTGCTGCCGACAACGTCGGCAAACAGTATGGCGAGCTCGATGTCTTTGCCCATGGCGCGATGGCGAGTCTAAGAATTGGGTCTACCGGCCGGCGAATCCCTGCACTTCGAGGAAAGTATACGAGATGATCCCGCTGCCGGATACTCGCGCGCCCTGCCGCCGAGACTCGCCTCGGCCCCGTCCGTCTCTCGGACGCGACATCCTACGGCCCTGCGCCCGGCGTCTCGCCGGATCGCAGGCGGTCGCGTGCGCGCACGACGAGCTCGACGCCCGCATCCGGCGCACGCGCGCATTCCGTGAAATAACGTCGCCACGCGCGCGCGCCTTCGCGCCCCGCGAACAAGCCGAGAAAGTGCCGGGTGATGGAGCCGAGCGAATCGCCAGCCGCGCGCCGCCTGGCAACGTAAGGAATCAGCTGGTCCATGATTTCGGCGGGCGTCGGCGCGCGCCACGACTCATCGGGGAAGATGCGCTCGTGCAATTGCGACAGCAGATACGGATTGTGATAGGCCTCGCGGCCCAGCATGACGCCATCGACGCGCGCGAGCGCAGCCTGGATCTCGTCCGTACGCCGCAGGCCGCCGTTCAGGACGATCGTCAGATCGGGCCGCTCGCGCTTCAGCCGATCGACGTAGTCGTAGCGCAACGGCGGAATGTCGCGGTTCTGCTTCGGCGAGAGGCCTTTGAGGATCGCCTTGCGCGCGTGCACGATGAACACGCGCGCGCCACCGGCTGCGACCACGTCGACGAAATTCGAGAGATACGAGTATTCATCGTGCGCGTCGATGCCGATCCGGCACTTGATGGTCACGGGGATGGATACCTCGGCCTGCATTGCACCGATGCACCGCGCGACCAGCGCGGGCTCCGCCATGAGGCACGCGCCGAATGCGCCCGACTGCACACGCTCGCTCGGGCAGCCGACGTTGAGGTTGATCTCGTCATAGCCCGCTGCGGCGCCGATTCGCGCGGCGGCGGCCACGCGATCGGGCTCCGACCCACCAATCTGCAATGCGACAGGATGTTCCTGCGGATCGAATTCGAGCAGGCGCGCACGGTTGCCGCGCAGAATCGCGTCGGCCGTGATCATTTCCGTGTACAAGAGCACGCTCGGCGAAAACTGGCGCAGGAAGAACCGGCAATGCCGGTCGGTCCAGTCCATCATTGGCGCGACACTGACCCGACGGTCGATCTCGCCAGCGGCCGTCTCGGCTTTGGTCACAATCATGCGCGCATGATTGCGGATGGCGAAGTGCGAGGCAACGTGTGCGCCGATCGGTCCGTACGCGACAACCCTACTTGGTCTCCACCGTCCTGCGCGCTGTGGCCAGCTGCTGACGCAACGCCGGCACCGCATTTGCTGCCGCGGGATTCGCCGCAAGATCGCCGATAGCCTTGTCGACCGTATCCAGCGCAAGGGTGAGCCCGAAGCGCGTCGTCGTTCTGCGCAGCGCGCTTTGAAAACCGGGGTCCGCCTGCAACTCCGTCTCTCCGAGTGCCTGCGCCTTGGCGATCAGATCGGTAAGCACCGCAACCGAACGCGCAGCGTTCCCGGGCGCGGTCAGACTGCCCGACTTCGCGAACTGCTCGATTTCCGGCAGGCTCGTGACGAAACGTCGCAGCGCCTCCGCCTGCCGGGCATTGCGTGGGTGATCCTGGTGCATGACCGCCTGAGCCGCGCCCATGATCGCAAATGGCGCGAGCGAAGCATGGGTCAATAGCGGCCCTCCCGAGACAATCCCGCCCAGCGACAGACCTGCCACCAAGAGCCCGCCCGCTCCGTGCAGCAGGTGCAACGCCTTTCGTTCCAATGCGAACAGTTCGCTGATCACCGCGCGTACCGGCGCTAGCCCGAAACCGGCGGCGCCGATCAGGCACACGAGCGAATGCGTAGATTGACCGGCGAGCGCGAAGTGCTCGTATCCGATAAACAGAGCGGCGGCGATCAGCAGGAACGTAATATGCAGCAGAATGCGTCCAAAGAGCGAGCGTGCCCTCGACGCGGCTCCGGGCGGCATCGCCTCGGGAACGGGCAGCGGTACATTCATGCTGGCCTCCTCACCGACTCATTCGATTGCGTCAGCAATCGCAGCTCGACGCAGAGCGTCGAGACGATCACCGCAATCAGTGACTCGCCGCGCACGGCCGCGAAAGCTCCACGCGGCGGTTGTGTGCGCGCCCCTCGAACGTGCTGTTGGTCTCGACCGGCCGCGTCAGGCCAAAGCCCCGGGCCGAGAGGCGTGTCGCCGGAACGGCGTAGCGTGTCACGAGCGCCTGCCGGACGGCCTCGGCGCGGCGTTCCGACAGCTGCTGGTTGTACTCGGCCGAACCGATGTTGTCCGTGTGACCTTCGATCGTCAGCTTTGCATCGGCGCTCGACTTGATGAGCCCCGCCACGGTCTTGAGCATCGGCTCAGACTCCTCCAGCAGGACCGCGCTACCGGTACTGAAGTAGATCCCGTGCAACTCGACGTGGCAACTCTTGCCCGCGAGCTGCTG
>Ga0153915_10007338_pt1 | contig 10394 bp, 7 predicted proteins | sample Opewatmetagenome_2_FD_107003 | JGI IMG/M metagenome (GOLD analysis project Ga0153915, IMG submission 107003) | Freshwater wetland microbial communities from Ohio, USA - Open water 3 Core 3 Depth 3 metaG | ecosystem: Environmental > Aquatic > Freshwater > Wetlands | place: USA: Ohio, Lake Erie... | reverse complement strand
CCTGCTGTGAATTCAATGACAGAAGGATCCGGAATTATTCCTTTTTGCCAGAGTTTCATATTTGCTTATTTGTCTTATTCTTCTTTTGGCTGGCTTCAATTATAGCCCTGTGAGCCATAAGCCTGATAGCATTGATCCTTATGAATCCCTTGCTGTCAATCTGGTTGAATCCGCCTTCTATGTCCATGCTCGAAAGTTCTTTATTATACAGTGATGAAGGTGATTCCCTCCCTTCAACCAGAACATTCCCTTTATAAAGGCAAAGATGGACACTTCCGTCAATAATCTCCTGGCTCTTTTCGATGGCTGCCATAAGAAAATCCATTTCCGGACTGAACCAGAATCCGTAATAAATCAGTTCGGCGAATTTTGGCGTAAGCATGTTCCTCAATCTCATCACTTCCCTGTCCATTGCAATGCCTTCAAGGTCCATATGTGCTATATGAAGCACAGTTGCTGCCGGTGTTTCATAAACACCTCTCGACTTTATTCCGACGAACCTGTTTTCCACCATATCCAGTAATCCTATTCCGTTCCTTCCTGCAATTTCATTAAGGTAAGTGTACATTTCGTATGATTCCTCTTTCACTGTCCCATCATCCTTATTTACTACCTTTATTGGAATTCCGTTTTTGAAGTGGATCGCGATATGCGTCTCTTTGTCAGGAGCGTCCTGTGGAAGCACCATTTTTTCGAGCATGTTCTTCTGCATAGAGTACATCGGATCCTCCAGAATACCTGCTTCGTGGCTTATGTGCATGAGGTTATCGTCTTCACTGTAAGGCTTGTCTATACTTGCTTTAACAGGAATATTCTTCTCAGAAGCATATTTCAGGAGGTCTGTCCTGCCTTTGAACCTTTCCAGAAACTCTTTGTCTTTCCATGGCGAAATTACTTTTATATCAGGTTTAAGGGCATAGTAGCAAAGCTCAAATCTTACCTGATCATTGCCTTTTCCTGTCGCGCCGTGAGCAACGGCATTGGCTTTCTCTTCCACAGCAACCTCAATTTGCTTTTTGGCGATCAGGGGCCTGGCGAGTGCAGTGCCAAGAAGATACCTTCCTTCATAAATAGCATTGCCCATTATTGCTTTCAGTACAAAGTTATCAATAAACTCTTTTTTCAGGTCAGAGATTATAACTTTCGATGCTCCAAGCTGCTTTGCTTTCTTTCTGCATTCTTCAAAATCATCAGACTGACCGACATCAGCAACAAAAGCTATTACTTCATAATCCTTTTCAATTAACCATTTCAGAATCACGGATGTATCCAATCCACCGCTGTAAGCCAGAACAACTTTTTCTTTCATTTTTAATTCTATTAATATTTTTGGTTTACTATCTGCAGTTTCTTTTTCCTGCTATCTACTGCCAGTGGTTTCAATTTGTTTATGTAACCCGGGCATTATCATTTCAAGGCAAGAATGGACCTGTTTCAGGGATATACCATTTCTGGGTATTACCAGTATTGTGTCGTCTCCAGCAATTGTCCCTGCTATTTCATACCTGCCGGTATTGTCAATATAATAAGCTGTGCCATTGGCATTTCCCGGAATCGTCTTTATTACCATAAGTCCTTTTGCCTCGACGATATCCCGGATCACAGGGAGTATATTGATCTTTATTTCTCTCTCTGAGGTTTGCTTTTTATTTTCAGGGAGAGCATATCTGTAATTTCCCTTCCCGTCAGGGATACGGTTTATGCCAAGCTGCCGCAAATTCCGTGATAAAGTTGCCTGTGTGCAGTTAAAACCCTTCCCTTTCAGCTTTTTAAGCAATGCTTCCTGCGACAGGATCTTCCCCTGTGCTATAATCCTTTCTATTGCTAGAAGCCTTTTGGTCTTTTGCATAAATATGCATATTTTTTGCAAATGTATTCATTTTTCAATAATTGCAAAACAAATTTCAAAATTTGTTATATTTTTGGAACTAAATTCTTTTAATGAAATATAATATCAGAAAGGTGATCCTGCTTGGATCGGGAGCGCTGAAAATCGGTGAAGCCGGGGAATTTGATTATTCAGGTTCACAGGCACTCAAGGCATTAAAAGAAGAAGGGATCAAAACAGTCCTTGTCAATCCAAATATTGCAACAGTGCAGACCTCTGAAGAGTTTGCCGACAAAATCTATTTCCTTCCTGTCACACCATATTTTGTTGAAAAAGTAATAGCCAAGGAACTTCCTGACGGAATCCTTTTATCGTTCGGAGGGCAAACGGCCTTAAACTGCGGGACAGAGCTCTACCGGAGAGGTGTCTTTGAAAAGTATGCAATGAAGGTACTGGGTACCCCGGTCGGGGCTATAATAGATACCGAAGACCGGGAGCTTTTTGTTATTAAACTTGAAGAGATTCAGGTCAAAACACCGAGTAGTATTGCTGTCCGGACAGTTGAAGAAGCAGTAACTGCAGCCGGGAAGCTCGGCTTTCCTGTAATTATCAGGGCTGCTTATACCCTCGGAGGACAGGGGAGCGGTTTTGCTTCGAACAATGAAGAGATGAAGGTTCTGGCGTCAAAAGCATTTTCCTATACAAATCAGATCCTGGTCGAGGAATCGCTTAAGGGATGGAAAGAAGTTGAATACGAAGTGGTCAGGGACAGGTATGATAACTGCATAACTGTCTGTAACATGGAGAACTTTGATCCCCTCGGAATCCACACCGGCGAAAGCATTGTTGTCGCTCCCTCCCAAACTCTCTCAAACAGCGAGTATCATATGCTGAGGGAACTTTCGATAAAGATTATCAGACATATTGGTATTGTAGGTGAATGCAATGTTCAGTATGCTCTTTCGCCCGATTCTGAAGATTACAGGGTCATTGAAGTAAATGCCCGTTTGTCACGGTCAAGTGCCCTTGCCTCAAAAGCCACCGGATACCCCCTTGCATTCATTGCTGCCAAGCTGGGAATAGGTTATGGCCTTCATGAATTAAAGAATTCGGTTACCAAAAATACTACCGCTTTTTTTGAACCTGCCCTTGACTATATAGTCTGCAAAGTGCCGCGGTGGGACCTCAATAAATTCAAAGGGGTTTCCCATCTGATCGGAAGCAGTATGAAGAGTGTCGGCGAAGTTATGGCCATTGGCAGGTCGTTTGAAGAGGTGATTCAAAAAGCCCTGAGGATGATCGGACAAGGAATGCACGGATTTACAGGTAACCTCAAACTGGGCTTCAAAGATATCGAAAAGGAGCTTGCCGAGCCCACTGACATGAGGATCTTTGTAATTGCTGAAGCTCTTGAGAAGGGGATTTCTGTTGACAGAATTTATGATCTGACAAAAATCGATAGATGGTTCCTATACAAGCTCAAGAATATAGTAGATATCAAAAATGAGCTTTGCAAATACCGCAGTCTGGACAAAGTCCCGGCAGAATTGCTGTCGGACGCTAAAATATACGGTTTCAGTGATTTCCAGATTGCACGTCATGTTCTCAGATCTGCTTCTGCGGACATCAACAAAGACCTGTTAAAAGTACGGGAGGTCAGGAAGAATCTGGGAATTGTACCATATGTCAAACAGATTGACACACTTGCTGCCGAATATCCTGCAGTTACGAATTATCTCTACCTAACTTATGGTGCATCGGAACATGATATTTCCTTTCCAAAAGACAACAACTCAATTATTGTCCTTGGTTCAGGAGCATACAGGATAGGTTCGAGCGTTGAATTTGACTGGTGTTCGGTAAATGCAATTGATACAGTCAGAAAGGAAGGATTAAAGTCTATCATGATCAATTACAATCCCGAAACTGTAAGCACCGATTATGATATCTGTGACAGGCTTTATTTTGATGAACTTACCTTCGAGAGAGTGCTCGATATTTATGAGCTGGAATCACCAAGGGGGGTGATTGTATCTGTTGGCGGCCAGATCCCGAATAATCTTGCAATGCGGCTCCATGAAAAGAAAATTCCTGTTCTGGGTACATCGCCTCCCAGCATTGACAGGGCGGAGAACAGGCATAAATTCTCCAAAATGTGCGATATGCTGTCGGTTGATCAGCCAAAGTGGAAAGAGCTTTCCTCAATTGATGATATATTTGAATTTGCCGACCGGATTGGTTTCCCTTTGCTTATCAGACCTTCTTATGTTCTTTCAGGAGCAGCGATGAATGTTGTATCGAACCGGAATGAGCTTTCACATTATCTTGATCTTGCCACACAGGTTTCAAAACAGTATCCTGTAGTGGTCTCGGAGTTTATTGAAAATGCCAAGGAAATTGAAATAGACGCAGTTGCAAGAGAAGGAGAAATTCTGGCTTATGCCATCAGCGAGCATGTTGAGTTCGCCGGAGTGCATTCGGGTGATGCCACAATGGTTTTTCCGGCACAAAAGATTTATTTTGAGACTGTAAGGCGAATAAAGCGCATCTCCAGGCAAATTTCAAAAGAGCTCAATATAACAGGGCCGTTCAATATCCAGTTCCTTGCCAAGGACAATGATATAAAGGTCATAGAATGCAACCTTAGGGCAAGCCGGAGCATGCCTTTTGTTTCCAAGGTCCTTAAAACAAATCTTATTGAACTGGCTACTAAAGTAATGCTTGATATCCCTGTTGAGAAGCCTAATAAATCAGTTTTTGAACTTGACTACGTAGGGGTTAAAGCACCGCAATTCAGTTTTTCGCGCCTGGCCAAAGCCGATCCGGTACTTGGAGTTGATATGTCATCGACCGGAGAAGTGGGATGCATCGGTGAGGGTTTTTATGAAGCCATCCTTAAGGCCATGTTTTCAGTTGGTTACAGGATCCCGAATAAAAGCATACTGCTTTCCACAGGTCCGGCCCGGTCAAAAGTCGAGCTGCTTAACAGTGCAAAAGCACTGCGGGTAAAAGGTCATAAGCTCTATGCCACAAGGGGCACCCATGAGTTCCTGAAAAACGCAGGTGTTGAGTCGCATGTTGCCTACTGGCCTGATGAAGACAAATCACCAAACACAATTGAACTTATAAGGACAAGAGAGGTGGACCTGGTAGTTAATATTCCTAAGGACCTCTCAGCTTCCGAATTGAATAATGACTATTCAATAAGAAGGAATGCTGTGGATTTTAATGTACCACTTCTGACAAATGCAAGGCTTGCAAGCGCTTTTATCCTCGCATTCTGCAGAATGAATGAAGATGCACTCGCCATTAAGAGCTGGGATGAATATAAATAGGCCCGACGGCGTAAACGCGCAACGGCACAATGGCAAATAAGACAAAAGACAAAAGTAAAATGACAAAAGTATACTAAATCAATTCTATGAAAATCCGTAATAAATTCGTGTTAATCAGTGGTTTAAGAAAGAGAATAAAATTATTTCTATGATATCAATCCGAAAAGCAACTCCCTCCGATGCATCTCCGATAATTGATTTCCAGCTCAAAATGGCATGGGAAACTGAACAAACGAATCTGGTGCCTGAGACAGTAACAAAAGGGGTGAATGCAGTATTCTTCGACACTTCCCGGGGTACGTATTATGTGGCCGAGGCGGAAGGTCATGTAGTGGCATCGCTTCTTATCACCTATGAATGGAGCGACTGGCGGAATTGTAATGTCTGGTGGTTCCAGTCTGTATATGTTTTGCCTGATTTCCGCCGGCAGGGCATTTTCAGAAAAATGTACATTTTCATTAAAAATCAGGCAATAGCCCAGGGTATTGCTGGCCTCAGGCTTTACGTTGAAACCCGAAACATCAGGGCAAGGAAGACTTACGAATCGCTGGGTATGAGTTCTGAACACTATTCTTTCTACGAATGGATGAGGATTTAGCCAATGCAATGGTTTCTTCTGATACTTGTTCTGCCTTATATTTTTCTTTTGGTTAAGATCCAGAGGAACTTGAAAAATATCAGGCAATTTAATTCCGTAAATGCCTGCACTTCTTTTATTTCAATTATAATTGCCTGCCGGAACGAATCAGATAATATTTTAAAGGTTTTAAAAGACATCGCTTTGCAGGATTATCCTGCAAACCTCTTTGAGGTTATCATTGTGGACGACAATTCCGGCGACCAAACCTTTAATATTGCTTCCGGGTTCACTGATATTAATGATCTCAAAGTGCTTAAGAACAAAGGATCAGGGAAAAAAATGGCAGTAGCTTCAGGCGTGGAATCAGCTAAAGGGGATTTGATCCTGACAACTGATGCTGACTGCTCGATGGGAAAAAGATGGATAAATTCTGTCGCCTCTTTTTACAGTATGTATAAACCTGACCTGATAATCTGTCCGGTAGTCCTGAAAAGCGGTCAGAGGTTTTTTGGTAAATTTCAGGAGCTTGAATTTCTGAGCCTGCAGGGTGTTACGGCAGGTACCGCTATAGCCGGAACGAGTACAATGTGCAACGGTGCTAACCTTGCATTTACAAAAGAGGTATACCTGAAACATTCAAAAAACCTCCATTATGATATTTCATCCGGTGACGATGTTTTCCTCCTGCACAGCATAAAAAAAGACAAGGGATCAAAGATAATGTGGCTTGAATCCAGGGAAGCTACCGTAACCGCATCAGCCTCCGGAACTATTTCTTTGTTCCTGTCACAGAGAAGCCGCTGGATTTCAAAGGGAAAGGCTTATAATGACCGATCGACTATAATTCTTGCCATTGTAACATTTGTTACAATTATAACACAGGTTATTTTATTAATATCAGGATTTTTCCGTCCGGCCTTTTTTCTGATTTTTGCAGCTTTTCTTATGTTAAAATCAATACCCGACTTTCTGATACTTATGAATACGACTAAAAGATACGGAAAAAGGGACCTGATGAAATGGTTTATTCCATCCCAGTTAGTTTATCCCTTTTATGTTATTGGAGTAGTATTAAATCCTTTTAAATATGGATTTAAAACGAATTCAGTCAGTTAATTGCCCATCTCCGACAGGAACTTTATCCTCATCAGCCTGATTTCTTCCTCTTCAAATTCATTTCCAAGTTCCGCAATAGCGGCTTCCAATGAGTCGGATTCGGCTTCCTCCCTGAAATAAGAATAAATATCATGCTGTCGTTCCTCGTCAATTACCATATTAATATAATAATCGAGGTTAATCCGTGTTCCTGAGTTCACTATGGCTTCGATTTCGGAGATCAGTTCATTCATTTCCAGTCCTTTTGCCTCGGCAACATCCTCAAGTGGCCGTTTCATATCGATGCTCTGGATTATGTAGACTTTAATCCCCGATTTATTTACCACTGATTTTACAACCATATCGAGGGGCCGGATGATTTCCTTCTCTTCAACATATTTCTTGATAATCTCAACAAACTCTTTCCCGTATCGCTGGGCTTTTCCTGCTCCGACACCCGAAATATTCTGAAGCTCATCTATGGTTATAGGGTACTGTATTGCCATGTCCTCAAGCGATGGATCCTGAAAGATCACGAACGGGGGAACATCCTTTAATTTGGAAATCTTTTTCCGGAGGTCTTTAAGTATGCTGAAAAGTTCATCATCGACGGCTGCAGTTCTGGCTCCGAAAGCGTTCTCCTCATCTGTGGTATCTGAATAATCATGATCTTCCGCCAGCATGAAAGAATAAGGCTTTTCAATGAATTCCTGACCATTCTGAGTTAGTTTTAGCAGTCCGTAATTTTCTATATCTTTTGCCAGGAATTTTGCTATTAGAGCCTGCCGTATCACCATATTCCAGAACTTCTCATCCTTATCCTCACCTATTCCGAATAATTCGAGCTTATGATGCTTGTACGACTTGATTGCTGAGGTTACCTTGCCTGAGAGAATATTCGCAATATGGTCAGCCTTGAATTTTTCCTTAACCGCCAGAACTGTCTCAAGCACATTCACTACAGCTTCACTTCCCTCAAATTGGGCCTTGGGGTGAAGGCAATTATCACATGCTTCGCAATTATCCCTGGGATATTCCTCGCCGAAATAGTGAAGCAGTAATTTCCTCCGGCACACAGATGATTCGGCATAAGAAACAGTTTCAAGAAGCAATTGCTTACCTATCTCCTGCTCAGCAATGGGCTTTCCCTGCATGAATTTCTCCAGCTTCATTATATCGTTGTAGCTGTAGTATGCAATGCAATTACCCTCTCCGCCGTCACGGCCGGCCCGTCCTGTTTCCTGATAATAACCTTCCAGGCTTTTGGGTATATCATAGTGGATCACAAACCTGATATCAGGCTTATCGATTCCCATTCCAAAAGCAATCGTGGCAACGATTATATCAGCTTCCTCCATAAGGAACTTATCCTGGTTTGCTGTGCGCGTGGCAGAATCCATCCCTGCATGATAAGGTAAAGCCTTGATTCCATTGACCTTCAGAACTTCGGCCATTTCCTCCACCTTTTTACGGCTCAGGCAATAGATAATCCCCGATTTCCCGGAGTTATTCTTAATGTATTTAATTATTTCTTTCGTGACATCCTGCTTCGATTTGACCTCGTAATACAGGTTAGGCCGGTTAAACGATGATTTAAAAATACCTGCCTCAAGTATTCCCAGGTTCTTTTGTATATCATGCTGTACTTTCGGCGTGGCCGTTGCGGTCAGCGCAATGATGGGAGAACGTCCGATAGTATCTATAATGGGCCTTATCCTCCGATATTCAGGACGGAAGTCATGTCCCCATTCCGAAATGCAATGAGCCTCATCAATTGCATAAAATGATATCTCGATATTTTTCAGAAATTCAATATTCTCTTCCTTTGTCAGTGATTCCGGTGCAACGTACAATAGCTTTGCCCTGCCCGTTAAAACATCTTTTTTAACCCGTGTACTTTCAGTTTTTGTAAGGGATGAATTAAGGAAATGGGCAACATCATCGTCTGTGCTGAAATTACGCATCGCATCCACCTGGTTTTTCATCAATGCTATAAGAGGTGAAATTACAATTGCCGTACCGGGTTTCATCACCGCCGGCAATTGGTAACAAAGTGATTTTCCGCCTCCTGTAGGCATGAGGACAAAGGTATCACGGCCCTCAAGTACATTTTTAATAATAGGTTCCTGGTTGCCTTTAAATGTGTCAAATCCAAAATATTTCTTTAAATAATCATGTATAGCTGCATCAGTCGTCATATTCCTCCCGTATGATTATTTCCCCTCCTTTAAATTGTAAGTCTTTGTAGGTTACATAAAGTTAAAAAATTTATTAATCAAATACCATTTTAATTTTATTTATAAAATTTTAGAAAAATAATATAGCTCAACTTCCACCCCTTCATTCCGGGCGTCAGCCAGGAATTCATAATATAGTTTGACCCTGCTTTAAAATTGATATTGTTTTGCAAAATAAGATTTATCATCTTTACAGGCTGAATTTTTAAATAATCTATATTAGGTTCTGATGGCTCTGAAAAGCAAAACAGGAAAGAACAAAGAAGGGGAGATGTCGTTTCTCGAGCACCTTGAAGAGCTCAGATGGCACATAATTCGGTCAATTGCTGCTATCGTTATTCTGATGATAGTAGCCTTTATATTTAAAAATGTCCTTTTTAGTAAAATTGTTCTGGCTCCAAAAGATCCGACTTTTTTTACTAACAGGATTCTTTGCGAGTTCGGGCACTATCTGGCTCAACACATGAATTTTAAGAATCCTGATATATTATGCATTAATACAAAACCATTGAACCTGATAAGCATTAAAATGTCAGGACAGATTACTACTCATATTATAGTAGCCCTGGTTGCCGGACTTATTCTTGCATTTCCTGTTGTTATACGTGAGTTTTGGATGTTTTTCAAACCAGCCCTGCATTCAAATGAAGCAAAATATGCTCGTAGTGCTGTTCTTGTTTCGTCTTTACTTTTTTTCATTGGTGTCTTATTCGGATATTATATGCTTGCTCCGCTTTCAATTCATTTCCTTAGCTCTTACCAGATAAGTTCAGATGTTGTTAACCAAATAAATGTAAGATCATTTATTGGTACTTTGACCTCAATCTGTCTGGCTACCGGAGTTGTATTTGAGCTTCCGGTAGTTGCATTTTTCTTAACCAAAATCGGGGTAATCACTCCCAGTTTCATGAGAAAATACAGAAAGCATGCAATCGTTGTCATTTTTATTGTGTCTGCCATTATAACCCCGCCTGATGTCTTTTCCCAGACACTTGTTGCAATACCGCTTCTTATTCTTTATGAAGTTAGTATTTTTATATCTGCCAGAGTGGTAAAGCAAAAGGAAAAAGAGCATCGCGAATTTATGGGTGAAGAATCTTCAGCACAAACAGAGAGTGCAAAAAGTTAAAGTCCTGAATGAAATTATTTACTGAAAATCTCGTCAAGAAATATCACAACAGAACAGTTGTTGATCATGTTTCCATTGAAGTTGAACAGGGTGAAATAGTTGGATTGCTCGGGCCAAACGGTGCAGGAAAAACAACCTCCTTTTATATGATAGTTGGATTGATCAGGCCGAGGGAAGGAAAGATATTTCT
>Ga0153915_10007337_pt1 | contig 10394 bp, 33 predicted proteins | sample Opewatmetagenome_2_FD_107003 | JGI IMG/M metagenome (GOLD analysis project Ga0153915, IMG submission 107003) | Freshwater wetland microbial communities from Ohio, USA - Open water 3 Core 3 Depth 3 metaG | ecosystem: Environmental > Aquatic > Freshwater > Wetlands | place: USA: Ohio, Lake Erie... | reverse complement strand
GAGGCACTCGAGCGGATCGAGGCCGAAGTCGTCGATCCACCGGACCGTCGAGAACAGGATGTTGCCGAGCTCCTTCTTGAGTTCCGTGCGCATCGTCTTTGCCACCGCACCGGACGACTCTGAGATGGCCGCCGGCCCCTCTCTTACGATACGCGAGAGATCGCCGACGCCGACCATGAGCCGGACGACGATCTCATCGAGCGTGTGCCGCTTGGGCAAAGCGCCCATCGGCGGCGCGCCTTCCCAGATCTGTCGCCCTTGGACGAGCAACGCCTTGAGGCCGCCGTGCACCGCCTCGCGCACGCCGGGGTGTTTTCGCAGGTCGATTTCCATGATCACTTCGTTCTTCATCACGTTCCCTTTCGTCGTATCGACGACCACGCCGATGTCGAAACACCAGTCTACGCCACCGCCTGCTTCGTACAATACGATGGCGCCTTTGCCGGACGGCAAAGATCGAAAACCAGTCACCCGCACGCTCGGCTGATCACGTCGCACGAAGACGAAATCGCCGACGCGGATCTGTTTTCCGTTTCGATCTCTCACCGCCGTCATATTCATGTGCGCGTCCTCTTCCTCTCGGCGAGGCTCGCTACGCTCTTCTTCTTGCGCTCGATCACGCGCATCCCTCGGCGCATCTTCGCCTCGTCCTTGCCGAATAGCTCCGGCGCTAGCGCGAGCACTGCGCGCACGTGGGAGACGAGCAGCCTGCCGGGCGGATATCCCTCTTGAAGCGCGACCGCCGCGATGGCCGCATCGGCCGCCTCGTGCCACTCCTCGGACGGATCCTTGTCGTCGCACTGCCCACGGCGGTAGGTCGCCCAGACGGCGCGTTGGAGTTTCGCCGGGACAAGCCCCCAGTGCCGGCCGCATAGCAGGAACTCGGGCTTGCACCGGACCGAACAGCCAAGCGCGTGGCAGATGTGTGCCGTCATCGCAGCGGCCGTGGTCCGACCTGATCGCGGGTGTCGAGTAGCAACGTGCCCGGCTCCAAGAGACGCGCGCCGAGCTGCTTCTCGGCCTCCTTGAGCCGCGCCGGGGGCCCATTGAACGTGCACTCGGCGCACACGTCCTTGCCGCCGGGGCCGTACGGGCGGAGCTCCCGCGGCCCGACGCCGCCAGGCTGGCCGCAATGCACGCATGTTCTCACCGCCACTCCGCTTCCGTGCATGGAACGGCCTTCATCGAGTAGCACATGATGTCCGAGTACACAGCGCGCTCTTCCTCGCCGAGCACACGCGGCAAAACGCTGTCCGGATTTGGTTCGCGGTACCCGCATCGGACAGGACGGCCACCGGCGAACGTGTGAAAGTCGAAGTCGAGATGCTGGTGCGGGTCGGGATCTGTCCAACACGTCGGAGCGTCGTCCTTCGGTGCGCCCAAGATCTGCGTCGCCGCCACAGACGCCCCTACGACGCTCGCTCCAACGATGGCTGTAGCGAGAGCTACCGCCGCCGACAACAACAACCACACGTTCTTCTTGTCCATCGTTTACTTCTCTCCGACGAGCATCTCGCGCGTCGATTCACGGACCGCGCCCTGGTGGAACGGCCGCGGGCAGGCGAGGAGGAGCCCCGTGTAGGAGGCGGACGGCTGCCGGCTCATGAGTCGCCAATCACTGCGAAGGAGATGGACGCTACGACGAAGAGGACGATTGCCATGAGGCATGTCGTCAAGCTCACAGCCGGGTAGTCGTCGTAAGCCCAACGCGACACGCCTGCCGTGACGCACGCGAGCAACACCACGCCTACGACGAAGCCGACACGGAGACGAAGCGAACGTGTTGCGCCGCTCAACTGTAACGCCTGACGCACGCGGCGGCTCACGTTAGGAGCGAACAACCCTTCTTTTTCGAGTTGCTCTAGCAACGCAGTCTCTTCCTCGGATAGTAGCGGCTGACGGCTCATCGCGTAGCTCCGGGCCGGCGGACGACCACCTCGGGCACTGTGGTCTGCTTCCGCGGGGAGCTTGACGGCAACGCAGCGGGGGCAGGCGTCGCGGGGGCCTTAGCCTCTTCTGCTTGCTGCTTCGCGGCGTACCGCGCCGCCGCTTTCTCGTCGCGCTGCCGCTGGATCTCGAGCGCTGCCGCCCTGATCTCGGCGAACAGCTCGGGGGTCACACGCGCCTTGCAAGCATCGGCGAAGGGGCTCGTAGCTCCCGCGAAGTTCTCGCGCGTCTTCTCGACTTTGACGGCTTCCTTCAACTCGCGCACGCGGGCCATGCCGGCCTCGACGGCGGCGATGCGCTCGGCACGCGTCGCGATGTCAGTACGGGGGGTCGCCCCGGCAAGCCGTTGCGCCTCCTCGAGCGCGGCTACCGCGGCGCGGTACGCCTCCTCCGCTTTCTCCGTGCTCATCGCCGCGCCTCCTTCTTCGCCCCCGCAGCCCCCGCGGCGATCTCGTCGAGCCGTTGCTGCGCGAAGCGGCTCAACACGCCCCCGTTCTCCCATCGGTTCACGCTGACGAACGAGACGCGGAGCCGGTGCGCGAACGACTCTTGCGTGTCGCCGAAGCTGAGCCGCAAAGAGCGGATCCGCCTCGCATCCCACGCGCCATTCTTCTGAACGCTAGCCTTCTTCTTCACGGTAGCGGTTTCCCTTCAACGAAAACGCGGTGTTGCCCCATGCAGTTGTCGCCTGTCACCTCCCGCAAATAGCCGAGCTCCACGAGCCGGTCGACGAGCGCTATCAACTGCCAGCCGTCGCCGCCGGCCGCAGCGGAGATAAGCACGTGCTGGCGAACTGCGCCTGCGACCTCGAACGCTCGTCGTGCGGCGCCGATCATGGCGAGGAGCTTCGTCTGCCCCTCCTCGGTGAAAACGTACGGACGGTGTTGGGAGTACACGTACATCGCGAACAGAAGCTAGCACGAGACTTAACTCGAGATCAAGGACTCTTCGCCGATCGGGCAACGGTGCGTCGGGGACTGGGCGCCGCAGCCGGGGCACCTGACACGCAGAGGTGGTTCGACTCCTCTCTCGGCGGCAGCCCTTGCGCGGGCTCGCGCCTCCATACGTATCTTTCTTGGGTGGTCCAATTTTCGCGCGGCGCGCATTTCTGCTCGCAGTTTCTTGTCGGAGTCGACGGCGCTACTAAAACAGACCTTTTTGCGAATCGTCCACGGTTCGGCCGGATCGCGTTGCATCCGGACGTTCATTTGGGAGATCTCGCCGAGTCGGTGCAGCTTAGCGGCTTCGGCGAACACCTCAACGACCGCCTCGTGGAGATCGTACTCGTCTTCGTACCGGGCCCACTGGATCACGGTGAGCGTGCCTCTGGAGACACGTCTCCCCACGGAATTTTCGTCATGCGGGACCGGAAGACTAGATTGACGGCACAGACGAAGTCAAGACACCCCGTCGAACTTGTCGGACAACTCCGATAGGTGTAGGATACGGCGTCATGGAACACGAAGGAAAGCTCGGACTGCGTTTGCCCTTGCCTTTGCTCGATGCCCTCGAGCAGGAGCGCAAGCGTCGAAGCAAGGCCGCCGGAGCCGAGGTCAAGACGAGCGCCGTGGTGCGCGCCGTGCTGGAGCGCGCCTTGACGCCACGTCGTAGCAGGAAGGCTACTCGCTCACCGGTGAGCGTAGCCCGGTGAGCCTCGCCGATGACGAGATCTTCCTCGGCTACTGCGAGATCCACGCGGCGACTGAGCGCGCCGCGTTCTCCGGTTGGCAGATCCGTCGGCTCCTCGAGCTCGCCGATCACAAGACGCACATCGATCCGCTCGACCTGCACGACGATCAGTGGTTCACGATGCGCAGCTGTCTCGCCGACCCGTTGATCAAGCGAGCGAGAGAGCGCCTCTGCGCGGCACGGGCGGACGCGCGGGACAAGCTCCTCTCGGCCGGGTTCGTCGAAGGGGAGACGGGCGCCGAGCAGCCATGAGCGTTTCCGACGATGAACTACAAGCGTTCTGCGACGACCCGTGACCCGTCACTCCTCTGGAACGGTCGTGCCGAAGTGCTGCGCCTGCGGCGGCGATGGCACGCGGTTTCCGCGTGCGTCTCCCATCATGCGCAAGAGCGCCATGCGTGGACTCGTGCTTCTCGCCTCCGAGCGGTGGATCTGTGCCGCCTGTACGACTCTCGCCGTGAACGAATGGGCGCGCAAGGCTTGGGGGCGATCTGTCGTGAAAACGTCGCGCTGAACATCAACCTTCGAGAAAAGGACGACACATGAGCAAAATCGGGAAAGAAGAGATCCCGCCTCGCCCGCTCTGTGGGTGCGGGGAGCCAGGCGTGTATCAGGTGACGCTTTCCGTTCGTCGGTTGGAACTCGACCGAAGCGGCGGTTCCGGCTTGTGCTGGATAGGTTCCTACCGTTCGACGCACACGAACATCGAGTCGATCGTCTGCGAAACGTGTCTCCGTGGGCAGATCAAGGTGAACGTCTCGGTAGACGCCTCAATGACCGGAGCGACCCCGAAGTTGTAGTTGAAGTTGACAGCGTTCCTCTCCGGATGTAGCTGTCTTCAACATGGCGCTCGACAAGAAAGAGCTCTGGGTCGATTGGACGCACGACGCGATGGCGAACTACCCGATGCCGGAAGAGGTCGGCGGTCCCGAAGATTTCGCGAACGAGATGGCCGACGTCGCATGCAACTACGCCGACGAGATGCTCGAGGAGTACGAGCGCCGGTTCGAAAAGGGCGGCAGCAAGGGCCGCCGCCGTCGAAAGAAGGACGAAGAAGAAGAGGAGCGCTGAGACATGGCAGCCGCGCGAAGGGCCAACGCCTACGCGAAGGTCATGCGCGGAAGCCGGAGGTTGCCCGTGCCCAAGAAGCCCGGACCGCCTCCCCCGCAACCGTGTGGCGTCTGTGGCAAGCACGGGCACGCGTCGCGAGAACATGAGCCGGGCGGCCTGTTCTACGTCGCTCCGGGCAAGATCACGCGCGTGCCGAGATCTCGGTAGAACGCGCAGAAAGCAAGGAGCGGTTCGATGGCAAGCAAGAAGAAGCAGGTCAAGAAGGTCGTGATCAGTGCAGAGCACTACGACATCTTGGGGGCAAGCAGAGAGCTGCTCAGCAGCGTGTTCGGGAGCGGCACGCTCTCCGTATCGATCGGCGACTTCAAAGAGTACGCTCGACTCGAGAAACTCTACGACAAACTCGATCCGGACACGGTGGGTCCGGACGACTACGTTCCGCCGAAGGAAGAAAGCAAGTAAGACATGGCATCCAAGAAGAAGGCCAAGAAGAAGGGCGCCCAGAGAGCGTGCAGCGTGTGCTCCCAGCTGGGGCACAACAAGCGAAGCCACAAGCGAGGCGGCAAGCTGTACGACGGCCGCCGCAAGCCCGTGCGATGAAGATCCGCGTCCGGCCGGCGAACGGTCGCGTCGTGTATCTCGACGACAGGAACGTGCTCAGGAAGGTCGTCCCGGCGGTCGGGACGATCTCTCCCGGCTTCGCGCTCCAAGTGCTCGCGAACGCTGCGGCGTCGAACGGTGTCGTCGACGCGCGCACGTTTTCCGGTCCGGAGGACGTGCGACCGGAGAGCATGCGATGAGCGCGTTCGTCGGTGCCGTCAACGCCCCCGACCACAACAGCCCCAACGAAGGCGCGCGCGTCTATGCGAGTCGCGGTGGCGCTGAGCTCACCGTGTTTGGCGTTGATGGTTCCAAGGTGTTACGGAGCTTCGACCCGATCGCTGCTCGGAACCTTGCCGCGCTTCTAGTGCGCGCCTCCGAAGAGGCCGAACGGATGCGAGCTCGACCGGAGAGCGTGCGATGAACCCCGAGCCCCCCGAGCCGCTCCTCCAGTTCTTCAGGTACGATCATCTGCCGCTACCTCTTCGAGAGGTTTCACGCCCATTCGGTGAGCTCGCGCAAGCAATCGTCTTGACGCTTCCGCGGAATCTGGAGCGCGACGGTGCGCTCCGAAAACTGCTCGAGGCAAAGGATTGTGCCGTACGCGCGTTCATTTACAAAGAGGAAGAGGCGCCATGAACCCTCGCCAGAAAGCGAAAGATCTAGTCCGGCTCGCCGCCGACGAGCGCACGCCCGAGAAGGAGCGCATGGTCTCGGCAATCAAGGCCGTCGGGCTCATCCAGGAGCACGGGCTCCTCGACAGCCCGCTCGACGGCATCGGCGACGTGCTGCGCGGGGAACAGGCGCAAAGGACCGTCAAGGCAGCATCGAAGCTCTACGACGCGTTCACCGATCCCGACGTCTTGGGCGCGCTCAAAGGGATCGGCGGCATGGCAGGCAAGGCGCGGGAGAGTGCTCGCGAACGACGCCGCCGCCGTTGAATCGCCGAATCGGCGCCGCTCGCCTTGAACGGCGCCGACTCGGCCGAGCGACGGCATGGTGCGCGGGGAGATCCCGCGACAGCTCGGGGCCGCCTCTTTCCTCAGGGGTTCGTCTGCGTAGTCATGAAACACCGTCGTTCGGCCGATTGAATGAGAGCCAGTTCAGCGCAGGGAGTCGCGTAGGGCGGCACCGGGGCTTGCGTCATGCGTCTTACGTACCCGGGCAGTCGGGCCCCACATCTCGCCTTGTACATCCCGACCCGGTTGTGACTCCAACCACTTGGATCATGCCTGCGCTGAACCGGCCAATGAACGATACACCTCGAGCTCGAGTCATGTCCAATGCTCGCGCGTGTAGCCTTCCAGCTTCGCGGTGTGCGGGCCGTGGTGACCGTCCTCGAGCTCGCAGCGTAGAGTCGACAGACCGATGTTGGCATAGCGGCCGGTGTACAGAGCAGGACATTGGAGCCCCTCAAGTCGTCGATCGTCCTCGCGCTCCCACGAGAGTACGCGCCACGACAGCGCGTAGGCCCCAAGCACTATCACACTGATCGCCGCGGTCACGAAGATGGCGGTCATGCGTCAAGCCGAAGGCGCGTTAGCGATAGCGCCTCGAAGCTTTCGATACACTAGGCGGCAGAAGACGATGAACTCCTCCTCGGAGACGGCTTGCCCCATTCGATCGTTGCCGCTTTGCACGTCCATGATGCTGATCGCGGTCGTGATTAGCCAAAGGCAGCGCACGCCAGCCGGCTCGGCCTGTGAGCGCTTGTTTAACTCGACGAGCTCGTCCATGAAGGCGCTCATGTCAGGACGATCGTCGTCCGGAGTGCTCATATCTTCCTCGGTGCCGCGTTCGGTTTCGGCGGTGGCGCCTTCACCGGCGGCCGGTGGATCACACCCGCCAGCCGGTACTCGAAGATCGTGACGTCGAGCCCCTTGGCCCACGCCAGGATCGCTTCGCGCGTCTCCTTCTCGATGTAGGTCTTTTCGCCCCCAGGGCGAACGACCACGTAGATCTCGCTCATCGGCGCGACCCCTTCTCAGTTGCGGGCTCGCGGGACGTCTTGGCGGGTTCGGGGTGGACGATGCCAGCGACGAGCTCCCTGGCACGGCGGAAGGCGGCGACGGCGGGGCTCATCCGGTCGACAGCGGGGCTACGCGGAGCGGTCGCCTCCGGAGGCGCAGAGGGGCGCTCGAGAGCCACGCCGGGCGTCTCTCGGCGGAGGCGTTCGGCGGCCCGGTCGGCGATCTTGGTGCGCTGCTCGAGGGTGAAGCGAGGGTTCATCAGGGCGAGCCGCTCGCGGTCGTCGAGTAGGCGGTGGTGGGTGTGGCAGAAGGAGAGGCCACGGGGGATGTCGCGGCGGCAAAGTCGACACGTGTTCATCGGCGTCCTTTTTCCTCGTTGTCCGCAGCGCGCGCACACGCGACTGCCATCTTCCACCCCTGCGCTGTCGGTTCGAATCGCGCGATCGGTACGAGTGGGCCTCGCGTCTCCGCGAAGTGAGGATCCAACTCGTCGGCTGCGGCGAGCCATTTGAGCTCGCAGCGGTATAACGCGATCTTTCTCCCGTCGTAGTTTTTCGCGTCGGGCCACACGATCTCCGCGACGGTGAACGCCCCACGCTTGTAGGTTCGAATGATCTCGAATCGTGCCGGGATCGGATCTCCTTTGCGCGGCGTGGTTACGGCGACAGGAGACGGGTTGCGGTCGGGGCATGCGCCGGAGCGGCGTGCGGAACCGAATGGAAAACCCATGCCCATTAGCGTTGCGCCTCCTTCGTTCGACGATCTTGCACGGCCAGCAGTCCGGCATGAAGCAGCCAAGTGCTCAAACCGAGCCCTTCGCGCGAAGCTACTGTCTCCAACAACGATTTTTGCTGTTCGGTGCAGCGGACGTTGATGACCGCACCCTTCGTTTTCTTTTTCTTGGTCACGCTATCTCCTTCGTCGAAACACCATCGAACTGGATCGTCTGCGCCGCTTGTGCGCACGCGTCCTGGAACGTTTCGCCTTGAAATCGCGCCCTCGGCACCGCGTTCGGCCGGCGGATGAACTCGATCTGTAGCTTTCCGGTCTCTGGCGATACGTCCAGCGCCAGCGCGTAGTCCGGGTTGTCGAGCGCCCACGCGGTCAAGATTTCGAATGTCCTCCGCGCCGCTTCGCCTTGCTCGATCTGAATGCGTTGTTCGAACTCGCTTCTAGTGCCATTTGTCATCGGGTGTGCCCTCCTCTGAACGCGCCATCTCCTCCGCCTCTTCGGCAAGGTGACGCAGCAAGGACGCCGTGCTGACGGCAGGTGAACCCGCTCTCCGGAGCCGGACGTAGACGTCGATGACGGCGATGGCGAGCGCTTCGGTATCGTAGCCAGCATGCCGGTAGCGCGAGAGTTCTCGTGTGATGGCGTCGGACGCCGCCCGCATCTGTTGGTAGCCGTCATTTGACGGAGGCTCGACGGCGCTCTTGGGGACGATGGCGGCGTGCGGTGCGAGGCGCACGATCAGACGGCACGCGAGGCTCTCGTAGACGCGCTCGGCGTCTTGCTCGAGACTCGTCTCAGGAGTCCCTTGGATCACGTCCCGGAGCGCGGCGGCGAGTTCGCCGAGCAGTTCAGCGGGGCTCATGGCGCCTCCAAGACTTCGGCGATGAGCAGCTTCGCGACGACGGCGTCGAAGTCGAACGGCTCGCCGTCGCCAGGCAGGTGAATGTCGTGCGTCGCCTTCTCGTCGTGCCGAGGCGTCACGGCCAGCTCCCCTTCTCGCGGGCGCGCGCCTGTCGCACCTTGTAGACGGCGAGCTTAGCGAACCGCGCGGCTTGCTCGAGGGAGGAGAGCGCGAGCAAGAAGAACTGCTCGGCCTCCGGATCGAGTCCCTCGGCGTCGAGCTCGAGGAGGAACTTCGCACGGAGCTTCTCGATGGGGTCGGGGAGATCTTCGATGTCGAGCGCGAGCGCCTCGGCGCGGAAGCGCCCGTTGACCATTCGGACCAGACGATAACCGGTGCTTCGCAACTCCTTTTCGAGTTCGTTGATCTCGGCGCCATCGAGGAACAGATCCACACCTGTCTTGGCGGCGATCATTGCGTCGCACAGATCCGCGATATTTGACATCAGATGGTCTCCTCAGAGAGGGCGGCGACGCCGATGATTCGGAGCATCATCGCGACGAGCGCGCCCGCGGCCAGGCCCCCCAGGTGGGCGCCGAACGAGACGCTTCCGGAGCCCCCTGCGAGCGCGTAGTAGACGTTGAGGGCTCCGAACCCCATGGCGAATCCGAGGAAGCGCGGCCGGAGGGCGGCGGCGACGGCCATGATCCCGAAGATCGCGCCGCTGGCGCCCACGAGGGGGGCCGTCGCCGAGGGGTCGACCAGGACGTGGAGAAGACCCCCGGCGAGCCCCGCGGCGGCGTAGATGGCCGCGAAAACGAGGCTCCCGAGCTCCCCCTCGACGACGGCGCCGAAGATGAGGAGGAAGGCCATATTTCCAGCCAGGTGGGAAATGTGGGCCGGGTCGTGGAGGAAGAGGGCCGTGAAGACGGGGGCCAGGCTTCCGGTCTGGGTAAAATGGGCCGGAATCAGGCCGAAAGCCTCACAGGCCGGAAATCCGCCCGCGGCGAGCTCGAGGCCGTAGGCCGCAACGGTTCCGAGGACCAGGAGGAGGGTGAAGAACGGGAAACGCATGCCCTGTTCTACGGACCTTGCCCGAAGATCTCCCCTTCGTCAATACGTTGTGGTGGGGGTAGCCATACATCAGGTTGACATTGGATCTTTTTTTGGGAAGATGGGTTCTACCCTCCCCGTAGGACCTGACATGAAGAAGACGATCTACAGGAAGTGCCCGTGCGGCGAGACGGCCCACGACTACGACGGGCACGTAGCGGACCGTCCCTCGTACAAGTGCCGCAACTGCAACGCGGTGCGGGTGCCCCGGAAGAAGGGTGAGCTGGAACCGCTCCCGTACAACGCCTTCACCAAGGCGGCGAGGTACTGATGGCCAAGCCGTTCGTCACCTACCGTTCCGGAGAAGTCACCTTCGACGATGATGGCGCGCAGGTCATCGTGACGCGTTTTTCGGATCGTCGTCCGATGACGCGTTCGTCTACCGGTGTGGCGCTGTACGCCGATCATGGCGGGTCCCGTGATCGTGCCG
>Ga0153915_10007336_pt1 | contig 10394 bp, 2 predicted proteins | sample Opewatmetagenome_2_FD_107003 | JGI IMG/M metagenome (GOLD analysis project Ga0153915, IMG submission 107003) | Freshwater wetland microbial communities from Ohio, USA - Open water 3 Core 3 Depth 3 metaG | ecosystem: Environmental > Aquatic > Freshwater > Wetlands | place: USA: Ohio, Lake Erie... | reverse complement strand
TTCCCCATCCATGAGGTGTCCGAGCGCCAGCGCCGGCAGATGACCACCCTCGGCGGGAACATCACCACCCTCGCCCTCGACAGTAAGTTCGACGATTGCCAGGCCCTCGCCAAGCAAGCCTTCGCCGATCCCGCGCTGGGGCCCTTGAATCTCTCGTCGGCCAACTCGATCAACATCGGACGGCTCCTACCCCAGACCGTCTACTACGTGTATGCGGCGTCGCGCCTGGCCGACATCGGCGGCGGCGAGAAGGTGATCTTCTCCGTTCCCTCGGGCAACTTCGGCGATCTCATGGGCGGCCTGCTGGCCGGTCGCATGGGTCTCGAGGTGGAGCGTTTCGTCGTCGCGACCAATGCCAATGACGAAGTGCCGCGCTTTCTGGCGACCGGTCGCTACGAGAAGATCGTCCCATCGAGGAAGTGCATCTCCAATGCGATGAATGTCGGCCACCCCTCCAACTTCGCGCGGATCGTCGATCTCTACGGCGGCAACATGGACGAGCAGGGCAACGAGGTTGCCTCCCCCGACCTGTCCCGCATGCGCCGAGAGCTTTATGGCGTCAGCATCGGCGACGTCGAAACGCGGCAGACGATTGTGGAGGCTTATCGCCGTCACCACACGATCCTGGAGCCCCACGGCGCGACGGGTTGGGCCGGCCTGCAGCACTTCCTGGCGGCCAACCCAGAATACGCGAACACCACGGCAATCTCTCTCGAGACCGCGCATCCAGCGAAGTTCCCGGAGGAGATCCGTGCCCTGATCCAGGTCGATCCCGCCGTGCCGAAGAGCCTGCAGGGGCTCGATGGGATGAAGGAGCACTACCGCGAGATGGAGACCGACTACTCGGTCTTCAAGGACTTCCTGACGCGGGAATTTCGCCGATGAAATCGATCATCGTGATCGGCGATGGGATGTCGGACCGGCCGATCGATAAGCTGGGCGGCAAGACCCCGCTCCAAGTCGCCCACAAGCCGCACATCGACCGCATCGCCCGCGAGGGCCGGATGGGACTGCTGCGCACCGTCGGCGAGAGCGGCCCGGCCGATTCCGCCGTCGCCAACCTGGCCGTGCTCGGCTACGACTCTTCCGCCAGCTCCCAGGGGCGCGCCGTGCTCGAAGCCGCCAGCATGGGCGTGGAGATTCGTCCGGGTGACGTTGCCCTGCGCTGCAATCTCATCAGCCTCGAAGGTCCACGCGATGACCGCCGGATCAAGAACCACTCCGCCGGACACATCTCGAACGAAGAGGCAGCGGAGCTGATCCGTGCCCTCGATGCAGAGCTCGGAGGAGGCCAAGGTCCCTATCCAGCAGCGTTCTACCCCGGAGTCAGCTACCGCCACTTGCTCGTTCTCCGCGGCGGTTGGGGGACAAGCCAAGTAGAGTGCGCACCGCCCCACGATAACGTCGGCGGGCGCGTGGTCGATCTGCTGCCCCGTCCCATGGATCAAGGCGCCGCGCTCACCGCCCAACGACTGAACGAGCTGTACCAGCGGGCGCTGCCCATTCTCGAGAGCCACCCGGTGAACGCCGCCCGCCGGGCCGCGGGCAAGGACGAGGCCAATGCAATCTGGACCTGGTCGCCGGGGCGTCGTCCGACGATGAAGACGCTCAAGGAGCTGTATGGCGTCCGTGGCGCCGTCATCTCAGCGGTCGATCTCGTCATGGGCCTCGGCGTGTACGCGGGCATGGATTTGATTCGCGTGCCCGGCGCCACCGGCCTTCACGACACCAACTACGAAGGCAAGGCCCAGGCCTGTCTCGATGCCCTCGCGGGCCACGATCTGGTCTATGTTCATGTCGAGGCCACCGATGAAGCAGCCCACGCCCGCGACCTCGATCTCAAGATCCGTTGCATCGAGTACCTGGACCAGCGTTTGGTGCGGCTGATCCTGGCCGGCCTCGACGCTCGTGCTATCACAGCCACCATTGCCGTTCTCCCCGATCATCCCACTCCCGTCGCAACCGGTCAGCACGGCCGCGATCCCGTGCCGGTGGCCATCCTCCGTCCCGGCCAGACGCCCGACGCAACCGAGCGCTACGACGAGGAGCAGGCGTCGCGGGGGTCGTTGGGGATGATGACCGGCGAGCAGTTCATGCGCCGGATGACGGAATAGCCTCAGGCAGAAACATGTGCCGACATTGAACGGCGCGGTCGCCGGACCGGCAATCGCGTCTGGGGCCGTTGCGCCTCATCGCGCCCGCTGACGGCCCGGCGGTGCGTGCCGCTCGGACGGTGGCCGTCGCGGACCACAACCCACTCGGGCGGAACCCGCGAGAGCCGGCTAGATTACACTGTCCCATCAGGCCGGGCACGTGCTACTCCTGCCCCTTCCTCTTGTCTCGTATGAAGGGCAACCCGCCGACGTGAAGCGCCAGCAGCCCGCGCTGCCGCCGAGCCGCTATCTGATGCTCGCCGGCACGCGAGGATGGTGATTCCCCAAGTACCCAGCCGGACGCTTCGCGACGCGGCGTCCCCCTCGCCGCCCCCTTCGGAAGGCTCACGGATCTACACATGTCAGCAGAGCTAAGGCTGTACATCGATGGCGCGACCGGCGGGGATCCCACCCAGGGCGCAGTCTGCTATCGTCTGCTCGACTCGAGCGGCGAGATCCTGCTCGAGCACGCCCAGCACGTCGGCGACGCCACCAGCAACGAGGCCGAGTACCGGGCGCTCATCATCGGCCTCTCGGCCTGTCAGAAATACACTCGCGCCCGGATTGACTGCTTCACGGACAGCGAGCTGATGGTCAGGCAGATCAGAGAGGAGTATCGCGTGACCGACCCGCGGTTGCAGCAGTTGGTCGAGCGCGTCCACCGCCTGGCCAAGCAGTTCCGGCGTGTCAGCTTCAGCCACGTGCGGGGGACCGACCCCGAGATGGCGCGGGCGGGCCGACTGGCCACCGAGGCGCTCCGTGTCCGCACCGTCTGACCAGCGCCTGCAGCGGGCGGGCGCGCGGGGCCTGACGGCTTCCCGCATGCCATTGCCCTACCGGGCTTCCGGCGCCGATACGCATTCCATGGGAAGGTCGCCTTGGCTGACGTCCTGAGGCTGTTGCTCCGCCTTGTCGGCGGCGGCCGCCGCCCGGAAGCCGAGAGGCCCCTCCGCGCCGAGCTCCTGAGCATCGAGCGCCTGGAGGAACGGGCCAGGGCCCTCGCTGCGAGCTTCACCCTGGCCCGCAATCCGCGCCGCAAGGCTCTCCCATTCTTCTCGCGCCTGGAGGACAACGCCCGGCGGCTGCGCGAGGCCTATCGCGTCCTCGCCGACGACGTCCACCGTGGCGAGTTCGTCTCCCCGGCGGCGGAATGGCTCCTCGACAACTTCCACCTCATCGACGGCGAGATCCGGGGCATCCGGCGCGACCTTCCACGGCAGTTCTACCTGGACCTGCCGAAGCTGGCCCCGCGGGAATTGGCCGGCATCGCACGGATCTACGCGATGGCCCTGGAGCTGATCCGCCACACCGACGGCCCCCTGGACCGGCACCAACTCGTGCGCTTCATGACCGCCTACCAGACGGTGGCGCCCCTGACCATCGGCGAGCTGTGGGCCTGGCCCAGCGTGCTCAAGCTCGCCCTCATCGAGAATCTGAGGCGGCTGGCGGACGAAACGCTCGAGGGCCGGGAAGCGCGTCTCAAGGCCGACCGCTTTCTGGCCCAGATCGGCGGCGCCGAAGCTGCGGTGCCCCTGGCGTCCCTCCCCGAAGTCCTGGAGACGGCCTATGTGGTGCGGCTCCTGCAGCGGATGCGCGAGTACGGGCCCCTGGTCTCTCCCGTACGAGCGGCCGTCGAGGAACGCCTCGCCACCCAGCATCTGACAGCGGAGGATGCGATCCGGACGGAGCACCAAGCTCAGGCCGCCGGGCAGGTCTCCGTGGCCAACGCCATCACCAGCCTGCGGCTGTGCTCCACCTTGGACTGGATGCTGTATTTCGAGCACGTCAGTCTGGTCGAACAGGTCTTGCAGCGCGACCCGGCCGGCTACTACGGGAAAATGGACTTCCTCAGCCGGGACCGTTACCGGCAGGCGGTGGAAGAGCTGGCGGAGGCCACCGGGGAGGCCCAGCTCCGCGTGGCCCTTCGCAGCGTGGAGAGCGCCCGGCAGGCCGCCGAGTCGAAGCCGGCCGGCGACCGCGCCGCCCACGTGGGCTACCACCTGATCGGAAGAGGCCGGCCCGACTTCGAGACCGACGTCGCGTACCGTCCACGCCTGGCTGGGCGCGTACGGCGCTTCCTCTTCCCCCACGCCACCAGCGTTTACCTGGGTTCGATCGGACTCTTGGTCGCCGCGCTGCTGGCCCCGGCCGTCGCATACGTTCGCGCTTTAGGCGGCGCTGCGTGGGCGCAGGCCTGGACGGCGGCGCTCCTCATCCTGCCCGCCAGCGAGTTCGCCATCGCCCTGGTTCAGCGCCTCGCTGCGCACCTCGTGTCGCCACGCCGTCTCCCCCGCCTCGACTTCCAGGCTGGGGTTCCTGAGGACGCGCGGACAATGGTCGTCGTCCCCACCCTGCTCACGAGCGTGGGCGGGGTGGCCGAGCTGCTGGAGCATATGGAGGTCCTGGCCCTGGGGAACGCCGACCCGCGCATTCACTTCGCCATCCTCAGCGACTTCGCCGATGCCCCGACGGCCGAACTGCCGGCAGACGACGAGATCCTGGACGCCGCCCGCGTCGGCGTCCAGGACTTGAATGCCCGCCACGGCCAGGGTCGCACCGACCGGTTCCACCTCTTCCATCGAGTGCGCCAGTGGAACCCTGGCGAGCGCTCGTGGATCGGCTGGGAGCGCAAGCGCGGGAAGCTCGAGGAGTTCAACCGCCTGCTGCGCGGTGCCAAGGACACGAGCTTCCGCGTGCACGTCGGCGATCCGGATGTGCTGCCCAGCATCCGCTACTGCATCACGTTGGACACCGACACCCAGCTTCCGCTGCACGCGGCCCGGAAGCTCATCGGCATCATCGCCCACCCCTTGAACCGTCCCCACTTCGATCCGCGCCTGCGCCGTGTCACCGAGGGCTACGGAATCCTGCAGCCCCGCGTCAGCGTGACCATGGCGAGCGCCGCCGGGTCGCTGTTCGCCCGCGTGTACGCCGGGCACACGGGCGTGGATCCGTACTCCAGCGCGGTCTCGGACACCTACCAGGACCTGTTCAGGGAAGGGATCTTCACGGGCAAGGGCCTCTACGATGTGGATGCCTTCATGGCCGCCCTCGAAGGCCGGGTCCCGGAGAATGCCCTCCTGTCCCACGACCTCTTCGAAGGCCTGCACGCCCGGGCCGCCCTGGTGACGGACGTGGAGGTGGTGGACGATTACCCCGCGAGTGTTCTCGCTCATGCCCGGCGACTGCACCGGTGGGCCCGCGGCGACTGGCAGATCCTCTTCTGGCTGTTCCCCTTGGTCCCGACCCGAAGGGGCCTGGAGCGCAATCGTCTCCCCGTCATATCACGCTGGAAGATCTTCGACAACCTGAGGCGCACGCTGGTGGCCCCCGCCACCGTTGCCTTCCTCGCCCTGGCCTGGCTGGTGCTGCCGGGAGATCCCTTGGCCTGGACGGTCGCGGTTCTCGCCGCGATCGCCTTTCCGCTGTACCCGCTGGCCGTCCGCTTCAGCGCCGGCCCCGCCCCCCAGCAACCCCTGGGGGTGTTCCTGCGGATGCTGGGCGAGGACGCGAGGACCGCCGGCGCCCAGACGCTCCTGCAGATCACGTTTCTCGCTTACCAGGCCTACGAGATGGCCCACGCCATCGGTCTCACCCTGGTTCGCCTCGTGATCACGCAGCGCCGCCTCCTCGAGTGGGAGACCGCGGCCGCCACCACCGCCCGGGCCGCCGGCCTCAGCGCCCGGGCCGGCGCGCTGCTGTTCCTCGCAGGGATGGCGGCCAGCCCCTTCATCGCCTTGATCGTCCTCGGCCTGATCGCGGCCGCCCGGCCGAGCAACCTCGCTGTGGCCAGTCCCTTCCTCGCCCTGTGGCTGGCTGCGCCGCTGGTGGCCTACTGGCTCAGCCAGCCCGTGTCGCCCGAGCGTTTTCTCCTCGGCTCCGAGGATCGACACTTGCTCCGTCTGGTCGCACGCAAGACCTGGCGCTACTTCGAGACGTTCATGGGTGCCGAGAGCCACGGCCTCCCTCCGGACAACTTCCAGGAAACGCCCACGCCGACGGTAGCGCACCGGACGTCCCCCACGAACATCGGGATGGGGCTCCTCTCGGCCCTGGCCGCCCACGACCTCGGCTTCATTCGCACCCCCCAGCTGGTCGAGCGGCTCGAGGCCACGCTGTCCACCGTGGAGGAGCTGGAGCGCTTCGAAGGCCACCTGTTCAACTGGTACGACACGAGGACCCTGGAGCCGCTGCCCCCCCGCTACGTCTCCACGGTGGACAGCGGCAACCTGGCGGGCGCTCTCCTGGCGCTGGCGCAGGGCCTGCGGCGGCTGGCCGGCGAGCCCCAGGGCGCGGGGCAGATCTGCGACGGCCTGGCGGACACCGCGGAGGTAACCCGGCAATCCCTCGCGCGGCTGGCGGACCCGCCGGCCACGCACCGGGAAGGAAGGGCCCACCTGGCCGCGGTCGTGACGTCCGTGGTGAGCTTGTTGGATGGTCCCGGGGACGGGGAGGAGAAGCTGGTTCGCGCCGGCGCACTGAGCGCCGAGCTGGCCGAAGCGATCGCATCGTTCGAGTCGGAAGGCGCGGCCTCCAGCCACGACGTCGAGGCGGCTCATTGGTCGCGGTCCCTCGCTGCGGAGTTGATGGTCCCGGCCTCGGAGCCCGGCGGGTTCGCGCATCGCCTCGAGGAGCTTGCCTCGCGCGCCCTCGCTCTCGTCGACGGCATGAGCTTCGACTTTCTCTACGAGTGGCAGCGCCAGATCTTCGCCATCGGGTATCGCCTCGCAGACGCCGAGGGCCCAGGCCGGCTCGACCCTTCCTACTACGACCTGCTGGCTTCCGAGGCCCGGCTGGCCAGTTTCGTCGCCATCGCCAAGGGCGATGTCCCCGACGGCCACTGGTTCCACCTGGGGCGGCTGCTGACCAGCGTGGACGGCGCCCCCACGCTCCTGTCGTGGAACGGCAGCCTCTTCGAGTACCTGATGCCGCTCCTCGTGATGCAGCGCTACCCGGGGACCCTCCTCGACCAGTCGTGCCGCATGGCCGTGCGTCGGCAGATGGAATACGGGAGACAGCAGGGCGTGCCCTGGGGGATTTCAGAGTCCGCCTTCAACGTCGTGGACCGCCACGGGACGTACCAGTACAAGGCCTTTGGCGTCCCCGGCCTGGGGCTGAGGCGAGGCCTCGGCGACGAGCTGGTGGTGGCCCCCTACGCCACTGCCCTGGCCGCCATGGTGGACCCCGGGAGCGCCGCACACAACTTCCGGCGCCTGGCCCGGGAAGGGCTGGACGGAGCGTACGGTTTCTACGAGGCCATTGACTACACCCACCGCAAGGCAGACGAAGGCGAGGGCGTTGGCGAGCCCCGGCCCCATGGCACCCGCGGGGTGGTCGTTCAGGCCTTTCTGGCCCACCACCAGGGGATGAGCCTGGTCGCATTGAGCAACGCCGTCCTCGGCGACGCGATGGTGCGGCGCCTCCACGCCGATCCCCGCGTGATGGCCACCGCGGTGCTGTTGCAGGAGCGCACGCCGCGCCATGCTCCCATCACGCAGCCCCGGCCTGCCGAGGAGACGCGGGTGACGGCTCCGGCCTCTGCGGTGGCGGTTCGGCGCTTCCGGTCCCCCCACACCCGGTTCCCTCACGCGCAGTTCCTGTCGAACGGTGCCTACACCGTGATCGTCACCAACGCCGGAGGCGGAGCCAGCCTGTGCCGCGGCCGCGCCGTCACCCGGTACCGCGAGGACTCGACCCGTGACCCGGGAAGTCAATTCATCTACCTGCGCGACGTGCGCACCGGGTCGGTCTGGTCCGCGACCTACCATCCCACGGACCGGGAGCCCGAGGACTATCACGTCACCTTCCGAGCCGAGCGCGCCAGCTTTCGCCGCCTCGACGAGGACATCGCGACGCAGCTGGACATCGCGGTCTCCACCGAGGACGACGTCGAGGTGCGCCGCCTGACCGTGACCAACCAGAGCGACCGGCCTCGCGAGCTTGAGATCACGAGCTACGCCGAGATCGCCTTGGCCCCTGTGGCAGAGGACCTGGCCCATCCCGCCTTCAGCAAGCTCTTCGTCGAGACCGAGTACCTGCCGGAGAGCGCTGCTCTGGTCTGCGCCCGGCGACCCAGCGTGCGGGACGAGGCCCGCGTGTGGGCGGTTCACGTGCTGAGCGTGGAGGGGAGGATGCAGGGGCCGGTGGAATGGGAGACCGACCGCGGGCGGTTCCTGGGTCGCGGCCGCAGCCCTGAGGATCCGGTGGCGCTCGACGGACGGGCCCTCTCGGGCACCACGGGGGCCGTGCTGGACCCGATCGTCAGCCTGTGCCAGCGCATCCGTTTGGCCGCCGGTGGTTTCGTGCGCCTGTCCTTCGCGACAGGGATGGCCGTAACCCGGGACGGCGCGCTGGCGATGGCCCACAAGTACCACGATCCCAGCGCCGCCGCGCGCACCTTCTCGCTGGCTTTCACGCATGCGCAGAGCACGCTGCGCCACCTGGGCATCTCGAGCGACGAGGCCCAGCTCTTCGAGCGCCTCGCCTCCCGAGTCCTGTACTCCGACGCCTCGCTGCGGGCCGGCCCGGAAGTCCTGGGGCGCAACGTCCTGGGTCAGCCGGGCCTGTGGGCCCACGGGATCTCCGGCGATCTCCCGATCCTCTTGGTGCGCGTCGTCGAGGGGAAGGACATTCCCCTCGTCCTGCAGATTCTCCAGGCCCAGGAGTACTGGCGGCTCAAGGGCCTGAGCGCGGACGTCGTGATCCTGAACGTGCATCCGGTGAGCTACGTGGACGAGTTGCACGTCCAGCTTGCGGCGCTCCTCGATACCGGCCCCTGGGGGGCGTGGAAGCATCGGCCGGGTGGGGTGTACCTGCTGCGCGGCGACCGAATGAGCGCGGACGAGCGGAGCCTGCTCGCCAGCGTGGCACGGGTGATCCTCAGCGGGGCTCGCGGCAAGCTGTCGGAACAGTTGGACTGGCCGTACTCGGAGCCACAGTGGCAGGAGGAGCAGCGGCCGCCGCCACCGCGCCTGGCTCCCGGCCCGGACGATGGTGAGATCGAGATCCCGGCCCTCACATTCGCCAACGGCACAGGTGGATTCGCTGACGGCGGCCGCGAGTACGTGGTCGTTCTCGACGGGGACCAGGAGACGCCGCTGCCCTGGGTAAACGTGATGGCCAACCCCGGCTTCGGCACCGTGGTCTCGGCATCGGGTTCGGCGTTCACGTGGGCGGAGAACAGCCGCGAGAACCGCCTCACGCCCTTCGCAAACGACCCCGTGACCGACCCCACCGCCGAAGCCCTCTTCTTGAGGGACGAGGACGGAGGTGACGTGTGGTCTCCCGCGCCGGGGCCGATGCGGCGGACCAAGGAGAGCGGCCGGTTCGTGGCGCGGCACGCAGCTGGGATCTGCCGCTTCACGCACGCCTCCCATGGCCTCCTCCAGGAGCTCGCGGTCTTCGTGGACGCGAAGGACCCGGTGAAATTCTCGACCTTGACCCTCACCAACCGCACGGACCGGCGCCGGCGACTGAGCGTGTTCGCCTACAACGAATGGCGCCTCGGGCCACCCCAGCCCGGGGAACAGCTGCGCGTGATGACGGAGCTCGATGCGGAGACGGGAGCCGTCCTGGCGACGAACCCCTACAACCAGGAGTTCGCGGGCCGGGTCGCCTTCGCCCACGCCAGCGAGGCGCCGGTCTGGACAACTGGCGACCGACTTGCCTTCCTGGGGCGCAACGGCTCGCTGGCGAGGCCAGCCGCCCTGCATCATCGCGCTCCGTCGGGCGAGTTTGGGGCGGGGCTCGATCCCTGTGCCGCGCTGCAGGTCAAGATCAGCTTGGGCCCGGGAGAGAGCCGCCGCCTCGTATTCATCCTGGGGCAGGGAAGGGATCGCGAGCACGCCCGCGAGCTGGCGCGCCGCCATGGCAGCGTCGCCGCGGCGGACATCGCCATCGAAGCGGTGCAGCGGTTCTGGGCCGACACCCTGGAGACGGTGCAGGTGCGCACTCCTGACGACTCCTTCGATCTCCTCATGAACCGTTGGCTCCTGTACCAGGACCTGAGCTGCCGGCTCTGGGCGCGGTCCGGCTACCATCAGCCGGGGGGCGCGTTCGGCTTCCGCGATCAGCTTCAGGATGCCATGGCCCTCTCCCTGGCGAGGCCCGACCTCTTCCGGTCGCACATCGTCCGGGCCACGGGCCGGCAGTTCCTCGAAGGGGACGTGCAACACTGGTGGCACGAGCCCTCCGGCCGTGGAGTGCGCACCCGCTGCTCGGACGACCTGCTCTGGCTGCCGT
>Ga0153915_10007335_pt1 | contig 10395 bp, 8 predicted proteins | sample Opewatmetagenome_2_FD_107003 | JGI IMG/M metagenome (GOLD analysis project Ga0153915, IMG submission 107003) | Freshwater wetland microbial communities from Ohio, USA - Open water 3 Core 3 Depth 3 metaG | ecosystem: Environmental > Aquatic > Freshwater > Wetlands | place: USA: Ohio, Lake Erie... | reverse complement strand
GAGCCATACCCTTATCATCATTTACTCTGAGGCTGATTAGATTAATATCTGGGGCAAGGCCTCTATATAGTCCACCTGACAAGTTTCCATGTCCAGCGATAATCCCGGATATGTGGGTTCCATGGCCATAGTCATCCTCAGCTGAGGAGGCATTGGAGTTGAAATTAAGCGCTTCCGTGATGGTAAGGTCTTCATCCCCTGTGATACCACTGTCGACTACCACCACTCCAACACCAGCGCCGGTTAAGCCCATTGCCCAGGCGAAGACGGCTCGAGTGGTAAACGGATAATAGTTACGAAGAAAGGTGCTAATACTACTGTTCGCAGCTACACTACTGTCCACTTCAGTGCTCGGAATTGGTGCAGTATCCGTTGAAATTTCGTCTGATTTTTCGACAGTGGCATCGAGACTCACCCAGCGTACACCAGGATTGCGGGAAAGCGTCAGTGCGGCTTTCGCAGTCATTTCGGCTGCAAAAGCATTAATTATTCTTAAATCTTTGGTTATTTTGCCGCCAAATCGGGTGACCAGATCAGCTAGATCGCCCCCCTTATCTGATTTCTGAACGATCACTGCTACTATCTGATCGGGTTTTTCTGCGGCAATTGATAATAGTAGGGGGTGTGCTCGAGGAGCCGCTAAGCTCACCGCCGTAGGTGTTGGGTTCACCGATCCAAAGATTAAGAGGATTGCGATGATTAGGAGTAAGCTTTTTGATCGTCTCACGATCTTCCTCCCTTTCCTGAATACCTACTCAATGAGTTAGAAGTTCCAACTCACACTAAACACCATCTTCTGAAGGAAAGCTAATAGCAACAGAAGCGTTCCAATCAGGATGGTTAGCCAATAAAAGACGTTTGCATGAAACGATAATAATAAGGTCTTCATTCACAAGCCCCTTTCTCCATATATGTCTTTCTCCTCTACGGTAATCATTCCATAATAACGATTCCGGTTCAATACGTAAGACTACGTAGTTTTACCTCGTTTGTATACGTATTCGCTCGTATCCCCCGATGAGCAGGTATCCTCAAATATTTAGTATGGCAAGACGATTATCTACTCCCCCAGCATTTATGAGCAGCTTATTCGAGTTTTATCAACCTGGAGTGGAAGTAGAACGGTTACTTTTCCTTCTTTCAAGGTGTCGCCCTAGGGGAAGGTCAGCTAATATGTGTGTTCCCTGACCTGCTGCTGACCGGATCTCTAATTGACCCCCGACTAAATAGGCTCGTTCGCGCATACTGGTTAGCCCAAAGGCTTGTTTTTTTTCTAAAATTTCGTCGAAGTTAAAGCCACAACCATGATCGATCACGTTTATCCGCAGTATTTCGTCATCCGCATGTAATTTAACATCCACTTCGTGGACTTTCGCATACCGGGCGACATTGGTCAAAGCCTCCTGAATAATCCGGTAGGCAGTTGTCTCAATCTCGGGTGAAAATCGCTTATCGAGTCCAAAATGAGAAAAATGAACCTGTACCTCGGTTTGCAGGCTGTACCGATCTATATGCCAGAGTAATGTAGATAATAAGCCCATATCATCCAAGGTGGTAGGGCGCAAGTTGAGTGATAATTCCCGGATTTGCCTCATTAATGTGCTTACCAGGTTCTGTGCATCTTCCAAGCCCGATCTCAATGGGCCAGATGTCAGGCGTTTGCTCGATTCTAAGGTAAATTGTAAACCCGTTAAAACCTGCCCAATTTGGTCATGCAACTCACGCGCCAGATAAGCTTTTTCAGCTTCTTGCACATCTACAAGTTGCTTTGATAATAGCTGTAGCCGTTCGCGGCTACTACGCATTTGCTCGAAAAGACGCGCGTTTGTGATCGCTGAGATCGCCTGGTCTGCCACTCCCTTGAGAAAAGCTATTTCATCCTTGGTAAACTCGCGTATCTCTCCAGATGAGATGACCGTGAGTGCTCCGAGATTAACCTGATCCTTCTCCATTGTCACAATAGCTATAGTGCGTAAGTTATTCTGAAGGAATAATTGCCCATATGGATTATCCTCCAAAGCCTGAGAATCTGGAATTATTCCGACTGGTCCAAATACCTTGATAAGCTCTTCGAATTTCGAGCGTGGTATTTCCATATGGGTATCAACCAATTTATCCAGCCGTTCATCAGTGCTATAAATTGCTACAATTTTGAAAACGTCTGCATCTTCATCACATAAAAGTACTCCCGCGGCAGTCATACCTAAAACCTGAGTGGTTTCTTTGCAAACTGCTACAAGCACATTCTTTAAGTCGAGTTGGGAGTTAAGGCGTGATGCGACGGTTAACAGCGCTTCAGCGCGGTTTGCCTGGCGACGAATTTCTTGTACTGCTTGACGTCTTTCTGTGATATCGCGGAATGCCAGGACAAATCCATCGAATGACCCTGGTTCATACCGGATCGGCGCAATATTGATTTCAACCGGAATAGTCCGGGCGTCCTTGGCAAGTAATGATACCTGGTACCCCACCGTCTGGTAAGTGCTCTGATCAGTCATCCAGGCTGTCACGATATCCATAGGCGCTTTCGTCGCCTCATCCATGATGGTTACCACTTCATTAAGACTCTTATCGATAGCCTGTTCCCGTGACCAGCCGGTTAACTGTTCAGCCACCGGGTTAAAAAAACGGATCAAACCATGCCCATCTATGACGATAACCCCATCCCCGATACTGTTTAAGATCGTATTTAACCACCATTCGCTTTCTTTAATCTTCTTGTCCATCTTATGACGGAAAAGGGCGATTTCGATGGTTGGGTATAAGAATTTCTCATCGAACGGTTTAAATATGTATCCAAATGGTTCCGAGATTTTTGACCTGCGAACCGTTGTCTGACCCGCTGTGTCTATCATGTAAATAACAGGAATTCTGCATTGGGAATTAATTTTTTCGGCTGCCTTGATTCCATCCAACGATCCGCCCAATCGAATATCCATTAATACCAGGTCAGGTTGTTGTTTTTCGGTTTCTTGAAGTGCTTCTTCCCCGGTTGATACTATTCCCAGGACTTGGTATCCCAACGACTCTAATTGCCTCTTCAAGTGTAAAGCAGCGACATTTTCATGATCTGCGATTAATATTTTAACTTTGGGCATCTGGGTACCTCTTCTCTATCATCCCACACACATCACCAGGGTCGGTTAATTGGTAAACCTATTTACATAGTAATTAAATCACAGTTTTATGATTGCGTGGTTATTAACGTAGAACACCTGTGACAAAATTATTGAAGATCGCTGCCAAGACTCCTGGCGCGAAGATCAGTGCCAATCCGAATAGTACTAGACCCAATCCGAAAAGCAGGGAAAGCCCACCTAAGAATCGACCACCTAAATTATTTACCCCGGCAATAAAGCCGGTTCCTTCTACGGCACTGCCAGCCATCAAGCGGATGATGCCATAGACTACTGTGTAGGTACCCAACAAAAGCAAAAGCACACCCCAGCCCATTGGTTTATTAAGGAATAACTCCCAAAAAGCCTCTTCTCCACCAGGCAAGAATAATCCAGCTAATGCTAATATAAAAAATAACATTGCCAATAACAGAAAGAGAACCCCCCACAACTGTGCCGGAAGTCCTGTGTAGTTTTCGTGAGGAGCATTTGTGCGAGTGAAGAAATTTGCATGCCTGGTAACGATCATTTGAATACCAGCTATCAAGCAAACCAGACCAAAACATAGTACCCCAATAAAGATCGATGTGGGTATGGAGAGTCGATTACCGATAATAAGGATCAATACTCCCAGGAGGAAGAGTCCCAGTTGTAAAGATGATGCTTTACTTTTCATTGTAATATCTCCGTTATATACACTCACTAGAAAGGTGTTTTTCCCACCTCTCGTATACAATAGAAACAGGTTTAACCCAAGAAACAACGAGGGTAATTATACTAATTATTAGCAATAATGTCCAAATTTATATGGCTTACAATGATTATTAGTAAGACCAAATTACCGGGAGTAATAGCTCAAGGAGTTGTGCATATGGATAAACAAGCCTGGGAGATACTTCTGGCAGCCTACTTATTGGGATCATTCCCTTCGGCATATCTGGTAACTCGTCTCATCAGGCATAAAGATATCCGGAAAATTGGGGATGGAAATATGGGGGCGAAAAACACCCTGTTATCGGTAGGCTTATTAGCAGGCATCATTGTCGGGGTTCTTGATCTGACCAAAGGCGCCCTGGCAGTTGCGATGGCGCGTCATTTCTCTACCACCGATGAGATTGTTTTACTGGCAGGCGCCTGCGCTATCTTGGGACATGATTTTCCACTATTTCTGCGGTTCAGAGGTGGACAAGGCATGGCGACGATGGCGGGGGTTTTTATCATGCTCTTCCCGCTACAGATGGTGTTTGTATTATGTGCTTTGATCTTTTCCTTATTGATTTCCCATAATTGGGATTTAAGCTGCGCTATTGCCTGTGTTTTATTAGTAGTTTTATTATGGCTCATGGGACAACCTCCCAGGAGGATCATCTATACCATTCTGCTCTTGCCCACTCTCGGGGCGAGAAAACTTATGCAGGCTCTACATGTCCGAGATGCCATGGCGCATCGTTAACTTGACTAGCTAGGGAAACAAGCAGGTCAAAACATCCCTTCGTTTTCTCATTTCCGGATTTTCATTTCTGTAGGTGGGTCATTGAGATTAATAATATGTCAATCGACTGATTGTCACATGACAGTTTACACTAGCTTAAAAACTGTGAGATAATCATAATGTGATCGAGACAGAATTTATCCGAATTATATAAATTGAGGATAAAGTAATTATGGATAGCACGGGCTCGTTGGTGTTTGAAAAGCAAGGTTCTTTATCTTAAGGAGGTTCTGAAATGCCCGTCAAGGGATGGATTGAAGTCAATGAGTTATACTGCAAGGGATGCGAGCTTTGTATTGGCGAATGCCCGCAGCATGTGCTCATTATCGATATGGAGCATATAACTCCCAAGGGTTATCATCCGGTCATGCTCAGTACCAGTGGTTGTACAGGGTGTGGCATTTGTGCCATCATCTGCCCGGAAGCGGCTCTTACGGTATTCCGTGAGACTCCAGTTCGAGCGCCGCAGGCCCCACCACAGCCTGAGAAAGCGGGAGGTTAGATATGGCGCGCGAACTACTCGAGGGGAATCTTGCTATGGCCGAGGCAGCCGTCAGGGCGGGAGTGCAGGCTTATTTTGGTTATCCGATTACACCTCAAACAGAGGTCCTGGAGCATATGTCGCACCGTATGCCTGAACTGGGGCGCGTCTTTCTTCAGGCAGAGAGTGAGGTTGCGGCGGTAAACATGGTTTATGGTGCAGCCTGCACTGGCGCGCGCGTCATGAGCTCATCTTCCAGCCCAGGTGTAAGCTTGATGATGGAAGGGCTATCTTACATTGCTGGTACGGAAATCCCAGCAGTGTTGATCGACGTGGTACGTGGTGGACCGGGACTCGGTAATATTGCTCCCTCCCAAGGTGATTATAACCAGATAGTGCACGGAGGCGGGCATGGTGATTATCACAACATCGTCCTGGCTCCAGCCAGCGTCCAGGAAGCCATTGACCTGGTTGTATTGGCATTTGATCTGGCGGAGAAATATCGCGTGATAACCGTCGTGCTGGCGGATGGTAGCATCGGTCAGATGATGGAACCTGCGGAATTTCCACCCATGAGACCGGTTAAGACAGTCTACCCGGATTGGGCGGTGAGAGGTGCCCAGGGGCGTAATCGTAGAGTTCTGTCCTCTATTTATCTCCAACCGGAAGAGGAGGAGATTACTAATTACCGCATGCTTTCTAACTGGAACTACATCAAAGCAAATGAGGTCCGCTACCGTGAGTATTACCTTGAGGATGCGGAATATGTTGTGATCGGTTTCGGCACCGCTGGCCGAGTTTCCCTTTCAGCAGTGCGTGCGGCTCGTGCCGAGGGGATCAAGGTGGGCTTGTTGAGACCCATCACCATCAGCCCTTTCCCTGATGCCCGGATAGCTGAGCTTGCTCAACAAGCGCATGCCTTTTTAGTCGTAGAGATGAATACGGGGCAGATGTTAGATGATGTCCGTTTGGCGGCGGGTGGAAAACTTCCGGTTGAGTTTTACGGTCGTCTGGGTGGAATCGTTCCCTTCCCAGACGAGATACTGGGGGAAATTACCCGCTTGACTTCGGAACCCCTGACTGTTGGTGGCGATCCTCGCCTGTCCTGGATGAAACGGTTCGTACCTGGATCTTGAGTTCCAGTTATTTTGGGAGAAAAGGAAATATGGTAGCTACAGCTCCTGCACAAGTAGTTTATAAACGCCCCGAGTTCTTAACCGAGGTTGCCACACATTATTGTCCTGGTTGCACGCACGGTATAGCTCATCGCTTGATCGCTGAAGTGATCGACGAAATGGGGGTGCGCGAACACACCATCGGCGTTGCACCAGTAGGATGCTCGGTGTTTGCATATAATTACTTCGATTGCGACTTCGTCGAGGCTGCTCACGGCCGTGCCCCTGCCATGGCAACGGGTATCAAGCGAGTGCTGCCCGACCGGATCGTATTTACTTACCAGGGGGACGGCGACCTGGCCTCGATCGGAATGGCGGAGATCGTACACGCCGCCGCCCGCGGGGAAAATATCACCGTTATCTTCATTAACAACGCCATTTATGGTATGACAGGTGGCCAGATGGCTCCTACTACCTTACCGGGTCAGAAGACAACCTCTTCCCCGAATGGGCGCGATGTAGAAACGATGGGTTTTCCCATCCGGATGTCCGAAATTCTAGCGACTATGGATGGGGCGGGTTACGTGGTTCGACGGAGTCTGCACGATCCAAAAAACATCCGCCTGACAAAAAAAGCCATCCGCATTGCCTTTGAAGTGCAAAAGCGCGGTTTGGGCTTTAGCATGGTTGAGTTGCTTTCCACCTGCCCCACAAACTGGGGTGTTCCTCCCAGGGAAGCCTTGCAGTGGGTGGAAGAGCATATGGTACCCTACTACCCCTTGAATGACTTCAAGGTGGCGCCCACGGTAGCAGGCTTGAAGTTCTAGGAGCTAAATATGCAGACTGAGATTGTTCTTGCTGGATTTGGTGGGCAGGGTGTGTTGTTTGCCGGGCAGATGCTGGCCTATGCTGGGATGGATTCTGGCATGGAAGTCACCTGGATTCCATCGTATGGGCCTGAAATGAGGGGTGGAACTGCTAACTGTACTGTGATCATTGCCGATGAAGAGATCGGCTCACCCCTGGTGCGCCACCCAAAAGCAGCGGTAATTCTGAACCTGCCTTCGTTGGATAAATACGAACCAACGATTATAAAAGGTGGTGTGTTAATCGCCAATTCTTCCTTAATTAATCGAACCATCCAACGCGCTGACCTGGATTCTGTGTTGATACCTGCCAATGAATTAGCCGAAGAGTTGGGAAACCGACGGCTGATCAACGTGATTATGCTGGGCGCGCTACTCGCCAGGTTGCCGGTCCTACCTTTGAAGGCATTGGAAGACGCCTTGCGAAACCACCTGCCCGAGCGTCACAAGAAGCTGCTACCCGTGAACCTGGAAGCGCTTCACAAGGGGGCAGCTTTCGCCCGCGGGGAGGGAGAGAAGTCTGGAGCCATTAATCTTCAACCCTAAGCACCATCTCCTGGGGCGACGGGAGTTGATGTCTAATATTTACTTTCCCACTGTATGTAGGAGTGCCATGTTGGTCGGCATGGGTAAATCTACCGGGAAGCCTGCGGTAACCACCACTTGTTGCCCGGGTTTGATGGAGGCGGTCGTCATCATTGCCGTTTCAACGTCTACCAGCAATTCCTTGATGGTTTTGGATGGATGCACCAGGAAGGGTGTCACCCCCCAATACATACCGAGGCGCCGGTAGGTGGCTTCAACCGGGGTAAAAGCCAGGATGGGCACACACGGGCGGGTTTTGGACATCAATAACGCGGTACGACCGCTCTTGGTAAAAGCGGCGATCGCCGCCACGTTACGGTCGTGCGCCAGCTCCCGTGCCGCCAGGCATACAAAATAGGCATCTTCCTGGTCGGATTCGGAAGCGACAGATCCTTTCCAGTGCCCCCAATCAGACATGTTAGCCTCTGCCTGGCAAATAATACTGGACATCATCTGCACTGCCTGGATGGGGAAATCACCCATGGCTGTCTCCCCCGAGAGCATTACTGCGTCAGAGCCGTCCAGGATCGCGTTAGCAACATCGGAGGCTTCTGCTCGGGTGGGGCGCGGGTTATGGATCATCGAATCTAGCATTTGAGTGGCTGTGATGACCAGCTTGTTATGACGGTTTGCGCATTCGATGATGCGTTTCTGAGCGATCGGCACTGCCTCAGGTGGCATCTCCACTCCCAAGTCGCCGCGTGCTACCATCACCCCATCGGTCACTGCCAAAATTGTCTCCAGGTTATCCAGAGCTTCTGGGCGTTCTAACTTGGCGATGATGGGGATATCGTTACAATCTGGGCGTAGCTGGGCGATCGTCTGTCGAAGGAGGGTAATGTCTTCGGCGGTACGTACAAACGACATCGCAACCGCATCTACTTCTTGCTCTAAGCCAAATGCAAGGTCAACCTTGTCTTTCTCGGTCAGGCTGGAAATGCCAAGTTTAGCACCTGGTAAATTAACGCCCTTATGAGGCGTGAGTACCCCACCCTCCACTACACGCGTTTCGACCATCTCCTCACCCACGGAGATCACCACCAGCTCCAAGTTACCGTCATCTAGCAGGATCCGACTCCCAGGTTGGACGACCCGCGGTAGATCGGAGAAATCTACCGAGACCAGGTGAGCATCCCCGGTGACAAGCCTGGTTGTCAGGGTCAGGGGTTGCCCAGTGGTGAGGGTCACACTCCCAGGGATTCCCTTTTGATCGGAGGCGATCTCCCCTGTGCGGATCTTAGGTCCTTGTAGATCTTGCAAGATGCAAACTGGTTTTCCCCGACGATTGGCGAGGCCTCGTAGGCGCGTAATCACATCGGCGTGGTCGGAATGGCTGCCGTGCGAGAAATTCAAACGGGCTACATCAACGCCTGCCTGCAATAACTGTTCAAGGGTAGCCTCATCCTGGCTGGCAGGCCCAATCGTAGCGACAATCTTTGCACATCGGTCCATATTTGCCCTTATTGTTACTATAAATACCCAAATTGTTATTCATAAAGCTGGCGGTAATCAGTTTTAAATGTAATGGAGTTCTTTGGCTTGCTTTTTGAGATCCTCACGGAAGTCAGGATTGGCGATATTGATCAATGCCATGGCGCGCTGGCGGATGGTTTTTGCATACAGCTCCGCCACACCATATTCTGTGACGATATAACGAACATGGTTTCGAGTGGTGACCACCCCCGCTCCTTGCTTTAGCATGGATACAATCCGGCTGACTACGCTGCCATCTCGCAGGGTGGTGGTGCTGGGCATAGCAATGATCGGTACACCGCCTTTTGACCGGGAGGCGCCGTACATGAAATCCAACTGCCCACCAACCCCGCTGTATAGCTTGGGCCCAATGCTGTCGGCGCATACCTGCCCAGTCAGGTCCACCTCGATCGCTGAGTTAATCGCGACCATGCGTTCATTTTGTGCGATCACGAATGGATCGTTGACATACTCGGTGGGGTGAAGCTCAATGAGAGGATTATCATCCACCCATTTATACAGACGGTTACTCCCCATGACGAAACCGGCGACAATTTTTCCAGGATGAAGGGTCTTACGGGCGTTTGTGAGCACACCGGCCTCTACCAGGTCGATCACGCCGTCTGAGAATAACTCGCTATGTACGCCCAGATCTTTTTTGGCGAACATGTATTTCAACACTGCATCGGGGATGGCGCCAATGCCCATCTGCATGGTAGCTCCATCAGGGATCATGTCAGCGATGTATCCGGCGATTTTTTCTGTTTCAGTAGAGGCACCTTCCCCACCCATCAACATTTCGGGTGGAGCGTAGTCTACCGGCACCATGCAATGCAGCCGGCTGACATGGAGGAATGAATCTCCCAGGGTGCGAGGCATTTGTTGGTTCACCTCGGCAATGATCAGCTTCGCTGATTCAGCTGGGGTTTTCGTCAGACCGACTTCTAATCCCAGACTGCAGAAACCATGCTCATCAGGCGGGGATACATGGATCAAAGCTACATCCAGAGGTAGTACATTATTCTTGAATAACAAGGTAAATTCCGATAGCAGTACCGGTGTAAAATCGGCCCGACCTTCATGTACCGCTTTACGAACATTAGGGCTGATAAACATGGAGTTTACCCTGACGTGACCCGCCATTTCAGGGGCAGTGTAGTCAGCCGGTCCGATGCTCAAAGCCTGGCAAATTTCGACATTATTTAAATTGGGAGCGTATTCCACCAGGGCTGCTAAGACACGCTGGGGGACAGAGCAGTTTCCCGTC
>Ga0153915_10007334_pt1 | contig 10397 bp, 5 predicted proteins | sample Opewatmetagenome_2_FD_107003 | JGI IMG/M metagenome (GOLD analysis project Ga0153915, IMG submission 107003) | Freshwater wetland microbial communities from Ohio, USA - Open water 3 Core 3 Depth 3 metaG | ecosystem: Environmental > Aquatic > Freshwater > Wetlands | place: USA: Ohio, Lake Erie... | reverse complement strand
GATAAACATGCCCAAGCGAGATCACGCCATGCTCATCCTTCGGCGCCAGCCGGGCGGCCTCTCGAAACTCTTGAGCGGCCTTCTCCAGGGACTGGCTCTCAAGATAAAGCCGGCCCAGCCAGTAATGCGTCACGGCGCTTTTCGGGTGTTCCTTCAACAGGTCTTTATAGAACTGAACCGCCTGAAGGCCGCGCCGAAGCGCGATATAGGTCAGGAAGAGCGCCTGATGGTATTTGTGACTTTCCAGGTCGGATTGAACCGCCTGCGTGAATTTTCCAAGCGCCTCATCGTAGCGATGCTCCTTGTTGAGTTCCATGCCGTCCTCAAAATACGACTTGGCCGTCTCTTCGGGCGTCGCGGCGTTCGAAAGGCCGGATCCGACGGTCAGGACGGCAAGCGCGACGAGGAATATGCAAAAACCTTTAATCGACATTCGAGCCTCCCCGCTTCATCAAACCGAACGCATGTTACCATTTCCATCAGCCGGAATACAACCGAGAGGAATGGCTTGCGAGAGTTGCATGATCTTGGTATGCTATCGCTCGATGGATAAGACACGGACGAAAAAACATTCTCGAGGAGAAACCGACCCGCTGAAGCTGGGTTCGGCGAGTCGGCTGACGGACTACGACATTTTCCTCTTCAAGGAGGGAAATCATTCCGTCCTGTATGAAAAACTGGGCGCGCATCCGATCGCGGAGCCGAACCTGAACGGAACGCAGTTCGCGGTCTGGGCGCCGAATGCCGAGCGTGTTTCGGTCGTGGGCGATTTTAACGGATGGAATCCCGAGACTCATCCGCTCGCCGCACGATGGGATGAATCCGGAATCTGGGAGGGGTTTATTCCGAAGATCGGGCCGGGGGCCCTTTACAAATATCATCTCGTTTCGAAAAATCAATCCTACAACGTGGATAAAGGCGATCCTTTCGCCTTCGGCTGGGAATGTCCGCCGAAAACATCCTCCATGATCTGGGATCTCAACTATGCCTGGGGCGATCGGGACTGGATGGCGAACCGTCGCCGGAACAATGCACTGGCCGCACCCCTCTCCATTTACGAAGTCCATCTCGGTTCATGGCGGCGTGTTCCCGAAGAGGACAACCGCTCGTTGACCTACCGGGAAGCGGCCCCCCTCCTTGCGGCTTACGCCAGGGAAATGGGCTTCACCCATGTCGAGCTGCTGCCCGTCACGGAACATCCCTTCTACGGTTCGTGGGGATACCAGACGACCGGTTATTTCGCCCCGACGCGGCGGTACGGCACGCCGCAGGATTTCATGTACCTGATCGATCACCTTCATCAACAGGGAATCGGCGTGATCCTGGACTGGGTCCCGTCCCATTTTCCTTCGGACGAACACGGCCTGGTCTATTTCGACGGCACGCACCTGTACGAGCATGCCGACCCGCGAAAAGGATTCCATCCCGACTGGAACAGTTACATCTTCAATTACGGCCGGAACGAGGTGAAGGCCTTCCTCATCAGCAGCGCGATGTTCTGGCTGGACAAATATCATCTGGACGGCCTCCGCGTGGACGGGGTGGCCTCGATGCTTTACCTGGATTACGGCCGGAAAGAGGGCGAATGGATCCCCAATGAACACGGCGGACGCGAAAACATCGAGGCGATTCATTTTCTCAGGCAGCTCAATGAATCGGCCTACGGCAAATTTCCGGATATTCAAATCATCGCGGAGGAGTCCACCGCCTGGCCGATGGTCTCCCGCCCGACCTTCGTCGGAGGACTGGGCTTCGGGATGAAATGGAACATGGGCTGGATGCACGATACGCTGGACTATTTTTCGACCGACCCTCTGTATCGGAAGTATCGCCACAACCAGCTCACCTTCAGCCTCTGGTATGCCTTCACCGAAAACTTCGTTCTGCCGCTCTCCCATGACGAGGTGGTGCACGGCAAGGGCTCGCTCATCGGACGGATGCCCGGGGACGAGTGGCAGCGGTTCGCCAACCTCCGTCTGCTCTACGGCTACATGTACGGCCATCCCGGCAAGAAGTTGCTTTTCATGGGCGGAGAGTTCGGCCAGGTGAGCGAATGGAAGCATGACGAAAGCCTGGAATGGCACGTCCTCCAATATCCAAATCACCGCGGCGTCCAGCAGTGGCTTCGGGATCTCAATCGCCTCTATCGGGCCGAACCGGCGCTCCATGAACTGGACTTCGAGGCCGATGGATTTGAATGGATCGAATCCAACGACTGGGAACAGAGCGTCATCAGCTTTCTCCGAAAGGGGAAAACCGCGGATGAGTCCCTCCTGATCGTCTGCAACTTCACACCCGTGCCGCGGCGCCATTATCGAATCGGCCTTCCGCGAGGCGGCTTCTGGCGGGAGGCGCTCAACAGCGACGCCGCTCTCTACGGCGGAAGCGGGCTCGGAAATTTAGGCGGGGTCGAGTCCGCGCCCGAACCGGCCCATGGCCGCCCACACTCCATCACGCTGGACCTTCCGCCATTCGGAATCCTTTTCTTAAAGAACGAAGGATCAAAATGAAACCGAGGCGCCGGGGTGGGTCGTGGGTTCTCGTCCCGACCATTTTGTTCACACTCATCATTTCAGCACCGGCGGGGGCGCAAGCCGGAGAGATCACGGGCCGGGTCAAGATCAACTCGGAACCGGCCGAACGCGCGGTGGTCTATTTGACGACCACCGACGGCCGTCCGCTCTCATCGACTCCGGTCGAAAAAACGATCCGGCAGGAGAATCTCAAATTCAAACCGGACTTTCTGGCGGTTCCGGCCGGCACGACCGTCCTTTTTGAGAATGATGACGATGAGATTCACAATGTTTACTCCAAAACCGCGGCGGTCCGATTCGACACCGGCGCTATTGTGCCCCACACCGCGAAGAAGATTGTTCTGAAAGAACCGGGGATCGCCGCCCTGCGTTGTCGCATGCACCAAAACATGCGGGGACTCGTTTTCGTCGCCCCCTCGCCCTACTTTTCGGTCACGGACCCTCTTGGACAGTTCGAAATGCAGAATGTATCGGCCGGCTCCTACCGAATCGAGGTCTGGCATTCTCAACTTACGGCGGAGGAAAGCGCGCGCGGCGGACAACGCTTGGAGGTGGGAGCGGAACACAAGAACGTGCAACTTGAATTCAGCGCGAAAGCCGGACGCGGGGTCGATTTGACCGAGGGGGCGGGTCGTGATTGGATCACGACGGTGGACCAGATTCGCGCCGGCTTGGATCGGGCGATCCTCCAGTGGAAAAAAGACAGCACCACAGCAGCGATGTCCACCGTGATGAGCACAAATTCGAACTATTACGGGGAATCCGGACTTCGGGAGGCGATCAGTCAGTTTTTCGGGAAGGCCCGCGCCGAAGAACATGAAAAGCAGTTCGATGCCTTGCGAAAACAGATTCAGGGGATCGGCGGAGCGGAACCGACGACCGAAGCGGCTCTGCGCCGGGCGGCCGACCTCCTGATCGACGGACTGACGTCGGATGCCAAAAAGATTTTTCCTCCCTAAAACCCAGCACGGATCTTTCTTTCAAAAAAGCTGTTCTTCTGCTAGAATCACCCGATACAAACGCGCCGTTCCAACCTGAGGAAAAACGATGAAAAATTACAGCCGCGATTCCCGATTTATCGGGGCCGTTCTTCTCTTATGTCTATTGACCCATGATCGAATCGGCCGCGCGGCCGAGCCGACCGAAGGCATGAAAAACCAACCGATCCTCGTCGCGGACGATCCGGAAAATGGAGAGAACCCAAAAATATTAGCCGAGATCTTCTTGTCGAATGAGCATAAGGGCGACATCGACGCGATCAAAAAAGAGTTCGCGGCCGTCTCGATCACAAAAGTCCGTCCCCAGTTGTTCAAACTGGGGAATCCGCCGGAGAACATCGCCCTCGGTCCGAATATTCCGGCCGATGTCGCCCGATTGGCCATCCGGCTGGCGCTCAGTTACAATCGCGGGATTACATTGCTGCTGCCGGAAGAAAGGATCCGCACCGACTATATCGCCATCGGCACCTCGATCTTCGATGAGAGTTTTCAACGACCGATCACGCCGGAGCAGCTCAAACAGCTTTCGGACCCGTCACTGACCACCGAGCAGTTCCATGCCCTCTACCGACATATCACCAAGGAAGATCAGCGTAAACCATAACAACCGGCACAAAAAAAGAGGGGGCCTAAAAGGCCCCTCTTTTTGTTTTATATACAGGTTTCTCTTACCGCTTGTCCGCTCCAAGAGAAGCCGGACGCACCTCAAAGTTCGGCGCTTCCAGCGCGAGAATCCGCTTGTCGCCCTTCGGCAACACCCGGAAAATGCCCCACTCACCGGCATCGATATAGGCCGGACGGTGGTTCATATAGACATAGTCGCCCGGCAACTGGGCTGGCCCGCCGGCCCCGCCTCGCAGGTCGATACGAATGTAGGACGTTCCGCCGAACTCATACGAGCTGTGCAGATGCGCCCCCCGGATGGTATCGATCGGCCATTCGTGGCCATCCAGTGCAAAGACCCCGACCTGCTCATTGAAGCCGCCGAAGACATGAATCAATACCTTGTCCCCGACATGAGCCTCGATGATCGGCGTGCTCACCCCGCCCTTGTCCGAGACGCACCGGAAAAGCGTCCCGACCTCACAGCCGCTGTCGAGCGCGGCATCCAGCGGCGTGGAGGCCCGGTAGTTTACGCCGGTCAATCCCGCCACCTTCTGAGCATAGGGCATGAAGCTGGTGCCCATCAGATTATCCTCGTCCTGGAAGATCAACGAAAAATCCCGATAGTTTGTCTTCTGCTCATTGCCCGGGATCGTCCGGTCGACGATCACGTCGGCCTGCCAGGCGTTTTTCATCGAGATATCCGCGCCCGTCAGCGGATCCCGATAGGTCGACCCCTTCGGTCCGATAATAATGGAGCCGTACAGACCGTTGCGGGGATTGAAGATAACATTTCCCCAATCCTGTATCAGGGCCCCGTTCTCGCCAAGCTCAGGGTGGGCATAGTAGGTGTAGGTCTTCGTTTGACCGGGACCGATCGTCTGATCTCCAGGGTTGTTTCCCACGTTGATCCCCATCGAGTCTTTCGGATCGAAGGCCAGCCCATCGATATGCATGCCGGCCCGCTCCTTGGCCATCCGGTTGGTTAGCTTGATCTTGATACAGTCGCCCACGTTCACGCGCAACGTCAGCGGATTCGGCTGAAGCGACCCGGTCTTGATCGGGGCCACCTCCTCATCCAGAACATAGATCTTTCCGTCCTGGTTGCCGAGTTTCAGATGGCGTCCCAGGTCGGTCTCGACCGCCTCCGGGACGCCTTTGTTGAACCTCACGGCATAGTCGATCGCGGAGACGTTGAAGCTCTTCACGGGCGCATCCGCCGGACAGAGATCCTTGGCCGATGCCGGAATCTCTTCGCGGGACGGCAGGGGCTGCAACGACTTGTCCAGTTTATCCTGCACGCGGATGATCCCCCAGGCTCCTTCGGCAAAATGCGAGGCACGGCCGGAATAGTAGAGATAATCCCCCGCCATCTTCTGCGGGCCGCCGGCCGCCGGGATCACCAGGTTGTGCCGCTCGCCGATGACGATGTGCATGCTGTTGCGCGGCTTTGAATCGGCGTTGTAACGCTCCAGCGGGAACCAGTGACCGCTCACGTGCCAGATGTGCGCCTCGTTGGCCGAGGTCTGTTGATACCGGACCACGATCGGATCGCCCAGATAGGCGCGCAGCAGCGGCGTGCCCGGATCGCCGTGCACTTTGCTCACAAAGAGTTGAGACGGATCCGGATTGTTCGCTAATCGGATCGACAGCGGCTCCACCCGCATGCCATAGGCGCTGCCGGTGGTCGCTTCACCGCCATTGAGGAACTTCATCGGCGAAACGTTCATCTTCGGCAGATATTTCGCCGAGGGCGTCCCGTCCACCGAGGGGCGGCCCGCCATCGGGTTATCGGCCGTGATCAGTTCGGCCGCGCGGGGATTGGAGTCGACCACGTGCATGACCAGCTCCCGGAAACTCCCCTTGACGTTATGCGCCACCGGATCGGTCGTCCGGATATCGGCCACCGGACCGCTGCGAACCTCCTTGCCGGTCGCCGGATCATGATAGGTCGAGCGCGGCGGTTCCACCACGGTCGATCCAAAGAGCCCATGGCCCCAGCCGTCCAGCCCGAAGACGTGATCGTGCCAGAAGACGATTCCCAGATCGACATCCGGGTACCACCGGTACCGGACGAACTCCGGGCTGGCGATCGCGCCCGCCTTGTGGTTCTTCTTGAGCGGCGCCGTCAGAATGACCGTATTCCCCTTGATCTCCTTGATTTTCACCGCCTCGAATGTGTCCACACCTTCCAGGCTCAGGCCGATCGTAATACCCGGATGGAACATCGGAGCATCAAACTTGTTGCCTTCACCGTGAATGTCGATGTGGCGCACTGACGAGGCAATGTCGATCGTCGTGTCGCCCACCTTCGCCGCCTTCGTCAGCGTCGTGTTCTGCGGCACAGGCAGGCCGTCATGCTCGTGCCCCTTTTCCTTATCCTCCGGCTTCATGAGTGTAAAGGGCCGGACCGACTGCTCGTAGTTAAACCCGATAATGACGCCGTCGGAGGCCGTGATATCGAACTGGAAAAAATGCGGATGCATGTTCGTCTTGTTCGACCAAACGACCCTCGCATTATCCACCATCTCGCTCTTGTAGATCACGTCCACGCAGTCGTAGACATTGGCCCGGATCACCAGCGGAATCTTCAGGTCGTCGTTCGCCCGGATTCCGGCCTCTTCCTCCTCCAGGACGAAGAGCAATCCATCCGGATCGACGATCGCCGGCGCCTTGGGCGTCGCCTTTTTCAGCGTGATGGGAAGCGTGATCCCGTTCACGGTGTAATATTTCCGAGGCGAGCTGGACGGACAGAGGCTCCAGTTGCCGTTTTCACCCGGCAGGGCCGGTTCGGTCTTTGTCGTCCGGAACGGCTCGAAGAAGGGCGCCGGGTTATGCTCGGGCGAAAAGGGCGGTCGTTTCCCAAGATGCGGCCGCCAATGGGGGATCGACAATTTGCCGGTGGCCGGATCGAAGCGGAACGGCAGTTGTTTGCCGGGATTCGCCGATTTATAATTCACCCAGACCTGCTGGCTCTCCGGCTCATTCAACGCTGTGTTCCCGTTCCATTTCCAGTTCACCACCGTGGCGTCATGGGCGACGGCCTGTTTGTGCTCATCCGTCGTCCCGCCCGGCAGCCCCTGCGGCGGCAGCATCCACTCCACCCAGTCCTTGATCGAGAGCTGGGGCGGATTCGCCTTCCAATCGGTCTTGTCGGCCGTGATCCGGAATTTGGAACCCCCGAACCAATCGACCGTCGTCCCGACCAGTTTCGATGAATCCACCGCAAGCTTCATCTTGCCCTTCCGATCCGGCAATTCAGCCAGCGGCGGCATCAGGTCATCCTGAGAATTGGCGGCCTGAAGTGTGTTGTAGACCCGCCAGAAACCCCACATCCCCGTCACATAGTGCTGCGGAATGTGGCAATGGAAGGTATAATCCCCCGCGCCATAGGCGCAGCCGCCCGCACCGCACTCGATCACTTGGTTATACGCTTCGGCCGCGCCGACCGCCTGTACATCAAGCCGCTCGGAACTGATCCGGATCGGCGGGAACTTCACCGGGCCGGTGCCGTCGGCCGTCGCGGCAAAATTAAACTCGGCCTTCGTGACCGCTTCCGGCGAAAGAGGCCACCGGTCGCTGCCCCCATGCAAGTGATGCGAATGAACCATTTCCGACCCGCCCATCATCCGGAACTTCGTGGGATCGCCCAGATAACCGCGGGGAATGGTGGTGGCCGGATCGCCGAAGGTGTAGGAGCCATACCCCTGGGATTCGTCATGAATCCCGTGCCGCGCCGCCTGAAGGGCCAGCCGCGTTCCGTGCGGTTCACTGCGCAGATTCACCCCCCGGGCGCCGGGCCGGTAGGCGTCGGTCACCGGATCGCGCTGCTGCAACATGGTACCCGTACGGTCCAGCAACCGGAACACCTCGTCGCCGATTTCGTGATACCAGATCGCATATTCCCGAAAATCGTGGTTGTTCGGGTCATGGATCATGGCCATCCAGCCGCTCTTCAATTCCGCGCCGGTCCAGGGATTCAGGTAGGTCGAGCTTCTCGGCTCCACGATCAGGGCGCCGAACATCCCGAGGTTCCACTGCTCGCGCACGGCATGGCTGTGAAATTGGTGCGCCCCCTCTTGCTCGTCCGGCTGAATGTACCACTCAAACTCCTGGGTTTTGCCCGGCGCCACGAGCGAATCCTTGTTCGTCATCGTCGCCGCCTGGCCGGTCGCTTTGATGATCATGCCGGAACCGTGCAGGTGAAGACTGACCGGTTCTTCATTGGTTGTCTGGTTGCGAAGGGTGATCCGGACGCAGTCGCCCTGATTGGCCCGGATCGCCAGCGGCTGGATGGCGTCACCTTGCAGGCCGATGGAGACACCTGCGGCCGGGAACGGATCCTCGCTTTTTCTCGCCTCCGCGTTCTTTTTTTCCTCCGCCCGCACCCGCGGCAACTCATCGGTCAACGCAAACAGGTAGCCGGCGTAGAAATCGAGAAAGCGGTTGATGGTGACTTCGGTATTGATCGCCGAAATATCAAAAGTTTTAACCGGCGCGCCGGCGGGACACCGGCCGCCGGTCGTCACCGTCTCTTCGGTGCTGATTTTGAGCGGAATGCCCTGCATGGCCGCGTGGGCCTCGGCGCCGGAGGTGTAGCCGCCGAGGTTGCCGCCGGCCTTGTCGATTTCCTTGTCGAGCCGCTGAGTCAGATTGTCCAGCATCGTCACGCCGGCCTTCTGATACTCCACGCCCGGCTGGGCGACCGGGGCGGGACCCCGTTCCGGCATCGACATGTCCATCATATGCTGACTTTGATCCCCCGCCACCGCCGCCGGAAGCGAAAAACCTCCCCCGAAAAGCGACGACAGGAAGAACCCGGCCATGAGCAATGCCGTCTTCCCATACCATCCAAAATACGACTTCTTCATGACTGACCTCCTCATTGTAAAGAGACAGATTTCAATTCTGTCTCCAGCCTGTATACATTAATGATGTCTCGATCACTTCAGCACGGCAGAGATCAGATCTTCCACCGTGGCATTTTTGATTCTTGTCCTGTCGTAGATGGTGAGATGATTCGCTTGCAAGGCACAATGCACGACCCGGGTATGATAGCGCGAGCCCAGCACCTGTAAGAGCGATTGATCTTCGGGACTGCTCGTCTCTCTTAGATCCACAACCACATCCGGCTTGAATGTTCCGCAAATCTCAAGGGCCATCTTCGCGTCGGCCACTTTCTCGATCACCAATGGTTTGTTCTGCTCCTCGATCAAGCTGATGATGCCGGTTCCAAACAGGGATTGCGTAGAAATAAAAAGTAGCCGCCGTTTTCGCACTACATTCTCTATAGAGGCTACCGTTGTCTCGTCCATGGCTCCGCGCCTCGGAAGAACGACTTTCATTTTTTTACGCGCGTGATAACAGACTTTCTCTGCCTTTTCCGTCTTATTCAATGAAACAGAAGTATAGTTAGCAATAACAATGCCAGATTCACGAACCGAAGCCGATTCATATCTGATTAATTTTAATAGTGTTTTTAACTGACGAATGATCGCCATTTAATATGACGAGTACGCATTGTTTAATTTTTTAACAGATTGTTCAAAAAAAGAATTGCGATGGGCAGATGACTCAATCGAAGAGGAAAAACAAAACCGAATTAAATAAAAACGGCGAGATGAAAATCATGCGGCAGACGGGAATGAACAAAGGATCAATAGGGTGGCGTGATCCGGTACTGCCTCATTTTATAATAAAGACCGGTTCTCGAAATTCCAAGTTCGCGGGCCGCTTTCGTGCGGTTGCCGCCATGCCTTCGAAGCGCTTCGACAATCTGTTCGCGCTCCACCGCAGCCAAAAGATGACTGCCTTGGGGCTGCGCTGGCAATACAACGCCGGACACGGGTTTCGCATGTTCACACAGCAACAATTCCTCTGACTTGATTTCGGCCCCTTTGGTGATCACGACGGCCCTTTCAATCACGTTCTCAAGCTCGCGCACATTTCCGGGCCAGGGATGCGCCATCAGACGGTCCAGAGCTTTTTCGGGAAGGACACCCTGTTTTCTCCGGTTTTTGGCCGAGTATTTATTGACAAAATATTCGGCCAGAAGCCGGATATCTTCCGATCGCTCCCGCAGGGGTGGAAGCTCAATCGGAATGACGGACAACCGATAATAGAGATCTTCCCGGAAAGACTTCTTTTGAATCGCCTCCTGGAGCGATTTATTCGTGGCCGCGACGACGCGAACGTCTATGGAAAAATTACGCGTTTCCCCGATGGGACGGATGACCCCCTCCTGTAGAACGCGAAGCAGTTT
>Ga0153915_10007333_pt1 | contig 10397 bp, 9 predicted proteins | sample Opewatmetagenome_2_FD_107003 | JGI IMG/M metagenome (GOLD analysis project Ga0153915, IMG submission 107003) | Freshwater wetland microbial communities from Ohio, USA - Open water 3 Core 3 Depth 3 metaG | ecosystem: Environmental > Aquatic > Freshwater > Wetlands | place: USA: Ohio, Lake Erie... | reverse complement strand
GGATGTACTTCTTCTCGGACAAGCTCGTGCTGCGCATGTACGGCGCGCAGGTCGTGACGGCTGCCGAGGTGCCCGAACTCTACCGCATGGTGGACCGGCTACGCCAGCGGGCGGGCCTGCCGATGCCGATGCTCGCGATCGCGCCGCACGAGCAGCCGAACGCCTTTGCGACCGGACACAGTCCCGGGCGTGCGGTAGTCGCGGTCACGGAGGGCATCCTCAAGTACATGCCGAGCGAGGAGCTCGAGGGCGTCATCGCCCATGAACTGGCCCACATCAGGAACCGGGACATGCTCATCTCCGCGGTGGCGGCCGGCATCGCAGACACGATCGGGTACCGGCCTTATCTTTTCGGGGGCGGCAGCCCGGATGACGAGGCCAGGCACCCGGGAGTGGAGCTGGCGATGATGCTGCTCGCGCCGCTCGCGCAGGTCAATCCGCTCGCAGCCCACGGAGGCGGCATCATGAGCCTGTTCCGCACCCACCCGCCGGCCGAAGAGCGCGTCGCGCGCCTCGAGAAGCTGGCCCGGGGCATGTCGCGCTAGATGGGCTCCCATGGGCAGGAGGTGTGGCTCGGCTTCTCCGCGGTGGTCACCGCCCTGCTCGTGGTCGATCTGGGCATTCTCAACCGACGGTCGCATACCCTCACCCCGAAGGAAGCGACGACATGGAGCGCCGGGCTGGTCTGCCTGGCGCTGCTTTTTGGCGGATATATCTTCTGGCTCGAGGGACACCGTGCGGCGCTCGAGTACTACACCGGCTATCTGATCGAGCTGAGCCTCAGCGTCGACAACCTCTTCGTCTTCCTCGTCATCCTGCAGTATTTCGCTGTGCCCGCCGAGCTCCAGCCGAGGGTGCTCAAGTGGGGCATCGTCGGTGCGATCGTCATGCGCGGCCTGATGATCGGAGCGGGCGTGCTGCTGCTCCGGCAGTTCGGCTGGATCATCTACGTCTTCGGTGCCGTCCTGCTCGTCACGGGCCTCCGCATGTTCCTGGCCAAGGATGCGCGCATCGAGCCGGAGCGGAATCCGGTCGTCCGCCTGGCGCGGCGGTTCCTGCCGCTTACGCCGGCCTACGAAGGGCAGAGATTCTGGGTCCGGAGCCGTACCGGCGTCCTGGCCACGCCGCTCCTGCTGGTACTCCTGGTAATCGAATGGAGCGACCTGGTCTTCGCGATCGACAGCATCCCCGCCATCTTCGCGGTGACCCGCGACCCGTTCATCGTCTACAGCTCAAACATCTTCGCGATTCTCGGGCTGCGCGCCCTGTTCTTCGTCCTGGCGAGCGCGATGGACCGCTTCCATTACATCAAGCCCGGCGTGGCACTCATCCTGGTGTTCGTGGGGCTCAAAATGGTACTGAACGGCTGGCTCCATATCGGGACCTCCCTCTCCCTGGCCGTGATCATGACGATCCTCGCGACGGCGGTGGCGCTGTCGGTGAGGAAGGACCGGGCGGGCGGGTGACCCGCCGCGCTATCTTCAGCCGATGAATTCCTCCCTCCTCGACCGGCTCGGCCTCCACCGCCCGGAGCTTCGCGCCTGGGCGATGTACGACTGGGCCAACTCGGCGATGGTCACCACGATCATCACAGCCGTCTTCCCCATCTACTATTCCGCCGTCGCGTCCAAGGGCCTTCCCCCCTCGGAGGCCACCTACCGGTTCAGTCTCGCCACGACGCTCGGGCTCGTGTTCATTGCCATCCTCTCTCCCATCCTGGGGGCCTTCGCCGACCGCAACGGCGGCAAGAAGCGGATGCTGGGGATCTTCCTCGGCATCGGCGTGGTGTCCGTCGCGCTCATGTTTTTCATCGAGGCGGGCGACTGGCTGCTGGCATCGGTACTCTTCGTGGTCGCGAACATCGCCGTGAACGGCAGCTTCGTGTTCTATGACGCGTTCCTCCCGCACATCGCCTCGGACGAGGAGATGGACCGGGTTTCCACGGCGGGCTACGCCCTGGGCTACGTCGGCGGCGGACTGCTCCTGGCCCTCAACCTCGCGTGGATCATGAAGCCGGCCTGGTTCGGCCTCCCCTCCGGTGCGGGACTGACCGAGGCCCAGAGCACCCTTCCGACCCGCCTCGCGTTCCTGTCGGTGGCCGTCTGGTGGCTGCTGTTCTCGATTCCGCTGTTCCGCCAGGTGCGGGAGCCGCCGACACGCCCGGGGCTGGTTCCGGGCTCGACGGTGCGCGACGCGTTCTTCGAGCTCGGCCATACCTTCCGGCACCTCGGTCGGTACCGGCAGGCGGTGCTGATGCTCGTCGCCTTTCTGATCTACAACGACGGGATCGGCACCATCATCCGGATGGCGTCGATCTACGGCACCGAGATCGGCATCGGCAAGGGGGCACTGATCGCCTCGATCATGCTGGTGCAGTTCGTCGGGATCCCGTTCTCGTTCCTGTTCGGCGGGCTGGCGGGACGGTTCGGGGCCAAGCGGATGATCTTCGGGGGACTGGTTGTCTACGGCGGCATCAGCGTGCTGGGCTACTTCATGACCAATGCGACCCATTTCCTGATCCTGGCGCTCCTGGTCGGCATCGTACAGGGTGGCACCCAGGCGCTCAGCCGCTCGCTGTTCGCCAGCATGATCCCGCGCGAGCGGTCCGCGGAATTCTTCGGGTTCTTCGCCGTGGTGGAGAAGTTCGCCGGCATCTTCGGACCGGCGGTCTTCTCGGTGACCATCGCGCTGACCGGCTCCAGCCGCTCGGCCCTGCTCACCGTCATCGCCTTCTTCGTCGTCGGCGGGATCCTCCTGCACTTCGTCGACGTCGGACGCGGACAGCGGGAAGCACGGAGCTAGGACGACATGACGGACTCGGTCCCGGCCGCCCCGCCACTGGCATCGCTCGTCATCCCCGTCCACGACGGCGCCGAGGTCCTCCCCGCGACCCTGCGCTCCGTGGAGGAGTTCCTGGCCCGGGAAGCCCCCCGATTCGAGGTGATCCTCGTCGACGACCACAGCAGCGGACCCGCCGCGCGTCTCCTCGGCAGCTTCGTGGAGCGGCACCCGTCCGTGCGGCTGCTGCGGAACGAGGGGCCCAGGGGCAAGGGCAACGCGGTGGCCACCGGGCTGCTCGCCGCGCGAGGCAGGTACCGGCTGTTCACGGACGCCGACCTCGCCTACCCGATCGCCGAGACCCTCAAGGTGCTGGCCGACCTGGAGCGCGGCACCGAGGTGGTGGTCGCCTGCCGCGTCCTCAGGGAGTCGGTGTACATGATGAGCCCGGCATTCTTCAACTACCTCTTCACCCGCCACGTGATGAGCCGGATCTTCAACCTCATGGTCCGGCTCTTCGTCCTTCCCGGTCTCCTCGATACCCAGGCGGGACTCAAGGGCTTCACGGCCGAGGCGGTGGAGTGGATCTTCCCGCGGCTCACGATCGGCGGATTCGGATTCGATGTCGAGTGCCTCTTCCTCGCCCGGAAACGGGGCTACCGCATCCGCGAGATCCCGGTGCATTTCCGTTACGATTCCGAGCCCAGCACCATGAACTTCCTCCGCGACATCCTGCAGATGCTCCGCGACCTGGCGGCGATCCGCTGGAACGACTGGCGTGGCCGCTACGCCTGACGCCGCTCGGCTCATCATCAACGCCGACGATCTCGGGCTGGCGGAGGGCGTGACCCGGGGCATTCTCGAGGCCCACGTGGCCGGAGTCGTCAGCTCCGCGTCCATGATGGTGAACACCCCCGGATTCGAGGATGCCCTTCGACGGGTGGCGGGCCTTCCTGCCCTTTCGGTCGGGCTGCACCTGAACCTGACCGCCGGACGCCCCGTCGCCGACGCTCGGGCGGTCGCCTCGCTGGTGGATGCAGGGACCGGGCGCTTCCTGCCGCTCGGGCGCCTGGTCCGCCGCGCCCTCTCGGGGCGGGTCATCCCCGAGCACGTCATCCTCGAATGCGGCGCCCAGATCGGGCTCCTCCGCGCCGCCGGCGTCGGCGTCAGCCATCTCGACAGCCACCGGCACGTCCATGCCATGCCCGGGCTGCTGCAGCCCGTCGTCCTGGCGGTGCGCCGGGCTGGCATCCGCGTGCTTCGCCGGCCGATCGAGCCACTCGGTCTCCACCCCTGGAGGATCCCGGCCACGATGAAGAAGGCCGCACTGCTGGCGGCCTGGCGGGACGACTGCTTTCCAGAGGATCTGGCGGGGGCCGACCACTTCCGCGGGCTCTCCTGCCGCACCGATGATCGCTTCGAGGCGGATCTGCTCGAGACGTTGGACGAGTTGCCGCCGGGAACGACCGAACTGGTGGTTCATCCGGGCCACCCCGATCCGGCGCTCCCGCTCTGGGACAGTTACGCCGAAGCGCGGGAACTGGAGCTCGCGGTGCTCTGTTCCGCGCGCGTGCGCCAGCGGCTCATGCGGGGCGACATCTCCCTGGTCAGCTTCCCGGCGCCGTAGGCGAGGGGGTGCAGCGCCAGAGATCGACCTGCAGGCCGATCCAGGCCAGCAGGGTTAGCCAGATGCTCAATGTCGTGAATCCCGCCAGAATCAGGGCGGTGCGCCCCCGGTGGCGCGGCATGATCGCCGCCCAGATCGCGAGTCCGGTCAGGGCGATGGCCTGGGTTTCCCGTTCGGCCTGGTGGTTGAAGACCACGACGTAGCCCAGCGCCGAGCAGAGGAACAGCATGCGGAAGCGCGGATCGGCCCGGAGCGCCCGATGGCGCAGCAGCGGCGCGAGGAGAGCGATGGTGCCCGCAAGGGCCAGCGGCCACGCCGGCAGTACGACGTTCCACAGCTTCGAGAGCTGGAAGTTGGCGGAATAGAAGTACCCCGGCAGCGCATCGGCCGATTCGATCCGGACCCAGGAGCTGTACTGGGCGAGGAGCTGTGCCGGCGAGGTCACCAGCAGCGGCAGCAGGATCGTGGCCACACCGATGGCAGCGAGTATCAGCGCGAATCGCCATTGCCTGGCATGGAACAGCGCGAACGGTGCGGCGGCAAGCGGGAAGACCTTGATGGCGGCCCCGACCGCGATCGCCAGGGCAGCGGCCGGCTGGCGGTCCCGCTCGAGCGCCACGAACGCCAGCACCATCAGGGCAGCCACGAGCGGATTGATCTGGCACCCGTCGGTGGGCACCAGGAAGGCCAGGACGCCGAGGGTGAGGGCGGAGGTGCCCTCACGCCCGGGGAGCAGCCGGTCGAGGGCCAGGTAGAGCGCGGAGGCGTTGAGCAGGTTCCAGGCGACGAGCGCCACCGTACTCGGCAAGGCGGCGAACGGCGCGAAGAGGAGCGGGAAGGTCGGGCTGTACTTGAAAAAATCGTGGTACTGCGCGGGATAGGCGGCGTAGAGGTCCTGTCCGGCCAGCAGGTGTGACAGGCTGGCGCGGTACATCTTCCAGACGTGCAGGCCGCTCAACGGATCGAGCAGGAGGGAGGCGAGCAGCGCCGCAGCGGCGTACAACGCCGGCAGCCACCACGGTCGGCCGTGCCGGACGCCCTGCCCTGTGTCAGCCGAGGTTGTTTCCGGTCGCATCCGCCCCGCCTCAGGAAGCCGGCGGAATCTAGTGCGCCCCACGGTCGGGAGGCCACGGTGGGCGCGGACCGGGCGGTGGTCTTGATCGGCGGGCCACTTTCCCCTAGCTTCCCTGACGTTCACCTCGCCGGCTCGACCGCGCCGGCGGTCAGCCGCGAAATTTTCCGGAGCCGTCCCTTGATCCTGGCTTGCCCGAAGGCCACCAAGCGCAACAAGACGATGACCGCGCGGGGCGAGCGACGGGCAGTTTAGCAGTACTGGTCAGACCCGACTCTCACGCCCCGCCAAGCATCTGCCTGGCGGGGCGTACTGTTATGGACCTGGAGGAGCACACGGCATGGATCCGATCGCGCTGACTCGCGACCTGGTGGCCCTCGAGACCCCGACGGGGGCCGAGGGCCCCGCCGTATCATACCTCGCGGGGGTGCTGGGGCGGGCAGGCTATCGCGTCCAGCTGCAGCCGGTCGCCCGGGATCGGGACAATCTCTACGCCTGGCGCGAGCCGCCTGCCCTGGTCTTTTCGACCCACCTCGACTGCGTGCCGCCCTATGTGCCGTTTCGCGAGGATGCGGCGACGCTCTACGGACGGGGGAGCTGTGATGCCAAGGGCATTGCCGCGGCAATGGTGGCCGCCGCCGAGCGACTGGCCGCGGGAGGCGAGCGCCGGATCGGCCTCCTCTTCCTGGTCGGTGAGGAGAACGGCTCCGACGGCGCCAGGGTCGCCGCGGCGCTGGAGCCGAAGGGAAGGTTCCTGGTCAATGGCGAGCCGACGGAGAACCGGCTCGCGGTCGGACAGAAGGGGTCGATGCGCATGGACCTTGTCGCCGAGGGCACCGCGGCTCATTCTGCCTATCCCGACGAAGGGCGAAGCGCGATCCTGCCCCTGCTGGATACCCTGGAGCGCCTCAGGCAATTCCCGCTGCCGAGCGATCCCATCCTGGGCCCCTGCACGATGAATATCGGCGTGCTCTCGGGTGGGGTCGCCCCGAATGTCATACCCCCGCAGGCTTCCGCGCAGCTGCTGTTTCGCACCATCGGACCCACCGACGATCTCAAGCGGCAGCTCCTCGCGTGTGTCTCCCCAGGCGTATCCGCGTCGTTTCCCGTGGAGCTCCCGGCCTGCAGGGGCCGCGCGCCGGTGGGCTGGGAGACCTGCGTGGTGAGCTACGCGAGCGATCTGCCGTTCCTCTCGGCATGGGGCGAAGGCTACCAGCTCGGCCCCGGCACCATCCGTGTCGCGCACACCAGCGGAGAACATCTCGGGAAGGCCGAGCTGCTGCGGGCGGTGGAGTTGTACGTGAGCCTGGCCGAAGACCTCCTGGGACAGCACCAACCGGAAGAACAGGCATGATGACCAGAGTCCCCGTCTCCATTCTCGGCGCGACCGGCACGGTGGGGCAGAAATTCGTCCGGCTGCTCGCCGAACATCCCTGGTTCGAGATCGCCGCGGTGGCGGCCTCGGACCAGAGCGCGGGCAGGCCGTACGGACAGGTGGTGCGCTGGCGGGAGACGACCCCGCTGCCGGACCGGGTGGCCCGCATGGTCATCTCCCGTTGCGAGGCGCCGCTCCCGGGCGCCGTCGCCTTCTCGGCGCTCGATTCGGACGTGGCGGGCCCGATCGAGCAGGCCTTTGCCAGGGCCGGGGCGTTCGTGGTGACCAACAGCAAGAACCACCGGATGGACCAGGACGTCCCGCTGCTCATCCCCGAGGTGAACCCCGATCACCTCGGCCTGCTCGCCAGGCAGCGCCGGGAGCGGGGATGGAACGGCGGCATCGTGGCCAACCCGAACTGCTCGACGGCGGGGCTGGTCCTGGCCGTTGCCGCCCTGCACCGGGCCTTCGGGATCGAGAAGCTGTTCGTCGCAACAATGCAGGCCGTGTCCGGCGCCGGGTACCCGGGCGTCCCGTCGCTGGACATCCTCGGCAACGTGATCCCCCACATCGGTGGCGAGGAAGAGAAGATCGAAATCGAGACCCGGAAGATCCTTGGCATACTGAACGGCGGGGTCGTGACGGACGCGCCCATCAGCGTGAGCGCGCACACCAACCGTGTCGCCGTGATCGACGGGCATACCGAGGTCGTCTCGATCGGCTTTCGCCGCCGGGTCAGTCCCGAAGAAGCGGTCGCGGCGCTCGAGGGGTTCGCGATTCCGGATGCCGTGAAAGGGTTGCCGTCCACCCCGGCGCGGACGGTCGAGGTGGATCTCCGGATCGACCGCCCGCAGCCGAGGCTCGACCTGGATCGGGGCAACGGCATGACCGTCACGGTCGGTCGCATCCGGCCCTGCAATCTGCTCGACCTGCGTCTCGTGCTGCTGGGCCACAACACGGTCCGCGGAGCGGCGGGCGCCGCAGTACAGAACGCGGAGTTGCTGGTGGCGGATGGGTATGTCGCCCGCCCTCCGTACCTGCCATGATCGTCTGCAAGTTCGGCGGCACCTCGGTCGGCGATACCGGGGCGGTGCGACGCCTGGTCGACATCATCCGGGCCAGGGTGAACGAGCAGCCGGCCGTGGTCGTGTCAGCGCTCTCGGGAGTCACCGACCGGCTGCTCCAGCTGGCCCGGCTTGCCGAGCAGCGGGACCGGGCCGGGATCGACGAGGCGGTGGACGGCCTGATCCGGCGCCATGCCGCCATGGCCGCGGAATTGAAGACCGGTGACGAGGTCGTCACGGCCATCACGAAGGACGCCTGGCAGCTGCGCACCCGACTGCTGGCCGTCGCGGGGCACCGGGTCACTCCCCGCCTGCTCGACAGCATCGCCGGCCGGGGCGAGTTGTGGAGCGCCTGGCTGGTGGCGGCCGCGCTCGCCCACGGCGGGGTGAACGCGACGTGGGTCGACGCCCGTCATATCGTCATCACCGACAACCGGTTTACCCGCGCGACCCCGGACATCGGGAAGCTCGGCGCCAAGGCACGGTCGATCATTCCGCCGCTGCTCGCGAAGGGCCTGGTGCCGGTCACGCAGGGATTCGTCGGAGCGACCACCTCGGGATTCCCCACCACTCTCGGCCGCGGGGGCTCGGATTTCACCGCCGCGCTGCTGGGCGCCGCGCTCTCGGCCAGGCGAGTCGAGATCTGGACCGACGTGAACGGCATCATGACCGCCGACCCGCGGGTCGTTCCCGGCGCCCGGACCCTCGCCATGGCCAGCTACGACGAAGCCGCCGAACTCGCGACCTTCGGCGCCAAGGTGCTGCACCCCGCCACGCAGTTGCCCCTGGTCGAGGCCGGGATCCCGATCGTCGTCCTCAACTCGCGGGAGCCCGAGCACCCAGGGACGACCATAGCGCCCGACGCGGAGCTCCTCAGGGTCGGCAATTCGCCGGTCCGTTGCATCTCCTGGAAGAAGAACATCACCGTCATCAACATCCGCGCGCCGAGGATGCTGGGAACCTTCGGCTTCCTGCGCGCGATGTTCGAGGTATTCGAGCGGCACGAGGTCGTGGTGGACGTCCTGGCAAGCAGCGAGATCAGCATCTCGCTCACGATCGAGGACCGGAGCCGGCTCGAGGACGTGGTCCGGGACCTCTCCGCCCTCGGCGACGTCTGGGTGGAGGAAAACCGCGCGATCATTGCGGTGGTAGGCATCGGTATCCGGAACACGCCCGGTCTCGCCGGACGGATCTTCGCGTCGGTCGCGCCGACCAACGTGGAAGTCATTTCGCAGGGCGCCTCGGAGATCAACCTCACCTTCGTGGTACGCGGCGAGGACGCGCCGGGCGTGGTCCGCCGCCTGCACCAGGAGTTCTTCGGCATATGAGCCTGCGCATCGCCATTGTCGGGTATGGACGCATGGGCCGCGCGGTCGAGCAGATCGCCCGCGAGCGCGGCCACGAAATCCACTCGATCGTCCGCGGGGCGGACCTCCGCGAGGATACCGCCCTGTGGCGCAATCGGGTGCGGGGCGCCGACGTCGCCGTCGAATTCACCGCACCCGGCACCGCGCCCGGGACCCTGCGGAACCTGATCGAGATCGGGGTCCCGACCGTCACCGGCACCACCGGCTGGGGCGCCCACCTCGCCGAGCTGACCCGGCTGGTTGATTCGCGCGGCGGGGCGCTGTTGCACTCCCCCAACTTCTCGGTCGGGGTGCAACTGTTGATCAAGACCGCCGAGGAGCTCGCCCGCCGGTTCAGGGGCCGGACCGAGTTCGACGCGTTCATTGTCGAGGAGCACCATCGGGCCAAGGTCGACGCTCCCTCGGGCACCGCCCTGCGGCTCCAGCAGGGGGTGCAGGACGCGGATCCGGAGCGGGGCTGCCCCATCACCTCGATCCGGGCCGGCGCGATACCGGGGACCCATGCGCTGCGCTATGATGCGGCGTTCGAAACCGTACGGCTGGAGCACGTCGCCCGAAGCCGGACGGTGTTCGCCGCGGGCGCCCTGGTGGCGGCCGAATGGCTGCCCGCTCGCCGGGGCGTCTTCACCTTCGAAGAGATGCTCTTCGGGAGGCCATCGTGAGCGCACTGCGTGGCTGCGGGACTGCGCTGGTCACCCCCTTCGCGGCGGACGGAAGCATCGATGTGCCAGCGCTCGAGGGGCTGGTGGAGTGGCAGATCACCGAGGGGATCGACTTCCTGGTCCCCTGTGGCAGCACCGGCGAGGCGCAGACGATGCGGCCGGAGGAGCGACTGCAGGTGATCAGGACGGTGTGCCGGATGGCCCGGGGCCGGGTACCGATCATGGCGGGAGTCACCAGCAACGACACCGCCGAAGCCGTCCGCGAAGTCCGAGAAGTCAGCCGCACCGATGTCGACTGGATCCTCAGCGCCACCCCGTACTACAACAAACCCACCCCCGAGGGCCTCTACCGGCACTTCAGCGCCATGGCCGAGGCGTCGGCCAAGCCGGTCTGCCTGTACAACGTCCCGGGGCGCACGGCGCTGAACATGAAGCCCGAGACCGTGCTCCGG
>Ga0153915_10007332_pt1 | contig 10398 bp, 12 predicted proteins | sample Opewatmetagenome_2_FD_107003 | JGI IMG/M metagenome (GOLD analysis project Ga0153915, IMG submission 107003) | Freshwater wetland microbial communities from Ohio, USA - Open water 3 Core 3 Depth 3 metaG | ecosystem: Environmental > Aquatic > Freshwater > Wetlands | place: USA: Ohio, Lake Erie... | reverse complement strand
GCATGGGATCAGGTCGTGTTTCGGGGTGAGGCTGCCAGTCGTGAGTTCATCGCCTTCTGGCTGAGGGGCGGGCGTGTCGTCGCGGGGATGAACGCCAATGTGTGGAAGGTCAGTGACGCGATCGCGGCCCTCGTCGAGTCCGGGGAGACCGTCGCGATCGACCGTCTCGTCGACCCGGCAGTACCGCTCGACGACCTCAAGACGTTGGTCGCAAAGGCGGAGGCCGTCCCGTGAGTTCGCGGCACCTGCCCACCGGGTAGGGCCGTCAGTACCGTCGCCCTGGCAGAAGGAGGTCTTCGCTCGCATTCAACACGCCGCGCGCAAAGAGCCCGAAGGGCACGAAGCAAAGCCAGCCCATGACGAAGATCACCACGAAGTCCTCGAGTCGGAAGGGCTCGGCTGTAACGAATGGCTGCAACGCGAAGAAGCCGAGCAGCCCGACGAACAGCATGCTGGCCTGGAAAAGCAGCCCCAGGCCAGCGACATACCCAAAGACGTCGCGTCTCCAGAGCAGCATTCCCACGATGACCCACACGGGGGTCGTCAGCAGGTCGGCCACCAGGATTCCCCGTTCTGGTCCGGCAAGAGAACCCTGACCGGCGACCGCACCCGCGACCTGACCGACAGCCCTCAGGAAGAACAGCGCGCCGAACGCGACCAGCATGCCGCCAGCCAGACGCTCGTGGACCGTCCCCGTGATGCGCTGCCGAACCGGCGTCCCATCCACGCTGGATAGCAGGGTGATCATGAGGCAGGCGCTCAACGCGGACAGCGCCACGTAGACGATGGCCTGCAAGCTGAACGGCATCGCTGCCGCGTAGGCGATGTAGGTGTACAGGATGTAGAACAGGGCGCCCGGCCACAGGAGCAGTCCGATGAGCTTCTCGAGCCTGGCCAGCCACATCGAGCCAAGCAGGATGGGGAGCCCGATGAGGAGATTGACCACGTCGTTGGCGACGAACGATCGGCGCAGCTCCTCCGTCGGGTAGACGGCCGTCGAGTCGAGCAGTCCCACGGCGGAGACGCCGGTCATCAGCACGGCGGTGACAATCGAAAGTCGATAGGCCGGGCCGAGCCGGCGCGATGTGGGCAGCGGAAGGCGGTCCACTCCTGGCGCCAGAGCGCCATCACGGCCGCTCAACGTCAGCGCACCGGCCGCAAACCGCGATCGGGCTGCAGGTAGATCCGGAAACGCCAGGTGTGCAGCCCGAAGAGTGCCCCGACCGCCGCCCGGCGCACGGCCTCGACACGATTCGGGCGAGGCTCGACGGCGCGTTCCCGCGCGCCGGCGTCAAGCAGGGTCGGCAGGCATGTGAGCACGGCCGCCGCTCCTGCTGCCGCCTCGAGCCACAACAGGGCAGCCGGTCCGCGCCGCAATCGGCTCGGCGCGCCCGACGCCAGCATGGCCACATCGCGCACCAGCAATCCACCGCAGGCGGCCTCCACGACCAGCGCGCCGCGCGCCCCGAAGCGTCGGATCGCAAGCTGGCTGAGAGGGAACCCCATGCCACTCAACGCGAGCACCACTCGGCCGAACTGCTGTGGCATCAGGACCCTCCTCGTGATGACCGCACGCCATGACAGATCTGGATCGGCAAGATACGTCACCCGCCGAACACGGATTGGGGTGGCCAGTGGATCCAGGCGGCGACGAGCACCGCGACGTTCACTGCCAGCGCGGCGATCGTGTTGAACGCCGGCCAGGTGCCGATGAACAGCACGACGCCGATCATCGAGACGACCGCCGAACCCACGGCAACCGGCGTCCACACGTCCGCGGGCAGGAGCACGCCCCAGAACGAGAGGGCGGCGACGACGAACCCCACCAGCGCCGCGATCCAGAACGCGCTCGCAAGCGTCGTCGCCGTCTCCGCGGGCAGGGAAGGCATCAGCCAGGTTCGGGCGGCAGCCCAGTCGCCCGTGTTCGAACCCGGACGGAACCGGATCCAGAGCAGGGCCCCGAGCGCCCCGCCGTGACCGAGCCCATGGACGAGGAGCACGCCACCGATCAGGAGCTTCAGCATCTGATCAGACATCGAAGCCTCCGCAACCCGGCCTAGACGCCGTGGCCGGCCGTGGCGGGCGTCAGGTCGTGCGCGATAGCGGCGGCCCAGGCGTCGATCTCCGGCCAGTCGCGGAAGTCGCCTTCCGGCAGCAGTGCGCGGCCGGCCGGCAAGGCCCTGATCGCGCGATCCCGGATCCCGAGCGTGCCCGCATTCAGGGAGCCGAAGAAGACCCGCAGGTTGCGCGGGTGGATCGCCTGTCGAAGCTCGGCGAACTCCCTGGGTCGCGCGGCTTCCCGCTGATCTCGTCCTTGGGCGTCGGTCGGCTCGGTGCCGAGCGGCCCGCTGCTGAAGAGCCAGGTGGGCCGGTCGGCCAGGATGGCACGGTTGTCGAGCACGAACTCAGTCGCTTCCTTGAGCCAGCGGCCAATGTAGGCGGCGCTCCCGATGACGAAGGCATCGAATCCAACGAGGTCCCCGCCAGAGCTGACCGGCCGTGCCTCCACCGCGTGACCGGCCGCCCGCAACTGGTCGGCGACGCGCTCGGCGATCTCGCGCGTCGATCCGTGTTGACTTGCATACGCGACGAGGATTCTCATGTCCCACCTCCATTCGAAAGAAGCCCCGCGAGCGGCTCCGTCGTCCAGGTCGCGTCAGCCGACCCCGATGGTGAACTGCTCGGCCACGCTCGATGCCCAGCGCTTCGCGTGCTCCTCCTCGCCCGCCACCAGCGGGCCGGTGAAGCCGGCCACCAGGAAGCTCTCGGGCGGGACGACCAGCCGGCAACCGGCGGCCTGCAGGCGCGCGGCGATGGTCTCCGACGCGGCGGCGTTCTTCTCCGTCGGCGTGCCCATCCGCGTGTCGAATGCGGCGGCTGCGACGTTGCCGAAACCCTGGCGCTTGAGTCCGTCGAGGAACGAGCGAACGATGAGTCGTCGGCCGAACATTTGCGTCGGGGCACCGACGATCAGGAGACCCACGCCCTGTCCGGGCAGTGCCCGGGCATCCCTGGCCGCCACCACCTGGACGCTGTGGCGTGGCTCGAGCGCTGCGCCAATCGCTCTCGCGATGCGTTCGGTATTGCCGAACTGGCTGCCATAGACGACGAGGACATGCATGGTCGCAGCTCCAGTTCCACGACGGAGCGGGTGAACCCAGGCCGGGATCACAGCCGGCTCCTCCATCGCGTCGATTCGCTCACGCTCACTTAGCCCCAGCCAAGGCGTCGATGCCAGTGCCAGAGCGCCTCTCTTTGAAGTCGCGACCTCTGGCACTTGTTCGGAGGACATGCCGCGAGCCAGGTTTCGCGGATGACCACCATGCCCACAGCACCCGAGGCGCCGCTGCCGTACGGGCCGCTCATGACCGGCTTGCTGCCGGCCATGCAGCGCGGCTTCCTGCTCGTGAATCGATATGCCGCGGTTCCGCTCCTGCAGGCCGGGCTGGGACCGCTCTTCAACACCCCGCTGACCGGGTCATTGATGGTGCTGCGCACCCGAGGGCGCACGTCGGGGCTGTGGCGAAACGCGCCGCTCGGGTACCTCATCCTCGACGGTCACGTCTACTGCTGCGCCGGATTCGGGCGGCACACGCAGTGGCTCAAGAACATCGAGGCCGATCCGCGCGTGGAGGTCCTCCTGCCAACGCTCGCCATCGCCGGGCTCGCCGAGGAGGCCACCGAGCCGGAGGAATGGAGTCGGGCGATGCGCGCGCTGCTGGCCAGCATGGGCGTCATCGGCCGCGTGACCGTGGGCGACGTTCGTCGAGCATCGGACGAGGGGTTGCGGGCGATGGCCGGCGGTCTTCCGTTGGTCCGGATCCGAGTCACTGGACTGGGCGGCGGCCCGTTCGATCCCGGCGGCCGGGGCTGGGTGATCCCGACGCTCGTCAGTGCCGTCTGGCTGGCGACCTGGGCCCGGCGCCGGCTGCGACGGCCGCGAGCGCGCTGATCGTGTTCGTCAGCGGCCGCCGGATGCGGCCGCGCGGTACGACCGCCGCCGGCCCTTGCCCAGGCGGTAGCTGAGGCGCCCAAGGCCGATGCCGGCCGGGATGACGGCCCGACGCACGATCATGCTGCCGGGCGTCAACCAGCCGCCGTACGACTGCGGCGCGAGCCACGTCCTGCGGGCCGGATCGAGCGTCACGTCAGCCACCAGCACGTCCTCGCCATCGCCCAGTGAGCCCAGCAGCGAGCCATCGGAGTCAACGATCCGGGAGCCGCCCTGCAGCCGAAAGACGGCCGGATCCATCAACCGGCCGAGGATCCCGGCGATCGGCGCCATCGGCCCGATCTGGTTGACGAAGACCGCCGGCACGCCGAGGGATCGGGCATAGGTCAGCGGCAGCTCCTCCATCCGCTTTCGCTGGGCAACGATGTCTGCCTCGCTGACCGCGCCTCGCGCCACGGCGGGAGCCGGCGACGCGTGTGGCATGAGCACGAGATCGACCGCGCGCTCATGCATCGACCGCAGGATCCGTGGCGACTGGCAGTCGGCGCAGATTCCGACGCCGATCCTCCCGATCGAGGTCTGGATGACATGCGCGCCGTGACCGCGTCGGAAGACATCAGCCTCGGCGTTCGACTTTCGGGCGGTTCCCACGATCGCGCCATCCGGCCCGGCGAGGGCGAAGCCGTTGACCACGTCGTCGCCGTTCCAGACGGCGAACCCTCCGCCAAGAAAGAGCTCGAATCGATGGGCAAGCGTCGTCAGCCAATGCGTCGTCTGTCCGGCCGAGCCCTCGACGTGGCGCCAGAGGTCGCGGTTCGGCAGATAGCCGGTATTGAAGAGCTCGGGCAGGACCACCAGCGCGGCGCCCTCGGCCGCGGCCCGGGTGACGAGCGGCTCGACGTGGTGCAGGTTGGCCTCGACCTCGCCGAGCCGCGCCCGCATCTGGATCAATGCAACGCGAAGCGACCGCGTCGCGTGTCGCTCAGTCGCCATGGTCACCTCGTGACGGTCCGCCCATGCTGGGCGCGCCGACCTCGTGTCCTCGGGACAGGGTCACCCAACGAAGGCGGTGTCGGGAAGAGCCAGAGGGCCTCGAAGGCAAGGGCCATGTTTCGTCTGTTCCAGGCGCGCGGAACCGCCCAAATCCGTGGCGCCAGTCGTGCACAATGTCCCGACGCCCGGGGACCGTCACACATCACCCAGGGAGGGTCGACCCCGTGACCGCTGCGGCTCTGCCGATCCAGCCATCGCCGTTCGCCGTCCTGCGCAGGCGGGCGTTCGTCTACATCTGGAGCGCCCAGCTCGTCTCGACCATCGGCGATGCGCTGACCAGCCTGGCCGCCGGCATCATCGTGTACCGGCTGACCGGGTCGGCCTTGAGCGTCGGGCTGATGCTGATGGCGACAGCCGTGCCGGCACTCGTCTTCGGCCTCATCGCCGGCGTCGTGGTCGATCGTTATGACCGCAAGCGGATCATGGTCACGGCCGACCTGCTCCGCGCCGCGGTCGTCTTCACCATCCCGTTCCTGGTCAACGTGCACGTTGTCTGGCTGTACGTCGCCGTGATGGTCTCCGCCTCCATCACCCAGTTCTTCTCGCCGGCCAACGACTCCGTCCTGCCCGAGATCGCGCCGGAGGAGGAACTGGGTGCGGCGAACTCGATCATGGCCATCGCGCAGTTCGGCTCGACGGCGGTCGGCTTCGCGCTGGCCGGGCTGCTGGCGTCGTCGCAGTCGATCGACGTCGTCTTCTGGATCGACTCCGGGACGTTCATCTTCTCGGCGTTCATGATCAGCCTGGTGCGGATCGCCCCCCTTGTGGTCGAGGAGTTGACCACGGTGCGGGAGATGATCCGGAACCTGACCTTCGGGGCGCGGTTCATTGCCCGCACGCCGATTCTTCGATCCCTCAACCTGGTGAAGGCGCCGATCCTGGTCTGCTTCGGGCTGCAGAACGTGCTCCTGCTGCCGTTTGCGATCAGCGCACTCCATGCGACGGAATTCGAGTACGGCCTCCAGGAAGGCCTCACGTCGGTCGGCTTCGTGGTCGGAAGCCTGTTCATGGCCAGGTTCTCGGACCGCCTGCGCGAGGGCCAGTGGCTCGTCCTGAGCTGGGCCGGGATGGGCCTGTTCGGTCTGGCCTATTCGTTGTCGTCCTCGGTCTGGCTGGCGATCGCACTGATCTCCCTGTCCGGCATGCTCAATGCGCCGTCATTCGTGGCCGGCCGCCTGATCAACCAACGCCACACGCCCCGTGAGATGCGTGGCCGGGTCTTCTCGACGAGCGGCGTCATCTCGACGGTCCTCTTCCTCGTCGGCATGGGCCTGGCCGGCCTGGCGGACCTCATCAACGTGCGGGTCCTCTTCTTCGGCGGCTCCGTGGTCGTCGTCGCGGCCGGCCTGATCACGGCTGTCCTGCCCGGCCTCGGGCAACCCGCTGCCGAATGGCGCCGGGCGATCGGTCTCCTGCGTGGCGCCGGGTCCGCTCCGGGCATGGCCTACGGCCGTCCCGCGAGCGTCGCCGATCTCGAGACACTGCTCGGCTACGTGCCGGCGCTGGCCGGCCTGCCACCGCGTGACCGCGAGGCGCTGGTGACCCATGCACGAGTGCGCGATGCGGCCGCCGGCACGGCCATCATGCGAGCGGGCGACGCCAGTGACTCAGCCTTCTTCGTCCTGGGCGGCCGGGCCGTCGCCGGGCTGGCCCGCGAAGGCGAGCCTCAGCGCACCCTGTCGGCGATGACCGCCGGCGACATCTTCGGGGAGATCGCTGCCTTGACCGGCGGAACCCGAACGGCCGATGTCGTCGCCGAGGAGCCCACCACGCTGCTCGAGGTGCCAGCCGACACGCTCAAGGTGCTGATGGCCGTCCCCGAGTTCAGCCAGCTCGTGCAGGGCAAGATGACCGAACGCCTGGCCCGGACCGCGAGCCTGTCCGACCTGCCGCGCTTCGGCGGCATCGACCACGGCGCCCTTCGCCGGGCACGCGCCGAAGTGGCGGGCACGAGCGCGAACGGGGCGGATGCCGGGGCCTGACGCCTCGATCCAGTTGCTCCGCTACCCTCGGCGGTGATGCCAAGCCGACGTTCCGCGGCCACTCACCATGCTCCGGTAATCAGCCGCCAGGCGCTCAATCGGGCGCTCCTGGAACGTCAGCTGCTGCTCCGTCGGGTGGCCATGCCAGCCGAAACGGTGATCGAGCACCTCGTCGGGATGCAGGCCCAGGTCCCAACCGATCCGTACGTCGCCCTCTGGAGCCGGATCGACGGGTTCCAGCCGGACGAGCTCTCGAACCTGATCGAGACGCGTCGGGCCGTCCGCGCGACCGCGATGATGCGCACCACCATCCACCTGTTGACGGCCGACGACTGGCTCGCCCTTCGGCCGGTCCTGCAGACCGTGGCGGAGCGCGGCTTCTCGACCGACAGCCCGTTCGGGCGCCAGCTGGCCGGCCTCGACATCGACGAAGTGCTGGCGGCCGGCCGTGCCTTGCTCGCGGAGAAGCCCAGGACGATCGGCGAACTGAGCAGACTGCTCCACGAGCGCTGGCCGGATCGTGAGGCGACCTCACTCGGGTACGCCATCCGGCTGATCGTCCCGCTCGTCCAGATCCCGCCGCGCGGGCTGTGGGGTCGGAGCAGCCGGCCGATCCTGGCAACCGCCGAGTCCTGGCTCGGTCGCTCGGTCGGGACCGACGCGGCACCCGACGCGATGATCCTGCGCTACCTGGCGGCGTTCGGGCCCGCAACGGTGACGGACATCCAGTCGTGGTGCTGGCTGACCCGGCTGACGCCGCTCGTCGAGCGTCTCCGCCCGCAGATGCAGACGTTTCACGATGAGCAGGGGCGCGAGCTGTTCGACCTGCCGGATGCTCCCCGGCCAGACCCGGAGACGCCTGCACCGCCACGCTTCCTGCCGACCTACGACAACATCGCGCTGTCGCACAAGGATCGAACCCGGATCTTCGGCGATCTTGGCAACTGGACCGTGGTGGGCGCCGACGCCATCAACCGGGTCTTCGGCGGCGGCTCGCTGCTGGTCGATGGGTTCGTGCTGGGAGGCTGGCACCTCGATCGCGACGGCGACAGGGCCACACTGGTGATCACGCCGCTCCGGCCGCTGCCGCCGTCCGAGGAGCCGGCGGTCACGGAGGAGGGCTACAGGTTGCTGGGCCTCCTCGCCGCCGGAACGCCGATGCACGATATCCGGTTCGAAGCGCTGGCCTAACCGTCCATGCCGAGTTCACCGCCGCGATCCTCGGGCTGGCCGGCGATCGCGACATAGGCGCCGGAGAAGGAAGCGACGATCGAGCCACCGCTGGTGACTGCCGCGTCGAGCTCGACCCGGGCCTGACCGCGGCGCCGCAGCGCACGGATGAACCGCTCCCAGGCCGGCTCTCCCGGGGAGTCGCACGTGGCCACGAAGGCGCCATGGATCGGCAGCCGGTAGTCCGTCGCGCCGCGCTGGATCACGACACGCCCGACGATCCCGGCTTCCTGCACCCGGAGGTGGACAAGCGTCCAGGCGGCCAGGATGGCCACCGAGGCGCAGCTGCCGCCGAAAACGGTGCTCCGGTGGTTGACGTTCGGCTCGAGCGGCGCGCTCAGGGCCACCCGTTCGAGGCCAGCCTCGACGACGCGAATGCCCATGGCGCGCGAGATCGGGATGTGCTCGTGGAGATACCCCTCGACGGCGTTCGGCGTCATGGAAGCTCGCACGCCTCGTTCCAGACCTGGACGACCGGAGATCCATGCTCCCAGCCAAGGACCGAGATGGTCCCCGTTCCGAGAGCGAAGAGCCCACCGGATTCAGGCGAGAGTCCGAGCCAGCGAGCCGCAAGGACGCGCAGGAAGTGTCCGTGCGCAAAGACGAGGGTGTCGCCGGCTGCCCGACCGGACCGAACCCTGGCGACGATCCGGTCGGCCCGGGCCGCCACACCGCCGATCGTCTCGCCACCGGGCCACGGTCCGGTCCAGATCGTCCAGCCGGGGAAGCTCGCCCGGATGTCTGAGGTCTCCAGGCCCTCGAATGCGCCGTAGTCCCACTCCATCAGGTCGGGATCGGGCACCGCGACCTCGCCGAACCCGGCGAGGGCCGCGGTCTCCCGGGCCCGCGACAGGGGACTGGTGAGGACGAGCTCGAAGGCATGGCCGGCCAGTCGGCGGCCGAGGGCACGGGCCTGCTCGCGACCGAGGCCGGTCAGAGGCACATCGGTGCGCCCCGTGTGCCGACCGAGTCGCGCCCACTCCGTCTCGCCGTGACGCACCAACCAGAGAGCTCCGCTCGGGCCCGCCGCTTCCACCACCATCACGACGCCCCAAGGTTCGTGTCGGGGCGGGCGACCTCGGCCGGATCGGCGGCGAAGAACTGACGAGGCTTCCAGCCGAGGACGGACGCAAGCAGCACGCCCGGAACCTGGCCGATGACCGTGTTGTATCGGTAGACCTGGTCGTTGTAGAGCTCCCGCCGGTCGGCGATCATCGCCTCCAGGCGCTCGATCTCGTCCTGGAGGTCCTGGACACTGGACTGGGACTTTAGGTCGGGATAGCGTTCCACGACGGCGAACAGGGATCGAACGGCCGAGCTCGTCGCATCCGACGTCGCGGCCTGGTCCGGGATCGGCGCGGTCGGGGAGTATGCGGCGCGCGCCTGGGTCACCTCGGTCAGCACATCGCGCTCGAAGGCCATAAGCCCACGGACGGCCGATACCAGGTTCGGCAACTGATCGTGGCGCTGTTTCAGCACGACGTCGATGTTCGCCCACGCTTTGTCGATCCGCTGCCGTAGTGCCACGATGGCGTTGTAGCTTGCTAACACGATGTAGGCCGCGATGGCCACCAGGAGAACGACCGCGAATAGAGCAGCGAGGGCCGGAACGTTCACGCGCCGAAGCTGCCGCTGAGCGAGAGCGCCAGGATCACCGCCGACGCGATGGCCAGGCCGGCCCCCAGCAGGCCCACGGCAAAGCGGGCCTGGTCTCGGTCCACCAGGGCGTTCGGCGTTCCGTACGCGATCAGGAGGGGTGACTCGTCCGACGCGGCGAGTACCAGGGAGTCCGGGGCGATCTCGAAGCGCCGCTCTGCGATAGCGGCCGCCTCGGCCGTGGCCAATGGCAGGGGATTCGCGGCCGGATCGATGTCGGGAGTGGTGACCGGCCGCCCGATTCCGAAGCCTGGGATCGCGGCGTTTCCCCAGGCGTGCTCCGGGCCGTCGGCCAGGGCGCCGGCGGCTCTCGCGTCGGCCATGTCGGCGGCGATCTCGGGATCCGCCTCGATGTCGCTGCCGCCCATGCCGATATCCGCGCCGGCCGGGTCATCCAGGTCTCGAAACGGCAGCGCTCGCCCGACGATTGTCACGGCGTCGCCGGGTTCGAGCCGGGCTTCGCGGTATTCCCGGCGGCCGCCCTGGCGACGAAGCTCGCGCCAGGCGGGCAAGCCGGTCGACGAG
>Ga0153915_10007331_pt1 | contig 10399 bp, 8 predicted proteins | sample Opewatmetagenome_2_FD_107003 | JGI IMG/M metagenome (GOLD analysis project Ga0153915, IMG submission 107003) | Freshwater wetland microbial communities from Ohio, USA - Open water 3 Core 3 Depth 3 metaG | ecosystem: Environmental > Aquatic > Freshwater > Wetlands | place: USA: Ohio, Lake Erie... | reverse complement strand
TCGCGACTTCGGCATCCGTGCGGCGGTGTCCATGGGGCTGCACTGCGGCGATGCGGTGGTGGGCTTCGCGGAAAGCAGTCCCACGCCCGAGCAGCTGTTTGTGTTCGGCGACTGCGTGAGCGTCGCCAACCGACTGCTGCACCGTGCGCGGGCGGGCGAGTTCGTACTCTCGGAGCCGCTGATGGACCTTGCGCGGGAGATGGGCGTGGCAGTCGAGGCCGCCGAACTGCCCGCGCTCGAACTCCCGCGGCGTGAACCGATCAGGGTGTTCGGCGTGTTGCTCGACGACCGCCTGGATTTCACCCAGGCGTAACGGGCTCAGCACCAGGAGAATCGGCGCTGGCGATTCGTCCGGAGGCAATCTATCCTCCTGATAGTCTGTCGCGATTACCCGAGACTCTCGGGGGCCGGCGCCTCGTGCGATCGAGCGCGCAGAGCTTGACTTGGTCGCGCCCGGCTCTCTTGGCGTCGTACAGGGCCCGGTCTGCGGCGCGCATGAGCGACTCGGCGTCTTCCGCGTGGTCTGGGTAAAGGGCTATGCCGAGCGAAGCGGTCACGCCGGCAAGGCGATTGCGCTCTCGGCGGATGGCCGTGCAGATCTCCTCGCTGCGCACGCGTGCGTTGTCGAGATTGGCATTGGGAAGCACGAGGACAAACTCCTCCCCTCCGTGACGGCAGGCGATGTCGCTGCCCCGGATGTGGCGCTTGAGCAAGGCGGCGGTTTCTACGAGCACCCGGTCGCCGGCAGGGTGGCCGGCGGTGTCGTTCACGCGCTTGAAGTGGTCGAGATCCAACATGATAAGGGCTACGGGGTTGTTCTCGCGTTCTGCCCGGATCAGTTCGCGCTCGAGATAGTCCTTGAGGAAACGACGGTTGTACAGGCCAGTGAGCGGGTCCCGGATCGCTTCTTCCCTGAGGTCCTGCAGCGCGCGCCGCAGAGCCTCGATGGCGCGGCCACGCTCGCTGATTGCGACGTTGAGCACGAGGCCGGTGGTGACGACAGTGCCCATGAAAGCGAGCAGAAGCAGGAGCGAGGTATTTGAAGGCACTCGCGAAAATGGTCCGCTGCCTTCCAGGGTGAACCAGACCGCGATGGTGCATACCAGGGCGTTGACGGTTGCGACTTCGCGTTGGCCAAAACGCAGCGCCGCCCAGATGACGAACGGCAGGATCACGAACGTCAGCGGCAGGGAAGGCACGTATCTCGCCACGCTGTCGCTGAAGACCAGATAAGTGAGCCCAAGCGCCAAAACGAGGAGAGACAGGGTTTCACCGAGCCTAGGGAAGGTCCAAGTCGCATCATCGCGAAGCGACCAGCTCAGAATCAAGGGCGTCACGATGACCATGCCCATTGCGTCGCCCAGCCACCATGTCCACCAGTTCACAAGCAGTTCGGGCCAGGACAGCGAGTGAACGAGAGCCAAGGGCACGGCGGCAATGCTGGAGGCGATCGTCGCGCTCAACGCGGCAATGGCGACAAATTCGATAACATCCTGGCCGCGCTCGAAGCGCTGCGCGTTGGCGAGATAGCGATGGGCGAGGGCGGCGCCCGCGAGGGCCTCGAGCGTGTTGCCGGTACCGATCAACAGGGCCGCGGCAAGCGAAGACTTCACCGCGACGGCTGCGAGCGCCGCGCCCAGCCAGATTCCGGGCCAGACTCGACTGCCGAGCAGGATCACGGCAGCGAGTGCGATCCCGGAGGCGGGCCAGACCGGGGTCGCGTATCCCGGGGAGATCGCGACGACCAGCCCCAGCTTGGCGGCAGCAAAATAGGCGGCGGCGAGCAAGGCCAGCTTGGCGGCATAGGGCAGGGCCTGCCAATCTGGGATTGACCAGGCATTGCTCGCTGCGGAAAAAACCTGAGTTTCTTGTCGAAGAATTCGCACCAAGCATCCGATTATATTGAATTATGAGAACGGACTTTGTCATAGTGGATCCGCCGGTGGGTAGCGAAAAATGCACTATGACGGCGTCATGGGATCCTCGGAGGGGCCGAAACGTGAAATATGACACAGTCATGACATGCGCATCGCGGTGATCGGTGCCGGGGCGGCGGGCTTGCTGTTCTCGCTGCTGATCAAGCGCCGCTTCCCGGGGTGGCGGGTTGAGGCCTTCGAACAGAACCCCGAAGGTGCGACCTACGGCTTCGGAGTGGTGTTCTCCGACGGAGCGCTCGCCTTCCTCGAGCGCGATGAGCCCGAATTCTCGCGCCTCATCGAGGCGGCGATGCAGCGCTGGCCGATGCAGCGCATCGTGCACCGCGGGGAGCAGGTGGACGTCGACGGCAACGGGTTTTCGGCGATCGGGCGCCTCGCGCTCCAGGAGCTCCTGCAGAGTCTGTGCCGCCGGGTCGGCGTGGAAATCCATTACGGGCGGGCGATTTCCTCGCTTGAGGAGCTCGCGGGCGCCGATCTCGTCGTGGGGGCCGACGGATCGAATTCCCTGGTGCGCAACGCACTCGCGGCGCAGTTCAGGCCGGAAGTCGAGGTTCTCACCAATCGCTTTGCCTGGTACGGCACGGCGCAGCCGTTCGACTGTCTCACGCTCACCTTTCGCGAATCCGAGCACGGCGCCTTTGTCGCGCATCACTACCGCCATTCCCCTTCGATGAGCACGTTCGTAGTCGAATGCGGCGAGGCAACCTGGAGGCGGGCAGGGCTGGACCGCGTGGACGATGCCGAGTCGCGGGCGTACTGCGAAAACGTGTTCGCCGCGGACCTCGGCGGGCACGGCCTGGAATCGAACAAGTCGGTGTGGCGGCAGTTCCCGCTGGTTCGAAACGAACGCTGGATCGCGCGGCGCGCGCCTTCTGGATACGCAGTGCTGATCGGCGACGCGCTGCGCACCGTCCACTTTTCCATCGGGTCCGGGACGCGTTTGGCATTCGAGGACGCGATCGCCCTGGACCGCGCATTTGCGGAGTGCGCAGAAGACCTGCAACGCGCGCTCGCATCCTTCGAGCACGAGCGCAGGCCAGTCGTCGAAAAACTGCTCGCGGCGGCGAACGCGAGTTCGTACTGGTACGAGCGCTTTCCGGAGAAGATGAGTCAGTCGCCTCGGCGACTCGCCTACGACTATATGACGAGGAGCGGACGCATGACAGAGGACCGCTTGCGGCAGGTGGCGCCGAAGTTCATGGCCGGCGTCGACGCAGAAAGGCGCGGCAGAAGATGAGGTGGGGCGTGCTACACTCGCGGCTGCGACAGGATCCGAACAAGAATGGACTTGGGCACGAAGGAACAGTCATCGGATAGCACCATCAGCGAGCTACAAAGGCGTCTGCGAGATGGAAGTTTCGTGGTCACTGCCGAGCTTTCTCCGCCGGTTTCGACCGATCCCTCCGAATTCATCGGGCGCGCGCTCGCGCTGCGGGGCCTCGTCACGGCGGTCAACGTAACCGACGGCGCGGGATCGAAGGCACACCTGTCGAGCCTTGCCGCGGCGCACTTTCTGGTTAAGAACGGCGTGGAGCCCATCCTCCAAATGACCTGCCGCGACCGGAACCGCATCGCGCTGCAGGCAGAGCTGCTCGGCGCCGCGGCGCTCGGAGTGCGCAACATTCTCGCTCTGCGCGGTGACGATCCGAAGCTCGGGGACCAACCGGACGCGAAGCCGGTATTCGACCTGGATACGACGGCCCTGCTCGCGACCGCGCAAAAGATGCGCTCGGAACACCGGCTTCCCTCGGGCGTGGAGATCAAGGGTTCCGTGAATTTCGTGCTGGGCGCGGCGGAGCTGCCCGTCGATCCCCCCGCCGGGTGGCGTCCGGTTGGGCTGCTTGCGAAGATGCAGGCGGGGGCCGAATTCATCCAGACGCAGTTCTGCATGGATCCGGATGCCGTGCGACGCTACGCCGCCCGGTTGCTCGATCTGGGCGTGGCGCAGAAGCTGCCTATCCTAATCGGCGTCGCTCCCATCCCCTCGGCGCGCTCGGCGCGCTGGATGAAGGAGAAGCTCTACGGCGCGATGATCCCGGAGCGGGTCGTGGAGCGGCTCGAGGGCGCCGCCGACCCGAAAGCCGAAGGCATGAGCATCTGCGCAGAACTCCTGCAGCAGCTCGCGGATACTCCGGGTGTGGCGGGCGCGCACGTGATGGCGCCCGCCTTTCATTCTGCAATCGGCCCAGTGATCGAAGCATCCCGCGTAGCAGGAGCGAGACGCGCGGGCGCAAGGCGCAGCTAGCCGTCTGGGAAGGGGACGTGGCATTCGGCCAGCGCTTCATCGAAGTCGACGGCTGCAGGTTGAACCTGCGCCGCGGCGGATCGGGCACCCCGCTTCTCTATCTGCACGGCGCGAGCGGCGCCCCTGCGGTGATGCCTTTCATGGAGAAACTTGCACGGCGCTACGACGTGCTCGTGCCTGAGCATCCCGGTTTCGGGCTGTCCGATGAGCCCGCGTGGCTGGAGAACATCCACGATCTCGCGTACTTCTACCTGGATCTGCTGCGCGCTCTGGATTTGAGGCATGTGCACGTGGTCGGCAGCTCGCTCGGCGGATGGCTCGCGCTGGAGATGGCGGTTCGCGACACATCGCGCATCGACTCGCTCTTGCTCGTGGGCCCGGCAGGTATCTCGGTTCCGGGAATTCGACCCGGGGACTTGTTCCTGTGGTCCCCGGAGGAGCTGGTACGCAATCTTTTCTTTGACCAGAGGCTCGCGGAGCAGAGACTCGCAGAGCCGATGACGCCGGAACTCCTCGATGTTGCGCTGAAGAACCGGCACACGTTTGCGCGGCTGGGATGGGAGCCACGCTTGCACGACCCGTTCCTGCACAAATGGCTGCATCGCATCGGCGTGCCCGTAAAGATCGTTTGGGGGGAGAACGACCGGGTGCTGCCGGCCGCGTATGCGCAGGAGTTCCAGAAACTGATGCCAGGGGCCAGCGTCGAGATCGTCCGGCGCTGCGGCCACCTGCCGCAGGCGGAGAAGCCCGATGCCTTTTGCGAAATCGTCTTCGGGTTCGCCGGAAGGAGTTCGAGCTCGTGAACGTGGTTCTGTTTCACCTCATGCCCTATGCCGACCTTGACCTGAAGGCCGGGCGCGACAATGGCAGCGTGTGGGTCAACCTGCCCAATTCGAACTTTGATCCCGCCGTGGGGCACAAGCTCTACAACCGCTACCTTGACGAGCTCGAGTACGGCGAGGAGCTGGGATTCGACGCGATCGCGGTGAACGAGCATCACCAGACGGCCTACGGCCTGATGCCGTCGCCGATCGTCGCGGCCTCGGCGCTTGCTCGGCGCACCGAGTGCGTGAGAATCGCGATTCTCGGGAATGCGCTGCCCTTGCGCGACCATCCGCTCATGGTCGCGGAGGAGCACGCGATGATCGACGTGATCTCGGGTGGGCGGCTCATTTCCGGCTTCGTGCGTGGCATTGGCGCCGAGTACCACACCTTCGGCGTCAACCCGACCTTCTCGCACGACCGCTTCCACGAGGCGCACGACCTCATCGTGCGCAGCTGGACCGAACCGGGGCCGTTCGCCTTCCAGGGTCGACACTACAACGTGCAATACGTCAACGTCTGGCCGCGGCCCTATCAGAAGCCGCATCCGCCGATCTGGATTCCGTCACAGGGAAGCAAGGAAACGATCGACTGGGCCGCGCATCCGGAACGGCGGTACACCTACCTGCAGACCTTCAGTCCGGCGAGCGTCGTGCAGCGCTATCTCAAGATGTACCGGGACACCTGCAAGGGATTCGGCTACGAGGCCGAGGACCGGCAGCTCGGCTGGGCGGTGCCGGTCTACGTGGCGGCGAGCGACGAGGCGGCGCGCCGGGAGGCCAAGCCGCACTTCGAAGCGTTCCGCAACGTCTTCCTCAAGATGCCGGTAGAGATGCTTCTGCCGCCCGGCTATACCTCGCGCGAGTCTCTGAAGAACGTCATGGCAGCGAAAGCCGCGATGTTCGGCGATATCACGCTGGAGAAGTCGATCGAGTTGGGCATGATCGTCTGCGGCAGCCCCTCGACCGCGCGGCAGGCGCTCGCGACCTACTGGAAGGACATGCGCTTCGGCAACTTGCTCGTGCTCTGCCAGTTCGGCACGCTGCCCGCGGATCTCACCCTCACGAACATGGAGCTTTTTGCGCGCGAGGTGATGCCCGAGGTAAAGGGGTTTGGGTCGGCCGCCGCAGCCGCAGCTTGAGATCATAGGAAGGGTGCCACCGGGGCGTGGTCGGCGAGGGAGCTGCCGGTTGGAAGAAGTCACCATCCAACTGCATCCCACGGTCCTCACCCTTCAGGATCTTGCCCACGCCGGGTATTCCCGATCGGGGGTGTCATCACCGGCGATCGCATTCATAATTGCGGCATGCCGGGACTGGTCTCGAGTCGCGCCGGCTGGCATAGGAATGGAGGAAACCCTCGCATGGGTATCCGCAATCTGCAGCACATCGCGCTGGCAGTGCCCGACGCCACTGTCGGCAAGAAGTTCTACACCGATTTCGGAATGGAAGGCCGCGACTTCGACAAGCGCATTGTCATGCGTTGCCAGGGGCGGGACCAGGATCAGGTCGTGTTGGTGGAGGGCCGCAAGAAACACATGCATCACGTGAGCTTCGGCACGCGCGCCGAGGACCTCGATGCGGTGAAGAAACGCCTCCAGGAAAACGGCACGAAGCTGGCCGACGCACCCAAGGAAACGCCCTACGAAGGCATCTGGTTCCGCGACCCCGACGGACTCCTCGTCAACGTGCGTGTCGCTGAGGCGAAACCCTGGCGAAGCGCCCCAGAATGGAAGATCAACAACCCGGGGCACCTAAACCGCTCGGGTGTGCCCGGTCACCCGAAGAGGGACATCACGGTACGGCCGACGCGGCTTGGCCACACGCTACGTTTTACCCCGCAGATCGCAAAGATGGTGGATTTCTACACCCGGGTGGTGGGGCTGAAGCTTTCCGACCGGGCACAGGACATCGTCGCGTTCATGCACAGCCACGGGGGAAGTGACCATCACATCTTCGGCTTCATCGCGTCGGATCATCCCGGCTATCACCACGCGAGCTTCGAGGTGGGGAATGTCGACGAGATCGGCATGGGCGCCTGTAGACTCCTCGACAAGGGCTACAAGGACGGGTGGGGATTCGGTCGCCACGTCATCGGCTCGAATTTCTTTCACTATATCCGCGACCCATGGGACAGCATGGCGGAGTATTTCTGCGACATCGATTTCATCCCTGGCGACTCCAAGTGGACCCCGACGAATTACCCGGCGGAGGATTCCCTCTACGTCTGGGGCCCCAGGCCGCCGGAAGCGTTCGGGATGAACTTCGAAGAGTAGACACGATCGGCCGCGGTAGCTTCACGCAGCCGACATCACACTCCGGCGCCGAACTCCACTCCAGGCGTGGAGGCCGCCGCGTGAGCGGCGGTGCAGGAGACTTGAACAGGCCGCGAAAGCCGTGCCCGCGGCCGGTCGTTTGTCACGCGGCGAGCGAGATGACCGATTCCTCGTAGCGGCCCGCACCCATGCCGCCCTCGGGGAAGATCCTGCGCTCGGCGATCCACTTGAAGGATTCCTCGAACACTTCCTTCGTGTAGGGCTCGAAGACGATTCGCTCGCCGGGACCCCAGCGGCGGGTGTCCATCTGGTCGAGAAAGCGAGCCGGAAATTCCTTCTTGTAGTAGTGCGTGTAGAGCTCCGGCCGCAGGTCGATGTCACGCTGCGCGCGCCGCAGCGCGCGGAAATATTTCTTCAGGTCCTCCGGATCGGGGTTGCCTGAGATCGACATCGCCATCATGAACGTGGTGTCGATCACCTTGCGGAAGCCGAGTTGCTCGAGGAAGTAGTACGGCCCGCTGAATAGCGATGCCGCCGGCACCTTGCGGTCGATCAGTCTCTCGAGACGGGAAAAGAGCAGACCATCGGAAAACGACAACTTGATGTCGTCGAGCGGGAGGTATTGCTCGAGCCCCTGAATCGTGGAGTAGTGGCTGCCCGACTGGTAGCCGACGGAGATCGGCACGGCGCGCAACTCGCTCGGGTGCCGGATGTCGGAGTCGGGCGGCACGAACACGCCACAGGGCGCAACGGAATACGCGTCGGCATAGAGCTTGCCGTGGCCGGATGAAGCGGCGACGTTGACGGTCCAGTGGCAGGCGCCGCTCACGTCGCACGCCCGGCCCTGCTCGATGCTCTGGTAGGCGCCGACCTTGTTCGGAGTCGCGTGCTTCTTCGCCGCGTCGCCCGGTCCGTAGTTGTCGCGGAATTCGTATTCGAGGCCTTCAGCCACGAAATAGCCTTTTTCCTCGGCGACCCATTCCTGCAGCCTGAAGTGCGGCGAGATCACGAACTTTGACATCGGGCCTCCTCGTTGATGCCGAACTGCGAAACTCTACTCCGGTCCCGCTTTCGTGGTAAACAACGTCGCGATGGGCTCCGGCCCAACGCTCGCCGGGACGACGAGGAAGGCTCCGGACGACCGGAGCCCGCAGAGCTCCCGCGACCTCGGGAAAAGGGGGCTTGTTGTGGAGACCCGCCGCAACATATAGTCTTTGCGGCATGACGATCCACAAGGAACACAAGGAGTTCTAGCAGGTATTGAACGTGGCCGACTCGATTGTCCGTCCGATTGCGGCACTGGCGCGCGAGCTTGCCGAGGGGAAGACGACGAGCCGCAAGCTTGTCGAGGCGGCACTCGCGCGAATCGCTGACGCGGGCGGTGAGGGCCAGCGTGTCTTCACCAAGGTGCACGCACGGGACGCGCTCCTTGCGGCCGATGCCTCGGACCGGTTGCGGCGAGAAGGCATAACGCCTTCCCCGCTCGCCGGATTGCCCGTTTCGATCAAAGATCTCTTCGATATTTCCGGCGACGTTACCACGGCCGGATCGAAAATCCTGCGCGACGCCCCCCCGGCCGCCGCCGACGCGGCGGCAGTCGCGCGGTTGCGCGCTGCGGGCGCCATCGTCATTGGGCGCAGCAACATGACCGAATTCGCTTTTTCCGGGATCGGCGTCAATCCGCACTATGGCACGCCGGCCAATCCGTTCGATCGGAAGACGCGGAGAATTCCGGGCGGATCGTCTTCCGGAGCCGCAGTATCGGTCACCGACGGAATGGCGGCGTTCGCGCTCGGCACCGATACCGGCGGCTCGGTGCGCATTCCGGCGGCGCTATGCGGCATTGCGGGATTCAAACCGACTCGAGCGCGCGTCCCGCTCGATGGGGCGTTTCCGCTCTCGACGACGCTGGATTCGGTCGGGCCCCTTGCGCCGACGGTCGCCTGTTGCGCGACCGTGTTTCAGGTGCTCGCCGGAAAGCCGCCGCAAGCCTTGCAGGCGATCTCGCTTTCGCATCTGCGGGTGGGGATCCCGAAGAATTACATGCTCGATGATCTCGACATCGAGGTCGTGGAAGCCTTCCAGTCCGCGATGCAGCGCCTGTCGCAACGCGGCGCAAGGATCGAGGAGGTCCAGGTCGCGGAATTCGACCAGGCGGCCCAGGCCAACCGCTTCGGTGGAATCTCGCCGCCGGAAGCGTATGCCATCCATCGCGATCGCCTCCATCGCGAGGCGGAATTCGACCCCAGAGTGCTCGAGCGCATCCTGAGGGGCGGATCGGTTCTTGCCGTGGATTACATCGACCTGCTCGCGACGCGGGCGCGCCTCGCGCGCAGTTTTGCGAGAGAAAGGTACCCAGTCGACGCTTTCCTCGCGCCCACGGCGCCGCGCATCGCGCCGCCCATCGAGCGCCTGGAGAAGGATGCGGAGGCGTTTCGTCTCGCGAACGCCAGCATGCTGCGCAATACCAGTCTCATCAATTTTCTGGACGGCTGCGCGCTCACCTTGCCGATCCAGCGTGCCCGCGGGGCTCCGGTCGGGCTCATGGTGGCCGGTTTTTCTGGCGACGACGAGCGCGTGCTGTCTGCAGGTCTCGCCATCGAGGCCGGACTGGCATAGCATGGCCTGTCCTCGTTGAATAAGGATGGCGCAGGGCGCTCGGACTCGCTGACCGGGCCTTATTTCCGTAGAATGAGCGCAGCGCTCTAAAGGAGGAGGAAACGATGATCAAGCGTCGCAGGTTTCTGAAAGGGGTCGCTGCCGGCGCAGCAGTCGCGGGTGCGGAGCTGGCGGTTCCTGCACTGGCGCTCGCCCAAGGCGCGAAAATCAAGGTCGGGTTGATGCTGCCCTACACCGGCACCTTCGCACCGCTCGGCGTGGCCATCGAGAACGGCTTCCGCCTCGCTCTTCAGGAGGCCGGCGGAAAGTTCGGCGGGCGGGAGATCGAGTTCTTCAAGGTCGACGACGAATCCGAGCCGGCCAAGGCTACAGACAACGTGAACCGCCTCGTGAACCGCGACAAAGTGGACGTGGTGCTTGGCACCGTCCATTCGGGCGTCGCAGCGGCGATGATCCGCGTGACGCGCGAATCGGGGACCCTGCATATCATTCCCAACGCCG
>Ga0153915_10007330_pt1 | contig 10399 bp, 6 predicted proteins | sample Opewatmetagenome_2_FD_107003 | JGI IMG/M metagenome (GOLD analysis project Ga0153915, IMG submission 107003) | Freshwater wetland microbial communities from Ohio, USA - Open water 3 Core 3 Depth 3 metaG | ecosystem: Environmental > Aquatic > Freshwater > Wetlands | place: USA: Ohio, Lake Erie... | reverse complement strand
GGGGCCGCCCCTTAGTCATTGACGCAGATTACGAATTCAAGCTGGGCGCCTTCGGGGCGGCCGGCTTCTTCTTTGCTATCTATGTTTTCACACTGCACCGACGATCGATGCCTTTGCCGAGCCGTGCGGATCTATTCGAAATTCAACACGGACTTTTGCGCGAGTGTGTAGGTGAACAGGCCGTAATTGAGGCCGGTGGCGTTGAAGCGGGAGGCGACGGCGTAGTTGCCCACGGCGAGGAAGGCTTGCGGCACGCCCGCAGTGGCGCTGGAGGCGGGCAGCGCCGAGAGCACGTAAGCGGGGATGGTGAACTCGCCCTTCGAGGCCGCTTCATAGCAGGTGAAGCTGCCGCCAACCGAGGCGCCTTCGTTGAAGGTGCTGCCAGTGATTAAGACGAGTTCGGAGGCGGCGGTGCCGGACCAAGCGACGCGCAGATCGGCGCTGCGGGCGACGCTGGTGATGGCGGCCTGGTTGGTCCAGGTGAGTGCGGCGGGCAGAGCGACGCTCGCGGTAAACGCACCGACGTCCGCGCCGCCCGGGCCGCTGAGCGTGTAGTTTCCGGCATCGAGAAAGGGCCCGGGAACGCCGAAAACGGTGGGCACGCCGCCAGCTTGGCCTTGCTGCGCTTCGCCAATGCCAACGACAGTGTAGATACCATTGGTCTTGAGCGCGTCTTTGGCGCGACCGAGGCCGGTGAGCGTGAGCCGGGTCCCGGCATCGAGCCGTGCGGGCGGCGCGCCGGCCGGTTCACTCGAACCGCGATAGAGGCTCACCATGCAAGCGCCGATGGAAGCGCCGGCCGGCTTGCCACGCAGGAGCACATCAAAGGTCGAACGCGTGAAAGCTCCGGTGAGGGCATCCGAGCGCGTCTCGATGATTTGTTCGCCTTCGGTGCGATTCGTGATGAAGCGGTTGAGCGAGATGGCGCCGACCGAGAGCGGGCCGGCTTGGACGGCGGTCCAATCAGCGGCGGAGAGGGCATCGGCGTCGCTGCAAACGCTGCCGCTCGCGGCGACGGCAATGGTGGCGAAATTACTGGGCCGGTTGGCGATGCGCACAACGATGGGCACGCCGCAGCCGGAGACACCCGCGGGCACGATGAAATTGATTTGATCGAGCCCCGAAAGGCCCGGCGTACGGCCGGCATATTCAACCGTTGCCTGCTGCCCGCCGATGAACAGGGAAACGCCAGATTCGAGCCGCTGGAACTGCGCGGGCTGGTTATCGGCAAAGTTCACCGCGCCCAGGCCCGTGCCCCACAGCGTGCCGCGGTCGCCGGGGTGGAGCGCATTGATGGCGGTGACCACCTGATTCGTTACGGCGTTGGTTACGACGGCGGGTCCCGTGCCCGCACTGTTTAACGTGAAGATGCCATAAGCGGCACGCACCACGGTGATGGGAAACACGGCCTGCTGGCCGTTATAGAAGACCGTCACCGTTCCCGGGCCAAGCGGCGTGACCGAGGGAAGAATTACGTTCACCTGCGTGGCCGAAGCGTAATAAGGAAACGCATCGAGTATGGTGGATCCAATGGTGACGCGGACGCGCGTACCGCCGAGATCGACGCCGATTGTATAAGCGGCAGGGCCGGAAAACACGACGCCGGCATCCGGCCCCAGGTTATTGCCCTTGATATAGAAATAAGAACCCTGCGCGATGCCAGCACCCGGGAATCCCGTGGGGATGTAGCTCGCCGCTGGCCCCAGTTCCGTAATGCTGGGCGCCTGGGCGAAAGCAAGCGCGGCGCCCGCCAGCGCCAGGGAGATGGTTGCAAGGCTTCGCATGTCTGCCAGAATATCGCTGAGACCAGCATGGCGCTACCACGGCAGAAAGTGAATCAGCGGCTGGCTCCATCCGCCGCTGATTTACCTACTAGAAATTCCAAGGGAACGCTCTAGGCCAATTCAGCGCATGCCGCGTGGCGTTTGCAGCATGCGCAGCCCGTTGAAGATCACGAGCATCGTAGCGCCCATGTCGGCGAGAATGGCCATCCACAGCGTGGTTTCGCCGAACAGCGCCATGACGAGAACCGCCGCTTTTAGAGCGAGCGCCAGCACGATGTTTTCACGAATGATGGCCACCGTTCGCCGGGCAATGTGGATCAGGCTGGGAAGCTTGTTCATGCCGCCTGCCAAAAATACAACGTCGGCGGTTTCCATCACCGCATCGGCGCCGGTTTGGCCGAGCGCAATTCCGAGCGAGGCGCGCGTCATGGCCTGCGCATCGTTAACGCCATCGCCCACCATGGCGACGTGCCCGTACTTATCCGCAAGGGTGCTAATGGTGGTGGCCTTGTCTTCCGGCAGCAGCCCGGCATAGACCTGATCGACGCCCACCTGGCGGCCCACGGCTTGCGCGGCGGCTTCGTGATCGCCGGTGAGAATCGCCATGTGTTGAATACCCATGCGGCGAGTTTCGGCGAGTGCCGCGGGCGCCTCGGGCCGGACCGGGTCAGACAAGCCGACGAGCGCCCAGGTTTCGCGTTCGGTACCGAAGGCCATCGTCATGCCGTCTTCGGAGGCCAGTTCGGCGATCTTGGCACGGACTTCGGCGCTGGCGAGTCCTTTGTCTTCAACCATGCGCAAGCTGCCGGCCCAAAAGCGTTCACCCGCCATATCGGCCTCAGCGCCCTTGCCGTGCAAGGTTTGCAGGCCCGGCGCGGCTTGAGCCAGGACGCCCGCCTGTTCGGCATAGCGAACGACGGCGCGGGCGACGGGATGATGGCTGCCCTTTTCCAGCGCGGCCAGGCGCTCCAGAATTTCCTGCTCACTGCGCCCGCCGAGCGGTATCAGTTCGCGCACTACCGGTTGGCCGAGCGTCAACACGCCCGTCTTGTCGAACGCGATCGTCTTGATGCGTGCGGCTTCTTCCAGATAAGCGCCGCCCTTGATCAGAATGCCGCGCCGGGCCGCCGCCGTCAGCGCCGCAACAACGGTCACCGGCGTCGATATCACCAGCGCGCAGGGGCAGGAAATCAACAAAATAACCATGCACTGGTAGAACCAGGAACCCCAATCGCCACCAAAGAACAACGGCGGCACCACAGCCACCAGCAGCGCCAGCACCAGCATGACGGGCGTGTAAATCCGTGCGAAACGCTCCACAAACTGCTCTGCGGGGGCCCGGTGGTGTTGCGCCCGCTCCACCATGCGCACAATACGCGAAATCGCCGTATCACCCGCGGGCCGCGTGGTGCGCACATCGATCAGCCCGTCGCCGTTCACCGTGCCCGCCCACACCGGATCGCCCTTGGCTTTATAGACCGGTACGGGTTCGCCAGTAATCATCGCCTGATTCACGTCTGAGGCGCCGGAGACAATTTCGCCATCGCAAGGAATTCGCTCGCCCGGCCGCACGCGCACGACGGAGTCAACGCCAACTCGTTCAACGGGCACGCGATGTTCATGGTCGCCATGCACCACGGCTGCCTCGCCCGGCGTGGTGCCCATGAGCGCCATCACCGCGTTGCGCGCGCGCGCCATGGACCAGCTTTCGAGCATCGCCGCCAAACCAAACAGAAACGCGAGCGAAGCCCCTTCGAGCCATTCGCCCAAATACCCGGCGCCCATCAGAGAGATGGTGACCAGTAGATTCATATCCGGCTGGAGGCGCCGCAGCGCGTGCGCCGCCTTGGGCCAGACAAACAGTGAGCCCGTGATGATGGAGATCACCGACAGCGCCACCACGATAAACGAGCCATGCGAATGGCCACCGTGTTCATGCGCGAAAAACGTCTCGACGAAGCTGCCGGTTTCAATGCCCTGCGCGACCATCGCCGCCAGCATGGCCACGCCCGAGGCGGACACTAATACGCTACGCCCGTGCTGTTGCCAAAAGGTCGCCGGCGGCTTGGCCTCGCTCCAGCCCACGGCGCGCATGCCGGTTGCGGCCACGGCGCTTTCGATTTGTCCGGTCTTGATGCGGTCGGCGTCGTAGGCCACGGTCATCTTGGCTTGCAAAATGTCGAACTGCAGGCTCTCAATACCGGACTTAGGTTCCAGTTCGCGCCGCAATACGGCGACTTCTTCGGCGCAATCGAGCCCCTCGATGCGGTATTCCACGGTCAACGAATGCGCTCCGTGCGCAGACGCATCGTGCTTCGAAATTGCAGCTGGGGAAGGCACCTACACTATTATCGCTAACAGGCGCGCGCGAAGCCGCACAAGCCCTATTTTTGCAGCAGGAATTGCCCGCAAAACAGGCTATCGATGCCAGACGAATAGAAGCTGCGCACCGCATCGCGCGGCGAACACACGAGCGGATCACCAAACAGGTTGAACGACGTGTTGTAGAGAACCGGAAGCCCTGTGGACTTGCCAAAGGCTTGCAGCAGCTCCCAATAGAGCGGGTTGTCTTCCTTGTGCACCGTGTGCACTCGGATCCAGCCATCGCCGAGCACCGCCGGCTGGAACGTCTCGCGATGTTCCGGGCGGATACGGCTCACTGTTGAAAGATAGCGCGCATTCGGGCCCGCTTCGAAGTACTTGTCGGCGAACTCGGCCGGTACCGACGCCGCAAATTTGCGGAAGCTTTCGCGGTGCTTGATGAACTGGTTCAGATTTTCGGTGGAATAGGGATTCAGTGGCGAAGCGAGAATGCTGCGGTTGCCCAGCGCACGCGGGCCGAACTCCATGCGTCCGTGCATCCAAGCGATGATCTTGTTCACATTTAATTCTTCGACGGCGCGCACCACCAGCTCCGATGTCGTCAACATGAAGCGGAAACTTAGCTTGCAGTTTTCGAGCACCTGCTTCGTCTCTTCGGCCGTGTACACCGGGCCCAGCAGCAAGCCGCCGAGGTCGACACGCTTGGTTTGCCCATGGTGCCCGTGCCAGGAATACAGTGCCGCGCCAATCGACGTACCCGAATTGCCCGCGGCCGGCTGAACAAAAACGTTCTTCCAACGGCCCGAACGTTCGAGCGCAGCTACCAGCAACACGTTCAGCGCGAGGCCGCCGGCAAGAGCCAGATTCTCACCTGTGCCACCCATCTCGATCACTATGTGTTCGAGCGCACCCTGTATACCGCGCGCCACATCGGCTCGCATACCGGCGGGAATTTCCGCTCCGTCGGCAAGGCCGAGCGCCTCATAGAACCTCGACGAAAACCCACCTTGCGCCGGCCGGTGCCCATCAAAGAAGCTGCGATCCACGCGCGGCCAGGCCGAACCGATGATCGATTGGAAAAGCGGCACCAGCCGGTCCGAGCCGGAAGCCGAAAGCCACTGCACCTTGTGTTCGTCGGCGTTCGGCTCAAAGCCCAGTAACGCCGTCACGCGGCCATAGAGGTCGCCGAGCGAATCGGCAAAGTAGAGTTCTTTCTGCACGCGCAGGTCGCCGCCCTCGCCGCGCCAGAGCGCGCCACAGCGCAGGTCGCCGCCGCGGTCGAGCGTCAACACCGTGGCACGTTCGAATGGCGAGGCATAGAAAGCCGAGGCCGCGTGCGCCGTGTGGTGGTCCACCAGCAACACATGCGCGTTCGGCAACAGCGCGCGCAGTGCCAAATAGAGATCCGTATCGGCGCCCCGGCCAAGGGGCCGCACCAGCGCCACGCAGTCGACCTCGGCGAACGTAACACCGGCAATGCGCAGCGCCTCATTCATCGCTGCTAGCGGCAACTCGCCCAGCTTCGAAGCCCGCGTCAGCTTCAACTGTTCGATGGCGGCCACTAGCTTGCCATCGCGCACCACGGCTACCGCCGCATCGTTCAACACACCGCCGATACCGAGGATCGTCATTTGCTCTTCTGGTCTTCTTCTATTTCGTCTTCTTTTCGACCTTGGCCCAGGTATCCTTCAACGTCACCGTGCGGTTGAACACAGGCCGCTGCGGTGTCGAATCCGGATCAACGGCAAAGTAGCCGAGCCGCTCAAATTGATAGCGAGTGCCAGCCGATGCGCCGAGAACAGTCGGTTCCAGCCGCGCGTCGGCAACCGCTTCAAGAGAGTTCGGATTCAGATTTACGGTCCAATCCTGGCCTTCGGGAATGTCGTTCGGGTCTTCCTTTGAAAACAACGTATCGTAGAGCCGAACCTCGGCCGAGACGGAATGCGCCGCCGAGACCCAGTGAATCGTCGACTTCACCTTGCGGCCATCGGGCGAGTTACCGCCGCGCGAGGCCGGGTCGTAGGTGCAGCGCACTTCGGTCACTTCGCCCGCTGCGTTCTTCACCACAGCGGTGCATTTCACAAAGTAGCCATAGCGCAGGCGCACTTCGTTGCCGGGAAAGAGGCGGTAAAACTTGCTGGGCGGAACCTCGCGGAAGTCGTCCTGCTCAATGTAGAGCTCGCGCGAAAAAGGCACGGTGCGCATACCCGCGCTCTCGTCCTCCGGGTTGTTCACCGCCTCCATCTGTTCCACCTGGCCCTCGGGATAGTTTTCGATGACCAGCTTCAGCGGCCGCAGCACGCCCATCACGCGCAGCGCATGGCGGTTCAAATCATCGCGAACACAGAATTCCAGCAGGCCCAGCTCCGTGGTGCCGTTCGTCTTCGAAACGCCGATGCGGCTGCAGAAGTTGGCAATCGCTTCGGGTGTGTAGCCCCGGCGGCGCAGGCCGGAAATAGTTGGCATACGCGGATCGTCCCAACCACTGACGGTCTTGGTTTGCACCAGCGACAGCAGCTTGCGCTTGCTCAGCAGCGTATAGGTAACATTGAGCCGGTCGAATTCAATCTGCTGCGGATGATGAATGCCCAGCTGTTCAATAAACCAGTCGTACAGCGGCCGATGATCTTCAAATTCCAACGTGCAGATGGAATGCGTGATGCCTTCGATGGAGTCGCTCTGGCCGTGCGCGTAGTCGTACATCGGATAAATGCACCACGTATTACCCGTGCGGTGGTGCTCGGCCTTCAGGATGCGATACATCACCGGATCGCGCATGTTCAGGTTTGCCGACGCCATGTCGATCTTGGCGCGAAGCGTGCGCGAACCGTCCGGAAATTCGCCAGCTTTCATACGCGCGAACAGATCGAGGTTCTCTTCCACGCTGCGGTTGCGATAGGGGCTCTCTTTGCCGCCTTCCGTGAGCGAGCCGCGCGCCTGACGCACTTCATCCGCCGTCAAATCGCAAACATAAGCCTTGCCGGCTTTGATCAATTGCACCGCCCAATCATGCAACTGGCCGAAATAATCGGACGCATAGTACATGCGGTCGCCGAAGTCGCCGCCCAGCCAACGCACGTCTTCGATGATGGAATCGACGTACTCGGTTTCTTCCTTGGACGGATTGGTGTCGTCGAAACGCAGGTTGCAAAGGCCCCCGAATTGGCGGGCGAGGCCGAAGTTCAAATGAATCGACTTGGCGTGGCCAATGTGCAGATAGCCGTTCGGCTCGGGAGGAAACCGCGTATGCACGCGCCCGCCGTTTTTGCCGGCGGCGCGGTCGGCCACAATGATGTCCTGAATAAAGTGCGTGCGTTCCGGGCTTGCAGAGGCAGGGTTCGATTCACTCATGATGTTTTCGAAAGCAGACCGAGCGCGACACCGATGCGCTGCAGGCAGGTTTCGCGGCCGAGTACTTCCAGTGTCTCAAACAACGGCGGCGCATTTTTGCGCCCGCAGACGGCGACGCGAATCGGTTGGAACATTTGCCCGGCTTTGATCTTGAGGGCTTCGGAGCCGCCGCGCAGCCCCGCGTCGAGCGCATCGTGCGTGAAATCGACTTTCGCCAGGATTTCTCGCGCGGCTTCCAGTGCCAGCTTGGCCATGGCGGCGTCGCCTTTCTGCGGAATCAGCTCGGCGGCGTCATAGGGCGGCAGGTCTTTCAGAAAGAAAATATCCCCCTGCGCGGCGACTTCTTTCAGCGTGTGAATGCGCTCGCGGATGAGCGGCGTCACCTGCAACATGCGCTCGGGTGAAACGTCGAAGCCGGCGGCGCGGGCAACGGGCAACAATTCGGCGGCTAATTCTTCGACCGGCAGCGCGCGGATGTGCTGGCCGTTCAGCCACAGCGCTTTGGGATCGATCGGGTCGGCTTCGGTGAAGTTCACCACGGCGTTGGAGCGGTTCACGCCTTCGAGCGAAAACGCATCGATCAGATCTTGCCTTGACATAACCTCGCGGTCGTCTTTGGGAGACCAGCCGAGCAGGCACAAGAAGTTGATATAGGCCTGCGGCAGGAAGCCGGCGTCGCGATATGTGGTGACGCTCACCACGGGGCCGTGCGTGCGCTTGGAAAGCTTGGCTCCATCGGGCGCAATCAGCAGCGGCAAGTGAGCGAGGTTCGGCACGGGCACGCCCAGCGCTTCAAAGATCAGCACATGCTTGAAGGAATTCGTTAGATGATCCTGCCCGCGGATGATCTGCGAAATGCGCAGGTCGGCGTCGTCGGCGCACGATGCCATGTGATAGGTCGGCATGCCGTTGGAACGCAGCAGCGCAAAATCTTCAATATCTGCGGTGGATTTTTCCTGATCGCCGTAGACGCCATCGCGGAAGTAGACCTTATGTTCTTCCCCACGCGGCACGCGGTAGCGCAGCACAAACGGCTCGCCCGCGGCGGCGCGGCGGTCACTTTCCTCGCGCGGCAGGTTGGGCATACCGGCGTTGAACAGCCAAGCGGCCTTCGCCTCCCCGGAAGCGGCATCGTCGCCACCAACAGCGGGCGTGAAATCGCGATAGGCCAAGCCTTTGTCGAAGATCGTCTGCGCCATGCGGCGGTGCAGATCGAGCCGTTCGGATTGCCGGTAGTGCTCATCCCAGCCGAGGCCCAGCCAGTTGAGCCCGTCGTAGATGGATTGCAGCGAGGCGTCCGTATTGCGCTCCACGTCGGTATCGTCAATCCGCAAGATCATCGTGCCCTGGTTTCGCTTCGCAAAAAGCCAGTTGAAGATGAACGTGCGAGCACTGCCGATATGCAGATAGCCGGTGGGGGAAGGCGCAAAACGAACGCGAAGCATGAAGCTTCCATTGTAGCGGGCGGACTTGCTAAGCCAGCGCCTGCTTCATATAAGCCATGCACTTCTTTGCTTCGGCTTCGGAATTGCCCTTGCCCATGTATTCGTATTCGATGAAGGCGGGAATCGGGTAGCGCTTTTTGGCGAGCAGTTGCAGCACTTCCTTGATGGGCGTGTCGCCCTGTCCCCATTCGACGTTTGGTCCGTCGTTCTTCTTGCGATCTTTGACGTGCAAGTGCGAAATGCGGTCGTGGTGCTGCTCGATGTAGGCGATGGGGTCTTCGTTGGCCGCCGTGAAATGGCCGATATCGAGATTCACTTTGGCGTACTTGGACATGTCGAGCGCCTGCTGGAAGGTGGCGGGCGTCGAAAATTCATCCGGCTTATTAACTTCCGAATGGCCATGGAAAGCGAGATAGATCTTGTGTTTTTCGGCGAAGCCGAGCAGGCGCTTGGTCATGCTCACCTGCGTGGACGACGCGATCAGGTTCACGCCCAGGCCATGAGCCTGCTCAAAAGTCTTGTCGATCTCGGCATCCGTGAAGTCACCGCGGTAGTTCATCGTATAGGCGTAGAGCTTGATGCCGGCGGCGTCGAATTTCTTGCGGATCGCCTCGAAATAAGTGACGGGCGTCTTCAGCCGCCATTCGCGTACTTCCGCCGGATTGGTGCGCGGCGCGCCCGGCGCCCGGCCCGGCTCGGCATTGGGGGCAAACAGCTCGATTTCACCGATGCCGCAGGCCGTCAGCACGCGGATGATGTCGTCAATATTGTCGACACCGTTCTGGCGCGGCAGGTCCCGGAAGGTGTAGGTGATGGCGCCCAGCCGCACACCTTTCACAGTGGAATCGATGCGCGCCGCGGCAGCGAGGCCCAGGGGTACACCGGCAACAACGGCCTTGGCAAACGTTCGGCGGGTTAAAGAGGAAGACAAAGGCGTAAGCACATAAAGATGCTAGCGGCCCCGCGCCTGCGCGGCAACCCTGTTGAGGTATCGCGCCCGCCGATACCGTACCGTACGGCGCTTCTGTCCCTTTGCTATCAATGCTATACTCGATCCGCAATTTTGGGATGTCCTTGTTGACCCAAACTAACTCCGCGCGAATCCCAGAGCACTGGGTTCCAACGACGGAAGAAGAACGCCGCCAGGCGCACGAGCAGTTAGCCCGTCTTCTGGCGAGCCCTTTGTTCCTCGGTAGCAAGCGCTGCGCCAAGCTGTTGAGCTTTATCACCAAAGCGGTGCTCGATGGCCGCGGCGATCACCTCAAGGAACGCAATCTCGGCGTCGACGTCTTCGAGCGCGATTGCAACTACGACACCAACCGCGATCCTGTGGTGCGCACCACGGCCGTCGATATCCGGCGCAGGCTGGCCCAGTATTATCAAGATCCGCTGCACACTCGCGAAATGGTGATCACGCTGCCGCCGGGCAGCTACGTGCCGCAGTTCCGCCACATTGAAGCCGCCGCGGAACTCGCGCAGGCGGCAGAAACGAGCTCC
>Ga0153915_10007329_pt1 | contig 10400 bp, 8 predicted proteins | sample Opewatmetagenome_2_FD_107003 | JGI IMG/M metagenome (GOLD analysis project Ga0153915, IMG submission 107003) | Freshwater wetland microbial communities from Ohio, USA - Open water 3 Core 3 Depth 3 metaG | ecosystem: Environmental > Aquatic > Freshwater > Wetlands | place: USA: Ohio, Lake Erie... | reverse complement strand
CCCGCGGTTACAGGCTTGATGCCAGGCCCTCAGCAGGCCGCCCATTTCACTCTTAAAAAAAGGACCTCCCATGCCCTCAAGCAGGCTTTTTTATATGCAAGATCCTAACCGGACATTGCTGAATTAGAATAGAAAAATCCGCTGTGTTTCCGCGTTTCACTGATTCAATAAAAGCTATTGTCTGAAGACGACGGCAGTTATCCATTTGTTGACTTTATGAAATTGCGCGTATATTTATGTCCATCAGAAAAAAGAAGCGTGTGTTTTACGATGGAGGTGAAAATGTCAGCATATTTATCGAGATATATCGAAGGCCCTATGACCGAAGACATCAAGCGCAAGATGGTCTTCATAGGCGGGCCCAGACAGACGGGCAAGACAACTCTTGCCAAACATCTCTGTGAGCAGTGGGGCTTTGATGTTGAAAAGCGATACCTCAACTGGGATTCGGCAAAAGACAGAGAAAATTTTATGCGTGAGAGGTTTCCGAGTGAACCCGGCGCCCTGATCCTTGACGAAATACATAAATATTCAAGATGGCGACAGGTCGTTAAAGGTCTTTTCGATACGAGAGGCCATGACCTGCAAATACTGGTTACCGGAAGCGCCCGTCTGGATTATTACCGTCGTGGAGGAGATTCATTGCAGGGCCGATATCACTTTTATCGCCTGTTTCCCCTTTCATGCGCGGAGTTGGGCGCTCCGACAATGGCGACAGTTCAGGATCTTCTGACTTATGGCGGTTTTCCGGAACCCTTTTTGCTTCAGTCCGAAAAAGAGAGCCGGAGATGGAGCAGGGAATATCGTTCACGAATTATTCAGGGAGATTTAACGGATCTGGAAAAGATCCAGGATGTAGGCATCATTGAACATATGGTTATCCGCTTGCCGGATCTGGTGGGTTCCCCGCTTTCTTTAAATGCCTTGAGAGAAGATTTACAGGTCTCTCATCAGTCTGTCGCGCGTTGGATGGATATGCTTGAGAACCTCTATATGGTCTTCAGAATCTATCCGTTCGGTGCGCCCAAGATACGCGCAGTCAAGAAGGAATCCAAACACTACCATCTTGATTGGACAGTGGTTAAGGACATGGGATACCGTTTTGAGAATATGATTGCCTGTCATTTATTGAAATGGGTTTTTTTCCTGCAGGATACAGAGGGAAGAAATATCGAGCTTCGTTATTTCAGAGATGTTGATAAAAGAGAAGTCGATTTTGTAATCGTTGAGGACGGCAATCCGGTGTATTTTATTGAATGCAAATCATCAGGAAAGGCTCAAAGCCCGTCCCTGCGTTACTTAAAATCCAGGTTTCCCACCGTATCCGCTATCCAGGTTACTTTAGATAAAGACCTCGATGTAATAACCAAGGATGGGATTCGGATCTGTTCAGCCAATCTTTTTCTAAAAAGCCTAATCTAGATATTTCAAACCGGTTATCAAATCGATCAGGAAATACGTAAAGGATAATCTTCGATGTCCTGAAAATGCAGGTGAAACCTTCCGAAATTCCCAAAATGGTCGATGAGATGGACATGGAGATGAACTTTAAAATGCTTCCGGAACGCATTCTTGTTATGAAGAGTTCTAAGATGCGAGGAAGCGCAAGCATGCCGGTAATGCACTTCAGGCAGATCTCCGAGACAGAGTATTCCGATTATGAGATTTTGCCTTAAGTCGTTTAACCGCGAACATAGGCAATAGAGTGAGTCATGCTTTCTATTCAATACATCGACGAAGGTCCGGTATTTGGACAAGGATTATGATTTTTTAATGTATTTGGTAAATTCAATTGACGAATTAAATTTGATATATTAATTATTGATTTTTAAATGTATCAAATCGGAGAGTCAAATGAAAAAGCAAAGAAGCGACGCACTCAAGACACGCCTTAATTTACTTGAAGCTGCCGGCGAGGTCTTTGCAAAGAAAGGTTTCTGGAATGCCACTCATGAAGAGATATGCAGCAAGGCTAATGCAAATACGGCAGCCATAAACTACCATTTCGGCAGCAAAGAGAATCTTTATGTTGAGACATGGAAGCATTCATTCGAAAAATCAATGGAAAAACATCCCCCTGAAGGAGGTGCGCTTCCCAATGATCCTGCTGAGAAAAGGTTGAGGGGAAGAGTTTTATCGTTTTTAAAACGTATCGCTGATCCTGAAACCCATGAAATTGATATCATGCTTAAGGAAATGGCTAATCCCACAGAGCTTCTTACTGAGGTTATTGCAACGACAATTGAGCCGGTTGACCGTGATTTCATCTCGATCATCAAGGAGCTTATAGGCAAGGGGGCAAAAGCAGAACAGGTAGGTTTCTGTTATATGGGCCTTATAAGCCTTTGTTTCGGACCAATGCTGCAGATCAGGCATGTTGATGAAGATGTCCGAAGGCAAAGGCCAAAATTTATGCCTTTGGATCTTGGGGTGGAGAAACTCGCGGATTATATCGTCAGGTTCAGCCTGGCTGGGTTCCGTTCTTTCAGTAAGACAGAGAAATAAAGGAAGATGCGGTGTAGATATAGAAAAATCGTATGTTAAAATTGATGCAGGAGCCTTATGAAATCCTTTTTCAATGTGAGATTCATCATGTCACAAAAATATATCATTTTATGTTTGTCGGTAATTTTTATGCTCTCAGGCTGTAAGACTGTGGGCCCAAATTATTCACCTCCCGATATGCAGACGCCTGCGGCATGGCAGAAGGACGTTGCCGGAACCTCAACCGGCAAACAATCGGAACAGGAAGTCCTGGCTAAATGGTGGACGACCTTTAATGATCCGGTGCTGTCAGGTCTGATGGATCGCGCGGTCGCAGGAAACCTGAGTCTTAAGCAGGCAATTAATAACGTCAGGCAAGCGCGCATACAAAGAGGAATCAGTGATGCCGATAGATTCCCCTCTGTCAACGCGACAGGTTCCTCAGGTCGGAGTTACAGTAAGGATATGATGGGGGACTTCACCGGGACCAATAACCTTTCGCTTGGGCTTGATGCAAGCTGGGAACTGGATATTTTTGGGGGAGTTAAGCGCTCCCTTGAGGCATCTGACGCGGAGTTGCAGTCTACACAGGAGTCATACCGGGATGCCCTTATCTCTCTTCTGGCCGAGGTGGCGCTTGACTATATTGAAGTCAGGTCATATCAGGCTCAGCTTAAAGTAGCTGAATCCAATCTTAAGTCCCAGGAAGAGACATACAACATTACAAAGTGGCGCTATCAGGCAGGTTTGACGACAGCCCTTGATGTGGAAGAGGCTAATTCCAGTCTGGAGCAGACCCGCTCAGGGATACCATCCTTAAAGAGCAGCCTGGAACAGGCAAAAAGCAGCATTGCCGTTCTTCTTGGCAAAGAACCGGGCGCCCTTGATGTCGATCTTGATGAATATAAGCCCGTGCCTGTTGTGCCCAATGAGATTGCATTAGGAATACCGGCCGATCTCCTGCGTCGCCGCCCGGACCTTCGAAAGGCGGAAAGGGACCTCGCTGCACAGACAGCCAAGATAGGAGTTGCCGAGGCGAAACGTTATCCGACGATCACCCTTTCCGGGAATATAGGGCTAAGCGCCCTGGGCCTGGGCGATCTTTTTAGCACGGACAGCCTGAGCGCCGGGGCGACATCAGGCATTTCATGGCCCGTTTACAAGGCAGGATCGATCATGAAAAACATTGATCTGCAATGGGCAGTCCAGGAACAGAAACTGATCACCTACCAAGCGGCGCTTCTTACCGCCCTTCAGGATGTTGAAAAGGCACTGACAGCTTATTCCTATGACCAGATCAAGAGAGACTCCCTTTTAAAGGCATCAAAGTCAGCGGAACAGGCGGCAGAAATCTCACGTGAGAAGTATTCGTCAGGACTTATAGATTTTCAGACTGTACTCTCTGCCGAGAGAACACAGTTATCGCTACAGGATTCGGTGGCGCAGAGTGAAGCCCAGGTCATATCGGATATCATCTCTCTATATAAGGCCCTTGGCGGAGGATGGAGTTCCTTTGAGTCGGATGTGGAAAACAGATCATTATCAGGAGATAAACAATGAAATCAGAAAAAATCGTAGATACCGAGATGTTGGATAAACTCGGAATAGAGTCTTCCGGGAATCGAGGGAAGAAATGGAAATGGATTATTTTTGTTGTATTGCTTATAATTATTGCCGCGGTTATTATCGTTTCCCGGAATAAACCCGATAAAGGCACAACATCACACTTCAAGACAAATGCGGTCGCGACCGGCCCGCTTACTGTAACGGTTTCGGCTACAGGTACGTTGAAGCCGACCAACACGGTTGAAGTAGGAAGCGAACTGTCTGGCAACGTAAACACCGTGGAAGCCCAGTACAATGACAGCGTAAAAAAAGGTCAGGTGCTGGTAACCTTGGACGGCTCTAATTATGAGGCGCAGGTCTTGCAGTCAAAGGCTGCGCTTGAATCTGCCCAGGCCCAGGTGCTTAATGCAGAGGCCACTGAAAAGGAAAACCAGAGCAGCCTGGATCGAATGAAACAGGTATGGGAACTCAGTGGGAACAAAGTCCCTTCAAAGACCGAGATTGATTCAGCAGAGGCGGCGCTTGCGCGAGCCAAGGCATCCGTATCGTCCGCAAAGGCCGCGGTTTCACAGGCAGAGGCGACCCTAAAAGAAAATCAGACGAACATCTCAAAGCTGACAATCAGATCTCCAGTCGACGGCATCGTCCTGACCCGGGATATTGAACCGGGCCAGACTGTTCAGGCGTCTTTTCAGGGAGTCACCCTCTTCACCCTTGCAGAAGACCTTTCCATGATGGAGCTCCATGTGAATGTGGATGAGGCTGATGTGGGAGAAGTAAAAAAAGACCAGGATGCAACCTTCACTGTTGACGCCTATCCCGACCGAACCTTCAATGCCAGGATAACACAGGTCAGGTACGGCTCAACTACTGTGAGCGGTGTTGTAACGTATGAAACAGTGCTGGACGTAGAGAATAAGGATCTCAAGCTCCGTCCAGGGATGACCGCCACGGCAGAGATCGTCGTCAATAAGCTGGAAAAGGCAACCTTGATCCAGAATGCCTCACTTCGTTATATACCTACTGAAAAAGAGCTGGCAGCCTATTCTGGTCAAAAGAAAAACTTTTTTGAGAAGATCTTCTCACGGTCACAAAAGACTCAGACTGAAGAGAAGACAGTCGCCACGGATAAAAAAGAGAAGAAGGTCTGGATGCTTCAAAACAATATACTGAAATCCATCACAATTACTACAGGGCTCACTGACGGTACTTTGACCGAGGTCACAGGGGGTGACCTTAAACCGGGCACGTTGCTTATCATAGGGACAGAAAGCGAAGAAAAATAATGACCGTACAAAACCAACCGGATGACAATACCCTGATAGAATTCAGGGGGATTACCAAGGTATATGGCACAGGTCAGGCCGCGGTGACCGCACTCAGGGGGATCGATTTCAGCGTCCGCAAGGGGGAGTTCGCTGCGGTAATGGGTCCAAGTGGATCGGGGAAGTCCACGTGCATGAACATCCTCGGATGTCTTGATTCGCCGACTTCCGGGGAATATCTATTCAGGGGAGTTAATGTCGCAGGGCTTACACAGGGTCAACGCGCCCTCCTGCGCCGTCATTATATAGGTTTTGTCTTTCAGGGATATAATCTTTTAAAACGAACCACTGCCTTGGAGAATGTGGAACTCCCGATGTACTATCGCGGCACACCAGCCAGGGAACGCAGGGACCTTGCTTTGAAAGCCCTTAATGCGGTCGGTCTCACAGGTTGGGAAAGACATACCCAGGCCGAACTATCAGGAGGCCAACAGCAACGCGTCGCCATAGCGCGCGCCATTGTATGCGAACCGAGCGTCCTGTTTGCAGATGAACCGACCGGAAATCTTGATACTGCCACGAGTCACCAGATCATGGAGCTTCTCACATCTCTTAATCGTAATATGGGCATTACCATTGTTATGGTTACCCATGAACAGGATATAGCTTTGTTCGCGCAAAGGGCCATCCATTTTCTGGATGGACGCATCGATAACGTTGTACACAATGGAGGCCGTTAATAATGTGGTGGCAGACAATCCTCCTCTCCTTGCGAGAGATCCGCAGAAACCTCATGAGGTCAATACTGACAATTCTAGGGATCGTCATAGGCGTGGCCGCAGTTATAACCATGGTAACACTGGGCACCGGGGCTACTGCATCGGTAACATCAGAGATAGAATCAATGGGCAGCAACCTTCTCTATGTAATGCCTGGTCAGGAATCTCAAGAGGGTGGAATTCGCGCTGAGAGCAAACCATTTGATTATGCAGACGCCACGGCCATCGAAAAGGAGATTGATGGCTTGGCCGCAGTGGCGCCTATAGCCCAGGGTTCATCGCAGGTCATCTATGGAAGTGAAAACAGGTCCACCACAATATATGGCAGCACCAACGGCTATATCACAGGCCAGAATTGGGTTATAGGCAAAGGCCGGCCCTTTTCTGAAGGGGAAATCCATTCAGGCAATGCAGTATGTATTCTCGGCTTAACTGTGCAGGAGAAACTCTTCGGCTCCCAGACTTCAATAGGTTCGACTATAAGATTAAAAAATATCTCCTTTAAGGTGATCGGGGTGTTTAATTCCAAGGACACTGGGTCCATCGGGAATATGGATCAGGATGACTTTGTCCTAATACCTATACGCGCCTATCAACGAAAGATCGCCGGCAACACCGATGTCATGCAAATTCTCATTTCTGCAAAAAACGGGGTTTCAACCGCGAAGGTTAAAGAGGATATTGTGCAATTGATGCATGAACGCCGCCGCATTGCAGAAGGGAAAGCAAATGATTTTAATGTGATGGATATGAAGGAACTGGTGAAAAGCATAACTAAGGTCACCGGCATCCTTACCGCGTTATTAAGCGCTATAGCAGGCATAAGCCTCCTGGTAGGAGGCATAGGCATTATGAATATCATGCTGGTTTCGGTAACAGAAAGGACCCGTGAAATAGGCATAAGACTCGCCATAGGCGCCCTGGAGCGGGACGTCCTCAGTCAGTTCCTGCTTGAGGCAGTGGTGCTGACGTCATTGGGGGGATTTATAGGGATAATACTCGGGCTGTCAGGGGCGGCCGTCATATCTCATTTCCTTAAAATTTCTTTTGTGTTCAGCCCCGGGATTATAATTATCGCCTTTGCGTTCTCCGCAGGCGTGGGCGTTGTATTCGGCTATTTCCCGGCGCGCAAGGCAGCAATGCTTGATCCAATCGAGGCGCTTCGGCATGAGTGATTTCCCAAAAAAAGTTGATCGGGGATAAAGTTTCAAGTGATTTGAAATAATGAAGAGCTTATAGTAAAACATCGGCAATAAGAATAGCTCGGAATAAACATAAGGTCACGGTCAGCGAAATGGGATCAAAAATCATAAATAAGATCGTCATATTTATTGTGCCGGCTCTTTTTTTGGCCGCCCTGGCAATCCTCTATCATGAATTAAGAGGATATCATCTTAAGGACATTTTAGGGAACATCCACGAGATAAGTTCTTATCATATATACATTGCCACACTTCTCACAATAACCGGTTATTTTTTGATGACCGGATATGACTTCCTGGCCTTGAGGTATATCAACCACCCCCTTCCTTACACCAAAATCGGTTTTGCCTCATTTATCGGATATGCCTTCAGCAACAACTTAGGTCTTTCATTGATATCCGGCGGATCAGTGCGTTACCGCTTCTATACCCTATGGGGTCTTACAGTAATAGAGATCACCGAGATAATAACATTCTGCGCCCTCACGCTCTGGCTTGGTTTTTTAGCTTTGACAGGCATTGTCTTTCTTGTGGAACCTCAGATCGTGCCGGCCCAATTGTATCTCCCCTTTCATTCTGTTCATTGGCTTGGGCTAATCTTCTTAGCCCTAGTTGCCGTCTTTGCTTTATTAACCTTAGTAATTAAAAAGCCCTTCATGATTAAAGATTGGGAATTCCCCATCCCATCCTTTAGGATGATGCTCGGTCAGATTGCTGTCGCGTCACTGGACTGGGCCATTGCCGGCAGTGTTATTTATATCCTTCTTCCCTCAATTCCCGGGTTCACTTACCTCAGATTCCTTTCTATCTTTCTTGTGGCCCAGCTCGCAGGCATTACGAGTCAAATCCCCGGAGGGCTCGGCGTCTTCGAGACAGTGGTTATTCTGCTGATTCCTCCGGAGGTCCCCCGTCATCAGTTGATAGGCTCAATGTTAGTATTTAGAGGGATATATTATATTCTTCCGCTGTTGACCGCGACATTTCTGTTGGGTGTCCAAGAGGTTTTTCAAAGGTGGGAGACGATCAGAAAGTTTCGTCAGACCTTCAGCGGTTGGATCGCGGCAACTATCCCAATGGCCTTTTCCCTGACCACCTTTTTAAGCGGAGTGATACTCCTTTTTTCAGGGGTCCTGCCGGCGACAAAATGGCGGCTGGCATGGCTGAAGGATATTTTACCCTTGCCTGTAATGGAACTGAGCCATTTCATGGGAAGCATCATAGGGGTCATGCTTCTCTTACTTGCCAGGGGCATCCTGAAAAGGATCGATTCAGCCTATGTCCTTACATCAGGGCTGTTGGGCGCAGGAATAGTCTTTTCATTACTTAAGGGCTTTGACTATGAAGAGGCAATCATCTTATCCAGCATGCTTATTGCATTTCTTCCATGCCGGCGCTACTTTCATCGCAGGGGATCTCTTATCAGCGATAGATTCACCCCCGGCTGGATTGCGGCTGTCCTCCTTGTCCTGGTTTGTTCTATATGGTTAGGTCTTTTTTCATTTAAACACCTCAACTATTCGAACGACCTGTGGTGGAGTTTCACGCTCCACGGCGACGCCCCCCGATTCATGAGGGCTATGGCTGGAGTAATCGGTGTCGCTATTATATTAATGATCCGGAGGTTTCTCAGTCCTTCTTATCCAAAACAACCCAAAACAGGGCAGACAGACATTGAGAAGATTCTTCCTGTTGTCCGGGCTTCAAATGCAACATATGCAAACCTGGCCCTGCTGGGTGACAAATCCTTCCTGTTCAATCAAAAGGGGGATTCATTCATAATGTATGGCATAGAAGGAAAAAGCTGGATCGCGATGGGCGACCCAATAGGCCCTAAGAAGGAATGGCCGGACCTTATTTGGCGGTTTCGCGAGGACTGTGATCGATACGACGGATGGCCCGTTTTTTATGAGGTCAGGACGGAGAATCTTTATTTATATCTGGATATCGGGCTTTCCATACTGAAACTTGGAGAGGAAGGCAGGGTAGCGTTAAAGGATTTTTCCCTTGAGGGCGGGGCCAATAAAAACCTTCGTAACACCTGCAACAAACTCGAAAAAGAAGGCTATGTTTTTCAAATCATTCCACAAGAAGACGTTCATCCCTATCTAAATGAATTTAGAGAGATCTCCGATGCCTGGCTTAAGAATAAAAATACCCGCGAGAAAGGATTTTCTCTTGGATTCTTTGACGAAGAATATTTAAAATACTTCCCCGCAGGTATAATCAAAAAAGAAGGAAGAGTGGCAGCCTTCACCAATATCCTTATAGGGGCGGATAAAAAGGAATTATCCGTTGACCTCATGCGTTATCATCCGGGCGCTTCCAATGGCCTTATGGACTATCTGTTCATACGACTTATGTTGTGGGGAAAAGAACAAGGGTATGAGTATTTTAATCTGGGCATGGCCCCTTTGTCCGGGTTTTATACCCATGAGTTTGCCCCGATATGGAACCGGATAGGCGCGTTAATATTTCGTCATGGAGAACATTTTTATAACCTCCAGGGGTTAAGACAATATAAAGAAAAGTTCAATCCTATATGGGAGCCGAAATATCTGGCCTCGCCCGGCGGTTTGTTCATCCCCCGGATACTGGCAAACGTTGCTTCACTGATATCAGGCAGTCTTAAGGGATTGATTGCCAGGTAAATTAAAGTTAAAAGAGTTTCTATGAGAATACTGGTAATAGAAGATGAAAAAAAAGTAGCCGATTTCATTAAGCGCGGATTGAAAGAGGAAGGTTATGCCGTGGATGTGGCCTCAGACGGCGAGGATGGATATTTTCAGGCTAAGGAGATCTCTTATGATATTATCCTTCTTGATCTGATGCTCCCGAAACTCGACGGCCTCAGCCTTTGCCGGAAATTGCGACAGGAAGATATTCAAACGCCTTTGATTATGCTTACCGCTAAAGATTCGGTCACGGATAAGGTTACAGGACTGGACTCCGGAGCGGACGATTACCTGACCAAGCCTTTTTCCTTTGAGGAACTGCTGGCACGCATCAGGGCTGTTTTGCGCAAGGGCAAAAACCAGCAGCCTGCCAGGCTGCAGGCGGCTGGCCTTTTGATGGACCTTGTTACTCACAAGGTATGGCGGGATGGG
>Ga0153915_10007328_pt1 | contig 10401 bp, 5 predicted proteins | sample Opewatmetagenome_2_FD_107003 | JGI IMG/M metagenome (GOLD analysis project Ga0153915, IMG submission 107003) | Freshwater wetland microbial communities from Ohio, USA - Open water 3 Core 3 Depth 3 metaG | ecosystem: Environmental > Aquatic > Freshwater > Wetlands | place: USA: Ohio, Lake Erie... | reverse complement strand
GGCGAAAAGCACTCGGTCACTCAGACCGAGCGGATCGGCCCCTTCCTGGACGGGGCGGTCAAGGTCATTGAAGGACGCGGATACGACGAGAGCGGCAAGGTGACGTTCAACGCGTTCGGAACCGTCTCCTACAACCCCGACACCGACCGTTTCACGCTGCACTCCTACGCGCTGGGCAGCGTGGGCGACTTCACCCTCACGCCTTCCCCGGACGGTTACGTCTGGGAGATTCCGGCGGGTCCGGTCACGATCCGGTACACGGCCGTCATCAAGGACGGCAGCTGGAAGGAGGTTGGAGATCGGATCGCGCCTGGAAAGGAACCGGCGCGTTTCTTCGAGATGAATCTGAAACGAGTCGGCGACTCCGATTGGCCGGCGGCAGGCGCGATCAGCCCGAAATAGCCGGGAAGAGGACCGGCCGATGCCCGCGGAGGAGAAGCTACGGCAGCATGAAGGGGCCAGTTCGGGCTAGGGCGTGGTGCTCCACGTGCCAAACGCAGTGAAGAGCCGGTTGGGGCATGGGGCGCTGCTATCCACGAGCTCGTCTATGAAGGTCCGGGACGAGCCCGCAGCGCTGGACAGGAACAACACAGCGGTCGAATCGGTCCGGAGGTAGTAGTCGCTGTTACCTCCGCCGATCGTAGCGTTGAAGCGGCTGCCTGCGTCCGCTCTGGCTCCCTTGTCGATGGCCGCGCCGTTGTACCAGAGCCGCGCAGTGCCCGAGGGGACCTGACTCCCGCTCGAACACGTCGGGCGCGCGGAGACCCGCAACTGCAACTTGTCGCCCGGGGAAAGCGGCGCCGGCCCGCTCGTCAACGCCAGGTTGATCGTGCTCAGCGCGGTGCTCTTGAAGTCGCTGGTCAGCTTCCCCACGTTGTCCACCTCGCCCGTGCCCACGGGTGTGCCGTTGATCAGTACCTCCGCCTTCAAATCGAGCTTCAGTCCCGCGTCGTTGCTGGTTGCCAGGCCGATCCAGATTTTCGCCGGGGAGAGCGCCGTCAACAACGTCGGCGCCGGAGTTGGAGTTCTCGTCGGCGTATTCATCGGGGTCGGGGTGCTCGTCGGTGGCGGGGTCGGAGTGTTCGTCGATGCGTTCGTCGGTGTCGGTGTCGGTGTCGGCGTCGGGGTATTCGCCGGCGTGTTTGTGCGGGTGCTCGTCGGAGTGCTCGTCGGGGTGTTCGGCGGTGTCGGGGTCGGCGTGTTGGTCGGTGCGTTTGTCCGTGTCGGCGTCGGTGTCGGCGTCAGCGTCAGAGTCGGTGTGTTGGTCGGAGTGATGGTAGGCGTATTGGTCGCGGTCGGTGTATTCGTCGAGCCCGCCGTGTAATCAAACACACCACTGCCGATGCCGCCCGCATGTAAGTTCTGCCCGGTAGGATCTATCGCCAGGGACAGAGTGACACCATCCGCGATACCGCTATTGAAGGCAGCCCAGCTTGCGCCTCCGTTGACGCTCCTGAAAACGCTGGCCCCGTTTGTGCCGGCGTAAACCGTCGCCGGCGTGACCGGATTGATCGCCAACGCATTGATTCTCAGGTTCGTCAGGCCGGTGTTGTCCGCGGCCCAACTCCCACCACGGTCAGAACTCTTGAAGACTCCGCCGTTGGTGCCGGCATAAAGCGTGCCCGGCGAGATCGGATCGATCGCCAGAGCGTTGACTTGAAGGTTCGTCAGGCCGAGGTTGGCCGCGGCCCAACCGCCGCCGCCATCCACGCTCTTGAAGATCCCGCCGAAAGTGGCGGCGTACACCGTCACCGGCGAGGCCGGATCGATCGCGATGGCATAGACGTACGGGTTCGTAAGACCGGTGCTGGCAGCGGTCCAGCTTGCACCCCCGTTGACGCTCTTGAAAACTCCGCCCCCGTAGGTTCCGGCATAGAGCGTCGCCGGCGTGACCGGATCGATTGCCAGGGCATAAACGCTCCCAGACGTTAGACCGGTGCCGACAGCCGACCAGGTCCCGCCCCTGTCGGCACTCTTGAACACGCCGGCCCCGTCAGTCCCGGCGTACAGCGTCGTCGGCGTAACCGGATCGATCGCCAGGGCATAGACGTACGGGTACGTGAGGCCGATAATCGCGGTCCAACTTCCGCCGCCGTTGACGCTTTTGAACGATCCGCTCCCGCGAGTGCCGGCATACAGCGTCGACGGCGTGGCCGGATCGACTGCCAGGGTCTCGACACACGAGTTCTTCAGGCCGGTGTTGACAGCGGCCCAGCTACCGCCGCCGTTGACGCTCTTGAAGATCCCACTGGTAGTCCCGGCGTACACCGTCGTTGTGCCCGAACCGATCGCCAGCGTCCTGACATAAGAGTCCGTCAGGCCGGTGTTAACCGCGGTCCAACTTCCACCACCGTTGACGCTCTTGAACACTCCACTCCCCGCGGTCGCGGCGTACAGCGTCGCCGGCGTGAAGGGATCGAACGCCAGGTCGCTGATGTACGGGAACGTCAGACCGGTGTTGGCTGCACTCCAGCTGCCGGCGGCATCGACGCTCTTGAAGATCCCGCCCCCCCCGGTCCCGGCGTACACCGTTGCCGGCGTGACCGGATCGACCGCCAGGGTCTTGATATACGAGTTCGTCACCCCGGTGTAAGCCCGGCTCCAACTCCCACCGCCATTGACGCTCTTGAAGATCCCACCGGTGCAGCCGACGTATACCGTCGTTGGCGCGATCGGGTCGATTGCCAGGGCGTTGACGTTCAGGAACGTCAGACCGGTGTTGACCGCGGCCCAGCTCCCGCTGCCGTCGATGCTCTTGAACACCCCGCCCCCATAAGTGCCGGCGTACACCGTCGTCGGCGTAACCGGATCGATCGCCAGGGCATAGACGCTCAGGTTCGTCAGGCCGGTGTTGACCGCGGTCCAGCTCCCGCCGCCGTTGATGCTCTTGAACAAGCCGCCCCCGTTGGTCCCGGCGTACACCGTCGTCGGCATAACCGGATCGATTGCCAGGGCATAGACGCTCAGGTTCGTCAGACCGGTGTTTACAGCGACCCAGCTCCCGCCGGCATCGATGCTCTTGAACACGCCGGCCCAGTTAGTGCCGGCGTACACAGTCGTCGGGGTGAACGGATCGGTTGCCAGGGCGTTGACGATGCCGCCCTCGGGCCCGCCGCTCGTCCAGGCATTGACCCCCCCCGTGGCGACATCCACTACCAGGCCCAAGAAGGCGACGACCAGAATCGCCAGCCGTGATTTGGAAAATGCGAGCATCGGAATGCCTCTCCTATGAACAGTTTGGCGCCGGGTCAGGTTAGGAAGGCTAGTTTAGCCGCAACCGCGCCAAACCTGAAGCGATTTCCCCCATGACGCCTCTTCCTTTCGCTCCAGGACGAGGGTAAGAGTTTGAGGCACCGCAAACAACTGGTCGAAGGTTCAGGAATGGGACAGGGCGCTCGCCGGTCTGGTTGCTGCTCGTCGGGTCAGATCCCTTCGGCGGAGATCGAGCGTCGATGGGGTCAACCCTGACTTTAGGCAGTATTTTCGGAGAAAGGCTGACTCAAATCGCCTTCCACGCGCTTCTGAACGGGTTCGTGGAACCGAGGCGCGAGTGATGCAAACGGCTCGGTGAGCCGGGCGCTACCGGAGCTAAATTGGCCCCGGAGGCAAGTCCAATGCGCCCGATTCTCGACGTGGCCGCCTCGCTCGGCATCCCGCGCCGACATCTGACGCTTTTCGGAGAGGACAAGGCCAAGGTCTCGCCCGCGGCCCTGGAGTCCGGCCGGCCGCAGGGGAAACTGATCCTCGTATCGGCGATCACGCCGACGGACGCGGGCGAAGGGAAGACGACCATCTCCATCGGCCTGGCCCAGGGCCTGTCGCGGATCGGGAAGAAAGCCTGCCTCGCCCTGCGGGAGCCGTCGCTCGGCCCGACGTTCGGGATGAAGGGGGGCGCGACGGGAGGGGGGCTTGCCAGGATCGTGCCGGAGGACGACATCAACCTCCACTTCACGGGCGACTTCCACGCCGTCTCGGCGGCTCACAACCTCCTCGCCGCCCTCCTCGACAACCACATCCAGCACGGCGACGCGCTCGGGATCGACCCGCGTCGCGTCCTCTGGCGACGCGTCATCGACATGAACGACCGGTCGCTGCGCCACGTCATCATCGGCCTCGGCGGCGCGATGGAGGGAGTGCCCCGCGAGACGGGCTTCGACATCACGCCGGCCTCGGAGGTGATGGCGGTGCTCTGCCTCGCCGAGAACGCGGAGGATCTCCGGGCGCGCCTGTCGCGAATCGTCGTCGCGCTGACGCGCGACAAGAACCCCGTCACGGCCGGGGACCTGAAGGCCGTCGGGTCGATGATGGTCCTTCTCAAGGACGCGCTGAAGCCGAACCTCGTGCAGACAGTCGAGGAGGTCCCGGCCCTCGTCCACGGCGGCCCATTCGCCAACATCGCCCACGGCTGCAACTCGGTCCTCGCGACGAAGCTCGCGCTGGCCTGGTCTGACTACACGGTGACGGAGGCGGGCTTCGGGCTCGACCTCGGCGCCGAGAAGTTCTTCGACATCAAGTGCGTCTCGGCCGGCCTGGACACCGCGGCCGTCGTCCTCGTCGCCACGGCGAGAGCGCTCAAGCTGCACGGCGGGGCTTCGAAGGACGCCCTGGCCATCCCCGATCCGATGGCCGTGGAGCGGGGTCTCCCGAACCTGGAGAAGCACGTCGAGAGCATCCGGACCTTCGGGGAGGGGCCGGTCGTCGCGTTGAACCGCTTCGCCGCCGACACGGAAGAAGAGATCGCCGTCGTCAGGCGCGCCTGCGAGCGCCTGAACGTTCCGTTCGCCGTCGCCGATGTCTTCACGAAGGGGGGAGAGGGCGGGGTCGCCCTGGCCGAGGCCGTCGTCGAGGTTGCCTCGCGCGACCCGGGCCGGTTCCGGCCCCTCTACGAACGGACCGACCCGCCGAAGGTGAAGCTCTCGAAGATCGCGTACCTGATGTATGGAGCGACGGACGTGACGTGGAGCCGCGAGGCCGAGAGCGATCTTGCGCTCGCAAAGCGGTTCGGCTGCGAGTTTCTTCCGCTCTGCGTCGCCAAGACCCAGAAGTCACTCTCCGACGATCCGAAGCTTCTCGGACGCCCCGAGGACTTCGGGATCACGGTGCGCGGCGTGATTCTCGCGGCGGGGGCGGGCTACCTCGTGCCGCTCCTCGGCGACATCCTCCGGATGCCGGGCCTTCCGGCCGTTCCCGCCGCCGAACGGATCGACCTCGTGGAGGGGAAGGTCGTCGGCCTCACGACGTAGCTTCGCGACGCCAGGCCTCCTGTCTCGTAAGCCGGACTCGGGAAGCGCCGCGGGCGCGAGCCCACGGCGCCGATCCCCTGCCGGAGCGGGCGACGCGTCAAAAATCCACTCGGCTCGTGAGGCCGAAGGTCCGGGGCTGGTTGGTCAGGTAGCCGATTCGGGCGCGGGTCCCGCGCTCCTGGTCCAGCGCCAGGAAGGCCCGCTCGTCGGTCAGGTTGTTGCAGTAGAAGGCAAAGTCCCAATTGCCATGGCGGACGCCGAAACGCAGGTTCACGATGTCGTATGCCGGCAACTCCGAATCGTAGAGGAAGGTTGTCTGCGTCAGCGGGCCGCCGATCGCGTTTTTCCCGAACGACGTCAGATCCAGCTTGCCGAGCAGGTTGTCGCCGACCTGCGTGAAACGGGAGCCCACGTGCTGGTAAGTCCCGGCCACATAGCCGATGTACCCCTGCGTGATCGGCTGCTGGAAGGTGGCCGCGAGAGCCGCCTCGAACTTGGGCACGCTCGGCAGCCGTGCGCCGCTCTGGATGCCGGACACGACGCTGACCGTGCCATCGGGCGCCGTCGAGGTCACGGTGGACCGCAGTTTGGAGTCGTGATACCCGCCCGAAACGGAAAAGTCGAAGGAGTCGCTCAACGCCGCCGCGAACTCCAGCTCGCCTCCGATGCTGCGAGCCTTCGGCACGTTGAAGATGAGCCGGGACGAACAGGAGCCGGCGGTCACGGTCACCTGGAGGTCCTTGATGTCCTCGTAGAACGCCGAGACGTTGAACGAGCCGCGGCCGCCCAGGATCCTGGACTTCGAGCCGATCTCGTAGTTCCAGGTCACCTCGTCTTTCCAGGTGTCCCGGCCGCCGAAAGTGATCAGGTCCTGGGAGGTGCACAGGTTCACGTTGAGCGGGTCGTTGACGCCACCCAGCCGGAAGCCCTTGGACGCCTGGGCGTTCAGAGTCGTCGCGTCGGTCACCTTGTAGCTGGCGATGAATCGTGGCGCGACCCCGTCAGCCTTTGCCGTGCCCGGCTGTGATTGGGGCTTGCCGTCCGCGCCGGCGCCGAAGAGACCGTCGAAGATCTGCGCTTTGTCTTCACTGAAGTGGTAGTAGCGCAGGCCTCCGGTCAGGCTGAACCTGTCGCTCACGGCGAAGGTTCCCTCGCCAAAGAAAGCGTACTGACGAAGCTTGTAGTTCAGATCCGAGAAGAACAGAGTGTCCTTGGGCGCGACGGTTCGGGTGTTCTTGAAATCACCGGTCGGCTCCAGAGCCTCGTATCCTCCCACGAGCAGGTCCTGGCCGTACGCGCGCCTCGAGTCGGCGTAGAAGCCGCCGGCCACCCATTTGAAGCGGTCTTTGCCGCCGGACAGGCGGACTTCCTCCGTCCACGCCCTCGCCGCGGTGGCGTCGTTGAGCGGCGCGTTCAACGTGTAGACGCTCGCGGGCAGGCCGAAGCTGCCGCCGGTGATGCTGGAGGTCAGCGCGCCCGCGTCGCGCACGACCAAAATGTCCCGACGGGTGTAAGACGTGATCGAGGTCAGGGCGACGTCGCCGAAGTTGTACTTGACGTTCAAATCGCCGAGCAGGAATCTGTCGGTGAAGGGCTCGTCGATCTGGGTGAAGAGCTGGCGCTCGCCCAGCGTCACAGGCGGCCGCGTCGTCGTGAAGGGGTTGGCCAGGATGTTGTAGATGTCGATGCGGTTCCAGCCGTCCATCTTCACTGACTGGTAGGCGAACCGCGGAATGATCGTGAGGTGTTCGTCCGGAGTGTAGTTGAGCGCCGCCCGGAAACCGGTGCGTTCGCCGGAATTGACGTTGTTCTTGACGCTCAAGTCCGGCTGCACGGCGTCCATGTAGCCGGCAAACCGATCGTAGTAAGCCGCGACGCGCAGGGCGGTCGTGCTGCTCAAGGGCGCGTTGAAGCCCGCCTTGGCGGTGCCGCCCTGGCCGCCGCCGCTGAGAGTGTTGGCCGAGACCTCGCCGAAATACCTGCTGATGCTCAGCTCGGGCTGGTTGCTGATGTAGCGCACCGTGCCGCCCTCCGAGCCGGAGCCGAACAGGGTTCCCTGCGGACCGCGCAACACCTCGACGCGATTGATGTCGAACAGATCGAGGTCCGGCGTGAAGAGCGAAAGAGAGATGACCGACTCGTCCAGATAGGCGCCCACCGACTCCTTGACGCCAGGCTGGTCGCGCGCGATCTGGCCCGAGGAGACACCGCGCATGGAAACCTGGTTCTGGCCGGGACCCAGGTTCTGGACGGAGAAACCGGCCACGTTGGCGGCCACTTCCTCGATGGTCTCGACGCCGTGCTCCCGCAGGGACTCTTCGGTCGGCGCCGCGATGGAGAAGGGCGTCTTGCTCAAGGTTTCATCGCGTTTCATCGCCGTGACCGTGACATCCTCCGCGGCCCTCAGCTCGAGAGAGAAGTCGACGATGATCGTGGCGCCGGTGGCGAGCCGCCGGTCCCTCTGGGTCGCCTTGCGGAAGCCCGGCAGATCCGCCGAGACGGTGTAGAGGCCCGGTGGAAGGTCGGCGGCCTCGAAAGTACCGGTTGAGGAGGACCGGACGACGCGCGTAGCCAAAGTGTCCTGGTTGATGATGCTCACCGTGACTCCCGGGAGCCCAGCGCCGGCCGGGTCGCGGACGGTGCCGGAGATCTTTCCCGGAGAAGCCTGAGCGAGCATTGCGGTGGCCGAAAGCGAGGTTAGGCCAGCGCAGACCGTGAGGATTGCGACCCACCGCTTCAGCATGTGAACCTCCTCTTTCAATCGCTTTCGCGAAATCCAGGATTGGGGACAGGCTTTTAATGGGCTCTTAATATGACCCCAGTCTGTTGTTGTCAACAGTGAATCGGGGGGAACCGGGCGGTCCCCCCCGGCAAGTTCGCCCGGAGGCTACGGCCCTCAGGAGATCAGGACCGTCTTAATGTTCACGAACTCCCGGATTCCATAGGACGACAACTCCCGCCCGTAGCCGCTCTCCTTGACGCCGCCGAAGGGGAGACGCGGGTCCGACCGCACGAAGTCGTTGACGAAGACGCATCCGCTCTCGATGAGATCGGCGGCGATCCGCTCCCCCCGGTCGAGGTCTCTCGTCAGGACCGCGGCGCCCAGTCCGAACACGGAGTCGTTGGCGGTCGCGATGGCCTCCTCTTCGTCGCGGACCGGGATAATCGCCGCAACCGGTCCGAAGAGCTCTTCCTCATAAGCCGGCATCCCCTTGCGCACGTCGGTCAGCACGGTCGGCGGATAGTAGGCGCCCGGGCCTTCGGGGATCTTCCCGCCGAGCAGGCAACGCGCGCCTTTCGCCAGGCTTCCCTCGACCTGGCGATGGAGCGCGCCGCGCAGCTCTTGCCGGGCCTGGGGTCCGACCTGAGTGTTCTCCTCGAGCGGGTCGCCCATCTTCGCGGCGCTCATCTTCGCGACGAAGAGCTCTTCGAAGGCGCTGCGGATTTTTTCGACCACGAGGAAACGTTTGGCCGCGATGCAGCTCTGGCCGCTGTTGATCAGCCGCCCGCGGGCGCACACGGACGCGGCGAGCTCGAGATCGGCGTCTTCGAGAACGAGGTAGGGGTCGCTCCCGCCGAGCTCGAGCACCGTCTTTTTCAACATCTCTCCGGCCTTGCGCGAGACGGCGCGCCCCGCGGGACCGCTGCCGGTCAGGGTCGCGGCGCGGACCAGAGGGTTCTCGATCACCGCCTCGACGCGGTCGCTCCCGATCATCAGGTTCCGGAACAGATTCTGGGGGAAGCCGGCGCGGCGGAAGACGTCCTCGATCGCCAGCGCGCAGCCCGGGACGTTGGACGCATGTTTCAGCACCGCCCCGTTGCCGGCCATCAGCCCGGGCGCGGCAAATCGGAAGACCTGCCAGAAGGGGAAGTTCCACGGCATGACGGCGAGCACGACGCCGATCGGGTTGAAGGCGATGAAACTCTTGCGCGCCTCGGTCGCGACCGGCTCGCGCGCGAGGAACCGTTCGGCATTCTCCGCGTAGAAGTCGCAGACGGTCGCGCATTTCCGAGCTTCCGCGGCTCCCTCCCGCACCGGCTTGCCCATCTCCCGCGCCATGAGACGGGCGTACTCGGCGGCATCGCGACGCAGGATCTCCGCCGCCCGGCGCATCGGCGCCGCCCGCTCATCGAAGGAGGCGCGGCGCCAGGCGAGAAACCCCTCGTGGACTCGTTCGATGATCTCGCCGACCGCCTCCGGCGTCATCTCGTCATAGGTCATGAGGATTTCACCGGTCGCCGGATTGATCGCGCGCATCGTCATGGGCTGTCCTCCAACAGAAATTTAGCCGAACGGGCGGCATGCATGATGCCATCGTCGGGACGTGATGGGAGTCTCCGAGCGGAAGCCCACTCCTGCATCGGCCAACGCGTCGGCCGGACTCGGACGCCACGGGCGCGAAGCAATGGTGATGCCACTCCTGCGTCCTCGAAAGTGAGCAGCGACTTTTCGCTTCTCTTTCTCTCTGCCGAGCGTAAACTCGGGCTCCCATGATCCCGGAAGTTTTCGAGTGTCCTCGCTGCGAGAGGCAGTTCGTCATCGACGGCGTTCCCGACACGGGCAGCGAAGAAGTCCACTGCCCGCAGTGCAGCCGTTTCCTCGGCGTGCGCGACATCGCGTTTGTCCTCCGTACGGAATTGGATGAATTGATCGAGCGGATCTCTTACGAGAAGGACCGTCTCGAGAAGGACGAAGCCGTGTACGGGCTGACCGATTGCGACGCCGAGTTGAAGTTCTACGGCCGTGAAGTCTCGCGAGTCATCGGCGTCCTCCGTTCCGCTCTGAAGGATCTCCGCCACCTGCGCGAGGACTACCGGGTCAAGAACTGACACGGCGCGCGATGCCGCGCGCCGTGTCATCGCTACACCCTTCCCTGTCATCCTGAGCGTAGCGAAGGAACCGCTCCGCCGCTCTTCGCCGCTGAGCAGATCCTTCGTCGCTGCGCTCCTCAGGATGACAAAAGGCGAGGGCGGGGCTAAAGCACCGCCCCTACAACGCCGTATTAATAGAAAGGGACATCCTTCGACAGGCTTAGGATGAGCGGCGGAGAGCAGACGATGGTATAATGGACTTGAGCAAGGGAGGATGTAATGGACGATAGAGTAGCCATATTCATCGACGGCAGCAATTTATATCACGGCCTGCGGAGCAGCTTCG
>Ga0153915_10007327_pt1 | contig 10401 bp, 9 predicted proteins | sample Opewatmetagenome_2_FD_107003 | JGI IMG/M metagenome (GOLD analysis project Ga0153915, IMG submission 107003) | Freshwater wetland microbial communities from Ohio, USA - Open water 3 Core 3 Depth 3 metaG | ecosystem: Environmental > Aquatic > Freshwater > Wetlands | place: USA: Ohio, Lake Erie... | reverse complement strand
CGTGGGACAAGACGCTTCTCAAGGCCGTCGAGAAGGCGATCCTCGCCTCGGATCTGGGGCTGACCCCGTCGAACGACGGCAATCTGATCCGGATCCCGTTGCCCGCACTCAACGAAGAGCGCCGTAAAGAGCTCGTGAAAGTCGTGCACAAGTTCGCCGAGGAGGGGCGGGTGGCGATCCGGCACGCGCGGACGGAAGCGATCGCCCGGATCAAGAAAGCGGAGCACGTGTCCGAAGACGAGAAGAAGCACGCCGAGAAGGACGTGCAGAAGCTGCACGACGACCACCTGAAACTGGTCGAGGAGGCGGTCAAGTCCAAAGAGGCCGAAATCATGGAAGTCTGATGGGCGACGACCTCCTCGCGCAGATCCGGCTGCATGGCGCCGTCCCGCGCCACGTCGCCATCATCATGGACGGCAACGGCCGCTGGGCGCGCGAGCGGCACCTGCCGCGACCGCTGGGGCATCGGGCCGGGATGAAGTCGGTCCGCGAAGTGGTCGAGGGAGCGATCGAGGCGGGCGTCGACGTGCTGACGGTCTTCGCCTTCTCCGAGGAAAACTGGAAGCGCCCCGCCCCCGAGATCTCGGCGCTGATGGATCTGCTCGAGGAGTACATCGGGTCGGAGATCGGCGAGCTCGTGTCGCAGGGCGTGCGGGTGAGCGTGCTGGGCGATCGCGCGCGGTTGACGCCCGGGGGACGCGCGGCGGTCGATCGGGTGGAGGCGGAAACCCGTTCGGGCACCCGCCTGGCGCTGAACCTCTGCATCTCCTATTCCTCCCGTGCCGAGATCGCGCGTGCGGCGCGGCTGCTCGCCGAAGAAGTGCTGCACGGCACCCGAAAAATCGACGATGTGGACGAGCAGGCCATCGCCGCGCGACTCTACACGGCGCCGTGGGGCGATCCGGATCTCCTGATCCGCACGTCGGGCGAGCGGCGCATTTCGAACTTCCTGCTGTGGCAGCTCGCCTATGCGGAGCTGTACCTCACGCCGGTGCTGTGGCCCGATTTCACGCGGCGCACACTGTTCGAAGCGATCCTCGACTACCAGCGCCGCGAGCGCCGCTTCGGCACCGTGACGGCGGGATGACGCGGAATCTCGTCCAGCGAATCGCCTTCGCAGTGGTGGCGATTCCCGTCGTCGTCGGACTCGTGTGGTGGGGTGGGTGGCCGCTCGCAGCCGTGCTGGCACTCCTGGGCATGCTTGGGGCCCGGGAGGTGTACAATCTCGCCCGGCGCCAGCAGATCGACCCGCTCGACGGCATCGGTCTCGCCGCCGCCGGCGTGATTCCCCTCGCCACCTATTGGGCCAAGGGCTCGGAAACCCGCTGGGCGGAGCCGGCGCTGTTCGTAGGCGCGCTCTGGGTGCTGGCGGTCCTGGCGCTCGCGATGCGGACCCGCGGCCCCCAGGGGCGGCCGCTCCCCGCCGTGGCCATCACCGTGTTCGGTGCCTTGTACGCATCGGCGCTTCCCTCGTTCCTGATCGCGATCCGCCACGGCGCCCACGCCGGGGTGAGGAGCTGGCCGCTCGCGGTGCTCGTGCTGCTGCCGCTCGCCCTGACCTGGATCTGCGACACGGCTGCGATGGCCGCGGGACACGCGATCGGCGGTCCCAAGCTGGCGCCGGTGCTCTCGCCCAACAAGACGTGGGCGGGTGCGATCGGCGGATTCGCGGGTGCGGTGGCCGGCGCGGTGTTGCTGGGGGGCTGGGTGCTGCCGCGCGTCGGGTTGCCACTCGGCGTCGTTCAGCTCGCCCTGGTCGGCGGCGTGGTCGGCATCGTGGCCCAGATTGGGGACGTCGCCGAGTCGCTGTTCAAGCGCGAGGCGGGGGTGAAGGATTCCTCGCATCTCATCCCGGGGCACGGCGGCGTGCTCGACCGGCTCGACTCGCTGTACTTCGTGATTCCGGTGGCGGCGGGGATGTTCCGCCTGTTCGGCCTCGTATGACGATCGGCGTCGCGGTGCTCGGCTCGACGGGATCGATCGGCTGCTCGACGCTGACGGTGCTCGACCGCCACCGCGACCGGTTCCGCGTGGTCGCCCTGACGGCGCACTCGAACGCGGACCTGCTCCAGCAGCAGGCGCTTCGCTGGAAGCCGGCGTACGTGGGGATCGTCAACGGCGGGAAGGGGGACGAGGGACGGGGGAAGGGGACGGCCTGTCTCGTCGAAGCCGCGACGCATCCGGACGTGGGCATCGTCGTGAACGGCATCGTGGGGGCCGCCGGTCTCGAAGCGACGCTCGCGGCGCTGCGCGCCGGCAAGCGGGTGGCGCTCGCCAACAAGGAAACGCTCGTGATGGCGGGGGAACTGGTCAGCCATACCGCACGGGCGGGTGGCGGGGAAATCGTGCCGGTCGACTCCGAGCACAGTGCCGTGCTGCAGTGTCTCGCCGGCCGAGCGTCGCGCGAGGTCTCGCGGCTGATCCTGACGGCGTCGGGGGGGCCGTTTCGCACCTGGGAGCCGGCACGGATCCCCCAGGCCACGGTGGACCAGGCGCTGCAACACCCGACCTGGAAGATGGGCCCGAAGATCACCATCGATTCGGCCACCCTCGTCAACAAGGCACTCGAGGTGATCGAGGCGCATTTCCTGTTCAACCTGGGGTATCCACAGGTCGAAGTCGTCGTGCATCCGCAATCGGTGGTGCACGCCTTCGTGGAGTTCGTGGATGGCTCGGTCCTCGCCCAGCTCGGGTTCCCCAGCATGGAGCTGCCGATCCTGTATGCGCTCACTCATCCTGAGCGCGTCCCCGACCACGGTCCGCGGCGCTTCGACGCCCTGGCCGCCGGCGGGGGCGCGTTGACGTTCGAGCCGATCTCCGCCGCGCGGTTTCCGGCCTACGCGTTGGGGCGGGCGGCGGGTGCGGCCGGCGGCACGGCACCGGCGGCCTTCAACGCCGCCAACGAGGTCGCCGTGCAGCTGTTTCTCGAGGGACGGATTGGGTTCGGTCGCATTCCCGAAATCATCGGGCGCGTGCTGGAGGATCACAGCGGCGGCGACGCCCGCTCGCTGGATGCCGTGCTCGCCGCCGATGCCGATGCCCGGCGCCGGGCGACGGAGGCCGCATGCTCCTGACGATCCTGTCCTTCGCCGTCATGGTGGGCGTGCTCATCTTCGTCCACGAGCTGGGTCACTTCATGGCCGCCAAGGCGGTCGGCATTCAAGTGCACCGGTTCTCCCTGGGCTTCGGCAAGCCGATCGTCATGTTCCGCCGCGGTGAGACCGAGTACTGTATCTCTGCGCTGCCGCTCGGCGGCTACGTGAAGATGGCGGGGCTCGAAGAAGAGGGGATGATGGGGGAGGTCGAGGGCGGGAAGCCGTCGCAATCGGTGGATCCCGCGCGGGCCTTCGATCGGAAGCCTCTGTGGGCGCGGATCATCGTGATTCTCGCCGGCGTCACGATGAACGTCGTGCTCGCCTACGGCGTGTTCGTCGTGCGGGCCGCTGTCGTCGGCCTCCCGGTGTCAGCGGCAACCCAGATCGATTCCGTCGATGCCGCGGACCTGCCGCCGGGCGCCGAAGCGCTGGCGAGCCTGCACTTCGGGGATCGACTGTTGCGCATCAACGGGGACACGATCCGGAACTGGGGAGACCTCGAATCGGGAGTGCTGCACGGGCCGGCGGAGGCTCGGATCGAAGTCGCGGACCGTGCCGCACTCGTCGTGCATCTGGGCGACGGGTCGGTGCATGACCGGGGACGGGTTCTCGGCGCCGTTGCCCCCCTGGTTCCGCCGCGGCTGGGAATCCTGGAGCCGGGCCGCCCCGGGTATCGCGCGGGACTGCGACCCGGCGATCTGATCGTCCGGGCCAACGGCGACACCATCCGTTCCTGGTCGGCGGCGGTGTCGGCGATCTGGCACAGCCCGGGTCGCCCGCTCGCGCTCGACGTGCTGCGGGGCGACTCGCTCATGCGGGTGATGGTGACGCCGGAAGAGCATCACGATTCCGTGGCGGTGGCGCCGCGTCCGGCGGTGTACGGGCAGATTGGCGTCTCACAAAATCCACCGGTGCAGCATGAGCGGGTTGGTCCCGGACAGGCGGTGGTGCAGGGGTGGGCCTATGTGTGGGACGGGGTCACCGGTGTGCTCCACGGACTGCAGCAGCTGGTGCTCGGAAAAGCGTCATTGCGCCAATCGCTGGCGGGACCGATCGAGATCGCGTCGGTATCGGGCCAGGTGGCGCGATTGGGTGTGGATTGGTTCCTCGACATGCTTGCGCTCTTCTCCATCAACCTGGCCGTGCTCAACTTGCTGCCGATTCCCGTGCTGGACGGCGGCCAGCTGGTGTTTCTGCTCGCCGAAGGGGTCCGACGGCGGCCGCTGTCGCTCGAGTTACGGCTGCGGCTCACGCAGGTCGGGTTCGTCTTCCTGCTCGGGCTCATGAGCCTGGCGTTGCTCAATGGCGTCTTCAAGTTCTTCGGCCACTAGGGCGCTGCTCGAAGGGTACGTCGCCGGTCGGGTGCCGGCGGAGCGACTCGTGCCGGCGATCGCCGCGGAGTACTACCGGTCAGGGGACCGCCATCAGCGGGAGACGCTGCGTCCCGTGATCGAGGTCATCGAGCGCGCCGCACCCGGCGTGGTGAAGCTGGCGCGCACCGAGGGGGGGGCCGGGTTCGACATCGGGTTGGCCGAGCGGCCGTTTTCCGATGCGCACGCGGCGGAGCTGCGCGAGGCGGTGGTCGGCGTGCTCGCGGCGGCGTGGGGTGGAGCGAGCGCGGCGCCGGCGACCGGTGCGCTCCCGGCAGGGCCGGGATTCTGGGGCCGGTTGGTGGACCGGGTGCGACGGTTGTTCAGCGCATCATCCGGATGACGAGCGCGATTCCCGCGATCAACGCCGCCCCCACGACAATAAAGGCGATGAGCTGCCCCCGCCGCTTGGGAGCCTTTGGGTCGCGCAGCGCCTGAAATTCGGTGCTCGAGAGTGGGGCCGAGCCGACTTCGAACGTGGGACGCGCACCTTCGCGGACCTCGGCGAGATCGGCTTCGAGCTCCGCAGCGTTTTGATAACGGTCATCGGGGTGCTTGGCGAGGCACTTCACCACCACGCGCTCGAACCGTTTCGAGATCTCCGGCCGCTTCTTGCGCAAGTTGGGCGGCGGATCTTCCACATGCATGCGCGCCAGCTCGAACCAGTCGGCGGCGTTGAACGGAACTTCTCCGGTCGCGGCCCGGTACAGCGTGACGCCCAGCGAGTAGAAGTCCACCCGCTGATCGAGCGGGCGTCCCTGGGCTTGCTCGGGGGAGAGGTACTGGGGCGTCCCGATCGTCATATTGTGACCGGTCGAAGCGATGTATCCCGACACGGCGCGGGCGATGCCGAAGTCGGTGAGCACCGCGGTCCCATCCGCCCGGAGCAGCACGTTGTCGGGCTTGATGTCGCGATGGATGATGCCCTGGCCATGGGCGAAGCCGAGCGCCCGGGTGACGTCGCGCGCGATGGGCAGGATCGTGGCCTCGGGCAGGGGGCCGTCACGGGCTAGGCGGGCCGCGAGGTTATCGGGGCAGTAGTCCATGACGAAATAGACGTTGCGCCCGTCCTTCCCCACGGAACGGATGTGGATGATGTTGGGGTGCTCGAGCTTGGCGGCGGTCTGGCTCTCGTTGCGGAAGCGGCTCTCGAATTGGGGATCCCCGGCGTAGCGGGGTTTCAGGACCTTGATGGCGACGGGAGCGTCATCCTCGCCACGGGCGAGAAACACCCAGGCGAACCCCCCCTGGCCGAGCAGGCGCTCCAGCCGGTAGGGTCCGAGCGACTTGCCGACGAGGTCGGGTACGGGAGCCGGGGGGAGGGCGGGATCAGTCACGCAGAGCGGCCTTTACATTCGAGCATGTGCGGTCTAACTTAGTGTGCTCACAACGATTAGGGAATGTCGACGCATGGACGAGAAGACGACGACGCCGGTCTCGAAGCACGGGTTGCACGATCGGGACACGGGATCCACCCGGGTCCAGGTTGCGCTGCTCACCGAGCGGATCAACCATCTCACCGATCACTTCCGGGCTCACGCCAAGGACTACCACGGGCAGCGCGGCTTGCTGAAGCTTGTGTCGAAGCGCCGGCGCCTGCTGGAGTACCTGAAGCGCACCGATCTCGCGAAGTATCGGCAGCTCATCGACGAGCTGGGTCTCCGCCACTAAGCGTCACTGGCGTCGCGCAGGGCGCCCCGGAAGAGCACCGGGGCGCTCGGCGTATTATCAGGTGCTCTAGACAGGTGTCCACGTGAAGCACGTCGAGCGTGAGTTTGCGGGTCGTACGCTGCGGATGGAATCGGGCCGGTTGGCCAAACAGGCGGCGGGATCGTGTTTGGTGCAGTATGGCGAAACGGTTGTGTTGGCCGCGGTGACCGTATCGGACAACGTTTCCACCCTCCCGTTTTTCCCTCTCACCGTCGAGTACCGCGAAAAGAGCTACGCCGCCGGCAAGATCCCCGGCGGCTTTCTCAAGCGTGAGGGGCGGCCGTCCGATGAAGAGATCCTCTCGGCGCGAGTTTGCGACCGCTCGGTCCGTCCGCTGTTTCCCGAGGGGTTCAAGAACGAAGTCCAGGTCTTCATCTACGTGCTCTCCGCCGACCAGGAGAATGACGCCGACGTGCTCGGCGTGACGGCGGCGTCCGCGGCGCTGGCGATGTCGAAGGTGCCCTGGAACGGGCCGATCGCGGCGGTGCGGGTGGGGCGCGTCGAGGGCGCCTGGATCCTGAACCCGACCTTTCAGCAGCTGGACGAGTCCTCCGATATCGACATGATCGTCACCGGCTCGCGCGACTCGATCGTCATGGTCGAGGGTGGGGCGCTGGAGCTGACGGAAGAAGAGATCGTGAAGGCGCTGGAAGTGGCCCACAAGGGGATCCGCGATCTGCTCGAGACGGCCACGGAGCTGATCGCCGAGAAGCAACAACCGAAGATGGAGTGGACCAAGGTCGAGCCGCCCGCCGACCTCGTGGCGCGCGTCAAGACGCTCGCGGAACAACGCGTCGCCGAGGCGCTCACCCTCCCGGAAAAGTCGGAACGGGCCCAAGCCCTGTCCGCCCTCAAGGTGACGGTTCAGGAGCAGATCGGCGCCGAATTCCCGGACAACGTGAAGGATGTGGCGTCGGTGCTCGAGGATATCGAGTATCGCACGATGCGGGAGCAGGTCCTGACGCGCGGGGAGCGGGTGGATGGGCGGGATCTCGACACCGTCCGGCCGATCACGTGCGAAGTGGGAGTCCTGCCGCGCACCCATGGGTCCGCGCTCTTCACGCGGGGCCAGACCCAGGCCTTGGTCTCGGCGACCCTCGGGACCACGCGCGACGAGCAGCGGATCGATTCAATCGACGTGGCGCAGGAGACGACGAAGTCGTTCATGCTCCACTACAACTTCCCGCCATTCTCGACCGGCGAAGTGAAGATGATCCGGGGCACGTCGCGCCGTGAGGTGGGACATGGGGCGCTCGCCGAGCGGGCGATTCAGGCGATCCTGCCGCCCTACGAATCCTTCCCCTACACGATCCGCATCGTCTCAGACATCCTCGAGTCCAACGGCTCGTCCTCGATGGCGACGGTGTGCGGCGGGTCGCTGGCGTTGTACGACGCGGGCGTGCCGGTGAAGTCGGCGTGTGCCGGCGTCGCCATGGGTCTCATCAAGGAAGGGAAGCGCGTGGCCGTGCTCACGGACATCCTGGGCACCGAAGACGCGTTGGGCGACATGGACTTCAAGGTCGCCGGGACGCGCGAGGGCGTCACCTCGATCCAGATGGACATCAAGATCGAGGGCCTCGACTTCCACATCATCGGGGAGGCGCTGGAGAAGGCGAAGCGGGCGCGGCTGCACATCCTGGACATCATGGAGAAGGTCATTGCGCAGCCGCGGGAGCAGCTGTCCAAGTACGCACCACGCATCATCACGATCCAGATCCCGCCCGACAAGATCGGCGATCTGATCGGTCCGAAAGGCAAGACCATCCGGGCCATTCAGGAGCAGACCGGCGCCGAGATCAACGTCGACGATTCCGGGATGGTCACGATCTCCTCGGTGGGCGAGGGCGGCGAGCGTGCCCGCGACATCATCGCCGGAATGATCCAGACGCCCGAAGTCGGCAAGATCTACGAAGGGTTCGTGAAGAGCACCACCGCCTTCGGCGCGTTCGTCGAGATCCTGCCCGGGGTCGAGGGATTGCTGCACATCTCCGAGCTGCAGCACGGGCGGACGGAGCGGACCGAGGACGTCGTGAAGAAGGGCGACAAGGTCCGCGTGAAGCTGCTCGAGGTGGACGACCGCGGTCGGATGCGGCTGTCGCGGAAGGCGCTGCTCGACAAGCCGGAGCCGGCGCGGTCACACTGATGGAGACGGTCCGGCTCGACCGCGACGTCTTCCAGACCATCGCTTCGAACGGCGTTCGGATCCTGTCCGAGCGCGTGCCCAGCGTGCGGTCGGTGGCCGCGGGGATCTGGGTACGGTCCGCGTCCGTGCACGAGCCGCGCGACGAGATGGGCGTGAGCCACTTGCTCGAGCACATGGTGTTCAAGGGCACGGCGCGGCGCACCGCCCAGGAGATCGCGCTCGAGCTGGAGGCCCGGGGCGGGTCGCTCGACGCCTACACGTCGCGCGACACCACGGCCTACCAGGCGCGGGTGCTCGATGCGGATCTCCCCCGTGCCCTCGACGTGCTCACCGATCTGGTGCGCCGGCCCGCGTTGCGCCAGGACGATCTCGATCTCGAGCGCAACGTCATTCTGGAAGAGATCAATACCGTCCAGGACACACCGGACGACCTGGTCTTCGACCTGACGGCTGAGACCCTGTGGCCCGAGCATCCGTACGGGTATTCGATCCTGGGCACGCGGGAGACCGTCACGAGCCTCTCGGCCGAGCATCTGCGACGTCTCCACGAGCGCGCGTACTTCCCCGGCAATTGCGTCATCGCGGCGGCGGGAAATCTCCAGCACGAAACCCTGGTCGACCTGGCGGCGTCGCAGGGCTGGCTCGACGCCTCCAACGGCAGCGGCGCGGCCCATGCCGCCCCGCGCGGGCGGGCGGCGGCGCGAGGGCAGGAAGCGCGGCACGCCAAGGACACGGCGCAAACCCACATCGTGCTCGCTACCGACACGGTGCGCTTCTCCGATCCCCGGAAGTACGCGCTGATGGCGCTGTCGAACGTGTTCGGCGGCGGGATGTCGAGCCGCCTGTTCCAGCGCATCCGGGAAGAGCTCGGACTGGCCTACGCCGTGTACTCCTACACGCACTTTTACGGCCATGTGGGCGTGCTCGGCACCTACGTCGGCACGCAGCCCAAGACCGCGACGCAGGCGCTCGAGGCGATCCGTGGCGAGTACGCGAAGCTCGCCAAGGAAGGCCTTACGCGGGAGGCGCTCGAGCAGGCGAAGCGCCAGACGCAGGGCCAACTCACGCTGATGCTGGAGAGCCCCACCGCGCGGATGTATCGTTTGGCCAGCTTCGCCGTCCACGGGGAGCCGTATCGCGGTCTCGACGCCACGCTCGCGGAGATCGCCGCCCTGACGCCCGAGCGGGCGGCCGAGGTCGCCGCGGAGTTCTTCGCTCCCGAACGCCAGACGCTCGTCTGGCTCGGGCCCAACTGACGCCACACCGATCCGGGGTCGAACGATGATCGTCGGGGTTCCGAAAGAGATCAAGACGGCGGAGAATCGCGTGGCCCTCGTTCCCGCCGGAGCTGAGGCGCTTGCCGGCGACGGGCACACCGTGCTGGTCGAGCAGGGGGCCGGGTTGGGCTCCGGATTCGCCGACGACGCCTATCGCGCGGTGGGGGCCACCATCGCCGGCTCGGTGGACGAGGTGTGGGCGAAGGCCGAGATGATTCTCAAGGTGAAGGAGCCGATCGAGCCGGAGTGGAAGCGGATTCGGAAGGGGCAGGTCCTCTTCACCTACTTCCATTTCGCCGCGTCGGAGCCGCTCACCAGAGCGATCCTGGCTTCGGGGTGCGTGGCGATCGCGTACGAGACCGTGCAGCTCCCCACTGGAGAGCTCCCGCTGCTCACCCCGATGAGTGAGGTGGCCGGGCGCATGGCGGTGCAGGAGGGCGCGAAGTATCTGGAGAAGGTGTTCGGGGGCAGCGGCATTCTGTTGGGCGGGGTGCCGGGCGTGCTCCCGGCCGAGGTGGTCGTGATCGGCGGCGGTGTGGTCGGCACGAACGCGGCGAAGATGGCCGCGGGCCTCGGCGCTCACGTCACCCTGCTCGACATCTCGCTCGACCGGTTGCGGTATCTCTCCGACGTGCTGGCCCCGAACGTCGATCTGCTGTATTCGAACCGGCACAATATCCTGGAACAGATCCGGAAGGCCGATCTCGTGATCGGAGCGGTGTTGCTGCCCGGCGCGAAGGCCCCGAACCTCGTGAAGCGGGCGGACCTGAAAGTGATGAAGCCGGGCTCGGTGATCGTGGATGTCG
>Ga0153915_10007326_pt1 | contig 10402 bp, 10 predicted proteins | sample Opewatmetagenome_2_FD_107003 | JGI IMG/M metagenome (GOLD analysis project Ga0153915, IMG submission 107003) | Freshwater wetland microbial communities from Ohio, USA - Open water 3 Core 3 Depth 3 metaG | ecosystem: Environmental > Aquatic > Freshwater > Wetlands | place: USA: Ohio, Lake Erie... | reverse complement strand
ATTCCAATAAATGCTGTTGGTTTTCGTCATAGCTGTAAATCCCTTCATTCATAAAATTAAAATTGTCTGAGTTATTAATAAAAAATCCGACGTTGCTAAGCGATGATTAAATGTCCGGATTCGCCGTAATATATAAAATATATAAGAATTAAACTGACTCCGACATGTCGCTGACATTCATTTTTAATAATTCGATGTTTATCGAAATACGGTCCAGACTTTTAATTATTATCCGGCTTCCATCTGCCTTGTCATATAGTCTGTCTACCAATCTGTCTATTTTCGAAATTGCATCATTCATATCCTTGATATTATTGTAATTATTTCTCATGGTTGCTCTATTTCCCTTTATGTCCGAAATTGATTTAAAAGTATTAGCATTCATCCTTATCCGGGAGACTTTCAGTATTAAGATTATGCTGTTTCGAATTATGCATTCCTATCCAGCTGTCGATTCCAACTTTGCCAATTCGGTTTAATCATATCTTTTTTTGACTTATATGACTCTTGGATAAGGGTAAAGATTTTCAGCAGTATTGATATAGTTGGAAGCAATCGAGGAATCGAACATAGTAATATAATCAATTATTGTTCTGCTTGGCGTGAAAATCACATTATCCACACCAAGCGGATGGAATATTTCTAATATTAAAATTTTACGGTTAAGCCAGCCATAAAATTGCGGCCTGCTTCCGGCCCGCTGGTCTCATAATAATATTTATCCGTGATATTATTGACCTGCAGGAAAAATTCGGAATTCTTTAATAATATCTTTCCAAGGTCTTGGCTGAGTCTTAGGTTGAAAATAGTAAAGCTCGGCAGTTCCGTCCAGTTGTAATCATAATCTTCCCAATATTCTCCGCCGGTGTAGGATGCCTGGATTGAGCTTGCAAGACCGAAGGAGGCTGTATAGCGAAGGTCCAGATTCAGCTTGTGTTTCGGTTTTCCTTCCATTTCACGTCCTTTATTTGTATCATCCTCAGTGGACATATACGTATAGTTGAACTTCGCAAGGAAATTATCTGTAAATCTCAGGTCAAGGTCAGCCTCAATACCCTTGATGATTGCCTTATTGACGTTATAGTAATAACTGTCTCCATTCGCATCTTCTGCCGTATCGATAAGGTCGCTGACATCGTTATAGAAATAGGCAACAGACCCGTTAAACATATTATTAAACTTATGGGAGGCGCCAACTTCATAGGCTATGGTCTTCTGGGGATCAAGGTCCGGGTTTCCCCCTGCCATTTCGCTGTAAAGCTCCTTAAGATGAGGGAATCTTGTTTTTTTGCCGACTGATGCATGGAGACTTGTATTGCCGGCTATATCAAAAACAAGGCCCAGTTGAGGATCGACTGCACTTATGGTGTCTGGAACCGGCTGATCGTACGCCTTTACAGGCTTGAATTGATCATAACTCATGCCCAAAACAATAGACAGATTCTCAACCGGTTTTATCTCGTCTTCAATTGCAAATGTATATGTGTCGGCCTCATATTCCTGTTTAGGCTGATAACCCACAGAATCTCCCCACCATAAGACTGAGGCAGTGTTTGCATCATAATAATCCTGCTGCTTATTATTGTCCTTAAGATAGTTAACGCCTAACCTGATGATGCTCAGATTCCCCAGGTTAACGGCGCCCTGTAATTCTGCGCCCTGTGAATAATCGTCATAGGCGCTTTTTTCGAACCATTTTCTTCCTGTTGTGTGGTCTGCGTCCCAGCTTACATCCTCAAGGCCGTCGTCATGTTTAACATAAAAGAGCCTTGCCTTTGCGCTGAAGACATCATTAAATTTGTGCTCGCCGGCAAGATTTACCTGCCACTGGTCCCATTTGATAAAATACCAATAACGAGAGGCAAATGTCGGGACTCCTCTCTCATTATTATGATAATCAAAGGAGAGAGACATGCTCGTATCTTCGTTGGGATCATAACCAACTTTTGCGTTGATGCTTCTCTTGATATAATCGCTCAAATCGCGCACATCGCCGTCTTCATTATAATCGGAACCGATGCCGACATTAGGGTCGCTGGGATCAAAATCATCCGATAACCTGATTCCATCTGATGTCCTGTATCCATAAGTAATCCAGTAATTGAAGTCGCCCACCGATCGGCCGTGGTTTACTATGTATTCAGTTGTCCCGTCATTTCCAAAGGATGTTGAGAACTCTGTAACCGGATCTTTCCCTGCTTTTTTAGTAACAATATTGATTACGCCTCCCATTGTGTTTGCGCCGTAAAGAACTGACGATGCACCTTTCGTAACTGTAATCTTTGAAATGGCCTCTGTGGTCAGCATGGAGAGATCGAGGGTGCCGAAATATGATTCGTGCGCCGGCACTCCGTCAATCAGCACCTTTGTATCAGTCTGATCAAATCCTCTGATGGCGACATAGTACCCCTTCGCTCCGTTTCCGACATCGACTCCGGGCATTTGATCCAATGCCTCTGCAACGGTTGAAGCGCCTGTTGCGACGATGTCTTCCGCTGAAGACTCCGTTATTGTGGTGGCAAGATTTACTGCCGGTCTCTCGCCTGTAACTACTACTTCTCCCAATGTATAGACATTATCTTCAGCATTGTTTTCATCTTTTGCTGTGTCATCTGCCAATGCAGGGCCTATACACAAAAACATTGATATTAAATAAATAAATAAACCGGTTTTTACATTCCTCATTTTAGTCTTTCCTCCTTATTGATTGTTTAATATTTCAGTTTGAATTTGATGTTTCCTGAACAGCCCTGTTTATTGCGGGCGAGTTCCATGTTAAGATCAGATGAATAAATATCTCTGCTATCATCAACGGATAGATGAATAAAAATATGCTGAGTGCCGGATTTTTTGTTACCGTCACCTTTATCCATGGTGTTGTGTCAGCATTGTTTTGATCAAGTTTGTTATCAATGGGAGTTATAAAGCTGTACAGGGTTATCCTGATATCGCTATATTTTAATGGATTTAAGATATACAGATTATCATTTCTTAATTCCACGCCGTTTCGGTTTAATGCCACTTCCGCATAACTCGTCTTATAATTAAAATCCTCCTCGGAGATTTCACGGTATGTCTTATCCAAGACGCCGACCTTGCCTGCAAAAAATATGCTATTGACTTTAATTTTGTACCCGTTTATCAGCTCGCAGCTCATTCCTTGTCCAAGCATTATGTCATTCTGTTCATAACCCAGCATCAGGCCGCCAAGATGAAACAGTGCAACAAGACCGAAAAAGGCATGCACTATCAACATATAAAATTTAGGGCCGTTAAACTTCACCCTTATGATCCTGTAGATCTTTTCCCAGGAGCAGAAGATGAGATTTATACCCAAAATGGTCATTAACAGGCAAAGGCCTATAAACCAGAATTTTAGAAGGTGTGAACTGCCGCTTTCCGACATAACCCAGTTACGGATGAGGATGCTGTTCATAGTCCTGAAACTCATGTTTAGGGCATCAGATCCCGCCATTATCAATCCCCATGTCAACCACAAAAGGATTATAACCATATTCCATGCGGTGAGATGCAGAGAAGCCAGTCTTTCAGATATCTTACTCAAAAGAAACTCCTTGCTATCGTTAATGTAACTACAAAAACGCCGCTCAATCCTCCGATGAGCGATCTGAAATCCTCCGCCCTTTTGCCTTTGCCGGGTATATGGAAGGCCAACATCAGATAACTCATAATGATAGTTGATTGCATAAAATTTTTATTCCACATCCAGAAGTCTCCAAACTCTTGCTGACACCAGATTATCCCCGTATATTCAGAAACCAGAAAAAGAACAGTGCTGAGGACAAGGAAATTTCTGCCCATATGAGACAACCAGCTTGTCCTCTCATTAAACTCACGTTCTATAATGGATTGTGTAAAATATGCCGTTGCATAAAGCATCGTCGCCATAGAAAGAGGGCGAAAGACATGGAAAAGGATCTTGTGAATATAATTGTAATCAAATCCTGTAGATTCCAACTCATCTGAAAAAAGCAAAGCCATAATCAGCAGGAACAATATTTCAACCCATACCCATAATCTGATCTTAGATATATATCCCTTGATCCCCGGAAAAAAGATCGCCAGACACGCAAGGATGAATGAGGAAAAGAGAAAGGATTCAAAGATATTATAACCGGGGAAATGTCCTGAATTGTCGAAGATAAGAATAAGCGGTATGAAGTTGGAAATTACAGCAAAGACGGCGGAAACCATTTCACATCTTTTAAGGCCTGAAACGTTAAAAATAAATGTAATGCCGTACATTATTATGGCAGCGTAATAAAAAATCAATAACATATAAGATATCCTGAATAGATGAATACGATTAGCGTTATTTACAAAGATGCATAACGCATGTCAAGTAAAAAATATAAATTAATTACACGCTGGCTTTTTGAAAGAGACACTCTGAATAAAATTAATTAACTGTTTTAACAGACTTGCCTTGATCGGTAATTGTTGTCTTCTAATTGGATGTTGTATGATAAATTCCGGGTAGTTCAAATTATAGATTTAAAATAATTCTTGACTTGACCGTTATATTTTGCGAAATATAACGGTCTGTTGATAAGATCGAATTGTCGCTTCGTAAGAGAAATCGGCACGGCAATAATGACTTTTAACAGCTTGATTACATTAATGTTGACTCTCAATTAATAAAAAAGGACCGATTATGACAGATAAGTATTTTGATCAGGATAAATGCCTCCAGGAGGTAGAGAAATTTCATGGGCACGTATGCGGAGGCATAATAATGGGAACCCGCATGGCTATCCTTGGAATGGAGGCCATTGGTATATATGACCCAAAGGGTAAGGACCAAAAAAATCTCATAGTATATGTCGAAATGGACAGGTGCGCTACCGACGCAATACTTGTTGTTACAGGCTGCCAGCCTGGAAGACGCACTATGAAGATCCTGGATTATGGCAAGATGGCTGCCACCTTTTTAAATCTTAAGACCGGCAAGGCTGTACGGGTAGCGGCAAAAAATACTGACGGAGATAATCTCCAGACGCGTGAAATGATACAACAGAATCCTCATACAGTTGATCATGCCAAACGACCGGATGATGAACTGTTTACTATTACTGAGGTTAAGGTTGATGTAAAACCGGAAGACATGCCGGGACCGCCTTTACGGACAGTGCCATGTTCGTCATGCGGAGAACGGGTCATGGACGCGAAAGATGTTATGGTGGATGGGAAATACTTGTGCAGGCCATGTGCAGAAAATAAAAAATATTACAGTCCGGTGAATAAATGAGAGGCAGGATTCGCGTCTTCGCTTTATAAGCTTCGGCACGGCAAGAGGAGGCAAGGATTCGAGGGCTCAAGAAGAAAGAATTGTTTATAGAATTAGTGAGTGTTTTAATTAGAAGCGGATTTAATGATATGCACGGTATTCAAAAAAAAGAGATAATGGACATTTCGGACATCGATTGGAATGATCTTATTAGGATACAGAGGAAGAAAAAACCTGAGAAGAAAAAACCGGGCTCTCACTACTGGGATAAAAGAGCAGCTTCTTTCGTGGATCATGCAGGCAAGACCTTCTATCCGGATAATTTCATTAAAATCATGAAGCCTGATCCGGACTGGACCGTGCTTGATATGGGATGCGGCGGAGGGACGCTTGCCTTGCCTCTGGCATCGAGAGTCAAAGAGATAACAGCAGTGGATTTTTCAGATAAAATGCTTGAACTGCTCAAGGCCGAGATACAAAGACGTGACATTAAAAATATAAAAACCGTTAAGGCAAGCTGGGATGATGAATGGGTTGTCAGAAATATAGCCTTATATGATGTTGCTATCGCCTCCCGTTCACTGTCCGTGGATGATCTTGAGGCAGCCATTCTTAAACTGATCAGTGCAGCTAAAAAAAGAGTTTATATTTCGACCGTCGTTGGGGATGGTCCTTATGACAGGCGCATTTATGAGGCGGTCGGCAGGGAATTAATTCCTGCCGTGGATTATATCTACATCTATAATCTCCTGTACCAGATGGGGATACATGCCAATCTCTCTTTTATCTCTGAAGAAACCGCTAAGACATTTGATGACGTTAATGCAGCCGGAGATTATCTTATGTGGATGCTTCATGAGCTCACCCCTTATGAAGAGCATAAGCTGGGCCTATACCTGCATAAGAACATGGTAATGAAGGACGGCAAAAAGATATTCGATTATAGAAAGAGATTCAAATGGGCTGTTTTGTGGTGGGATAAGGAGAGCATATGACAACACAAAACGCCGATATCCTTGCTGTTGAACATATTGATTTCAGATACAGGGAAAAGAAGATCCTTAAGGATGTCAGTTTTTCGGTAACTCCGGGCGACATCTGTGGACTTCTGGGGCCTAACGGTTCTGGAAAAACGACCCTGCTTAAATGCATAAACCGGATACTTTCTAACGAAAACGGAATGATTCGGATAAAAGGTCATGATTTATCTAAACTTTCACGGAAAGAAATAGCTGGACTGATAGCGGTTGTGCCGCAGGAGCTTAATATCATGTTTCCTTTCACCGTCCTCCAGATGGTACTTATGGGAGGCAATGGAAGGTTCGGGTTTTCAGGCATTCCCGGCAGGAATGATATATCGGATGCCATGGAGGTCCTGGTGGAACTCAATATGGGTCACTTTGCGAAACGGAGATATAACCAGCTTTCAAGCGGTGAAAAGCAGATGGCATTGATTGCAAGGGCGCTTTTCCAGAGGGCCGAGATCATGCTTCTTGATGAACCGATCTCCCATCTCGATTTTAAACGTCAGTATACCATAATGGAGCTCATCAAGAGGATATCGGCAGATAAGAATCTTACTACTGTAATTACTCTTCATGATCCGAATATTGCCGGCAGGTACTGCAACAGGCTTATAATGTTGAATGAAGGCCGTATTGTCCATCAGGGCCTGCGCGACAATGTATTCCATGCGGAATCCCTTGAGGCAATCTATGATATGAGGATTAAAATAGAATACACCGACACCGGCACGGAATACGTGTTGCCGCATCATATACAATGAAAAAGAACAGCGCATTTGTCATAATTACAATCCTGCTTATCCTCTGTATTATCTTTGCCCTTACAACAGGCCAGTATCATATAAGGCTTGATACCCTATGGAAGGTTGTCTCCCTGAAATTTTCCGGAAAGACTCCCACAGATAACCTTGCCACACCATCCATGGTATTATGGTCAGTCAGGATGCCAAGAGTCCTTATGGCAGTACTTGCAGGGGCAGCACTTTCAGTTGGCGGGGTTGTATTCCAGGGGATTATGAGAAACCCTCTCGTATCACCTTCATTCCTCGGGGTTAACCACGGCGCGATATTCGGCGCATCTCTTTCCATAATATTCTTCAGTAAGTCCGCATTCAGCATCGAAAGCTTCGCCTTCTTCTGGGCCGTTGCCGCCGTGGCACTGGTCTATTTGATAGGGAACCGTGGTGTTAATACCATAACGACTCTTGTTATAGCAGGTGTCATTGTATCCACATTTTTCATGGCGGCCGGTTCATTCCTGAAATATATAGCCGATCCTTATGAAGAACTCCCCGCCATCGTCTATTGGACCATGGGCGGACTTAACAACATCCTATGGGCCAATGTAAGACGGGCCTTTGTCATAATAGGGATAGGGATCACAGTAATATATATATTCAGATGGCGGCTCAATCTCATGGCCATAGGGGATGAAGAGGCAATGTCCATGGGGGTGAATGTCAATCGTTCAAGGATTATATACATGCTCTTTGCAACCCTGATCGTTGCAGCCGGTAGCTCCTCCTGCGGGATAATAATGTGGGTTGACCTTATTGTGGCCCATATCTCGCGCATGGTGGTAGGTTCTGACCATGATGTCCTGATCCCTTTTGCCGCGATACTGGGGGCGGTCTTCCTGCTCTTTACCGATACTATTGTAAGGAGCCTGCCGGGAGGCGAGATACCGATCAGCATTATTACATCCTTTATGGGCGCCCCGCTTCTGGGATATCTTCTCATAAAACAGAATAATGAATGGAAGGGATAATATGAAAAAGATTTTGATTTATTTCCTCCTTTTAGCGATATCTCTCCTGTTCCTGCAGGGATCCTGCAACAGGCTCCTTTATGCCGGGGAATACAAGACAATTATTGATATGGATGAAAATAAAGTTGAGGTTCCGGCAAATCCGCAGAGGATAGCATGCATGCATGCGGTTTCTTCAAACAGGATTATCATCCTGGGAGGAGGCGATCGCCTGACCCTGATGATGCAACCGACACCCTGGGCATACAAACTTTTTCCGGAGATAACGAGCGTTGAAATAACTAATAATTTTAGAGGAAACGTTGAACAACTCTTAAAACTCAATGTGGATCTCGTCCTTTATTCACCCAATCCCGGCGAGGTGAAAAAATACCAGGAAGCAGACATAAGATACGCCTGCGGATTTTCCGTTCAGAAAAGGCCTCGGACCATGGATGAATTCATGGATAACTTCAAGAGGCAGGTAACATTTTTCGGAGATCTTCTTGGCCCTGATGCACAGTCAAAGGCAAAAAAGTACAAAGAGCATTTTGATGAAAAGATCAAAAAGATCCTCTCAATAACATCCAGGATTGATAAAAAGGATTGGCCGAAGGTGTATTATGGCGGGAGGAGCGGCAATCCATTATACAGTCAGGGGAACTCAAGCGTAATGCAGTGGTTCACCGAGGTGGCGGGAGGCGATTACCTGACCGGGGAGCTTGCGGATAATTTCTGTGAGGTCAACATGGAGAAGGTCCTGTCCTGGGACCCTGATATAATCCTGATGAGCGGCGCAGGAGATGCCTTTGACATCGTAGCCAAAAAATCGAACTGGGCAACCACAAGTGCTGTAAAAAACGGAAAAATATATAAAATCCCTGTCGGGACCTTTTTATGGGAGCAGGCAGGCGGCGAGGCCATCCTGCTTGCCGTTTACATGGCAAAGCTATTCCACCCTGATCAGTTCAAGGACTGGGATATGATAAAAGAAATGAAGTCTTTATTTTCCGAGGTCTATGGTAAAGACATAACAGATGAAGATGCAGAAAGGATATTGAAATGTCTTCCACCCCCGTGAGAAAAAAAATCGGCCTGATACTATTTATAGCGCTTTTTCTGGCCCTGTCTTTATGCACCGTGAACTCAGGGATTGCTTCCGGGACACGGACGATTACGGGGTTAGACGGAGAAAAAATCGAGATACCTGCCTATCCTGAAAGGATAGGATGTTTCTATCATCCTGCCTATGATAAGATCCTCATGCTGAGCAGCGGTTCAAGGATTGCCATGCTTCCCGGAGATGCCACACCATGGGCATATAAATATTATCCTGTACTGAAAAGCGTCATCACCCAGAAGACAGAAGGCCTGCCTGATCTGGAAAGGCTCCTCGCCCTCAAGGTCGATATGGTATTTTATCCCAAGGGGAAGATCAATATCGGTCAGGTTGTAGAGGCCGGCATCCCTGCGGTTTGTCCCTATACCAATAATGCGGTGCCGACCAACATCGATGCATACATGAGCGAATTTAAAAAGCAGATCAGGTTTTTCGGGGAGATTCTTGGGGACGATGCAAAGACCCGCGCCGAGAGATACTGCCGGTATCTGGATGAGATCAATTCAAAGGTCAAGGCCATCACATCCAAGATCCCTGAATCCGATAAACCGAAAGTATATTATGGGAAGCAGACTGATCTATACTCGACCCAGGGCAATAATACCATAATGAGATGGTACACAGAATTTGCCGGCGGTATATATTTGCCAAAGGATCTCCAGAAATATTTTGCCACGGTCAGCAGGGAACAGGTGATAGCATGGGACCCGGATATAATTCTTCTTGGTATGAACGGTGCGTTTGATTCAAAGACCGGCGACTCGAACCTGAAAGAGTATAGGGCATACAAGGCTGGAAAGGTCTATAACATACCGGCGGGGATATTCTACTGGGACATGACAAGCTGTGAGACGGCATTACTGCCTTTATATCTTGGAAAGATGTTTCATCCGGAACTTTTTAAAGACTGGGACATTATTAAAGAGATGGAAAAATTCTATTCAGAGATATATAGAATAGATATGACAGACGAAGATGCGGAAAGAATTTTAAAAGCTATACCTCCACTATAGATCAATATCAAACCATGATAACAACAATACAATGCACAATATGTGAAAACCTTTGCCGCATTACAGAAAATGGGACCGGTATTTGCGGGATGTACACAAATAACGGAAATGAGATAATAGAAAAACATCCTGATAATTATCTTGTGGTCGTTCCCTCCGAAATCGAATCAATGCCCATGTTGCATTACCATATCGGCGGAAAGTTCCTCCAGATATGCACTATAGGCTGCAATTTCAGGTGCAGCGGAT
>Ga0153915_10007324_pt1 | contig 10403 bp, 12 predicted proteins | sample Opewatmetagenome_2_FD_107003 | JGI IMG/M metagenome (GOLD analysis project Ga0153915, IMG submission 107003) | Freshwater wetland microbial communities from Ohio, USA - Open water 3 Core 3 Depth 3 metaG | ecosystem: Environmental > Aquatic > Freshwater > Wetlands | place: USA: Ohio, Lake Erie... | reverse complement strand
GTCGCTACAATACGCCGCGTGCCGCCGCCAGCCAGGTGGGTGCGCACCTTGGTGTGAGGGACCCCGAGACCTGCTGATGTCACGACTGGCGGCTCGACCACGCTTGCGGGCGCTTCTTCGCGTCGTCGCCCCGCTCCTCGTCCTCGTCGCCCTCGCCGGCTGCGCGATGCTTCCGCCGACCCCGGAGACAAAGCAGTCGAAGGAGGTCTTCGTCCTCTACGCCATCGTGCTCGGAGTTGGGGCGGTTGTCTTCGTGGGCGTCGAGGGATTCATCCTCTACTCGATCGTGCGCTATCGCCGGCGCGACGACCGGCTGCCCACCCAGCTTCACGGCAACAACACGATCGAGCTGGTCTGGACGGCGATCCCCACGGTGATCGTGCTCGTCCTCTTCGTGCTGTCGACCCTCACGCTGAACTCGATCGAGGCACGGGCGACCAGCCCGCGGGTGAACATCGAGGTGAACGCCTTCCAGTGGCAGTGGAACTTCCACTACCTCGACACCGACAACGACCCAACAAACGACGTGTCGGTCACCGGCACACCGGCCGCCCCGCCGGTGATGGTCGTGCCGGTGGGCGAGCCGATCCACCTCATCCTCAAGTCAGCCGACGTCATCCACGCCTTCTACGTCCCGCAGTTCCTGGTGAAGCGCGACGTCATCCCGGTGAGCGAGGGGCGCGCCCCGAACACGCTGGAGTTCACCGTCAGCGACGTGGGCACCTACGCCGGGCAATGCGCCGAGTTCTGCGGCGATCTGCACGCCCGCATGACCTTCCGGGTACAGGCCATGACCCGCGCCGACTACGACGCCTGGTATGCGGCCGCTGCGTCGGGTGCCACGCCGGCGCCATCGGTGAGCCCCGGTGGCACGGTGCTGAAGATCACGGCCGACCACATCTCGTATGACGTGCACGCGCTGACCGCTCCGGCCAACCAGGCGTTCACCATCGAGTTCACGAACAAGGAGGCCGTCTCCCATAACGTGGCCATCTACCAGGGCAGCACGGCGATCTTCCATGGCGAGTTCATCACCGGCCCGGGCACCGTCACCTACTCCATCAAGGCACTGCCGGCGGGGACCTATACCTTCATCTGCGACGTGCACCCGATCCCGGACATGACCGGGACCCTCACCATCAAGTAGACCCAGCGAGCTGAGCGAGGAACCGATGGCAACCACGGCCCTGAGCCCCGCAACCGAGACCTACCGCAGGTCATGGGTGCTCGATTGGCTGACCACCGTCGACCACAAGAAGATCGGGATCCTGTACATCGTCAACTCCTTCATCTTCTTCCTGGCGGCCGGCATCCTGGCCCTCGTGGTGCGTTCCGAGCTGGCGGTCCCCGGGCTCCAGTTCCTCGATGAGCGGACCTACAACCAGGCCTTCACCATGCACGGGACGATCATGGTCTTCCTGTTCATCGTGCCGATCCTGTCCGGCTTCGGGAACTACATCGTCCCGCTCCAGATCGGCGCCCCGGACATGGCCTTCCCGCGGATCAACGCGCTGAGCTTCTGGTTCCTGCCGCTGGGCGGGATCCTGGTCTTCTCCGGCTACCTGTTCGGTGGAGCCGCGGCGGAGGGCTGGACCCTCTACGCGCCACTGAGCAACGGCACCTACTCCAGCGGGGTTGGCACCGATCTGTGGCTGGTGGGGCTGACCCTGATCGGCACGGCGTCGATCCTCGGCGCGGTGAACTTCATCGCCACCATCTTCAAGATGCGGGCGCCGGGCATGACCCTCTTCCGGATGCCCATCCTGGTCTGGACCGTGCTCACCACCCAGGTGCTGATCCTGCTGGCTACGCCCGTGCTGGCGGCAGGCATGATCGCGCTCTTCATCGACCGCAACTACGGCGGCAGCTTCTTCGACCCCAACGCCGGCGGCAACCCGGTCCTCTGGCAGCACCTCTTCTGGTTCTTCGGCCATCCCGAGGTGTACATCGTCATCCTGCCGGCGATGGGCGTGGTGAGCGAGATCCTGCCGGTCTTCACCCGTCGCCCGCTGTTCGGGTACCGCGCTTTCGTCTTCGCCACGATCGCCATCGGCCTCCTGAGCTTCAGCGTCTGGGCGCACCACATGTTCACCACCGGCCAGGTCTTCCTGCCGTTCTTCAGCTTCATGACCGCCCTGATCGCCGTGCCGACCGGGGTGAAGATGTTCAACTGGATGGCGACCCTGTGGCGGGGCTCGATCACCCTGGCTACGCCGATGCTGTTCGCCCTCGGCTTCCTGTCGATGTTCCTGATTGGCGGGATCAGCGGCGTGATGCTGGCGGAGCCCCCGATCGACTTCCACCTCCAGGACACCTATTTCGTGGTCGCGCACCTGCACTACGTCTTCTTCGGCGGCAGCGTCTTCGGCGTCTTCGCGGCCACCTACTACTGGTTCCCCAAGATGTTCGGACGCCGCCTCAACGAGCGCCTCGGCAAGATCCACTTCGCCCTGCACTTCATCGGCTTCAACCTGGCCTTCTTCCCGATGCACTTCCTGGGGATCGCCGGCATGCCGCGCCGGATCGCCGACTATTCACCCGATGCGGGATGGACCTTCTGGAACCTGGTGTCGACCGTCGGGGCGTTCCTGATCGCCATCAGCATCCTGCCGTTCCTCGTGAACCTGGTGGCCACCTTCATCAACGGCGAGAAGGCGGGCGACGATCCGTGGGAGGGAAACACCCTGGAGTGGGCGACCAGCTCGCCGCCGCCGCCGTACAACTTCGACAAGCTGCCGCCGATTCGCAGCGAGCGCCCCGTCTGGGACCTGCGCCACCGCCATGACGCTGAGCATCCCGCTGACGAAGGGGCGGTCGTGGAGGGCGCGCCGTCATGAGCACCGAGCGGCCACTCCCCATCAGCCACCGCGAGGCCGGGATGCCGACCCCGCTGGTCGGCATGCTCCTCTTCATCTCCAGCGAGGTGATGTTCTTCGGCGGCCTGTTCGCGGCGTACTTCAACGCGCGGGCTGTCCATATCGGCACCTGGGGGCCGCCATCGCCAGCGCCAGCGATCGAGATCCTGCCGATCCCGCTGCCGATCACCCTGATCCTGATCGCGTCGAGCTTCACCATGCAGTTCGGCGTCTTCGCCATCCGGCGCGGCGACCAGCGAGCCATGCGCAACTGGATCCTGCTGACCCTGGTGCTGGGCGTGACCTTCCTGATCGGCCAGATCTACGACTACACCACGCTGGGCTTCGGCATCAGCGACGGCGCCTTCGGCACCGTCTTCTACACGCTCACCGGCTTCCACGGGGCGCACGTCTTCGGGGGGACGGTGGGGCTCACCATCCTGGCGGCGCGCGCCTCGCGCGGGCAGTTCAGCAAGGGCAACCACGTTGCCGTCGAGGCGATCAGCATGTACTGGCACTTCGTCGACGTCGTGTGGATCGCCCTCTTCTCGACCCTCTATTTCCTGCGCTAGGAGACCGCTGACGTGACCGACACCGCGTTCGGCTACCTCCTCCTCGGGATCGGGATCGTCTTCGTGCTGGTGGTGGTCTTCGTGCTGACCAGCCACCTCGGCGCTCCGCAGCGTGCGGCCAAGCCGCCGCGCGGCGTGCACATGCCGCGCCCCAGCTCGCTACCGGTGAGCATGGAGATCGGCACCACCCTGCTCGGTGCCGGGCTCGCCTTCCGCCCGGATGACCAGCCCATTGCCAACCTCTACCTGGCGATCCCCGGATTGCTGGTGATGGTCTACGGCATCGTGCGCTGGGTGCGGGCTGCCGGCCGGGAATGGCACGAGGCCGAGAGCGGCAGCCACGACGACGCCCCGGGGCACTGATTCGAAGGTGACGACCGCGTTGGCGGAGGACGGCGCGCGGCGCGGCGCACCGGTGCCGCTGCGATACCTTGTGGCAGGGGCGTTGGTGCCGCTGGTGCTGCTCGCGTTGTGGGGAGCGCTCCTGCTGTCACGCGGCGGGACGCCGGTCGGGGCGCTGATCGGCATGGAGGCGCCGACCTTCGCCCTGGCCGATCTTGACGGCAACCCGGTCCGCCTGGCGGATCTGCGCGGCCGCCCGGTGATCGTCAACTTCTGGGCAAGCTCATGCGGTCCGTGCGTCGAGGAGTTCCCGCTGCTCGCGGAGGCGCTGGAGCAGCATCGCAGCGAGGGGCTGGCGATCGTTGGTATCGTCTACCGCGACCGTTCTGAATCGGCGAAGGAGTTCATGACCCGGTTGGGCGCCACCTGGCCGGCGGTGATGGATCCGGCCGAATCGGTCGCAACCAGCTATGGGGTGGTGGGGCCTCCGGAGAGCTTCTTCATCGGTCGGGACGGACTCATCGCCGGTCGCCAGATCGGTCAGTTGAGCCAAGCAGACCTGGATCGCCAGCTGGGCACGATCCTGGGCAGGGAGTGAGGCAGATGGACTCGAACCTTCCGGTGGCGCGCGAGGAGACCGCGCTGGCGCTCGACACGGCCGGCGGGCCGGAGGGAGAGCACAACCCCCAGGAGCAGCGCATCGAGCAGAACCTCGCCGTCGCGCTGCTGCCCCTGGCCATCATCGCCTTCCTGGTCGTCTCCTTCGTGGCCGCTGCCTGGACCTTCCTGGCCGCTCTACCAGCCAGCTGATCGCCGCTCGCGGCATGACCGAAGCGGCCGTCCAGGTCTCCGATCTGCGCAAGAGCTATGGGACGCTCGAGGCGGTCGCGGGGATCGATCTGAGCGTCGCCCGGGGGGAGGTCTTCGCCCTGCTGGGACCCAACGGGGCCGGCAAGACGACAACCGTCGAGATCCTTGAGGGCCACCGGCATCGCAGCGGCGGCGAGGTGTCGGTGCTCGGTCACGATCCCGCGCGAGGGGAGCGGGAGTTCCGGCAGCGGATCGGCATCGTCCTGCAGTCGACAGGGGTCGAGCCCTACCTGACGGTCGCCGAGTCGGTGTCGCTCTACGGCGGCTACTACCCGCACCCGCGCTCGGTGGACGAGGTGATCGAGCTGGTCGGCCTGACGGAGCAGCGCGACCGCCGCATCGGGAAGCTGTCGGGCGGGCAGCGGCGACGAGTCGACCTGGCCATCGCCCTCGCCGGCGACCCGGAGCTCCTCTTCCTGGATGAGCCGACCACCGGCTTCGACCCCGCTGCGCGGCGCCAGGCGTGGGAAATGGTGCGGGGGTTGGCCACGCTGGGCAAGACGATCTTCCTGACGACCCATTTCATGGACGAGGCGCAGGCTCTGGCGGACCGGGTGGCGATCATCGCGGCCGGAAGGATCGTGGCCGAGGGCACGCCCGAGAGTCTGGGCGGGCGGGCGGATCCGGTCACCCGCCTGCGATTCTCGGTTCCCGCGGACGTGACGCTGCCGGAGCGATTCGGCGCGACCCGGGTCGGCGCAGCCCTGGAGCTGACCACTGCCGAGCCCACCAGGCTGCTGCACGACCTCACCGGCTGGGCGATCGGAGAGGGGATCGAGCTGGAGGGCCTGGAAGCCATCCGGCCATCGCTGGAGGACGCCTACCTGCGCCTGACCGGACCGGACCTGGCGCCCGAGGAGGAGGGCGCGTGAGCGACCTGCGCCTTGCCCTGCGACAGGTGGGCTACGAGAACCGGGCGTTCTGGCGCAACCCGGCGGCCGCCTTCTTCACCTTCGCCTTCCCCCTGATCTTCATGGTCATCTTCAACGTGATCTTCAGCGGAACCGGCGGGGGAGAGCCGGGCTTCACCGCGGCGGACTTCTTCACGCCGGCGATCATCGTCTTCGCGGTGATCACCGCCACCTTCACCAACCTGGCGATGATGGTCACCACCGCTCGTGACGCCGGCATCCTGAAGCGGGTGCGGGGCACGCCCTTGCCCGGCTGGGCCTACCTGCTGGGAAGGATCCTGCACGCCGTGCTGGTGGCCTACCTGCTGGTGGTGATCGTGGCCGCCTTCGGGGCGATCCTGTACGACGTCCGCTTCCCGTGGGACCGTCTGCCGGCGCTGATCCTGACGCTGAGCGTGGCGGCCGCCACCTTCTGCGCCCTTGGCCTTGCGCTGTCCGGCCTCATCCCCAACGCCGACGCGGCCCCGGCGGTCACGAACGGGATCATCTTCCCGATCCTGTTCATCAGCAACGTCTTCATCCGCATGGACAACCCGCCGGCCTGGATGGCGACCCTCTCCAGCGTCTTCCCGGTCCGCCATTTCGCCGACGCCATGGCCTTGCTCTACGATCCGCGGACGACGGGCAGCGGCCTGTCGGGGAGCGACCTGGCGATCATGGCCGCCTGGGGCGTCGGGGCTCTCCTGGTGGCGATCAGGACCTTCAGCTGGGAGCCGCGCCATTGACGCCGCACGGCACGGGCGGCTGAGCGCCGGCCTGGCACCTAGGCCCGGGCGGCGCTCCCCGCTGCGGGGTAGCGCTGCTCAACGTACTCGTCGAGGATCTGCAGGAAACGGGGCACGATCTCCTCGCCGCGCAGCGTCGTGCGCAGCTTGCCGTCCACGAAGACCGGCGCAACCGGCTCCTCGAAGGTGCCCGGCAGGCTGATCCCGATGTCGGCGTGCTTGGATTCGCCGGGCCCGTTGACCACGCAGCCCATCACCGCCACCTTGAGCTCCTCGACCCCCGGGTGGGCGGTCCGCCAGACGGGCATCTGGTCGCGAAGGTAGGCGCCGATGTCGCGGGCCATCTCCTGGAAGAACGCGGAGGTGGTGCGGCCGCAGCCCGGGCAGGCGCTCACCTGCGGCGTGAAGCTGCGCAGGCCCATCGACTGCAGGATCTGCTGGGCGACCTGCACCTCCTCGGTGCGGTCGCCGCCGGGATCCGGGGTGAGGCTGACGCGGATGGTGTCCCCGATGCCTCGTTGCAGCAGGATGGCCAGCGCGGCGGTTGAGCCGATGATCCCGCGCGAGCCCATCCCGGCCTCGGTCAATCCCAGGTGCAGCGGGTAGTCGCAGCGCGCCGCCAGCCGCTCGTAGACCTCGACCAGGTCCTGCACGCCGCTCACCTTGGCGGAGAGGATGATCCGGTCGTGGGCCAGCCCGGTCTCCTCGGCCAGGCGGGCCGAGCGAAGGGCCGATTCGAGCATCGCCTCGATCATCACCGAGCGGCTCTCCTGCGGCTCCGGCAGGGCGGCATTGGCATCCATCAGCTCGGTTAGCAGCTGCTGATCGAGCGACCCCCAGTTCACGCCGATGCGCACCGGCTTGCCGTTCGCCACCGCCACTTCGACGATCTGCGCGAACTGCTCGTCGTGGCGCTTGGTGCCGACGTTGCCCGGGTTGATGCGGTACTTGGCCAGCGCAGCCGCGCACTCGGGGTGGCGGGTCAGCAGGAGGTGGCCGTTGTAGTGGAAGTCGCCGATCAGCGGGACGCCGATCCCGAGCCGGTCGAGCTTCTCTCGGATGAGCGGGACGGCACGGGCGGCGTCGTCGTTGTTCACCGTGATCCGCACCAGCTCCGAGCCCGCGTGGGCAAGCTGGGCGACCTGGATGGCGGTGGCATCCGCGTCTGCGGTGTCGGTGTTGGTCATCGACTGCACCACCACCGGATGCCCGGAGCCGATCAGGACGCTTCCCACGTCCACGGTGCTGGTGGCGCGGCGCTCGATCACGGGGTCCATCGTAGCGCAGCGCAACGGGGTGCTAATTTGCGTCTTTGCGCAAGTACCGATACACTAGACTGCAGTAATGACCGCCACCGTTCCGCCCACCACGGGCGCGCCCACCCCCGACAAGGCCGCGCTCCGCCACCACAAGGTGGCCATCATCGGCTCCGGGCCCGCCGGCCTGACCGCCGCCATCTACGCCGCCAGGGCCAACCTGGAGCCGATGGTCTTCGCCGGCAACGTCCCGCTGGGCCAGCTGATGATCACCTCGGACGTCGAGAACTACCCGGGCTTCCCTGGCGGCATCCAGGGTCCCGAGCTGATGCAGCTCTTCCGGGACCAGGCCGAGCGCTTCGGCGCCACCCTGCTCGACAAGGACGTCACCCGCGTCGACTTCAGCGAGCGGCCATTCCACCTGTGGGTCGGCGACGACGAATACCGTGCCGAGGCCGTGATCGTGGCGACCGGGGCCTCCGCGCTGTGGCTGGGACTCCCCGGCGAGGAGGCCTTCCGCGGCCGCGGCGTCAGCGCCTGCGCGACCTGCGACGGCTTCTTCTTCCGCGATCGAGAGATCGCCGTGGTCGGCGGAGGCGACACCGCGCTCGAAGAGGCGCTCTTCCTGACCCGCTTTGCCTCCAGGGTCACCATGCTTGTTCGCCGTAACGCGTTCCGCGGCAGCAAGATCATGCAGGACCGCGTCTTCGCCCACCCCAAGATCGAGGTGCGCTGGAACACCGAGGTCACCGATGTGACCGGTGACATGACCGTCAGCCAGCTGGCCCTGCGCGACACCGCCACCGGCGCGACCTCGACGCTCGATGTCCAGGGGCTCTTCGTGGCGATCGGCTACAAGCCCAACACCGACCTGTTCGTCGGTCAGCTCGACCTCGACGAGCGCGGCTACTGCATGGTCGAGAGCAACACCCGCTCGAAGATCGAGGGCGTCTTCGTGGCAGGGGACGTGCACGATCATCGCTACCGGCAGGCGGTCACCGCCGCCGGCGAGGGGTGTCGGGCGGCGATCGACGCTGAGCGCTGGCTCGAGTCGGTCGGCGAGACGGAAGCCTCGACCGCCACCAACTGGTAGCGACTGGCCGTTCGGCAGCGCTCAGCCGAGAAGCTGCTCTGCCAGCTCCGGCGTGATCCCTTCCCGACCGCCGGAGGCCAGGTGGTGCAGCGTGGTGGCCCATCGCTGATCCGCCGCCACCGCGATGCGCAGCTCGCGCTTCGCATCCGCCAGCTCTCCCTGCTTGGCCAGCTCAACGGCTCGCCAGAAGACCAGCTCGTAGGCCTCCGGGGCAAGGTGCCGGGCCTCCTCGTATCGCGCCCCGACGCTCATCCCTTCCCGGGCGGCATCTCCGTCGTCATCGAGCAGCTCGTAGGCCAGCTGCATGGTGACGATGCGCCGCAGCTCGGGAACCGGGTCAGGGTGATCCTCGATGCGCAGGTCCATCAGCCGCCCGCGCCAGCTCGCAGGCTCCACCGAGGCTCCGACGATCGCGATCGCGGCCGACTGACGGCCACGCACGTCACCTCCCTCGGCCTCGGCCGCCTCGAGGGCGCGCAGCAGCCGCTCGGCGAATGGCGCTCCGTCGGCCAGACCCTGCTCGTAGGCGGCGGCCATCGCCGGCCAGCAGCTGTCGCGCTCGAGCAGGTTTCCCTGGACGCTGAATCCATCGCGGACGAGGTGGCCGCAGGCGGGGATGCAATCCGTGCCGGTGTGCGCGGCGGCCATGCCCTGGGCATCGACCACCCCGAGCTGCCGGACGGCGGCCTGCTCGTCGCTCGACACGCAGGCGGCCACCACCTCCGTCGCGGAGCGCCCGGCGCGCAGCAGCGCCAGGCCGATCGGCCCGAAGCTGATGTTCACCGAGGCCTGGGTGGCGATCGCCCCGACTCCGGCCTCGAGCCAGGGAACGACGGGGCCGACGCCGAGGTAATGCGACTGGACCGCGACGCCGAATCGCCCGGTCTGCGGATCGCGAGCCACGATGCTGTACGTCATGCCGGCAGGGTAGCGGCCTCGGCGACGGCAAGCCAGTCATCCACGGCATCGCTTGATGGCAGGGCGCGCACGACGCAGCTGTCGAGCGCCTCGCGGTACGTGGCGAGCAGATGCGGGACGTCTGCCGGATCCTCAGCGGCCACCCCGGGGAATCCCCGCAGCGCCACCTCCTGCTCGTCGAAGAGGCGGGTGTACGGGCGTGGGCGGCCCCGGTAGCGGGAACCCTCCGCTGCCAGCCGCTCGGCTGCGCCAGGGCCGATCGCCACCCGGACATAGCACGCCACCCGGGGGACCGGCCTGCCGGCCACCTCCGCGCCCTCCGTGATCCGACCCCGTGCCCAGGCGATGCGCTCGGGAAACGCCCAGTTGAGCAGCACCACGTCGGCGACCTCGCCTCCCAGGAAGCACATCCGCGGACCCAGGGCCGAGACCGCCAGGCGCGCGCCAGGCAGCAGAGCGCGCAGCTCCGCGATCGCCTCGCGGACGGCCGCCAGCGACGACCCGGAGCCCGTCCCCACGCCGATCACCAGGCGATCCGTCGGGAGCCCCAGCCGCGCCACCTCGGCCACGATCGAAGATGGGTCACGCTCCGAGAGCGGAACGACCCCCACGCACAGGTCGAGCCTCGACGCGCGACCAGCGGCGGCCGCGAGGGTTGCGAGGCCCGAGCCGCGCCGCCCATCGTTGGCCCACAGCTCGTCATAGCCGAGCTGCTCCACCCGCTCGCCGAGGCGCGCCAGCTCCGTGGCGACGGGGTGCGGCAGGGCGGTCATCCCGAACCCGAGGTGGCGCTCCACGCGGGAATGATGACAGCCCGTCGTACACTCCAAGCTCACACGCAGCGGAGGCGATCATGCAGGC
>Ga0153915_10007323_pt1 | contig 10403 bp, 11 predicted proteins | sample Opewatmetagenome_2_FD_107003 | JGI IMG/M metagenome (GOLD analysis project Ga0153915, IMG submission 107003) | Freshwater wetland microbial communities from Ohio, USA - Open water 3 Core 3 Depth 3 metaG | ecosystem: Environmental > Aquatic > Freshwater > Wetlands | place: USA: Ohio, Lake Erie... | reverse complement strand
GGTAATTCTTTAAAGAACCCTAAATAAACCCGGTTCACAAGAAAGTAGGAGTGAGCAAAGCGATTGTTGTTCGTGTTTTCTTCAGGGATGCTGGTGCTGATGGTGCATCGGTAGCGGATGATACCGATATAGGGATAGGGACATCCGCATTCTAAATTTTCAGTTTCTCCGGGATTAATAAGACGATTATAATGATGATTATAAGAATACCAGACTTGAACAAGTCCAAAAAAAGCGTAGCCATAGGTGCTTAATAAAAATTCTCCAGAAAATGGGGCGGTTCCGATATTTTTTACAACACACTTACAGGTAAGACCCTCTATATAAATTTCATCAACAATACGTACTATTGTTAAATCTGGCTTACCTTCGAGTATTGATGTATCAGTTTCGTTAATCTTTTGTGCCATTGATGGAATGATTGCTGTCCCGATGAACAAGAGAATGATGCCGACCGCCAAATATTTCCTGGGCAGAGGGTATTTGTTCATATCTTTTCTCCCCGATACAATTTTATAACATGGTTCCCCTTTAAAAACATATCCAGAGCCAATCCTATTTTAGGGAACAAATGTATCCAAAGAAAGGGGAAAGCATTGACACGGTTTTAAGATACTCAATGGTTTTTTATGCGATACATATGGTAAAAAATAATAAAAAGAGAGAAAAGGATTTTCGATAGGATTCCCTCTTGACCAGGAGGATGTGAAATTAGACGCCCTCGTAACCTATCTATTCAGGAGAATATTTTTAAGCTCCGCTATATCATTCTTGGTATCTTCGAGTTCTTTCAATTTTTTCTGTTCGATAGTTTTTATTACTTCGGACAACTCGACTGTGGATGTATAAATATGAACTGGTCTACCTTTTCCTTTCCCCTTAAGGTCCCGTTTTTTTACCCATCCTCTTCTACGCAGTTCCTGCATAACTAGACTCACCTCAGGCTGTCGTAGATTCGTTCCCCTTTCTACATCGGTAGATCTGCATTCATCGACCTGTGAAATATACATCAATGCTTTCGAGAGATTCTTCGGCATTCCGATCTCCGAAAATAATCGGATTATCTCCTCATCCTTCTTATCTAATGCAAGATTTGCTTTTGTTTTCATCCACATCACCCTGCCTTCAATATATCTCTGTGGCGTATAAATATTTTTTTATAATATTTTTCTGATAAAAAATAAGGTTCATTTTTATTATCACCGATGAACAATTCTCATTTATATTTATTTGGAAAATCCTTTGTATATTGCAGACGACATCATCAGTGATGTTCATTTCTTGTGATACCTGGTGTTTCGACTTATCCTTACGGATTTCTCCTTATCTGTTGAATTAGTTCTTTAGAAATTGATTTGCCTGATGTCATCACTAACGATTGGAAAAAAATCTATAAAAACATATTCCTAGGGGTCAAGCATTGACGTGGTTTTTTTTATGCGAATAAAAAAAGAAGAATAGAAGGTCTCCTTTGATCCTTCTTACTTCTTCTGCAGTACCGTTCGCATTGCAGCAACACGTTAATAACGATATCAAAGAGACCACACAAGGCTAAGAAAAACCAATAAATGGGACTGAATCCACCAAAACTAATATTCAAATAGGCGGTAACCACGCCAATGATCAGCATAAAAGATACAAGGATACGTAAAAAAAAGTACCCTTTGCTTATTCCTTCATTGAACCACGACATATCTACACCTTCAATTTGATTAGTATCTATGTATTGTTCAAAAACATATCCTAGAAACAGGTTGGGGGAAAGCGTTGACACGGTTTTATTAGGATGGAGGATCGGACCTTTTTCAGTCTGAAAACATTGATTAGATTTTTCTATTTATGAATAATCACAAAATGAAACAAGATTATTCCGTTTGCTGTTTCTGTTACCGATAATGCATTATGTGCACGAGCGGTGACTTCGATATTGATCGGCCCAAATCCTAATGGGCATCCCTCAAATATTGGAGACCAAATTGATGAATACCCAGACCAATACATTTTAAATGATCCCCCTGGTTGTAATGACGTAATAGTAACTGATCCCTCCACAGCGAAATTTTTAATGAATCTTTTATAAGATTCGTTATGATGAAAATGTAATTGAATTGCATCAAATTCTCCAACATTCTTAATCGTGAAACCTCCACCACGTCCTCCGGTAATACGTATGGTCAGGTTCGTTGCATTTGTATTAATCTTATATGGTGTTTGCTCCGGTTTATCGATGGTATAATCTACTTGGTTTAATGGCGACGCAATAGCCTCTGTTCCGCATAGAATTACCAATCCAAGTATAACAAAGGAAGTAAACTTTTTCATATTTTTTCCTCCTTTATTATTTTTTTTTAACAATATTCTCCTATATAAAAATATCCTACGAAACAGTAGGTTAGGAAAGCATTGACACAGTTTCTACTTTTTAGTTAAAAGAAATTCCGTAATCAGTGAAAAAATAAATGCAATGAATAATAAGATAAGATACCCAAGAAATTCTATTTTAGTTCCAGTGAAAAAAAACCTATGATAATGATAATAACGGCAATCCATATACCTGCAATAATCAGATGGTTGCTCTCCATATAATGTTTTGAAATAATTCCTTCTTTATAAACATATCCTCCTCAGGGGAAAGCATTGACACGGTTTTTGATCAAAATACTTCAGTCCGTCCTTCCTTTCACAATTTTTAAGAGATCTACCTGCTCATAGGTTTCATAGCATGCGGCACCGACAATTACGCTGAGGTATCCTTCATGTATCCCAGGGTCCAGATGAACCTGTAGCACAAGGCTGATTCTTCCTTTGTTATCAGTGACACCACTGCAACCACTACCTAATCCCTTGATGATTACCTTTGCACCGGTGATTGGATGGCCCTTTGTGTCGTTGACATGAACGAAATAGGACACGTTTGTCACTTCATCGTCAGCGATAGTCGTCATTATGGGAGTGACTGTGACGATAAGTCGCTCGGGGAACAAACAAGGATTCAGGATGTACGAAAGAATAGCGCCGAGCGCGACCACGCCAATGATTAGCGACACCGTAACTCGAAGAGGAAGCCCAAGGACTGCATGGTCATCGCGTACAAAATAACGACAATCTTTTCTTCTCTGCATGGTTGAATCTCCCAGACGAATTCTCAAACGATAAATACTTTAATATATATTTAATACTTATTTTTGTCAATCTGGGAGTATAAGTTACAAATTATTGGAGGTCGTACGATGTTTTCCACTGACGAACATGGCGTGATAGGGCAACCGATTTATCTTTTGATTACGGTGGTTGTTTCCGTTGTCATCATCGGAATATTTCTTGTTATTCTCTCGACCAAGACAATCGAATCTCAGAGATATGCTGTTGAACATGAAGTCGATAGAATTATGTCGCAGGCGATCACGATGTATGACTACGCAGATGAGGGGTCCTTCTCCTCAATCCATGTGGACTTTCCCTTCGCCATGCATTTCATCGTTTTTGGTGGTCTACCCCAAAATGATACCCAGCAACCTACCAACCGTAGCCTCAACGCATCAACAAGCAACAACTACTACTATGTCATGGTTGACGGAACCATTCACACAGGCCACGCCGTGGTCTGTTTTTCAGCTCAAAATAGTTCTCAGCTAGCATTGTTTCGCTCTGGGAGCTATAACCTTACTCTCGAACTAGTGCGTGAAGGAGACACGGCCTATGTTAAAATTTATTAAGAATTCATCGGGATTCATGGGATTTACCCTCACAAGCGTTGGCCTTCTCATAGCATCTGGTATCCTTCTCATCGTGGTGTGCTCTCTTATAGCTTCGAATCCCTGGCAAGAAACTGAGGAGCTTCACGCGGTCGCTCGGAACGTTGCGACGCGTGTTCAGGATATGGACTCACGATTTTATGAAAATACCTTCGTGTATCAATGTCCACTTAGAACGTATCAATATACAATCCAGCTATCAACCGAATACGTCACGGTCTCTGCGAAAAACATCTGGGGGGAGACCCTCTCTGTGAAAGAACGCTTCATCGTCCATCCGTGGCCACGAAATGATACCATGAACTGGACCACAGGGTACGAACTTCACTGTTTTCTCAACGAGACCTACGGCCACTGGGGAACATCGGAAGATCCCCTCCCCCTCATGAATCTCTCAGAATTCGAAAACGACCGAGAGAATTGCACCACACGTCTTGCGTCGTATCCACTGAGCATGCGCGTGACCACACCGCTCTATTTCGAAAAGGTCTCACTCTTCGATGACGCAGGGGAAAAACATGATACTGTCCTTCTGTACCAAATCAAATGATTGTAATTGTTCATTAATATTGAAAATTAAAAAAATAATTTAGAGAAAAATATTTTTTCTCCTCAATGTTCTTTCGTTCACTGAGGTAAAAATACCGTCATCGTTATATAGGCATTACCCTATTCTTTTCGTGAGACAGCAATAGTCGTTGGGGAGGCAGTACGCCATGTTTAACGCAAAAATAAAGTCAGATATCATAAAGGGAATCATCGATGTTACTTCACCACTCGTCAATGAGGCAAAGTTCAACGTCACCTCAAAAGGGCTGACCTTACGAGCAGTGGACCCTGCCCATGTTGCCATGGTTGATTTGGAGCTGAAAAGCACCGCGTTCGATGAGTACAAGGCAGACGACATGGAGCTTGGTATCGACCTAGACAAGCTGAGCGGGATCATGAAGCTTGCCAGTGCTGAGGATCTGGTTTCTTTGGAATACGATGAGGAATCAAACCGTTTGATTGTGAAAATCGGTAACCTCGTTCGGCGCATGGGTCTCATCGACACGGCTGGCATGCCTGACTCGAAAGTCCCCCATCTAGAGCTTCCGGCAAAAGCGATTGTGCGAGCCTCAGAACTCAGCAAGGGAGTGCGTGCCTCTGAGGCGGTCTCCGACCATCTTGCGTTAAGCATCGATAAGGACTCCTTCGAGCTCTTCGCGGAGGGGGATACCGATACGGTGAACCTCAAATTACCGAAAAGTCTTCTTGTGGAGTTACACGCCCCAGGGAAATTCAAAAGCTTGTTTTCCATCGACTACTTTAGCAACATGATCAAACCAGTGCGAGGCGAAGACACTATTACGATAAATCTTGGAAACGACAACCCGATTCGTGTCGACTTCGACATCGCAGAGAAAAACGGCCATGTCACCTACCTTCTTGCCCCACGCATCGAATCAGAATAGACCACTCTTTCTTCTTCTCCTGATTTGAGAGGGGTGCGTTGTATCGTAAAAGCTCAACGAAGGCACCGGTACATCTGGTTTCAAATACAACCTCTTGGCAATGGCTCTCTTCCGACCGAGGCAGAGTTTCTCCAAGAGCTGCGAACGCAAGGCAGACTCCTGTTTCACAAAGAGCTCAAGGAGTTGGGTTGTTGGTTGATACGATTCCAAGCAACATCCGGTGTCGTTAAATGTCATTACCGAGAAACAGAGACGATGAAAGCGCTGCTTCGTTCGTTGCATGCAATCGGTTCCAGTATTGTTGTAATAACCCCTAAGAAGACATCAGGCACCATTCGTGGTATTACGCGTACCCATCGATAGAAAGGCACAAGAATTCTATTGCAGGTAATTTTTCCCTAGACAAAGTCCCTTAATTTTTTGATGTTCGGATTTTGGATACCACAGGTTTTAACAGCGAAGATCTCTTCGAGGAGTACGAGTTCGCCAATAGCACCTTGGTAGAGTCGATTCACGGTTTCGCAGAATTTTTTCGCTGTGCGAATGTCCTCGGCATTGAACGAAATCTGCCAATCAAAACTCCCATGAATATATGAGCTGGAGATGATGAACACCTTGAGATCCTCTGCGTTTTTCTCAAGTTCCCGTGAGAGGATGACATCAAGAATTTTCGATGCAGGGGCATTGGATTTTTTGATGAGTAAGAGGTAATTCTTTTGGTGAAACCGTTCGGTTTCCACGACTGCGTGGTACCCCCAGATCGTCTTGTCCTTCTCGAATTTTTTGATCATTTTCCAGACTTTTTGCCGTGAAAAACCGCAGCGTTTCGCAAGCATATCGATACTTTCGTTTGAGTTTTTCTGCAGCTCGGTCATCACCTTTTTTTCATCAGCATCTATTTGACGTGCACTAACCTTTGGCATACTCCCATTGTGTTGGAAAAATGGTATGAGTATTTAAATTTATTGAAACGATGTTTCACAAATTATTTGTAATGAAAATAGATGATGAACAATAGAAGGCAGTTTTGTTATGAAGGTTCTGTTTTTTTGGGAAGATCTTTCCAGGTGAAAATCGGGTTTTTCACCGCACCGACTTCATCGACTCTTCGGACGACCAAGTTGTACGGCGCGTTTTTCACTACCGCGGGGTCCTCCTGTGCGATTTTCAGTAGCGTCTCGATATAAAGGTCCAAGGTCTTCTTCGACTCCGACTCGGTCGGTTCAATCATCAGGGCTTCTTTAACGAGATGCGGGAAATACACGGTCGGAGGATGCAACCCGTAGTCAAGCAACCGTTTCGCGACATCGGACGCCCGGATTCCTCGCTTCGTGAGAAGGTCTTCACAGCTGAGGACAAACTCGTGTTTCCGCAACGCTCTCCCGGGGAGAGTATAGGATCCCGAGTCAACGAGTTTCTTTTTCATATAATTTGCGTTCAAGACAGCGATCTCCGAGGTTTCTTTCAACCCGTTGCTGCCCATGAGAAGGATGTAGACATACGCCTTCAAAAGTGAAGAAAAGTTGCCATATCCTGCCTTGATTTTACCGATGGAATCTGGATAGTCATACTCAAGGTAATAGGTGGGTCCTCGTTTTACCACCCGCGGAACAGGGAGGAATCGCTCTAGGCGTTGTTTGACCCCAACCGGTCCTGAGCCAGGACCACCACCACCATGCGGCGTGGAAAATGTTTTATGCAGATTCAGATGAACGATGTCAAAACCCATATCGCCCGGTCGCGCTTTCCCCATGATCGCGTTCATATTGGCCCCGTCATAGTACAAGAGCGCACCTGCCTTGTGCACCAGCCGTGCGATTTCGACGATATCTGACTCGAAGATACCAAGCGTGTTTGGGTTGGTCAGCATGAAACACGCGGTTTTTTCAGACAGCCCCTTCTCCAGGCTTTCAAGATTCACGGTGCCGTCCTCTGTGGAAGGGATTTCGATGACCTTGTACCCAGCCATTGCCGCACTTGCTGGATTCGTCCCATGCGATGTATCCGGAAGAATGACCTCATCACGTGTAAAGTCTTTCTGAGTCTCATGAAATGCACGGGCAAGGAGAAGACCCGTGAACTCGCCCTGTGCCCCGGCAGCGGGCTGCAGGGTGAAATGGTCCATCCCTGAGATTTCACACAGCATCGCCTCCAATTCATACATGATCTGCAGGGTTCCCTGAATCGTGGATGCATCTTGAGAAGGATGCAGCAATGAGAAAGGTTCCCATCGACTGATCTCTTCGCAGATCTTTGGATTGTATTTCATGGTGCAGGATCCCAGGGGGTAAATGCCGGACTCTATCCCATAGTTCATCTGACTGAGATGAAAGAAATGCCGCATGACCTGTGTTTCATCAAGATTCGGGAGCGGTAAAGCCGTAGACCTCTGCAGTGCTTTAGGTAATGATTGGAGAGACGACGAATGCTCCTTCTCATGATGATCCTCAAGCTCCTTTAGTAAAGGTTCATCGTAGACAGCGCTTCGATACATCACGCCACCTCCCTGAGAAGCTGAACGAGATCGTGCATATGCTCCTCTCGGTGAAGCTCCGTGACACCGAACAGCATACAATTTTTGAGATCCGGATACTCGGATCCTAAGAGAAGACCCCCATGGATTCCCCCTTGAAGCAAGGATGTGTAGGTTTTTTTCGCGTCATCACATTGGATGACGAATTCATTGAAATGTGTCCCGTTAAACTTCAATTGATACCCAGGGACCTTCGTTATCATCTTTTCGAGATCCTGGCCTCGTTGGAAATTCAATTCACTGAGGTCCCGAAACCCCTCGCTTCCCAACCAGGCGAGGTAGGTCGCTGCAGCAAGCATGCAGAGCCCCTCATTTGTGCAGATATTACTAGTCGCTTTTTCTCGTCGAATGTGCTGCTCTCTCGTCTGCAGTGTCATGCAGAATGCTCGTTTTCCTTCAGCATCCTTGGTGAGCCCAATGAGACGGCCTGGGATTTGCCGTACGAATTCATTCATACACGCAAAAATACCAAGAGTCGACCCCCCGAAATCAAGAGGGTTACCGAGGCTTTTGCCTTCTCCGATGACAATATCAGCTCCGTACTCACCTGGGTTTTTCGCAATCCCGAGCGACAGAGGATCAACACCTACAACAAACAAGGATTGATTTTTTTTACAAAGGGTGGCTACCTCCTCCCCCTCATCTTCGAAAATACCAAAGAAATTCGGATTTTCTAGATACACTCCTGCGGTATCCAAATCGAGTGCCTTCTGGTATGCCCGGACATCAATTTTTCCTGTTTTCCTATCATAGGGTAGTTCCTTTAGAGTGATGCCAGCGCCTTTGGTGTAATTCTTAAGCACACACTTTTTCTCCCATGAGATGTTGGCAGGGATGACAAAGGTTTTCCTCCTTTTGATTCTGGTGCACATCAGTGCTGCTTCTCCTAGCGCGGTCGCTCCGTCGTATAAGGAGGCATTGGAGACGTCCATGCCTGTGAGTTCTGCGATCATGCTTTGATACTCGAAGATCGCTTGTAGGAACCCTTGCGACGTTTCGGGCTGATAGGGGGTGTACGCGGTGTAAAACTCTGATCGGGAGACGACCGCTTTCACCGCGGCTGGAATGTAGTGGGGTTTCACGCCTCCTCCTAAAAAACTCGGCAGCTCGCAGAACGATTTGTTCTTCTGAGCCAGGATTTTAAGCCGTTCTTCTGTCTGTAATTGCGATAGTCCTTCGGGTAGTTTCAGATGGGTTATCTTTATTTTTTCTGGAATATCGGAAAAGAGGTCATCTATGTCATGGTCGCCGAGGCTGTCAAGCATGCTTTTTTTGAGAGGCGCATTTGGTATAAATTGCATTAGTACCCCTAAGGGGTAATGGTCTTCCATTAAAGAAAGTTATCATGAGTCGAGTGCTCTTACATGGTATCGAGGTAGGCGAGTGCATTGAGATTTTTTGTAGAAAAATCCCAAAGTTGCAGACAGAGGGCGTTCCAGATATTGTCGTCTATCGTACTAGTGACTTTCCCAAGGATCTGAGCCTTATAGATTGGGCCTTTAATGTCACAATCGCCTGATGTTAGGGTATAATATATCGCAATTCCCTGGCGAAGCGCAACATTTAGGACCTGCTCGCATCGGACCGCCCCTTCCCCTGTCCGATAGAGAATAGTATCACCATTTTGGATGAGACAAGGCTGGTGGCTCGTCGTCTCGAGGATAAGGTATCCCTTTGAGATCATGTTGTCGTTTACCTGGTACGCATTTATATACTGGTACACACCAGGGTGGTGAAAAGATTCTAAGAAAACCTCGGTCCCCATGAGTTGCGCAACGGTGAGAAACGGGAGGTTCGCTATCATCAAAAACATGCAGACTTTTTTCACGTTTCGAAACTTCCTTCTCTTCATGTGGTCGCCTTTCTATCAGTGCCTTGTTCCGTGTTAGCATTTGTCAATAATTCTATTTAAAAATACCCTGACAGAATCTCGTAACAGCAAAACGCCAGCACTGTTTCTCAGGAGAAACAAAAAAACATTAAGAGGGGAACACCATTACGTCCATACCATGCAAGAGGTCTGGACAGAGAAATATCGACCAAAATCCCTTACGGAGCTTGTAGGACAAGAAGGCATCATCGAACGACTTCAAGCATACGTCACGGTAAAAAACGTCCCTCATCTCATCTTCGCGGGGCCACCAGGGACCGGGAAAACCACCGCGGCACTTGCGCTCGCGTACGAAGTCTTCGGAGAACACCGCTGGAAACAGAACTTCATTGAACTCAACGCAAGCGACGAACGAGGCATTGGAATCATCCGAGGAAAAATCAAGGATTTCGCCCGAACAGCACCAATGGGAGCGAACTTCAAGATTATTTTTCTCGATGAAGCCGACTCTCTTACCCCTGACGCCCAAGCAGCGTTACGACGAACCATAGAAAAATACACCCGAATCTGCCGCTTCATCCTCTCCGTCAACTACTCCTCCAAGATCATCGAACCGATCCAATCTCGATGCGCGGTCTTCAGGTTCAAGCCGCTCACTGGCGATGACATAAAAAAGTACATTCGGAAGATTGCAACCAAGGAGAAACTCGAGATCACCCCGGATGGTCTCGAAGCTCTCATCTTTATAGCACGGGGAGATATGCGCAAGGCGATCAACATCCTCCAGGTCGGGGCATCCCTCGATAAAAAAATCTCTGCTGAGCTACTTT